>WBZO01005342.1_pt2 | contig 10159 bp, 10 predicted proteins | sample 5204261 | NCBI WGS metagenome assembly WBZO01 (sample SAMN12412400, study PRJNA552823) | activated sludge metagenome | isolation source: activated sludge from anammox sidestream of wastewater treatment plant... | place: USA: North Carolina | collected 2017-09
AAAGTTATTTGCGAGGCAGCTCAAGAGTTAGTTAATTCCGCAGATAATTATTTTGACCAGCGAATTTATCCGAATCTTTGTGCGTGTGCCGCTATTAAAGAGGGTATTGTTCCTAAAAACTTTCCTTTACCGTTGCGATTAAATTTTCCATTCGTTAAGAAATACTTATCCGCAATGTATCCGGTTGTATTGCAGACAAAGACACAAAACAAATTATTTTTTGGCAATATAAAACTCACAAACACGGACTATAAAGACGATATATTTGTCAAGTGCATTGAAACTATGCTTGAGAAACATTTTTATGAATTTAACGACCCGAATGATTATTTTATCGAGTCAGATGAGCAGGTTATTGATTTTGGATATTCTGGCGTTAAGTTAAGCTGGACACGCGAATATTCAAACATTGATGACATTGAATTGATTGAAGATGATAGTATTGACGCAAAAGCAAAAAAACAAAAGAATAATGAAAAAGCACAATTAGAAACTGATAATCAATTACGATTTAATTCTGTTCAAAAAATACAGCAAAAACTTATTGCCGATAACCTAAATATTGAAGTTGAAGATATATTTAATTTGCGATTAGACCCACTTGCAAAAAAACCTAATCAATTGCGATTTGTTTATTCTTATCTATATCCGGATTATGATACTTGCGTGGATTTATTTGAAGATTTTGAAAAGCATTTATCATTTAAAAAAGATGATAATACAGCAGAAGCAAGCGAAGCCCCGGGCGGTCAGCTTAAATTTAATATGCTCACACCTACGCAAATATTAGACAGTCAGCAAGAAGCACAAAACCCGCGCATTATAGAATTTTGGGATAAGTGGGGACACAGATTTTATTTTCTTACAAATAACGAAGGAAATAAGATTATTACACTTCTTAAACTCAAAAATCAAGCAGAGGATTTTTCATATCTTAACCCTTATTCACACAAAAAAATACCGATAACATTACTTTACAGAAAGAAAAATCGTAAAGATTGCTATGGAACTGGCGTAATTAACGAGATTATGCCGCTTTACATTATAATGATTTATTTACTTTCATTGTCAATTATTGAAGAAATTAAGCGCGTTATGTCGCCGATTGGAATTAGAAATACAGGCGAAATAAATATTGACGAATTAGTATCGGCTATTGAAGGAAACGGCCGTTATTTCACAGTTAAAGGCGATGGCGATATTAGGCAATTTGTTTATCAAATTCAGCAGAATAGCGCAACTTCATTATTTCAGCTTCAGCAATATTTCGAGGGTATGATACAAGCGCAAACAAAAATCACTGATTATCAAACAGGCGGCACAGTCCAACAACAATACAACCGAACATTAGGCGGTATTCAAGCAATATTTGAAGAAAGCACGCGCCAATTATCATTCGTTAATTTAGTTAATCAGCGAGCATATAAGCGCATTGTAAAATTAGGTTTGTCAATCATATTACAAAAACAATTACAGCCGATTATATTCCGTATGCTTGGCGAAGATTCAACTTCATATATTGAAATCAAAAACGAATTAGACGCGCCCATTAATTCTGCAAAAGATTTAATTTTTGTTAATGAAGGAACACAGCGTAAAACTGTATTAATATCAGATTTATTGCGCTTTGAAATTGACTTTGATTTACTGTTTGCGTATGGCGGCGATACTTATACATTAGCAAGATATAACGAAGCATTACGGCTTGCAGGTATATTAATTCCGGCAGGCGTTAAGATTAATATTAAACGCATTGCAACAAAGTATTTTGAAAGGATAGGATTATCTGATTGTATAATTGACGATTCAAAAGAAATGAAAAAGATTATGCGTGAAAATTTATTTATGCAAAAAATAACTGAAAATTATCAATTAGCGGTAGAACAAAAATTGATTGATGATACGCCTGAAAATTATATCAAATATATGTCAACATATATTCCAGAACCAGACGCCGATAATGATAATCACCAATTACATTATGAAAATCAGCCGGAAGGTATTCATAGAGATATGCACGGATATTATTTATCAGTAGAACAGCAAAAAATGGAACAGATGAGAGCCGCGTTAGAAGCAGAGCAAGGCAATATATCAAATCAAGAGAATACTATTGACGGCAGAACAATAGTAGGACAAAAGCCACAAGCAGAACCACAAACGACGGTAAGGCGTAGTGGACAACCTACAAATGAAATGATACAATCAGCGGCTCAACAGGCAGGTAAAAGATAATGGAAATATTAAAGAAATTCAATAATTATTATCGGAAATTTTTAACCAAAAGTTATAAGCAACCTGAAATTAAAAATGCAGATGATTTGAAAAACCATAATGATATTCAAAATAAACAAAAATTAGACGCTATACGCACTATATTTTTACACGCTGAATATAAAACATTTGAAGAAGAAATATTTTTATCAGAAATAAATAAAATACAAAATGAAATAATTTATTGCGCTGATGTCAATAATTTACAATTTTTGCGCGGCAAACTTGCACAAGCTAAATATGCACTTGATAGATTATATCAATTAGCATATATCCCTATAACGCAAGAAAAAAAAGAGCAGGGAATACAAAAATTCGCTGATACCTTTACCGCTGGAGTAATTGAAGAAATGAAACACCGGCGTAATAAAAAATAAACTTTTAGGAGGATGCTATGGTTAATTTAATAGGAGGCGATAATTTGAGTGGTCAGGAAGCAGGTGGATTAAATATTGTTAATAATAACAATATCGGAACGCCCTTAAACGAACCAATCAAAGACGACTGGCTTGATTTAGGCGGATTAAAACCCACGCCAAAAGAAACTGTTAAAAGTCAACCCGCGAAAGCGGAACTCAATGGCAGTGAAATTTTGGATAGTGGAAAATCTACTGAACAACCCGTTAAAAAATCTGATTTAGTTGAGAAAATTAAGGAAATTAATCCTAATTTTGCCGATAAATCAGAAGATGAGATTGTAGAATCGTTTAAAAATGCTAACAAAAAAATCAATGAGCAGGCAGTTAAAATCAAAGAGCTTGAAAAACTTGCTGGCGAAATTGATAACGATGACCCAAAAGCAAAAGAAAAACGCGAAACATTAAAAACTAAACTTTCAGAACAAAAAGCTAAACGCGAAGAATTGATTAATGAATTAAAAGAGGGTATTGCGCAGTATTCTGACGATGATTTTGCTAAAAAGTTTGCTAAAACGCTTGACGCTTTAACAGACAATTCTTCAATAGAAGAATACGAAACAAAAATCACAGAATTAACAAAAACAATATCTGAAATTCAAAAAGAAAATAAAACGCGTAAAAATGCTGAATTGGCTAAACAAGAAGCAGAAGCAAATCAAAAAATGATTTACGATGTTTCAAAAGAAGTCATTACAGATATGTCAACAAAATTTGAAAGTCAAGAAATTGTTGAAGCGAAACAACTTTTGCAATCAGATTATGCTAAAGAAATTTATTTGCCGTTAATTGAAACAGTATTGAAAACAAAAGACAAAGCACAGATTAAAAAAATGTATAATCAGATTTTTGAAAATGCAATTTATACACTACGCGGTAAGGCAATGCCGGAACTTGTAAAACAGATTAAATCACAAACAGCAAAATCAGTTATGCAAAACAACGCGGCGTTTAATGTTTCAACAAACAATTCAGAAGCGGCACAACAAAAGTTTAAATTTTTAAACAGACATTAATTTTTTTTATTTAAGGAGTGATTTTAAATGGCAAATTTAATTACAATTGATGGGCAATATACCCAAGAAATTGAAAAGCAGGATATTACTGAAGAATTGGCGCGGTTTAAGGCGGCTGATTATCAGTTTTTGACGCTTATGATGTCTAACCGCGTTAAAAAACGCAGAGTGGTTCAGCCGAGAAATTTTGAATATCAGGCGTTCAGCGATTTAAAACGCGATTTCACAGTCGCAAGTTATAACGCAGGCACGCTTAAAGCAACAATAACAGGCACAGCCGCAGCAAAATCAATCATCAAAGGCGATGACCTTATGGTTATAGTTAATGGCGTTGGCGGAACTGCTCCGGTTGGTGTTGAAAGAAAGATTAAAAGTGTAGAAATTACTGGCGGAAATACAGTTATTGAATTGTATGCTTCATTCGGCGCAAATCTTGTAGCAGGCGATATTCTTTATAAATCATCACACGGTGCAAGTGAAGGTGGTTCAGCGCGTTCATTATTGACTGCTGATTTTGTGACAGGCAATCAGGATATGACTTTTTTCCGAGTAACAGCAGGACAAACTGAAATTGCTAAAGTTGCGGCAACCTGGCAAGACTGGTTTGAAGAAAACAAAGAAGTTATTTCGCGCGCATTAAAATCAGATATGCAGGGCAAAATGATTTTTGGGCAGCGTCAAACTTCACTTGAAGAAACAGATTCAAAAACAGGCGATATTACTCGCATTTATGATTCGCTTGGTCTTGTTATAGGATTAAGTGGTAATTTGTGGCCAGCGCCTTTAACAGACGCGCCGTCTTATGTAAGTTCAACAGGGCAGTATGACAATTTCAACGGCACAATAACATTTCCGTTATTGCAGGCAATGTTTAAGAAATATTGTTATGGCGAAGATTTATTTTGGTTTGTTGATTCATTAATTTATGACCAGCTTGTAAATATCGTTTATGATAAATATGTGCCGGTTAAAAACGAAAAAATGCTCGGTTCTGATATTGAAAAAATATCAATAGCTGGCGTTGAAATGAAAATAGTTCCTTTTAAAGAACTTGACAAACGCAGAAATATTTTGAATGGTTTTGTTGTTGACGCTTCTGATTTAACTTTCAATCAATATACAACTTTTGAGGGATTTCAGGCAGCGGCAGTAAAACTTTCAGATAATACTTGGCAGGAAAAAGCTGAAGTTTGGAGTTCAGGCGCATTAACATTGCAGCAGGCACACAAACACGGCAGAACAAAACTGTAATATTTAATTTAATGTTAGGGCGGTATTAACGCCGCCCTATTTTTAGGAGGGGAGTTTTATTATGTCAAATGAAAAAGAAGAAGTTAAAACTAATATTCCAATGCGCTATTTTTTAGCGGCAAATGCCGGTGATTGTGGCGGAACAATTTGGATAAATAAAGGCGTGCCGGTTGAAGATTTTTTGACGAAACGCATTAATTATTTAAACCCAAAATCAGTTCAGATAAATAGCGATGGGATATTGGTAACAAATGACCCTGAAACAATAGTTAGTATTTATACGCGCGATAATATCAAAAGTATATTTATTGATATTGAAACAGGCGAAGTAAATGAGTTATTCAGAAAAAATCGTGAAATAGATTTGAAATATGCTAAAAAGTATAATATTGATGTTGCCAAACATTCGGAAGAATTAAAATCAGCAATATCAGAAGGTTTTTATCGCTTTACGCTTGAAAAAGATTTGACAGCCGAAATGGCTATTGAAGAAAATAAAGCTAAATCACTTATGCTTAAAAAAAAGCGTCTTGAAAATCTCGAACTTGAAGAAGAACTTACGCGCAAAACCGAAGAACGCAAAAAGAAAGGTTTGAAAGTTTAATTATTATTTAATTAGGGAGTTGATTTATTATGTTACAGACAGTTGACCATATAGTCATTGAAAGTGATAAAAAAATTTTAATAGGGCGAAACAAAACTGTTTATACAGTCGAAAGTTATTCAAGCCCGGCAATTACTATCGTTGGCAATTACAAAGATGCTTTGTCAAATGCTAAATATCTTACGCTTAAATCCGCGTCAACGGCGACAACTGGTCAAATACGCGAAATCAGAAGCGTAGCAATTTCAGGCGCAAATACAGTAATAACACTTGAAGGCGGTTTTACTACTGATACAGTTGTTAAAAACGATACATTTATTGTAGCCGAATCTTCTGATGTTGTTACATTACGCGAACTTGGAACTCCAAAAGCGTCTGATTTTGATATTTATATTGACGATTCTTCAAAATTGGTCGTTTTTGCTGGTGCGCCGACAGTATTGTCTTATCTGACGGCGGCATTTAGCAATAAATTATCTTAATTTAATTTTATCTATTCGGAGTTATTGGTATGGCATTTACAACACAAAAATATTTATCTACAATTCAAAAGCTCTTATCAGCTCCAAAAATTGACGATAGTGTTTTAATTTCAGCCGGTAACTCCGTTATAGATGATATTGTCAACTGGTCAGGATATACATTTAATTTTCTTAAAAAAATTGATTCAACAAAAACAACAATAATAGGACAAAATTATATTGATATTTCTACAATTACAGATTATAATAAGATTATAGATATTTTCTATAATGAAATTAAACCAGAAAATAGATTATATCAAAAAAGTTCAAATGCGATTTTTTCGCTTGGATTAAATCAAGAGATTTTTGAAATTTCAGATGTAGAATATTCCAATACACTCCCACGATTTTATGCTGATGATGTAGAGCCAAACAAAATATATTTTGATAAAAATCATACAACAGAAGAAACATTAATAATAATTTATAAGAAAAATATATCTCTTATCACTACATTAGCAGAAACAGTTCCTATACCTGATAATTTTGAAGTTGCTTATTATCACGGATTAGTAGAATATTCAATACCGGCAGCGCAAAATATTCAAAATTTTTCTACTGATTATTACAGAAATACTAAATATGCAAGATTAAGAAATATAATGAGAAACGAAAATTTAAAAGAATATAAATATACAGGATTTAATAGTAATTATCAGATTGGTTATATAAGCCATCTAAATAAAATATTAAATCCAACATATTATTAACATAAATATTAAATTTTAAAATTAAAGAGGTTTATATTATGAAAAAATTATTATTAAGTTTAATAATTTTTAGCTTTATTATTATAAATAATAGTAATGCTATAACTATTGATGGTTGGAATATTGACGACCCAGATTCAGCTAATTTATTCGGTCAAGTTGGAACAAAAAAACTTGATGGTGCTTCTAATAAAGCATTAGTTTTACCTGTTTTTATAGCTGGCTCAAGTTCTGATACTAATTATTTAATAAGCCAGCCACGAATATTTGACAATCAGGAATTTGTATATGTTAATAATGCTGATAATTCTGATAGCGTTTTTATTACTATTAATAAAATTTCTGAAATAAAAGTATATGAAGGCGAAACATATACTGTAAATATAACTCGATACGGAATAGACAGCGAACCGGCGACCGGCGACAAAAGAGACGGAAAAATAAAATCAATAACTTATACAAAGCCGTAATTAAAATTGAAAAAAATTAAATTTGAAATATAGGAAATTAACAAAATGAAAAAAACAGCGGAAAGGATTTTAATATTAACATTGTTTTTAATAGGTTTAATAATGTTATTTTTAGTATGCACTCCGGCAATAAAAGCAGAGCCGTTTATACGGACATATGATTTAATTCAAGACGGCGAAATATCAAAAAGCTATGACGGCACTGGAAAATTAAATATTAAAACAATAGATGTATCCGACACATTAACGGCAGATACTATAATAGCAGAAAAAATAAGTATAAAAAATATTAATATTACAACAATAAGCGGCACTACCGCGATATATCTCAATTTAGATGTAAAAGATACAGCTAACATAAAAAATTTAAGTGTGAGTGGTAAAACAAATCTAATTAAAAAAACAGATTATATTTCAGGCGATTCAGTAGTAATGGATGCTGAAAGTTTATTCAATCTTACGGAAGCGTGGCAGTCAAGATTCGGCGCAGGCAGATTATACGGCGGACAGATTTATGATAACGGAAACGGAACTGTAAGAATAGATAGCGGTTGCGGAATTGTTAAAATGGTTGACGGTGAAATCGAACAGTTGCCGAACTCATATGATAGCGCGGCAATATCAAAAAACAATTATGTTTGTTGGGATTCAGTCGCGGCTCTCGCATTAGTTGACACAGCTTATAATTATATTTATTATGAAGGCGCGTCAGGCACAATTAAAACAACAACAAACTTTTATTCAATTTCATTTTATAGAGATTTTACAATCGGCAGAGCATACCGCGAAGGAAATAATATTGTAGTAAGATTATGCGGAACTAATTTATGGAATTTTGATAGACGCGTTCAATTATTCGGCGAAGAAGTTTTTCCAATTGTGCGCGGCACGGGATTAATAACATCGGAAGTTGACACACGATTTATAAATATAACAGCAGGCGTATTGTGGGCTGAATTAGTGAATAGGTTTTCAATACCAGCGTTCAATTCAAGTTTGGCAAGTGATTCATTTACATACTGGTATAGAGATGGCTTGGGCGGTTTTATTGCAATAAAAGACAGTTCACAGATTGACAATTTACGCTGGGATAATAATGGAACACTTACATCACTGACTTCAAATAGATACGGAGTTCATTGGGTTTATGTAGTTCACGATGGCTCTGTTCATATAGTTTATGGGCGTGGAGATTATACATTGGCATTGGCAAACGCCGCAACGCCGCCGAGTTCAATTCCGGGCATATTAAATTCATACGGAACATTAATAGCAAAAATAACTATACAACAAGGCGCAACTAATATTGCGTCAATATCAAATCCATTTACGACAGTTTTTAATAGCTCATTAGTTCCAAATCATAATGATTTTGGCGGACTAAATCAAGGCGAATACATACATTTGACGGCAGCAGAAAAGGCAAAATTTGACGCTTTATATTTCACAGTATTAAACGATATAGAGTTATTTTCAGACACTTCAATAATCAATGATACAACTTTGATAACTGATACTGGCGCATTTGTTATTTACGGCGATTCATACGGCATACCAGATTTGTCTAAATATGATTATTCAACACAGGTAAAGCAGGACACGGGCGTTTTTATGGGTTTATTTCAACCTGCTTCGCTATTAACTTATCCTGATTATGCAAACAATCGTGTAATTATGAAATCAGACATTTACAACTTTGCAATTGGGTCAATAAAATTTACATTTAGAAGGAGTGAAAACTAATTATGAAAAGCGGAATTGAAAAAACATTAATTGTAGGATTATTTATTTACTGCTCTGTGTTTTTAATTGCAACGCAAACAAATGCGGATACAATTTATATTAACGCTAATAATATCAATGACACATTATTATCAGAAATAACACCAGATAGTAATATTGTTATCGATAATTCTATAACAATAGATACCGCATTAATAATAGGAAATAGATTAGGTGGTTATTTTACAGTAACATCTCTTGGTAAGCCATCAGGTTTGGAAATGTTAAAATATGATTTGCCATTGACAGAAGTAATGCAATTTCCAAATACAAATTTTAAAATAACGGCAGAATGTCGTTATTCATATTCTTATCAAACACAAGAAATAGTATCAGAAAGAATTTTAAAAGAATTAATTATTTTGGAGGAACAACGCTAATGAAAAAACTATATTTTATTTTTTGTTTATTGCTATTAATTACAAATACTTTATACGCTTCGACTACAACATTATATATTTCACCACTCGGTAATGATTTAACAGCAGAACCGAACAATAAAGCCAAACCATATAAAAGTCCGAAAACTGCGTATGACGCTATAAAAGGACTTTCAACTGTTGCATTCGACACATTATATTTTATGGAAGGCGAATATTATATCACTCACGCAAACGGTTTTGCCCAAGAACCAATTAATCGTAAAAATTTAGCGATAACAGGTGAAGGAAAATGGTTAACTAAATTTATTGGGACTGGAACTAATAATCTTATTACATTAGTATCAACACCTGTCGATTCGGGTGCATCAACGAATTTTTCTTATAATCAACAAATATCAAACATTGGATTTTATAACGCAAACGCTGCTATTTTAAAAAATTCTGTAAATAGTAGCAATTCGTTAGGACTTTTGAATAATTATTTTGATTTGACTGTAATATATAGTTTATATATTATTCGTAATTCGTATTATAATTCCTTTTTAATTTATAAGAATATTTTTAATAAATCTTTTTTGTATCACGGATATGAAGGTAAAGGTAATTGTTTTCCTTCGTATGCATCATATAATTTATTTTATCAAAATACTGTAATTGGAAAAATTTTTTCAAGCTCATCATTATATGGAGAATTAAATTATATTAATGATAATATTTTTTATGGTGATA
>WBZO01007429.1_pt1 | contig 10158 bp, 10 predicted proteins | sample 5204261 | NCBI WGS metagenome assembly WBZO01 (sample SAMN12412400, study PRJNA552823) | activated sludge metagenome | isolation source: activated sludge from anammox sidestream of wastewater treatment plant... | place: USA: North Carolina | collected 2017-09
CAGACCGCTACCCGCCGTTCACGCTGAACCCTTGACGGCACGGCGGGCGCCTGTCATGTCTTTCTCAGAATAACCGTAGCTCAGGCTGGCGCTCGGAGACACGCGAACCCGCGTGTTAAGCTCGCAGGCGCATAAGCATGCAGATCTTGGTTCGCCTTCGTCTACTGCACTAGGCTTGAACTTGCGCTGGACAAGCCTGGCGTAGAACGTGCTTTGGCTCGCTAATAGATCAGTGTTCAGGTGAGCGATAGACAAGTGACTTTCCCTCATCGCGTGGCTATAATGACTACAAGTAGCACACCTATTCGAACCGATCCTTATGACTTCTGAACGTATCGTCTCCGGAAAGTTCCAAAACGATGATGTCGCTCTGGACGGAAGTCTCCGTCCGCCCCGGCTGGCCGACTTCATTGGTCAGGATAAAGTGAAGGACGGGCTTCAGATAGCTATGGAAGCCGCTCTCGCCCGTAAGGAGCCCCTGGACCATATCCTCCTGTACGGGCCACCAGGCCTGGGCAAGACTACGCTTGGCCACATCATTGCGCGCGAGATGGGCGTTTCCATCCGTGTGACGTCCGGGCCGGCCATCGAGCGGGCCGGCGACCTCGCTTCGATCCTGACGAACCTTCAGGAGCACGATGTCCTGTTCATCGACGAAGTGCACCGCCTTCCTCGACCAGCCGAGGAGGTCCTGTACCCCGTGATGGAGGACTTTGCGCTGGATATCGTTCTTGGTCGGGGCCCGGGCGCACGCAGCGTCCGCTTGTCCGTACCCAGGTTCACCCTCATCGGCGCGACGACGCGCTACGCAATGCTGACACCTCCCTTACGCGACCGTTTCGGCGCTGTCTACCGTCTGGACTTCTACGACAGCGATTCTGTGAGCGCAATCATCCGCCGGAGCGCCTCGATTCTCGGAGTGCCTGTAGAGGACGGTGGGGCGGAAGAAGTGGCCCAGCGCTCACGCGGGACGCCACGAGTAGCGAACCGTCTCCTTCGTCGCGTCAGGGACTACGCGCAGGTGCGAGCAGCCGGCGTTGTTACCGGTCCGGTGGCCAGGGAGGCCCTCGCGCGGATGGATGTCGACGATCTGGGGCTGGACGAGGTCGACCACAAGGTACTGCGCACGATCATCGAGAAGTTTGATGGCGGGCCTGTTGGACTGGAGACCATCGCCGCCTCGATCTCAGAAGAAGCGGACACGGTGATGGACGTCTACGAGCCGTACCTGATCCAGATCGGGTTCCTCCAGCGCACGCCGAGAGGTCGCGTCGCCACACGTCACGCCTACGCTCATCTCGGACTCCAGGCCCCGGGCCAGCAGAAGGCTCTCTGGGACTAAGGCGGCGCCGTTCAAGCATATGCTCCGGCCGCCTCATGTGCCCCCGCTTCCGGTGCGCAACGGCGCCCACAACCAGTGGAAAACGCGACAAGGATCGATGAATAGAAACAGCAAAGTAAATGGAGGGCGGCTTGCTCCATCGCTCGATCGGTGTTCGCTATATCCAGCGGCGCCAGCGGAAGTAGCCCAGCAGGCTCAGGGTTACCGCCAGCATCACGCCCAAGACGGCGGCGAATCCCCAGTCGCTATCCGTTGGGGGCCAGAACCCCTCAGTGAGGTTCATCCCGTAGATGCTGGCTACCAAAGTCAGTGGCAGGAAGATGGTAGCGGCAGCTGTCAGGACTTTGACGATTTCGTTCAGGCGGTTGGAGACCATCGACAGGTAGGTGTTTAGCGTGCCGTCCGCCAGATCGCGCACCACCTCGATGAGGTATTCGACACCGACCACATGGTCGTAGATGTCGCGATAGTAGATAGTGGTACCCGGATGGATGAGCTTCGGGAACTCGCCCCGGGAGAGGCGGTTCATGATATCGCGCTGCGAGTTAGCGGCTCGGCGAAGGCGCAAAGTGTTCCGCTTGACCATCATGATGCCCTGTAGCATTGAAGCGTCCGGCCTATGCAGGACCGTCTCTTGCAGACTGTCTATCCTCTCATCCAGTTCGTCAACAACGGGCAGGTATTCATCGACTAACGCGTCCAGTATCCCATGCAAGAGCCAGTCTGCCTTGCGCGAGAGGACCTGCTCGTCCCTTCGCGCCCTCTCCCGGAACGCTGCAAGAGCAGGGAGGGGTGTCTGATGGCATGAGACAACGTAGTTGGGGCCCAGGTAAAAGTCCACTTCGTGGGTGTCGATTTCGCTATCCGTGTCGCATTCTCCGATCGCATGGATCACGAGAAAGATGTAGTCTCCGTGGTCGTCGATCTTGGCAGGCTCCACTCTCGGCGCCACTGAATCCTCGATGGTGAGTGGATGGAAGTGAAAGACATCGCCCAGGACCGCTCCGTCCTCTTCCTTCTGTATGAAAAGGTCCACCCAAAGCAGGCCGGAACGGTCGGCCAGCGCTTCTGCAAGCCCGTCCTCTCCCGAAATCTCTGCCACGCTCCCGCCAGCGGAGCGATAGAAAGCGGTAAGCATCCTGAAGAAACTTTAACCGGAGCCGCAGAGGAAAGCTACAGCGGGAGGCCAACGGCAGTACGGCAGATCCATTTCCTTGAGCATACGGGGGATGATTTCCTGGGATTGGCCGTGCCGCCGGAGGTACGTTTTCGCTCACCTTGTCGAAGGTGAGCGAAATAGCGGCCTGCCGGTCCTGCCTTACCTTCGCCTGTTCGCTGCGCTAAGGACAACTAGAAAGGTGCTGAAAGAGTCGATGATGGCCACCTTCGACTGCGCTCAGGACAGGCCCCTCGACTGCGCTCAGGGTTAGCGTTTCTAGATTCCGCTCATAGTGAGAGCTTCTAAAATAGCCATGGCAGACAGTGTCATTCCGAGGAGCCCCTGCGACGAGAAATCTGGGGTGGAGAGGTAGCAGAAGAGGAATCTAGCTCGCCCTCACCCCACCAGATTCCTCGTATACGCTCGGAATGACAGTTCTCCGGACTCTTACTTGAATGGGTGCGGATGATGAGGTGAGATTTTGGGTTTCTAATAAGCCCACAAGCTCAGAGCCCTTCGACTTCGCTCAGGACATGCTTGTCGAACCATGCAGCGTGGGATTTTTTCAATGCCCCTCCTCGGCTTGGCACACGCCGAATCCGCAGCGCCGTTCAGAAATAGACATCGGGGAAAAGCGGTTGTGCCCCGGCGCCGTGTGCCCTAGCATTTGATGGACATCCCCACCTAACGCGAAAGGCGAAGACATGTCCTACCGCATAACCCTGGAACGAAATACTCTACGCTTCTCAGCCGCGCACTTCACAACCTTTGCGGGGCAGGCGGAGCCACTTCATGGACACAATTATGACGTCCTGGTCGAGGTCGAGGGCGGGCTTACTGAGGACTCCTGGGTGCTGGACTTCGTGGATACGAAGAAGATCGTGGCCCGGCTCTGCCACGAGCTTGATCATCGCTTCCTGCTTCCCCTTCGCAACCCCGATATCCGGATATCGGAGAGTGCGGACGAGTATGAGGTCCGCCACGCCAATAAACGTTATGTCATGCCCAAGAGTGACGTCGCCGCCCTCGATATCGAGAACTCAACGGCGGAGCTTCTAGCTGAGTGGCTTGCCGTCCGGCTTCGCCAAGAACTGGAAGCGGAGATGCATCTGACATCGATAAAGGTAGGCGTGGAAGAAGCGCCAGGCCAGGCGGCCTGGTTTACGTCTAGTTTTTCGCGTCACAATAGTTGACACCCCGTTCAAAAACCATATCATTTAGGTCTGAGGAACGTTGGGTCATATGCAGATCGACTGGCAGAGGACAATTAACGACATCCTGGCCAATAAGCTTTCCTGCCCACGCTGCGGGACCTTCACTGATAGGGTCTTTATTGGCTATATGCGCGCCGCTGAGGCGTCTGGCTGGGCCCCCTTCTGCGAAGGATGCACGAAGCGCGAGAACTGTGAGACGCGAAAGTTCGTTCTTCTCTGTGAGACTTGCGCCGGAGAGGTGCGCCTGCGTGGGCGGCCGGTGGATGAGGACGGCTTCATGCAAGCCCTCCTCGAAGAGTGCCGTCGCAGCCTTGAAGAAGCGCTGGACTACCTCAGCGAGTACTGGCGCGAAGACCTGGACATCGATCCCCAGGAGATGGACAAGCGCCTGGAGGAAGTGGACCCGGAAATCTTCGAAGAAGAGAGTTCCTGGAGACGCTTCCTAGAGGAACAATATCTGAAGATCCATCGCTGGTTCAGAGAACGCCATCAGCCCATACCTAACCCCGGCTGGCGCTCCGAATATGTCGAAGAGATAATCGGCCTCGGCTACATCAGCCTCCTCGGCGACTAGCCCCGACGTTCGCCGGCCTCCAGCAGCCGGACGTATAATAGTCCTGGAGCAGTCATGAGCCAGAGACACCCACCTTTCGAAGTCCTGGAGCACACGGCTGACGCCGGCATCATCGCTCGCGGCTCAAACCCCGAAGAACTCTTCTCCAATGCCGCTCTCGGCATGTTCTCGCTCATGGTCGATACCGATGGCGTCCGGGAGACCGAAGAAAGGTTCATATCTGTCGGCGCTCACGACCTGGAAACCCTGCTCGTCCACTGGCTGAGCGAACTCCTGTACCACGTCGATGCCGAGGAGATGATCTTCAGCCGGTTCGAGATCCTGGAATTGTGGCAGGCTCAGCAGAGCGCTGAAACGCCGGAGACACCACCCGAACATGATGAACGCCCACTGTACCGGCTGCGTGGGAGGGCGTTGGGCGAGCGCATCGACCCCGAGCGCCACTCTTTGCGCACTGGAGTAAAGGCTGTGACGCGACACATGCTGGACATCAGGGCAGAAAACAGCGGATATCGCGCTACTGTCCTCTTCGATCTCTGAGCCCGGACATCCGTCAAGAGTGCCAGAAGATAAGATCAAATACATTGGTCTTGCCCGCAGGCGTCTTATCGGTGTGACCAAAGGCCTAGCAGGCGCTAAAAGAGTCGATGGTGGCCCCCTTCGGCTGATCCATGGTGAGCGTTTCGGCTTCGCTCAGGAAAGGCCCTTCGACTTCGCTCAGGACAGGCTTGTCGAACCATGAACCGTGGAGATCGTCTTTCAGCAGCCTGCTAGACGCTGCCGAGAGACGCCGCCAACTCGCTCGATGTCGATGAGCTACTCGAAGCGCGGCTTCATCTCCTCTTCCGTCAGCAGACAGTGCTCGATGATGTAATCCTTTGCGTCCACCGTCTTGCCGCTGAAGTGCATTCGGTCGGATGCGTGATAAGGTGAGCCACAGCCTTCGCGGGAACCTGTGGGCCGTGGAGCAGGGAGAAGTCCAGGTCGTTCCGCGCCACCCCCCGGCTCAGCGCTGCTTCCGCTCTCTCCGTCATGACAGCGCCAGGCATAAGATTCGTGACCATGATGTTGTGCTGCCGGACCTCTTTGGCTAGAGCCGACGCCAGCCGGTGCATCGGTATCTTCGTGACCGGATAGCCAAGGCCAGTCGCCCCTTGCCCTGGCAGCGCCTCGTTCCGTCCTTCGGGGTTGAGATCGCCAGTCGTTATGTAGATCAGATTTCCCCCGCCCTGCTTGATCATGACGGGTATGGCGCGGCTTACCAGCAGCAAGCCGGCGACAATGTTGATATTTATCATCGACCGGAGGGCCTCCCATGGCGTATCCACAAACCAGGCAAAGTAGGCCCTTCCCATAAAGAGAGCGTTGTTGACAAGCACATCTAGCCGCCCCCACTCATCCATTACTCTGTCGAAGCTGGCGCTTGTCTCTTCCTCCCTGGACATGTCGGCCTTGATTGGGAGCGCTTTCTGGCCCGCCTTCTCGATCTGGCCGGCTGTTTCCATCAACGTTCCGGGCCATTTGGATTCCCCGGCCTCGAGGGTGCGGGCCGTTATCGCCACGTCATACCCATTCCTGGCTAGTTCGATGGCGATCGCCCTGCCGATGCCGCGGCTGGCGCCCGTTACCAACGCCGTCTTTCTCTGAGAAACCATCGCTTCCTCCTTCGCTGTGCTGGGATGATATTCTCCGCTGGAAACGGCGTCAACGCTTCTGTAGGGGTCCCGATATCCGGAGGTGGCCCGCCAGATATTCTGCCCCCCTTGCGGCAGCCGCGGGCTAGGACGGCCAGGCGTTCACCCGCTCCACCTTTACATCCCCGCGTGTGTCAAGGACATGCACGAGCGTTCGCCGGCCCCGTCTTTCGTAATACAGGTCCACCTCCCCTTGTCCTACCCGAAGGCCCACTATCTGGACGTTCTCCAGCCAGTCCGGCAGGACGGGGCGAACGACGTAGAGCTTGCCGTGCGCGCCGGCGCCGGCCAGGCCGAGGATGGCCTGCGTGATTAGCGGGAAAGCGCCGGCGGCCCAGGCCTGAGGCCGGCAGGCGACGGGGTAGGGAACAGGCGCGTGATGGGCCGAGCGGGCTGCCCCCCCAAAAAGCTCTGGGAGGCGGTAGTAGGGAAAGGCGCGAGCGGCGTCGAACAAGGCCGTAGCCACCTCGTTCAGTTCGTCCTCGAACCCGTAGCGCTTGAAGCCCATGGCAATGACCGAATTGTCGTGCGGCCACACTGTCCCCAAGTGATAGCCGTTCGGGTTGAAGCGGGCGGAGGTGGTGCTCAGTGTGCGTATCCCCCATCCAGAGAACATGTCGTTGCGCAACAGCCTCTGCGCCACCTCTCTGGCCTTACTCCGCTGTGCGATCCCTGCCCAAAGGGCATGACCGGCATTAGAGGTAGTGGAAGCGGCTTGCCGCCCCTTTCCATCCAGGGCCAGGGCATAGAACCCTTCAGGCAGCCAGAAATCGCGGTTGACGCGTCTCTTCATGACCGCCGACTCTCTGCGGAGCTGCTCCTCCGTCTCCGCATCACCCAACGCGGCAAACACAGGCGCAAGCTTCCTCATGGCAGCAAAGGCATACGCCTGAACCTCTACAAGCCCTACAGGCGGCGGGACGAGCGTGCCGTCTGTGTGGATTATGGAATCGGTAGAATCTTTCCATCCCTGGTTCACCAGGCCCTTCGCAGACCTCTTCTCATACTCGAGGTAGCCGTTTCCATCCGCGTCCCCGTAGTGTTTCATCCAGTGCAAGCCGAAGCGCAGATTGGCCTCGAGTTGCCTCAAGAGATCCAGGTCACCGGTCCATTGGTAGTATTCTCCAGCTAACCAGAGAAAAAGGGGCGTGGAGTCGATGCTGCCATAGTACGGCGAGAAGGGCAACTCGCCAATCTGTGTCAGCTCTCCCAGGCGTAGCTCGTGCAAGATCTTCCCGGGTTCTTCATCCCGCCAGGCGTCAAACTTCTTGCCTTGCCACCGGGCGAGAGTGGCCAGGCAGTTTTGGGCAACTTCCGGCTTGAAGGCCAGCGTTTGAAGACCGAGGACGGCGGTGTCGCGCCCGAACAGGGTGTCGTACCAGGGAGTGCCCGCCGCAGGATAAGCCCCCGCCCTGCCTTCATAGTTCCACAACATCCGTATGTCGGCGAGAGAACGTTCGAGGACCGCGTTGAAGAAATCGTTGTCGGTATAGACATGGGTGGAGCCCTGCATCCAGGAGCTGTACTCCTGCGCCACTATCCCGAAGCGCTCGATGCCCTGGGCGATCTGCAGACGGCCGTCCACCGTGACTAGAAGGCGGATGGCTGCGCTCTCTCGGTGCGCCAGGGATACGCGGAATATTGCCGAGACCCCCTTGTCGTCGATCTCCATGGAGAGCGGTTGAGGACTGAACAAGGCGAGTGTCTCGCGAGTGCGCCCGTCGATGCCCTTATAGGTCATGGCAACCGCCGAGTCATGGCGAAAGGGGGTGTAGCTCTCGCCCCGCCGCTCCGGCCGGTAGCCCCGAACTTCGAAGACATCAGCAAAGTCGGCTTCGAGCCGAAAAACAAGATCGAGCGTGATGGGGAAAATGTTGTAGTTGGTTACCCTAACCGTCTCTTCGAGGACGTCTTCGAGGACCCGCAGCCGCCTGACCTCTATAGTGCCTCTCGGCGCTGTACGGCCATCAACGCATTCCATCGTGGGGTTGGTGAGGACTTGCTCCGAGCTGTACCCGAGCTCCGCCGTCGATAGCAGCACCACCGGTTTAGTCCCGGAAAGACTGAAGTCATAGCCGGATAGATAGCGAGTATCGGAGAAGTACAGACCGTAGCCGTTGATGTTACCAGGCGGCGCCTCTCCGTTTACATCTGTAAGCAGGAAAAGATCCCGCTCCCTGATGACCAGGGCATCCCGGATGTCCTGAACGGACATCGGCTCCGCTTCAGGTAGAAGTTCAACAGCGGGCGACTCGGGAGATATGGGAGGGTTCTCTAACTCCTCCATTCAGGGCAATGTCTCTAGCGGATTGGCCGTCTTGCTCTCCCCTGTACTAAGCAGACTGCTCCAGCGAACTTAACGGGTCCTCGGCGACCACCAGCGGTTCATTGGCTAGCTTGAACAGCCGGATGCCAGCATAGGCCCTCCACGGCCAGCCAGTCGTCAGCGGATATACCCAGCCCTTCAAGCCCAGATATCCTCGTGGGAACGCCAACTCTACCCAAGCGGACCGGGCGCCTAAGAAGGACTTCGGGCACCCCTATAGTTCCCCCACCGTGCCCGGAACGTCACTCTTGGGCTCCGGCCTTATCTCCAAGCGGTTGCGGACATGTTGTATGCCCCATACCGACCAGGCCACAGCTTCTACCGCTATTCGCGCGGACAGATCAGGAACACTTCCTTCCATCTCCACCACACCGTTGGCCACGCGGACGCTGACTTCGCCGCGGTCAGATCGGGAGACGGCGCTGAGCGCCTCCATGACCTCCTTCTGTATCGTATCATCCGCCCGCAGACCTCCCGGCATGACCCTCAACAGGTTCACGACCCTCTCAACCGAAGGGAAGGCATCGACCATCGACCCCAACGCTTTCTTGCGTTCATAAGAGGAGACATGACCCTTAAGATAAGCTACACCATGAGCTACCGACAACTGGACACCCGGTTCCAGTTCCTGAGGACAGCTCAACATACCTATTTCGTCCAGGAAGCGATGTTTGATCATCGTATCCCTCCTTCGGCCGTCTGCAATGCGCTAACGATCGACGTCTTTCTCTCCTCGGTACGCAGGACTAACTGCTGATTGGGGCGGCGACCATCCCGAAGATGGCCGGAAACGATGGACTCGTAGACAGCCAGGTAGTTCGCCGCCATTATCGGGGCGTCGAAGTGTTGAGAAACGCGCTCGCGGCACTCGCAGGGGTCGATCTCGTGAACAAGGTCCACGGCCTTCGCCATCTCCTCGATGGAGTCCACGATGAAGCCCGTTTTTCCGTCCACCACCAGCTCCGGTACTGCCCCGCGCCTGAAAGAGATTACCGGTGTCCCGCAGGCCATCGCTTCAGTCAGAACCAGCCCGAACGGCTCGTCCCACACGATCGGGGCAAGCAGGCAATAAGCGGCGCGATAGAGCTCCCGTTTCATCCTGGCGTCCGCCTCGCCCAGGTAGACTATCTGGTCGTTGTCGATTAGCGGCTCGAGGACGTCGCGGAAGAAGTCGATATCTTCATTATTCGGGTCTACCTTGCCAGCGATCAGCAGGCGACGGCCCGTCATTCGAGCCACTTGCACGGCCAGGTGAGGTCCCTTATTTCGAGATAGTCTCCCCAGGAAGAGAAGGTCGTCGCTCTTTTCCTCTTGAAAAGGGAAGCTCTGGACGTCGATCGAGTTGTATACGGCGCCTGCAAACACGCCGCCGGAGATCTCCGGCATGAGCCGGCGCTGTGACCAGCTTATGGTGTTGTAGTAGCCGCGGTAGTTGTCCCATATGATCTTCGTGTCTTCGGTGATGAGGCAGTGCATCGTGGTCAGCATCGGCGTCTCCGGGGAAAGATGGGAGAGAGCCATCACTTCCTCGCCGCAGTGATTGTGGATAATGTCGTATTGGCTCCCCCCGCGCATAGACATTACAGCGTGATGCCACATGTAGGGCTGCTTGGTCTTGAGATCATCCGCCTTACGAATGCTTCGGGGATAGAATGAGCGAAGACGGGCGGATGTGCTGGAATCGCCGGAAGCGCAGAGAGTAACATCGTGCCCCTGTCGCGCAAGCTCTTCAACCAGGAGGTGAACTACAGCTTCGGTCCCTCCGTATGCCGGCGGAGGCACAGTTTCCCAGAGCGGCGCGATCTGCAGGATTTTCACGGTGTGTCCTCCTTAACGGCTAAAAGACAAA
>WBZO01007430.1_pt1 | contig 10157 bp, 2 predicted proteins | sample 5204261 | NCBI WGS metagenome assembly WBZO01 (sample SAMN12412400, study PRJNA552823) | activated sludge metagenome | isolation source: activated sludge from anammox sidestream of wastewater treatment plant... | place: USA: North Carolina | collected 2017-09
AAATCGGTGTATGTGTGTTAGCTTTTCCATGGCTACCTTTATGGAAGCTATATTTTCTACGGTGAGCACCAGGTGTTTTTCGGTTTCGCGCAAGTACATGCCACCTTTAAACTGCTGCACGTACGTGAGTATTTTAGAGAAGGTATCTGAGGAGTAGAATACAGCTGTTTGGTTTTCTATAAAGTAGCATTTAAGTTGTTTGTTTTTTAGAATAATGCGCTCCATACCTAATTGTGTTGCCAACCATTTTACTCTAACGGCATTGAATAATTCTAAAACTTGGTGTGGTACTTTTCCAAAACGATCGTTTAGTTGCGCGCGAAATTTTTCTAAACCCGATTCGTCTTTTACTTCGTTTAGCTCGCGATATAGGAGCATTCTTTCGGTATTACTTTTTACATAATTATCGGGAATAAGCATTTCTAAATCTGTTTCTATGGCACAGTCGCGGGTGTATTCGCGGGAGTGTGCCAGTTCTTCTTGGTATAGCTCTTTAAAGTCAGATTCTTTGAGTTCACGAACAGCTTCGTCTAGTATTTTCTGATATACTTCCATGCCAATTTCGGCAATAAAGCCACTTTGTTCACCTCCCAATAAATTTCCTGCTCCTCGTATATCTAAATCGCGCATGGCTATATTAAAGCCGCTACCCAGTTCACTAAATTCTTCGATAGTTTTTAGGCGTTGTTTAGATTCGTTTGAAAGGGTGCTGAGCGGTGGCGAAAACAAGTAACAAAATGCTTGTTTATTGCTTCTGCCTACCCTGCCACGCAGTTGGTGCAAATCGCTCAAGCCAAACTGGTGGGCATTGTTTATGATAATAGTATTGGCATTGGGAATATCAATGCCGCTTTCAATAATATTGGTGCTGAGCAATACATCGAATTCGCGATTTATGAAGCGCATAATTACTTCTTCTAATTGCTCACCTTCCATTTGCCCGTGTGCTACGCCAATATCTACATTGGGTACAATTTTTTGCAGCATCAGTTTTACTTCGGCAATGTCTTTTACCTTATTGTGAACAAAGAATACTTGTCCGCCACGGTAAATTTCGCGCTCCATAGCTTCGCGAATAATATCGGGGTCGAGCGGATGCACTTCGGTAACTACGCCTTGCCTGTTGGGAGGTGGTGTGTTTATGATGCTAAGGTCGCGTGCGCCCATCATGCTAAATTGTAGTGTGCGCGGAATGGGCGTGGCGGTGAGGGTAAGAGAGTCTATGTTTGATTTTAATTCTTTGAGCGTTTCTTTTACACCTACTCCAAATTTTTGCTCTTCGTCAATTACCAGTAATCCTAAATCTTTGAATTTTACGCGCTTGCCCACCAGTGCGTGTGTGCCAATAATAATGTTGGTTTTACCTTCTTCTAGCCGCTTTAGCGTATCGGTTTTTTCCTTTGCGGTTTTAAAGCGGTTGAGGTAATCTACTTCAATAGGAAATTCGCTTAAGCGTTCTTTAAAGTTTTTATAGTGCTGCAATGCAAGAATGGTGGTGGGCACGAGTACGGCAACTTGTTTTCCATCGCAGGCGGCTTTAAATGCTGCGCGTATGGCCACTTCTGTTTTGCCGAAACCCACATCGCCACACACCAATCTGTCCATTGGGTGAAGTGCCTGCATATCGCGTTTTACATCTTCGGTAGCTTTGGCTTGGTCGGGAGTATCCTCATAAATAAAGCTTGCTTCGAGTTCGTTTTGTAAATAACCATCGGGCGAAAATTGAAAGCCTTTTGCCGATTTTCTTCGGGCATACAGTTGAATGAGATCGAAGGCAATTTCTTTAATTTTCTTTTTTGTTTTTTTCTTAAGGTTTGCCCAGGTATCGGTGCCGAGTTTGTTTACGCGTGGTGGGTCGCCATCTTTGCCTATATACTTAGAAATTTTGTGAAGTGATTGAATGCCCACATACAGAATATCGTTTCCGGCATAAATAAGCCGAACGGTTTCTTGTGCTTGCCCATTTATTTCAATCTTTTCAAGTCCGGAATATACGCCCACACCGTGGTCTATATGTGTTACAAAATCGCCCGGTTTTAACTCTCGAATAGTTTTCATGAGCATGGCCTTGTCTCCGGAAAAGCCTTGGCGCAGATTGTATTTGTGGTATCGGTTAAAGATTTGGTGATCGGTGTAGCAAGCAATTTTTAGGTCATCGTCTATAAACCCACTGTGTATGCCGCTGTAAATGGGTGTAAATGGAACGTTGGCTTTAAGGTCGTCAAAAATAGCATAGAAGCGCTCAATTTGTTTGGGGTTTTCTGCAAAAATAAAGTTGGTGATTGGCGCTTCGGCATTGGCTTTTAAATCGCTAATGAGTAGGTTGAAATTTTTGTTGAAGGAGGGTTGTGGCTTAGCATGAAAATCAAATTTTTCTTTGGCATTAAAGAAGGAATTTCGACCAAATTCTATAAGGTGAAATTGGCGGATGTTGTTGAGAAAATCGGCCTCGGAAAGGAATACTTTTGCGGGGCTTCCTTCGCGCAGCGGATGTTTTTCGTGTAGTTGCGAAACACCTTTTTGAAACAGCGTTTCTGCTTTATTCATGAGGGTGTTTAGTATGTTTAGAACAGATTGTACATCTTTTATCCAAACAATAGTGTTGGGTGGAAGTGCTTCGAAAACGGCTGTTTTCTTTTCGTTGGTAAAATGGGTTTGTATGTTGGGAACAATACTTACTCTTTCTATTTTTTTCTGCGATAGTTGCGATATGGGGTCGAAAGTGCGAATGCTTTCTATATCGTTTCCAAACAGTTCTATTCTGTAAGGAAATTCGTTTCCAAAAGAATAGATATCTACAATGCCGCCTCTAATGCTAAATTGCCCCGGTTCATATACAAAATCAACTCTTTCAAATTCAAACTCTACCAATAGGTCTATGGCAAAGTCCACATCGAATTTTTCACCTGTTTTGAGGTGGAGTGTTTGCTTGGTAAGTTCTTCGGCTTTTACTACTTTTTCGAAAAGAGCTTCGGGGTAGCTTACTATTAATTCTGCACGGCTATTGGGGTTGGTAATCCGGTTGATGGTTTCGGTGCGCAGCAATACGTTGTTGTTGTTTAGTTCATCTAATTGCTGGGGGCGTTTAAATGAATCGGGGAAGAAGAAAATATCTTTCTTTTCTATAAGAGCCTGTAAGTTATTTTGAAAGTAGGCTGCTTCTTCTTTCTCACTTAAAATAAAAAGATGGTTTGCATTTGAGTGATGGAAAATACCTGCTGCAACAAAAGCATCCATAGAGCCTACCAGTCCTTTTAAGAATAAATCGGAAGGTTGCGAAGTTTGGAGTGCTTGTGCAATTTTTTGTATGCTGGGGTGTTGCTGGTAAGCGGTTGTAATATGCTGGATGTTGTTCATGGCTAAAAACGCAAAAGGCGCTTATAGGCTCTGTGTTCATACAAAACCTGCAAGCGCTGAAATTTGTAGGCAAATGTAGAATTTAGTATAGTTTTTATTCTAAATTCTTTCAAAAAAGACCCGTAAAATCGGCAGAAAATGGTAGTGTGCAGAAAATTATTGGCTGAGGCTTACCCACCATTTGTATAAACCGTTCATCTATCCGATATTACGCCCCGCTTTAAGCATTGAAAAACATGAAAAGAAATCTACTTGCAATGATGTTGTTTTTATGTGCAACCTATTTGGTGGCACAAGAGCAAAATGCATCTTTGAGTGAGGCTGCCAAGTTGGAAAAGTTGAAAGGTACTTTTACTATCGTTACCTACCATCGTGCATACGAGGTGCCTTCTAATCTTTCTGAGATTATTGAAAAGAACCGATTGGCAGATAAACAGAATATTGTTGAGTTATCTCAGGGAGTTAGTTTGGTGATATATCCGGCTACCCAACTTACATTAAAAGAGCAAAAAGGAAAATAGTGAAATGAGACTACTAATTGGTGTATTGTTAATGTTCTTGGTAAGCGTTGTAAGCGCGCAAACTCCCGCAAATGATGATTGCGTGAATGCAACGCCCATAGTAATTCCCTCGGGAGGAAGTATTTGTGTGAATGGTACTCTAACGGGTGCCACCGATGACGGTGTGTATGCCGTAAATTGTGAACGCTCAGGTGCAAGCGAAGTTTGGTTTGCATTTGTGGCAACCGGTTCAAACAATACAATTACAGTAAGCCCAACAGGCACACCGGCAGCACAAAGGTTAGCATTGGTGTTGCGGACAGATTCTTGCGAAGGTGCCATAAGTACTTGCGATTCATCACTTACTGCCAATGGAAGTGTATCGCTGAGTTGGGTATTTACTCCCGGAAAAACGGTGTATATTTCGGTTTCTTCCAATTCAAATAGCGGTGGTGGTTTTGAAGTGTGTGTAAATTCCATTCAGCAGCCTCCGGTGGGTGGAAAAGATTGCACTACTGCAGAGTTGCTCTGTAATAAAAACAGTTTTACATCTGCTATTGGTGCGGGTTCCAATGGGTTCCAGCCTCCATGCTTTGCCCAACCACTGCAACGGCCAATTATTTACAAGTTTACGGTTGGTGTTTCCGGATTATTAAATTGGAGAATAACACCTACTTGCACTACCAATCCAAACACAACAGAATTCGACTGGTCTGTATATGATATTACCAACGGATGTCCGGGAACTTTGGTAAAGTGTAATTACAACTATACCGGAACTTTTTTTACGCCATCTATTACTTCGCCTCAAGGTATGCAGGGTGGTGTGGGTGCCAATAATACAGGATGTACCACCTCTCCACCGGGAACTGTAGCCGGAGAGATATGTAGTGGCTCTATGGTTACGGCAGGTAATACGTATGTAATTTATATTGATCAATATACCAACAACAGTAATTGTACCATTGCTTTCGATTTTACCGGAAGTACTTTTGAAATGGCACCTTTGGCACGATTTGCACTTTCAGATACCGTTGGTTGCAATAGTGTAACCACTACATTTACAAACAACAGTGTTCAGGGTTCTACCTATGTGTGGAATTTTGGAGATGGTACCAGCTCTACCGCTACCACACCACCTGCCAAAACATATTCAACTCCGGGAACTTACTTGGTTTCGTTAACAGCAACCTCCGTTTCGGGATGTGTGAGCGTAGCCACCAAAACAGTAGTGGTAAAAGAATTGCCTACCGTAACAGTAAACAACGATACTATTTGTACAGGAAGCGGATTACAAGCCACACTTACTGCCACACCTTCGGCAACAGGAGGAACTTATGCGTGGACTCCGGGCGGGCAATCTTCGGCAAGTATTTCAGTGCAGCCTGCTATTTCAACCACTTACACTGTTACCTATAATTTGAATGGGTGCAGTGCTACAGCTACAGGTCGTGTTACAGTTGCTACGGCTAATTTTACTGTAGATGCACAGCGCGATACCGTTATTTGTGGAAGCCAAAGTACCAGACTTACGGCAGTGCCTTCTGTGCCGGGAACTTATACTTACCGTTGGTCGCCACCAATAGCCTTAAATGATACTACTATTGCCAATCCAATTGCATCACCCAATATTACAACTAGATATACTGTAACAGTACGCAGCAGCCAAGGTTGTGCAGCCACCGATACTGTATTGATTGGTGTGGTTGGGCAAGGACCTTCGGTAAAGGCAATTGCTACTCCGGCTTTAATTTGCCCGGGAGAGCAATCTGTTTTGAGTTTTATTCTTGAGCCTAAAAACTGTGGGGTAAATAATAGTTTACTGGGAACAGGCTCTACCACTGTTATTGGAGATGTTGGAACTGCAACCGGTTTACAAGGTGGTAATCCTACGACCGGACCTACGGTTTATGGGAATTTTATTCAAAGTACACGCAACCAGTATTTATATAGAGCAAACGAGCTGGCAGCGGCATTGGGAACCGGAGGGCGGATTGTGGCTGTTGGTTTTTTTATAGGTCAGTTTAATAGCAATGCATCGTTGGAGCAATTTACTATTAAGATGGCATGTACCAACGATACTGTTTTGAATCAGTTTTCTAATGTTGGTTTACAAACCGTTTATGGTCCTGTAAGTTATGTGCCACTAAATACACCAGTAACAGGATTAAACCTGCATAACCTCGCTAACTTTTTTGATTGGGATGGGCAAAGCAATATTATTGTAGATGTATGTTGGGCAAATACCACCAATGGAAATGCTAATAATAAGGCTCGCGTAACACCCACTGCCTACAATAGTGTGGTGTATTCAGGGGCAAATACATCGCAGTGCGGTATAACCGGAGGTACAGCTTCCACCCAGCGTCCGAATACACACTTTATTAAAGGCACACAAGGTTACGATTCGCTTTCGTGGGTGCCTAATACGGGCATCAATGCGGTATCTAACAGAACGGCACTTAGCCCAACTGCAAACCCTGTTTACACACAATCTTATACTATAAACGTGTATAATAAAGGTTGTGTAGGTTCCGATGTAGTAACAGTTACCGTAGATACTTCATTAAAAATAAAAGCAGGAAACGATACTATAATATGCCCGGGAGGAACTGCACAATTGAATACAACTGTTACCGGAAATTTAGGCCCTGTTACTTATAGTTGGTCGCCAGCAGGAACATTAAATAATGCTGCCATTGCAAATCCACTGGCCACTCCGGTAAGCACCACACCTTATATTGTAGTTGCCACCAGCAGCGGTTGCCAAGCAAGAGATACCGTGAATGTAACTATCAATCCACCTTCGGTTGCAGTATCGGGAACTAATGTTTCATGTTTTGGTGGTGCAAATGGTACTGTTGCAGCCAATGCCACAGGAGGCAGTGGTACTTATTCATACACATGGAGTAATAGTGCAGGCAATGTAGCTTCGCAAAATGGTTTGGCAGCAGGTACTTATACTGTTACTGTAAGCGATGCAAAAGGTTGTACCGCAGTGGGAAGTTATACTATAACGCAGCCTACTCAGCTTACGGTTGCTCAGCAAGCACTCGGTAATGTATTATGTAATGGCGGTAATTCGGGTTGGGTTTCTGTAGCTGTAAATGGCGGTACTGCCAACTATAGTTTTACATGGAATCCGGCTAATGCCAATAACGATACTATTCAAAATTTAACGGTAGGTACATACCAACTTACAGTTACCGATGCCAATAATTGTACTGCTACCGGAAGCTATTCTATTACAGAGCCAACTGCACTTACATTTGGAACAGCAGCTACTAAAAATATTCGTTGCCGAAACGGAAGCGATGGTTTTGTAACTATTTCGGTAAGTGGCGGCACGGGTACTTATACTTATGGTTGGAGTCATAATGCAGGATTAAACAGCACTACTGCCAATAATATTCCGGCAGGTACATATACTACCACTGTAACCGACCAAAATGGCTGTACTGCAACGCAAACCAACACACTTACCCAGCCAGCCAATGGTATGTCTTTTAATGCTTTTACCATAACTAATGTAACGTGCTTTGGTGGAACCGATGGCAGCGTTACTGCTAACCCTACCGGAGGTTTGCCGCCATATTCCTACCAATGGAGCGTTGCCGGCAGCACCAATCAAATTTCGGGTGTAGCTGCAGGAACATATCGCGTTACTGTAACGGACGATAGTCTTTGCACAGCCATAGATTCGGCAGTGGTAACACAGCCGCAGCAAGTAACAGTTACAGGTGTAGTAACCGATGTAAGTTGCTTTGGCGGCAGCGATGGCCAAATTACGGCTAATGCCACACCAGCTGCTGTGCCATATACTTATGCATGGAGTAATGGCGGTAGTGGTGCCACTATTACGGGTTTACCAATAGGGGCTTATACGGTTACTGCTACCAACCAAAGTGGTTGTACGGGAACAGCAACCTTTAATATCGTTGAGCCTACCCAATTGGTTTTAAACCAACCAACCATTGTAGATGTAAGTTGTTTTGGAGGAAACAATGGAAGTATTACGGCTAACCCAAATGGAGGAACGCCTACCTATAGTTTTACATGGAGCAATAATGCTTCTAATACGAACGCACTAAACGGAAACCTAACAGCAGGAACTTATCAGGTAACTGCCACCGATTCTAAGAACTGTACCGTAACCGGCAGCTACACGGTAGCGGAACCAACGCAGTTGGTATTTACACAACCTGCTACTGTAGTAAATATCCTTTGCCATGGTGCTGCCACGGGCTCTATTGCCGTAAGCGTAAGTGGTGGAACTCCCAGTTATAGCTATAATTGGGGTGGTACTTTACCTAACCAATCTTCGCAGAGCAATATTCCGGCAGGGAATTATTCTGTGGTAGTAACAGATGGTAAAGGGTGTACCATAAGCGATAATTTCGTTCTTACTGAACCAACTGCCATTCAATTACAAACGCAGGTGGCAAATAATGTTACTTGCGGTGGTGGCAGCGATGGAAAAGTATATGTTACGGCAGTTGGCGGTGTGGGTAATTACACGTATATGTGGAGCAATGGAAGCGCTACAGATACCGCTTCTAATCTTTCTGCCAATACAGTTTATACAGTAACCGTTACCGATGGCAACCAATGTACACAAACAGCAACTGCCACGGTAACAGAGCCTGTGCCGGTAGTTACCAATCCATTTGTTACCAATGTACGTTGCTTTTTGGGAAGCGATGGAAGTATTGATGCTAATCCATCGGGAGGAACACCTCCATACACCTTTAGCTGGGATAATGGCGCAGCAACGCAGGTAATCACCAACCTTATTGCAAATGCCTATGCGTGTACCGTTACCGATGCAAACGGATGCTCTACCACGTTTAGCAATGTGGTAAGCCAACCCGGTTTGTTGCAAGCATCGGCAGTTGGTATTCCGGAATCGTGTGTGGGCACGGGCGATGGCAAAATTGCCATGTCGGCAATTGGTGGTACTACACCATATTCTTTTGCATATACCAATGGTTCTTCTGTAATTCCTGTAAATGGCGATTCTGCGTTCAATTTAATTCCTGCTTCGTATTCTGTAATTGTTACCGATGCCAATAACTGTACTGCAAGTACTTTGGTAAATGTGGGGGCACCCGAAGTAGATGTGTATGCTGCCTATGCCGATTCTACTTCTTGCTATGGTAGCGAATATAAAGATGGAAGAATTCGGGTGATGGGGCTAACGGCTTTTAATGCGCCATACCAGTTTAAGTTAGATGATGGTGCCACTTTTTCTAGCACTGGAGTATTTGAAAATTTAAATGCAGGCATGCATAAAATTTATGCCGTAAATAATTTTGGTTGCGATACTACTTTTATGATTGAAGTGCCGGAACCACTGCCTGCCAGTGTGGATATTGTACCCGATGACACCACTATTTTGCTGGGTAATACCATACAGTTGGCAGGATACTTAAAGCCATATCCCGAAAATGCCATTACTGCCTATATGTGGTCGCCTTCTACGGGATTGAGTTGTATAGATTGCTACAATCCGGTTGCGCAGCCATATAGAGATAATGAGTATCGGCTAACTATTTATTACAATAAAGGCTGTTTTGCTTCTTCATCGGTGCGGATACAAATTGATAATAACCTTGAACTTTTTGTGCCGAACTTATTTTCGCCCAATGGCGATGGTGCCAACGATAAGTTTGAAATTTTTGGCTTTGGCATAGGAGATTTTAGGCTTAAAATTTTTAACCGCTGGGGCGAAAAAGTTTTTGAATCTACCAACCAATACGAATCTTGGGATGGTTCTTACAAGGGCGTAATGCAAAATCCTGATACTTACACCTATGTGTTGCAAGTGGTGTATCTAGATGGAAAAGAAACATTGCGCAAGGGTACTGTAACCTTAGTTCGCTAAGGTTTTTCACCCATTTTTTAAATGGTAATGTAAGAGTTGGTAAACAGGTGCTTTATCTACCGTTCCTAATTGTGCATTGAAGGTATTGGCTACCTCCTGCAGTTCATTTTTAAAATGAAAAGCTAATGAGCCAACAAAGTGAATAGGCACTTGTTGGTAGTTAGGATAGCAGGCTACGTGATATTTAAAAAACTGCGAAAATCCTTGTTTTACTAATTCGCTTATGTATGCTTCATCTTCCGATTCCGATAGTGCTTTTGCAAACGATGCCAAATAAACATTGGCATGCGGTTCGCGATATACTCTTTGGAAAACGGTTTCTTTTTCTACGCCATATTTTTCTTGAAGCAGACGGGTGGTTTTGGGAGGCAGTAAATGGTATAGATATTGTTTCAGTAATTCTTTTCCAAACCAAC
>WBZO01007431.1_pt1 | contig 10156 bp, 9 predicted proteins | sample 5204261 | NCBI WGS metagenome assembly WBZO01 (sample SAMN12412400, study PRJNA552823) | activated sludge metagenome | isolation source: activated sludge from anammox sidestream of wastewater treatment plant... | place: USA: North Carolina | collected 2017-09
GGGAAGCGCGTGTCCGCGCCGAGGGAGACGGTCTCGCCGGAGGCGATGTGCATCGCGGTGGCGGTGCTGCGCGATGCGGCGTCCAGGTTATAGGCGACAAAGCACCCATCGGGGCTGAGGGACGGGAACCACTCGGCGGCCGAGGAGGACGTGAGCCGCTGGAGGTCGCTCACGGTGCCGGCGGCGTCGTCGTAGACGACGGAGTAAATGTCGCAGCCCGAGCTATCGCCGTAGTGGCACCCCGAAGACGAATCGAGGTTGGCCGCGAAGGCGATGAGGTAGCGCCCGGCGCCGCTGGCCGGGGCGGGAGCTGGCGCCGTGGGCGAGGCATCGGCAGCGATGCCGGGCACGACGACGGAGCCGGCATCGGCGTCCCGGGACGATGAGCACCCGGCGAGGACAAGCGCCAGGACTCCGGCAGTGAGGAGGAAAAGACGTTTCATGGTTCTGCTCCGTGGGGGCACGTCGGGCGCGCCGTTCACGGGGTTCATGGCGTGGCGGAGTCCGGGGTGATGTGGCGCCAGGTGGACAACCGGTGGACGGTAAAGAACGTGTCCGGCGGAGCGAGCGCGCAAGGTAAAGGTGGCTGGGGCGTTTAGCGGAAGGAGAGGCCGAGGCCGAGGCGGTCTGATTCGCGCTGGAGCACCCGGAAGGCGGCGCTTACCTGTCGACGGGTTCCTTTAGTCCGGACCGTAGTACCCCACGTAGGTCCATCCATGGGCCCATGCATCCTGGCAGTTGTTCACGTAGTTGTAGGAGATGTAACAGACTTCCGTTGCGTTGTTGCAATCACAGTCATCGTTTGGGTTCTTGTATCTTCCAAAGTAGAGGTCCACCCAGTAGCTCCCACCTGAGCACGTTGGGTCGCCGATATCGTGCAACATGAACGAAGTCGGATACACAGCGGATCCGTCGCCCTGGTACATCGTCGGTGCAGGGCTGAGGCCCCAGATCCAGGTACCAAACGACCAGTACGCGGAGGGGTCTCCGGGGCACCAGGAGGAGCTGTGGTTGGCGAAGTGCCCCTGGGTTAGCTCCCCGAGCCCCGACGCGGCACCGGTGAGGCTGCCGAAAGCGTAACCCGTGGATACTTTTCCGGAATACCACGTCGTTGCCTTGCCGTGGCCCGCGCCGAACACCAGAGCCACGGCCACAAGTCCCAACGCGATGGCAGTCAGAAACCTTCCCATTGTGCACTCCCTGGAACGGAGATGAACGCCAGGGTGCGCCCCACGAACGTCACTTGCGCACCGCGCCCGGGGACTTCGGTCACCTGGTGCCAGGTTTGGCCGTGGTCTGCCGTCAGGACCACGGCGCCGGTGTACAGCGCCGCCAGCGCGATCCCAGAATCATCGAAGTCCGGGGCCACCGCCAGCCCGAGAACACCGCCGGGTTGCGTGAGCTCCCAGTCCGCCCCGGCACTACCGGCCAACTCGATGCCGCGCGGCGTGACCCGCAGGGTGTACTGCCCTGAGGCACCCGACGCCAGGATGGTTTGACCGGCGCCAACTTCCTCAAAGGCCACGGCACCGGGAATATCCGCGAACCGGGTCACGCGCTGCGGACCCACCAGCTCCCAGCGCGAGCCCGCGGTGTCCCACCGGTAGTGCCGTGCCGACTCCGGGTCTGCCTGCTTCATCAAGATCGCGTGGAGCGTCCCATCCGCGTCCAGCAGGAGGTCGAGCACCGGGCCGCCGGTCTCGATGGCGCCCAGCGACCCGTCGGGGATGCGGTACACCCAGACGCCATCGTTGGTGGCCAATAGCACGCTATCGGCCCCATCCCATGGCCCGGCGACCATGGCACGCGCGGAAGGGCCAGCCGGCCCGGGGAGGATCGCCACGCGCGCCCACGATTGTCCTGCATCGCTCGTTGCCCAGAGCCCCAGCGAATCACCGGACCAGGCTGCGGCAAATACACGTGGAGTGACCTGCACGGCGGCCGCATCAGCCGCAATCGCGGTCACCACGCCGGACAACCGGGATTCGGCCCAGCTTTCGCCCGCATCCCGGGATACGAGCAAGCCACCGCCACGCATGGCGAGGCGCTCGGCCCGCACCACGGCTTTCGCGTCAGGGTCGATGAGCACTCGCGCAGGCGCCCCGATGGCCTCACCCGAAACGGACGCCAGCCAGCGGCCGGTCAGCGGGTCGGGGGCATAGGCGAAGTGGTAGCCGTGCGCTTTGTCCGCACCCGGCCGAAGCGCCGGGTGTTCGCGAAGGGCGAGCGCAAGGAGATCTGGGGAGTCGATGGCCGGAGGCCGGGAAGGACCTCCGTCCACTGCCATCGCTGCGTACCCGGGGTCGATGGCATCGACTGCGACGCCATTGGTCATTCGCAACCAGCGTGTCGCGCCCGCGTCGTTGACGAGGTCGGCCTGCCACGTCCGGCGGCGGCCGGAAGTGCCCGTATCTGGTGTGGGCGCATCGTTGACATCTGTGCTGAGCAGAGCCGTGATCGACCAGTGGCCATCCCAGCCGGAAGCGGTTGCCTCGGCGAGCTGCCACGCCTCAAGCAGTGTGAGCTCGCGCGAGGTCTCGGGCACCGGCGTCGCGAGGATCACTCGAGCGCTTTGTGGTTCCCGGGTGAGTGCCACCGCTCCTCCGGCAGCCAATACGAGGATAGCCGCGCCAACCGCCGCCACCAGCCAGGTTCGTTTCCGCAACACGATTCCTGCCCCCATTGTTCCAACCTGCGGAGCACAGAATAGGCTCCCTCCGATGGCGCCTGCCATCCCCCGATCAGTGATTTCGTTGAACCCAGACATCGGCAGCCTGGTGGCGGCTCCGAACGCCAAGCTTCTTCAGGATGTGGGCAACGTGGGTTTGAACGGTGTTCACGGAGACCACGAGTTGGTCCGCGATCTCCTGGTTTGTCCGCCCGTCAGCAATGAGACGCAGGATGTCCTGTTCCCGCCGTGTGAGTCCGCTGATGTCCGCAGCCATGTCCACGCTCCCGGCATGATTCTGGCCGTGCCGGTCATGCGCCGTCAAGATAATGTGCATGCCCGGAATGCTTGCCGCCGGCCCACCGCAACTTCCCGCCCCCGCTCCCTCTGGCGCGGCGCTGGTACACTTGGCCCATGACTACGACGGTTTCCGCACTTCGCGAACGGGCGGCGGCGGCGCGGGTGGCCTCGCGGGCGCTTTCGCGGCTTTCGTCTTCGGCCAAGAACGCGGCCCTCGAGCGCATCGCCACCCTCCTCGAAACCGAGCAGGAGGCGGCCCTCGCCGCCAACGCGCTCGACCTCCAGGCGGCGCGCGAGGCCGGGCTCGACGACTACTTCATCGAGCGGCTCACGCTGACGCCGGACCGGCTGCGCGGCATTGCTGCCGACACGCGCAGCGTGATGCGCCTCGAAGACCCGGTGGGCGAGGTGTTCGATTCGCGCACGCTGCCGAACGGCATGCTCATCGGGCGGCGGCGGGTGCCACTCGGGGTGATGGCCTGCATCTACGAGTCGCGGCCCAATGTGACCATCGACATCGCCGTACTGGCGATGAAGAGCGGCAACGCGGCCATCCTTCGCGGCGGCAAAGAGGCGCGGAACAGTAACGCCGCCCTTGGCGAGCTGATCCAGCGGGCGCTCGCTGGCACCGCGGTGCCCCCAGGAGCCGTGCAGGTGGTCAGCGACCCCGACCGGGCCCACGTGGACGAACTGCTGGAGATGAACGACCTGGTCGACCTGATCGTCCCGCGCGGGGGGGCCCAACTCATCGACTACGTGCGGCGCAAGGCCACCATGCCGGTGGTCGCACACGGCGATGCGGTCGTGCAGATTTATGTCGATTCCGACCTCGACATGGAGATGGCGCTGAACGTGGTCGACAACGCGAAGACGCGGCGCTACAGCATCTGCAACGCGGTGGACACGCTGCTGGTGCATGAAGCGATCGCGCCGCAGTTCCTGGGCAGGCTTGCCGCGCTCTGGGGTCCGAAGGTGACGTTCCTGGTGGATGCGCGCGCGGGCGAGCTGCTGGCCGGGAGCGGCGCACCGGTCGAGACGGCGACGGAAGAGACCTGGCGGACAGAGCACCTCGCCCTGCGCGTGGGGGTGCGGATTGTCGATTCGATGGCGGAGGCGATCGAGCACATCGAGCAGTACGGCAGCCACCACAGCGACGCGATCCTGACGGAAAACTACAGCAACGCGATGGAGTTCCTGGACGAGGTGGACTCGGCAGCCGTGTACGTGAACGCGAGCACGCAGTTCACCGATGGCGCGCAGTTCGGCCTCGGGGCCGAAGTTGGTATTTCGACGCAGAAGATGCACGCGCGCGGGCCAATGGGGCTCCGCGAACTGACCAGCTACAAGTGGACCATCATCGGGAGAGGACAGGTACGACCACTGTGATTTCATTTGAACGGGAATGCCGCACACCCCATTCGGAGTCGTACACGGTCCTCGAAGAGGGCGGGATTGTCGGCCGGATCGACCTGCACTACCAGGGCTCGAACGTGTACGCGACGCTGTGCACGACGGCCGACGCGAACGAGGAGCGCATCCAGCAGCTCATCGACGCGGCGGACGAGCAGCTGGTGATGACGGCCGACCCGTATCGGGAGGACTTCATTGTGAGCGTGTGGCGGGGTTCGCCGGCGGGCGTGTACAGCGACGACACGGATGAGGACGACGAGGACGAGGACACTTTCCGGCTGAATTAGCCATTGGCTGTTGGCCATTGGCCACTGGCAAGTTCCGGCCGCGAGGACGTGACACGCCGTTCGGCAGGCAATAGCAGGTGTACCGCTTGGCTCGATCCGAGGCGGGTGAGTCATGACCCGCTGGGATGTTGCACGCCCGAACGCCGCGGAAGTGCGCGAAAAGGTGTGAGCTGGGATGCGAGCCGCGAGCCCCGACCGTGAGGGAGGGGAACCGCATTGAGCGCCCACAGTCGTCATCCAATCGCCGGGAGCTCACGGAGCGGCCGGTGGCGGAAGGTCATGGTTGGAGCCACATCGCACCCTCCCTCACGGTCGGGGCTCGCCGGGTCGGGGTGGGTGGGCTTTGGGGGGCGGGCAATTGGAGTGCGATTGTTGGGCGTGCGTGCGTGTCCCTCCCTCACGGTCGGGGCTCGCCGGCTCCGGGCGGGTGGGCTTTGGGGGGCGATTGTTGGGCGGGGTGCGTGTCCCTCCCTCACGGTCGGGGCTCGCCGGGTCGGGGTGGGTGGGCCGAGGCGGGGACTCCTCCCTCCTCCCTCCTGACCGGGTGCCCGTAGCGGGGGGCGCTTGGTACAATCGCGAGTGGAGAGGTGTCCGAGTGGTTGATGGTGCCGCTCTCGAAAAGCGGTGTGGCGCAAGTCACCGGGAGTTCGAATCTCCCCCTCTCCGCCAGAACGACCGCTAGCCGCGCACCACGGCAGAAATGGGAAGGCCCGCCAGGTTTGGCGGGCCTTCGGTTTGTGGTTCGGGGCGCCAGGTCATGCGGAGCGGTGGACCAGGACGGTGTCGATCCAGGTGACCTTGCCTTCGTGGCGCTTGATGAAGAAGCGCTCCACGCGGTTGGGGGTGCTGAGGCTGGCGGCGATGCGGGCGTTGGCGGCCTCGCGGGCGAGTTCGGCGCCGCGCTGCTTGTGGACGATGGAAACGATTTCGGGGTGCCAGAGCGAGCTCATGGTTTGGGTTCTCCTCCAGGTGGTGGCCGTTCCGGCCTCTGTTTGTATTGAAGCGTGGATTGGCGGCGCCCACGCCATCCGCGGGGATGACCGTTTCTCCTCCATAGGGAGGAATCTGTGCAATTTGTCACAGATGCGAGGTGCGAGATGCGAGCCCCCAATCAACGTGCGGACGCGTTTGGGGTGGGGAAGGGGGTTGCGATGGTGCGCCCGAGTGCGTGTCCCTCGCTGACGCGCGGGGCTCGCCGGTTCGGGGTGGGTGGATCCGGCGGGCACCGTTTGGGCGTGGGTGGATGCGGGGCGGCGTTCGGGGGACCGGCGCCGCAGCGCGCCATCCCTGGCGCGCCTCGGATCGGATGTCGTCGGGTGGTAGTCCCTGGGTGGGGGAGGGGGTTGCGATGGTGTGCCCGAGTGCGTGTCCCTTGCTGACGCGCGGGGCTCGCCGGTTTGGCGTGGGTGGATCCGGCGGGCGCCGTTTGGGCGTGGGTGGATGCGGGGCGGCGTTCGGGGGACCGGCGCCGCAGCGCGCCATCCCTGGCGCGCCTCGGATCGGATGTCGCCGGGTGATAGTCCTTGGGAGAGGTTCGGGTGGGGACGGCTGAGGCCCGCCATCTGGCGGGCCTCAGCCGCTGGGAACCACTCACGAGACCCGTGTGATTAGCGGGGCTCGGGGCTGGCGGGATGGGCAGGGCGGGGTGCGGAGGACCCCCGCTGCGGGACACGGGCGGCGACGGCGCGGACGGCGCCGGCGATGCGGCTGGCCGCCGAGGGGCCGTTCAGGGTATCGAGGCGGAGTTGCTTGCGGCGCTCGGCCTTGCGGGCGAGCTGCTCCTGGCGGAGTTGGTGGATGAGGTGGTGGCTGTGGGGGTCGAAGAGCGTCATGGTGTGCACCTCGTGTGCCAGGATTCCCGTTTGGGTAGACGCATTGGAACATAGCCAACTACCTAAGTCAATAGCCAAATACCTAATTTCTGTGAAGAAACGAACAGATAGCTACGCGCCGGGGATCGGTTCGGGCGGGCGGGACCCTTTGCGCAGGGTCTCCTCCAGGGCGCCCTCTACGAACTCTTGAAGGGTAGCGTCCGCCGCGCTGTAGCTGACCTGGTTGCCCTCGCGTTCGGCGGTGACGAGGCCGGCTTCGCGAAGCATCTTCATGTGGACGCTGACGGTGGGCTGGGAGAGGCCGAAGAGGCTCGCGAGCTCGGTGACGGTGGTCGCGTTGTGATAATCGGCGTGGAGCAGTTCCGCGAGGATGGCGAGGCGGGTGGGGTCGGAGAGGACTTTGAACCGCCCGGCGGCGCGTTCGGCGCGTTCGCGGCGGCGGGCGAGCTTTTCGCCGACACCGGAACCGACGCCAACGACGACGAATCCGGGGAGGGCCCAGTAGAGCTGGCCTTCGCCGCCGAGCCCGAGGGCGACCAGGTAGAGTTCGCCGCGTCCGCGCGCGGCGGCGATCTGCGGCTGGAAGATGTCCTTGTGGACGAAGGTGTTGCCGGGGACGAGGCGGCGGAGGTCCTGTTCGTTGCGCAGGCGGGACTGGAGTTCGGTGGCGGTGGCCTGGGCCTCGCGGTGGCCCTGTCGCTCCCAGTAGGGTTCGACCACGGCCCAGAGCCGCCGGAGGATGGTGCCGTAGCGGGCTCGCGCGCCGGCGTCGCCGCGGAGGTAGGCGACGCGCTGGTCGACGAGTGTCCAGACGGGTTGCGGTTCGCTGGGCAACGGCGGCGTGTCGAACTGTTCGGCGAGGGAGTCGATGGCGCGGTCGAGGGCGGGGCCGGCATCGGGTGCGAGGAGGACGCCGGCGCGCCAGGCGCCGACCAGCAGCTCGCCCCATTCGCGGTAGGGGTCGCCGTTGGGGAGCGTGCCGAGGCCGCGGTCCGGCCAAAAGGACATCAGTTCATCGACAAGGCCGCGGTTGGCGGCGTCGAGCTCGGCGATCCAGGTGGGGACCCAGCGGTCGGGGTTGACGCAGTGGCGGCCGAGAAGGAAGAGGGCGAAGTGGAGGTCGATGACCGGGGCGATGGCGATGTGCAGGCCGGCCGTTGGTTGGTCGGGGCCGATTTCGGAAGGCATTGTTCTTTAACTATATCCCTAACTCGCGGGGAATGCAGCAGGCGGCGGGCACCGGGCATTCGGAGCCGGACCGGAAACACGTTGGCAATGTAATGGGGGCGTGCCACTCGCATAGGAGTAGTCCCGCATATGCGCCCTTCCCGGGTGGTTCGAGGATACACGTGAGCCTCCAATCGGACGGGGCATCCCAGGAACTCAGGAACTCACCTCCCATGCGCATACGTCTCCGCGAAAAACTCCTTGCTGGCTTTGGGGCGGTCATCGTCCTGCTGGCCGTCGTGGCTGTGCTCGGCATCATGCAACTGCAGAGCGCATCCAACCGCACATCCGCCCTGTACCGTGAAAACGTGCTGGGCGTGCAGTACGCGCTCACCACGAACGCCAACATGATCGCCAGCGCGCGAGAAGAAAAGCGCGCATTCCTGGTGACCGATGCCGAGAAGCGGAAGCCGCTCATCGAGGCATCGCGCGAGGAGATGGTGAAGGCAAAGGAAGCGGCGGAGCTCTACCACACGACGTTCGCCAGCGAGGCCGACGCAGACCAGTGGGCACCGGTCGAAGAGCAGGTCCACAACGTCGTCGCAGCCCGGGAAGAGGTGCTCGTCCTCCTCGAACAGGGCAAGGACGCCGAGGCTTCGGCGGCTGCGGCGGCCATGAGCGAGATGATCGCGTCCATGAACAAGGCCCTCGACGACGCGGGGCAGTTCAACGCCGACCTGGCATCGTCTTCGAAGGATGCGGCAGCGAGCGCGGCAGCGAGTTCGCGCACCATGATGATCAGCATCTCGGTGGTGGCCGCCCTTATCGGGTTCGGCATCGCCTACTGGCTGGCGCGGAGCATTGCGGGCGCCGCAGGCAAAGCAGCGGCAGCGGCCGACTCGATCTCGCGCGGCGACGTGAACGTGAAGGTCGACGTGAAGTCGAAGGATGAGATGGGCGACCTGGCGCGCGCGTTCACCGAGATGACGGGGTATCTCGCGGAGATGGTCTCGGCGGCGGAGGCGGTTTCCAACGGCGACCTGACGACGAACGTGACGCCGCGGGGCACCGACGATGCCCTCGGGAATGCGCTTTCGCGGATGGTCACCAACCTGCGCACCCTCATCGGCCAGGTGAAAGAGAACTCGGACAGCATCCTGAACGCGGCCGTACAGCTCGGCGATTCGAGCGACCAGATGGCGGCGGCGACGGGCCAGATCGCGACGGCGATCAACGAAGTGACGCGGTCCGCCGTCTCGCTGAGCGGCCTGTCGCAGGATTCGGCGCGGGAGATCGAGCGGGTGGCCTCGGGTTCGCAGCAGGTAGCGGCGGGTGCCGCCACCTCGGCCGATTCGGCGGCCCAATCCCGCCAGGAAGCCGTGGAAATGGGCGAGCGCATCCAGGTGGTGGCGACCGCCTCGAAGGAAGTGGCCCAGGCCGCGGAGGAATCCCGCTCGGCGGCCCAGCAGGGCCAGCAGGCCGTCGGCCAGGCGGTCACCTCGATGGAGTCGATCGCCACGGCGGTCCAGCGCGCCTCGCGCACGGTCGACCAGCTGGGCGAATACGGCCAGCAGATCGGCGACATTGTGAAGGCGATCGACGAGATTGCCGCGCAGACGAACCTGCTGGCGCTGAACGCGGCCATCGAGGCCGCCCGGGCCGGTGAGCAGGGCCGCGGATTCGCCGTCGTCGCCGAGAACGTCCGGTCGCTGGCGGAGCGGTCGAGCGAATCGACCAAGGAGATCGCGGACCTCATCGCCAAGGTGCAGCAGGGCACGCAGGAAGCGGTCGAAGCCATGGCGGTCGGTGTCCGCGACGTGCAGGAAGGCCAGCGCATCACGGAAGAGGCTGGCCAGTCGCTGACGTCGATCATCGGGACGGTGGAGCTTTCGGCGACGCGGATGCAAGAGATTGCCCGCGACGTGCAGGGGCTGGCCTCCGGGGCCGAGCGCATCATCTCTTCGGCCGAGGGGATCGCCGAACTGGCGCGCGAATCGGCGGCCGGCGCCGGCGAGATGGCCGCGGGCACCACGCGGGTGACGGAAGCGATCATCCAGGTCTCGGCCACGAGCGAAGAGACCAGCGCTTCGGCCGAGGAAGTCTCGGCATCGACCGAGGAGCTTTCGGCGCAATCCGAAGAGCTGGCGGCGACGGCGAACCAGATGCGGGAGATGGCGGAGGCCCTGCAGAAGGCGTCGGCACGGTTCAAGCTCGCGTAGGCGCGGCGCGCACTCCGCACCTTTCCAGCACCGCCCGGGAAATCTTCCCGGGCGGTGTTGTTCGTCCAGGACGTGGGGCGCGCCGTCTCGTGGCGTGTCCGTGATCTTTACCTTTCTCAGCGGCCAGCCGGCACCCCGGGCCGGGCCCGGGCCATACCTCCGGCAAGAACAGCAGGAGCCGCCAGGCCATGAACACACCGACCAGCATCGCCTCCCGGGGCTACATCGTTGAGGCAGCGAACATCCCCCAGGGGTTCGGGGCGCACCTCCAGC
>WBZO01007432.1_pt1 | contig 10156 bp, 14 predicted proteins | sample 5204261 | NCBI WGS metagenome assembly WBZO01 (sample SAMN12412400, study PRJNA552823) | activated sludge metagenome | isolation source: activated sludge from anammox sidestream of wastewater treatment plant... | place: USA: North Carolina | collected 2017-09
GATGAATGGCTAAGACACTCGCACGAACCGCAGTCGTCACCTCGGCGACGAATACGGCAGGATCGACTACTCGCGGACGCCTTGATTGCAGTTCCGTGGATGGCGGAATCCTGACGTACAGGATCACGAACGGCGCGACGGGGCCGACTGTGCAATGCACGGCCCGCGTGCTCGTGGCTCACAAGGATTCGGCGATGCCTGCTGCGGCAGCGGAAGGCACGGGCGACACGGACTGGAAACTCGTATCCGAGATCGGCGGCGGATCGGCTAACTCTGCGTCTACGCGGGGTGTCTATCGGTTCGGTCCGGAAGTCGCGTACCTTGAAATCGAATTCACGGGCAACACTGCGCAGAGTGTTACGGTCGAGGCGCACGCGACCACGTTTACATACTGATGGCATACCGCGATCCTGCATATCCGTGGGATGTTCAGCCGCAGGAGTATGTAGAGGCTAACTTCGGCTCCGATTTTGCGTCGGGTCTCGTGGTGTTGCTTGCGCCGTCGATGGGCGTTAACAACCTGATCGGCAAGACTGCCGGGACGCTTGATTCAGGCGTGACGTATGCGCCTGGACTTGGCGGGGTCGGATACGCCGGGGACGGTTCGGCGACCGGGTTTACGTTCGCAATCGATCAGCCGACAGCGTATACGTTCTTCGCCGTAGTGCAGACGAACACGACGACCGGCACGCGCAATATCTGCTCCATCGGCACGTCGGCCACATACGCAGCGCAATTGCGGATGGACTCGACGACATGGAACTTTTACCACTTCGCGGGCGGAGACGTTACAGCGCGAGAATTGAGCGCTGTCACAACGAATGCACTGCATATCGTTGCCGGTACGTGGGACGGAGCGAATCATCGTTTCTATCGTGGTGGCGTGCTCAAGGCTACTAGCACGTCAGCGTCCATTCGCACGACGACGTCATTAAAGATTCTGGAAGACAACTTCGGCGCTAAACAGGCGTGGAACGGGAATATCTACCTGTTCGGTTACTGGAATCGTGCGCTGAGTGGCACCGAGGTCGCGGCGCTGTCGAATGCGCCATATCAACTGCTCGCTCCGCGTCGCTCTTTCGTTCGTGTCCCTGCTGTGGCGGGATCGTTCAAATCGGCATGGGCGCGCGGCATTAACACTGTTCTAGGAGTCCGTGCGGCGTGAAAAAGAATGTTGCTTCTCAAGTAATCGGCGCGCAAATTGTAAGCGCAACCGATGGGAGCGCATTCACGGGCTCGGTTACGTGTTACGTCACGGGTGACGGCGGCACGCAGGCTGCTGGATCTGTAGGCTCTGGCGCCTGTACGCACGAGGGTAATGGGTTCCACACCTACGCCCCCGCACAGGCTGAGACGAACTACGACCATGTGGCGTTTACGTTCACGGGCACGGGTGCCGTTCCTGCTACGGTTCAGGTATACACCAGTTTCCCGCAGACGGGAGACAACTATGCTCGGCTCGGTGCGCCTGCTGGTGCATCTATTGCGGCAGATATTGCAGGTGTGCAGTCCGACACAAACGACATCCAAACAAGAATCCCTGCGGCGCTAGTGTCCGGCAGGATCGATGCGTCTGTCGGTGCGATGGCATCCGGGGTCGTAACAGCTACGGCAATCGCAGCGGATGCCATTGGGGCATCTGAACTCGCGGCTGATGCAGTAGCTGAGATCGCCGATGCGGTATGGGATGAGGTTCTGTCAGGCCATTTGACGGCAGGGAGCACGGGAGAGGCGTTGAATGCGTCCGGGTCTGCGGGTGACCCGTGGACGACGGCGCTTCCTGGGGCGTACAGCGCGGGACAGGCCGGGTACATCATCGGCACGAATTTGAACGCTACCGTTTCGTCCAGGCTTGCTTCTGCGAGCTACACGGCGCCCCTCGATGCTGCTGGCACCCGCTCTGCGGTCGGATTGGCATCTGCGAATCTCGATACGCAATTGGATGCATTGCCAACGGCAGTCGAGAACGCTGACGCACTGCTCGGGCGCAACGTATCGGGTGGATCGTCGACGGGTCGGACGGTCAAGCAGGCGCTGCATTTCCTGCGCAACAAGTGGACCGTATCAGGCGGAACGCTGACGGTCTACGACACGGACGACACTACATCCTCGTGGACTGCGACCGTTACGGGCACGGCTGGCGCCGACCCAGTGACGGGCAGCGACCCGGCGTAATGAATGGCGGGGTTCGGGAGTCCGCTATTACCGCTTGGACTGGCATCGCCACCGACAACGACAGAGAGCGGCTATCGCTCGCTCTTGGCATTCTGGGCGGGCGGTGCGGCGAACAGCGGAACTACGCCGGAACCGGAACCGGAGCAGCCGCGCCCGATCACTGCGGGCAATCTGGACGACCGGCGCTATCGGTATCGATGGGCGCAGGGTTACCTCAAGCGCAAGCGCGAACTCTTCGGCAGTCTTGAAAGCGACGAAGTCCGCGAAGAAGTCGAAACCCTGCTGGAGCAGCGAGAGCAGGCAGCGGAAGAAGCATCGATTGCGCTGGAGCAGGGGCAAAACATCTTCTTGCAATTGGCTATCCAGGCCATTGCGGGAATCGAGCGGCGCCTATCTGAACTCGGTATCGAGGCGCCTGCCTTCGACACAAAGGAATTGGATGTTGTCTATGTGCTATTCATGGTGCTAGCGGCTGATGAGTGACGAGCAGGTTTTGTTTGCTGCTGCGGTGCTAGGAAAGGATGCGGAGGAATTCCTGTCATCCGATCTTGGCCGGGTGTTGCTAGGAAATGCAGAGCAGGAAGCCGCAGAGGCACTAGAGGAACTTGCGTCGGCTGATGCGACCGATTCCAAGTTAATGATGCGCCTGCAAGCGAAGGTGTGGCGGGCGCGATCCTTTAGCGGCTGGTTGTCCGAGCTGGTGATTAACGGACAGCAAGCCCTAAGCGTTCTGGACTCACGAGACCGGGACGACTGAGACCGTCGAGATGACGGACTGGCGTAACTAAGGCCCTACGGGGCCTTTTTCATTGGTGGAACCCGATTGGCTACCCTTACATTGAAGGGCGTCAAGGATCGCGCACAGCCGGCGACCGAGACGCAGGAGACTCCGGCGCAGGACGTGCCCGAGGTCCCGGCACCTACGCCGGAACTGAACCCGCGCAATGCAGCAATCGCAGAGATAGCGAAGCGCGCGTCCGAGAAGCAGCAAGCCGACTCCGAGGAGTTGACGCAACTCTACGACGACGAGGCAGCGAAGGACGAGGCAGCGAAGGACGAGGAACCGGAGGCAGAGCCAGAGGAAGTAGCGGCCGAGCCTGAGGCGGAAGCGGAACAGGAACAGTCAGCGCCGGAGCCGGAAGTTCCTGAAAAACGCATGGTGACCGTGAAGATTAACGGTCTCGTGCGTGAAGTGCCTGAGGACGAACTTATCGCCACCTATCAGAAGGAAAGGTCGGCGGATGAGAAGTTCCAGGAGGCTGCGCGGCTTCGAGATGAGGCATACGCAGCGATGCGGCAGCAGCCGCAGCAACAGCAACCGACAGCGCCAACGGATACAAAGTCGCTAGTCGAAAAGATTCAGTTCGGATCGGCGGAAGAAGCAGCGCAAGCACTGGAGACGCTCCAGTCCCTCACCGTGCAACAGGCACGACAGGAGACGGAGAGGACGATTCTCCAGCGCGATCTGGCGTCCTTTGCTTCGGATAACTCCGATCTGGTGAATGACCCTGTGACGCAGGGCGCATTGATGGCTCTCGATCAGCATCTATCGGCAAGCGGCTTCCAAGGCACGCCCCGACAACGATGGGACGAGGCTGCAAAACAAGTGCGCGCTCGATTCCAACAGCCGCAGACGAAGGCCACCGCACCCGTAAAGGTTGATGCGGCGCCGAGCACGTCGCGCGTCGAGCGAAAAGCGTCGATCACGACGGTTCCCACTGCGGCAGGCCGCATGGAATCGCCCCAACCGACGAAGCCTAAGTCTCATCATGAAATCATTGAGTCGATGCGGCAAGGGCGCATGAAAGGAAGGAACTTCTAATGGCCGGTCAACTCTGGAGCGTCAACTCGCTCGGCGGTTATTTCTACTCGCTCAACCTGTCGGATCAACTGCGCCAAGCGGTGCAGCCGATGACCAAGTTTCGCCAATTTGCGGACGTGAAGGATGCGAGCCAGCAAGGGCGAAAGAAGGGTGATTGAATCGGTCACCGACGTTAGGTAACTAGCGTCTAGCAACTGCGTGAACTCAGGGAACACCCTAACGTAAAGCCGAGGGCAATCCTGATCCAAGCCTCGCAAGAGGAAGGAGCAACGACCATCCCGCAAGGGAGTAGAGCCAAGCGGCTCGAAGCGCGCAGCCCCGCGAAAGCGGGTGAAGATATGGTCTGTTCTCATAGGAAACTATGAGCAGGTAAGGTAAAATGGGGAACATAGCATATGGGATGCACTATGAACCCTGATAAGTTGAGGTTGCGAAACGTCGAGCGATTTCTAAGCAAGATTCGCAAAGACGAAGATTCTGGTTGTTGGGTATGGATTGGCGGTATCGGAGTGCGTGGATACGGCCGATTCAAGATGGGCGGGGTTACGAGATTTGCGCATCGTGTTTCATACGAGATGCACAAAGGTCCGATTGACGATGGCCTATTTGTACTGCACTCGTGTGATAACCGGGCATGCGTGAATCCTGAACATCTATCCATCGGCACTCAGAAGGACAACCAGCAGGACATGAAGGCGAAAGGCAGGCATTGCCATGGCGCCTCTAGTCCGAATGCAAAACTGACGGAAGAGAACGTCCTTGAGATGTACAGGCTGCACAGGTCTGGAATCGGGACAATCCGGTTGTCTCGTCAGTTTGGCATTTCGAAGAATCTTGCATGGCGCATCGTCAACGGGCTCCAATGGGAGCATCTTTACCGAAGCCGGCACGAGGGTTAGCGCCCTTCGCGTGAACATCTAAGACTTTCACCTGGGATACGGTCCTCGACGTATCCACGCAAGGCAGGACGCTTGCGGAAACGAACACGATGGCGGAAACGAACTTCACGGTCGCGCAGGGTACTCTGACGATCACTGAAGCTGGCAACTCGGTTCCGTACTCGGGCAAGCTCGAAGACCTGGGCAAGTTCGAGGCGAAGCAACTCGTGATGCGGGCGCTGAAGAACGACGCGAGCAAGTGGTTCGATATCGTGGCGCATGAGCAGTTCAACAACTGCGCGTTGCGGGTCGTTGCTGCTAGCGGCACTTCGGCGACGAATGTCACGCTGACGACGAACACGACGGCGACGACAACGAATAACGTGGCATTCAACAACAGCCACGCTAAAGCCATCGTCGACACCATGAAAGAGCGGAACATCCCGCCCTACTCGGGCGACGACTACTACGCGATCGCATGGCCGTCCACGCTGCGCACGTTCAAGAACAACTTGGAAAGCATCAAGCAGTACACGTCCGAGGGGTTCTCGATGATCATGAACGGAGAAATTGGCCGTTACGAGAACGTGCGCTACGTCGAGCAGACGAACATTCCGAAGGGCGGCGCCATCGATAAAGCCACGTGGGACCCGTACACCCGCACGGCCGAGGCATGGGATAACGCGCTGTCAGACTGGATCTTCTTCTTCGGGGAAGACACGGTCGCTGAGGGCATCGCGGTGCCTGAAGAAATGCGCGCCAAGATCCCGACTGACTACGGTCGGAGCAAGGGCGTGGCGTGGTACTACCTCGGAGGGTTTGGACTTGTACATACCAGACCAGATCAGTGCCGAGTTGTGAAGTGGGATTCTGCATCCTGATGTAACGACAACGGGGGGCTTCGGCTCCCCGTTTTCTTTTGGAGCGTCCTTGCCCTACGAACCTCAATATCAGGCGTCACTAGAGATCCCCCGAGAGTCCCTCGGGATCATGGCTAACGAGGCATGGGCCAATGATCCCAAGCGGCTTTTATTCATGTTGTCGCGCTACAAGTTCGTGGCGAAGATGTTGTCCGGCACATCCGGGCGAGTCGTCGAGATCGGCGCATGCGATGGATGGGCGGCGCGCATCGTTCAACAGTCTGTGTATCAGGTGACCGTGACCGATGCTGACATGGACTTCATTCGCTCCTATGAACCTGTAGGACGATGGAACAGACCGGCGCAGCAGTGGAACCCGCTAGAGGGTCCGACTGTGGTCGACAAGTTTGATGCGGCATACGCGCTAGATGTTCTGGAGCACATCCGGCCGGAGGACGAAGCCAAGTTCCTGCGCAACGTGTGCGCGTCTTTGAGCGACGACGGAATCCTGATTGTCGGCATGCCCAGTCTGGAATCTCAGAAGTACGCCAGCGAACAGAGCAAGGCTGGGCACGTGAACTGCAAGGGTGGGAAGGAACTGCAATCGCTGATGCGGACGTGGTTCCGTAATGCGTTCCTGTTCAGCATGAACGACGAGGTTTTGCATACCGGCTTCGAGCCGATGTCGCATTACCTGTTCTGTGTCGGTTCCGTCCCTCGTCGTTGAAAGTCGATTTCGTTATCCCCAATCGCAATAAAGCGCGATGGGTGGGCCGCGCCATGTCTACGGCGATGTCGCAAAACTATCCGTGCCGGGTCATTGTGTCCGATCAGGGATCATCCGACGGATCGCTTGATGTCATCAAGTCAGTAGCGGCCGAGGGTGGACGTAACCCGGTCGAGATCCTGCATTGCCCGGTGCAGCATTATCGGGGGATGCCTGGGTTTAATCTGCATCTGAACTGGATTCACGAGCAACTAGATAGCGACCTAGTCGTGATCTGCTCGGCAGATGACTACGTCGCGCAGGGCCGCGTTATGGATGCAGTGCGTGCAGTTGAGGAACACGGCGCGGATGTTGTGCTGTCGTCCAATAGGTTTGAGGAAGAAGACGGCACGTGTTACGGATACTCCCCGTCTTGCGAGTCCGGATTTGTAACGATGCGCCAGCTTGTCGAGACCAAGTTAGGCGGATCTGCGGCGCAGTCTTGGACGCTTAAGTTTTGGCGCGCTGTTGGCGGCATGCCGCTCTTCCCGGGCTGCGATATGTTCCTGCCGCATCTCGCTGCGACGCAGGGCAGGTGCTACTACGTGGCGAACCCGACGCATGTCTATGTGCGTCACATAGACCCGAACAACACGGGGCTTGAGTCGGTCGCGCTGGCTACGCCGGAACGCGAAGGCGCGGCAGTCGCGGAACTGATGGCGTTCCATCGCATGACCGGAATCGTCGAATTGTTCCGGCGCGGCAATGCGGTCCACAAGCCCGACGATGTCAGCATCCTTCTGGAAGACATGATTTCAGTGGCGTCGGCCTGGGTCGACGCACGACAAAGTATTAGCGAGGCAGGCATTGCCCCGCGGCAGTTCCCCATGCTCCTACCCGCTCGGCCGGATGGTGCTGTCTCCGAAGTAGTGAACCACTGAGGCGGCTAATCGGGCCTTCCCCCGCGCCTCGTCCATGCAGGCGCCGGGAGGCGTCGCCTGTGAAAAGGTAGAGAAATGGCACAAATCGACGCTTCTTATGACCATCCCGTATACACGTCTCGGAAGACCTACTCGCTCAAGACCACGGCGGGCGCTAACACGGTTAACGACGTTTTCGCCGCATTCACCAGCATGCGTGCTCTGGCGGCGCAGACCACGATCCGGACGGCTGGCACGTCTGCGACAACGGGTCACGTTGCCATTTACGCCAAGGTTAGCGGCACCACGACCACGGCGATCACGACCGTAACTCTTGGGACCAGTGTCATCGGCACCACGACGCGCGTGGAACTGTCGACGACTTCGATGGCTGCCGGCGACTTGCTGGTGTGCAAGAACGGCACCGATGCGACCGGCGTTTCCGTTGTCACGGTCGAGGCTGTCGTCATCCCCGGTGCGTCCGTCACCAAGCCTGCCTAACGGCCCGGGGCCGCGCAATGCGGCCCCTTCTCTTTGAGGCATTGCAATGGCTATTCAGGTTGAAGACGTAAACGACTCGACAGATGTAACGAACGTGAAGGGCGAGAATGGCGCCATGCACGTTAAGAACGTTGCCGTCGAGCCTGGGCACGATTCCACGTTTGACCGCACATGGGGCGGCGGGCGCTGCTCTCCGGTGCGCGTCACCACTAGCACGCAAGTCGTCTCCGGTGCAGGCATGCTATACGGCTTCACGTTGACGGCCGGATCAGGCGCGACACTGGCAATCTACAACGGCACGAGCACAGCCGGGACGCTCGTCTACGGCGGCGCTGCATCCGAGACGCTCGGCGTTCCGAAGTCTGCATCTAGCGGCGGTGCTGGCGTCTACTGCTCTGCTGGAATCTACGCGCTCACGGGCGGAACGAGCGTGGCTTATACGCTCTTCGTGATGCCGTAATGGCAACGTTCTACGTTTGGCCCGGAGCGACGTTCAACGGAGACGGAACGCTTCCTACTCAAGCGTCTTCCGCAGGAGGAGCGGGCGCCTATAACACGTGGTCGGGCATTACGCTGTCAGCGAACAACACCTACAGGCAAAAGCGCGGCACGTCCTACGTGGGGGCATCTGTCCGTCCTCAGAGTCAGACGAGCGCTGCATCCACACCGTTGACTATTGAGGCTTACTACAACGCGGACGGATCTGACAACGTCAACATTGCAAAGCCGATTATTGATCACAACAACGGCACAAATGGTGTCGGTGCTGTGTTTGTCGATACGTGCAGTTATGTGATAGTCAGAAACATCGACGGACGGAATAGTAATGGATCGCTTGGCGGGGGGGTGACTGTACGTCGATCGCAAAACGTAACGATCACGAAATGCATCGGGCGCGATAGTGAACATGGGATATTGATTCAGCAGGATCAGGCGTCAGGAACATCTACATGTACCGATGTGACGGTCAGCGATTGCGACACATATAACAATGTGTCTGGCGGAATCACGTTTAGATGGGGCGCTGTATCAACCGCCGTTTTAAAGCGTATCCGCATCTTGCGTAACCGGGTCTATTCCAATGGAACGGGGAAGGGTACGGGCGCAAATGCTGCGAGCGTTCCGTGTGGCGGCATCATGTCTTATGCTGCTTACAAGACGGATACGGACATCAACTATCGAAATTTGGACATCATCATTGATAGCAATGTCGTGACGTGGAATAACGGTTATGGGATCAATCTCGAAATGGCCGATTGTGATCGCCTAGGCTCTGCGATTACAAACAATGAGGTTGCATTCAATGGCGCAAGCCTAGATGTAGACGCGCATTCGGTATGGTGTGGCAATTCGTTCAACGTTCTTGTTGGATTCAATGAGATTCACCACAACTATGCACGAGCCAACTTCACGAGCGGGTCAGGTGTAGGAATCTTCATCGATTACAACGGGACGAGTGCCTTCGGCGGTTCCGGAAATCTTGTTGTCGGCAATCGAATCCGTAATCAGTATCGCGGAATCACTCAGGTAACAAACGGATCGGCCGGGATTCACGTACTACTAAATACAAATACGCTTGTGCAAGGGAACGTGATCGAGAACTGCCGAAACGGAATCATAGTTCAGCAATCATCCACCGATGTGGTGAAGATTTACCGCAACACCATCAGGACTGTCGATGAGTTCGGCATATGTGTCCAGCCGAGCGTTACTAATGTCACGGTTACGGACAACATTGTCGAGGCTGCAACCGTTGGAATCTTTTGCGCTACGGTGGGAACGACAAACTTTTCCGAGACGTACAACAACGTATACAACTGCACAACAGCACGAGCCAATGGAACGGCGGCATCGCCGTCGTCTGTTTCTCTCGATGCGACCGACAAGACGGTGAACCCTGGCATCGGTTCGGGATATTTCCCGACAAATTCAGCAGTCAAGGACGCAGGGAGTACCGTCCCCGGAGTCGACTTCTATGGGAAGGAGGCAACGGGATCTATCAACATGGGGGCGGTAGAGAATTGGCCGACTAGATCGACTGTGTCGCGCTCTGTTTCTACGCGATCCATGACCACGAAGTATGTGGCGACTCGCCGCGCAACCGCAGGAGCGTGAACATGGCAGAGATGAAGGAAGGAAAGAAGCGTTACGGCATGTCGCAAGGCGGCATGGTTGCGGGATATGAATGCTGCGAGGGTGGCATGGAGGAAGCCGACGAGGCCCTGATGGAGAAGCGGGAGGATGACATGCCGGAGCAGAAGTTCGGCGGATTCCTTACCCGTAACAACACCTGG
>WBZO01007433.1_pt1 | contig 10156 bp, 11 predicted proteins | sample 5204261 | NCBI WGS metagenome assembly WBZO01 (sample SAMN12412400, study PRJNA552823) | activated sludge metagenome | isolation source: activated sludge from anammox sidestream of wastewater treatment plant... | place: USA: North Carolina | collected 2017-09
GAGGCGGCGTACTGCTCCTCGAGCGCGGCGGCGGCCACGTCCCCGAGCGGCAGGCTGCGGCGGCCGGCGCGACTCTTCGGCGTCGTGATCTCGTTACGGACGAACTGTTGCCGCACGTGGATCACGCGCTCGAGCAGCTCGACGTCTTGCCAGCGCAGGCCGAGCAGCTCGCCGCGGCGCAGGCCGGTAGACAGCGCCACCGTCGTCATGCGCCGTGCGGCCGCGTACCACGGCTTCTCAGAGGCGCCGGCGGCCTGCTCCAACATCCGGTACGTCTTCAGCAGCGCGGCGATCTCAGCGGCTGTCAGCGTCTCCGTCTCCGCGTCCGGCATCGACGGGGGCTCCACGAGCTCGAGCGGGTTCTCCGACACCCACCGCCACCTGCGCGCCGTCTTGAACATCAGCCCGGCGAGCACGAGATGGTTGCGCACCGTCTTCGGTGACAGGCCCGCCGCGATCTTCGCGGCGGCGTACCGCTCGAACTCCTGCGGCGACCGTGACAGCCGCTCGAGGTCGAGATGGCCGAGCGCCGGCCGCAGGTGCAGCCGGATCGTGCAGCCGTAGTCGACGAGCGTGCTCTTCTTCCGCGGCCTGGCAGGCAGCGCGACCGCCTCGAACTCGTCGACCAGCTCGCCGAACGTGCGCCGCTTCGGCTTCGCGTGGCCGCGGCCGACGGCGTCGAGCCTCGCCCCGAGCGTCCGCTCGGCCTTCTGCCGCGTCCAGCCGTCCTGCTCGCGGCCGAGCGTCTCCTTCACCTGGCGGCCGGCGGCGTCCACGTACTTGATCTTCCAGGTGGCGCCGCGGGCGCCCGCGTAGCGGATCACGCACGCGCCGCTAGGCATCACGAGCACCGGCCCTACAGTCGCCACAGACGCAGGTGAAGTCGCCCGCCTTGTCCGGCCGCCACTCCCACCCCTCACGATTGGCGACGCGGCTCACCGCCTCACGGCCGCACACCGAGCAGGTGCAGCCGTCGGGGTCGACGTTGCCGCACTCACGAACATAGTCGAGGTTCTCGAGCTCGTCTGTGACGACGGCGATGTACCTCTCCAACTCGTCCACGTACGCTTTCGCCTCGATCGTCCAGGCGAACGCTCGGCCGAGGTCGTCGTACGTCGGCGTTTCCGTACCCTCGAACCCCGCCACCTTCGAGACGGCGAAGGAGACGTCAGCCACCGCGCGCTCGGCAGCGCTGAGGGCGGAGAGGGACCGGGCGAGCTGCTCGGCCGACGGGACGGTGACGGTGGTGGTCGCGGTCATGTCGCGACCCTCCCTTCAGCGCAACGGCCCCCGGGCACGACGATTCCGGCGCCGGCCCAGGAGCCACGCGCATCGTAATGGGGTCGGTACGAAGGGTGCGCGCCGGATCGCGCATGGCCGCCACCGTACACGCGGCGGCGCACGCTAGGCAAGCGCCGGCCCCCGGCTACCGTCCGATCGCAAGCGGCCTCCGCATCGTCGCGAGCTCCGCCGCCGACGGCGGCCGGCGGCCGCTCGACATGCTCGAGCGCCTGCTGCGCGCGCTCGGCCTCCCGCTCGTTCCTGGCGGCGACGACGGTGCGCCTCGCCTTGTACCGCTTGCCGTCCTTGCCGGTCACCGTCTCAGGTGCGACATCCGTCGCACCTGAAATGTCGCGCCGCACCGTCATCTCGGTGACGCCGACGGCGCCGGCGATGGCGCGCAGCGAATGACCCTGCGCGCGTAGCGCGGCCACCACCTCCCGGCGCTGCTCGATGCTCAGCGCTCACCCTTCGTCATCTCGCTCACGGCTGCCTCCTCCTTCCGCCGACCACGGCGGGGTTATGGGAACGGAACACGACCGTCCGCCCCGGTTGCTTGCACGTCTCGAGCCACGCCTCGACATCGGCGGCGCTGAACCGCACGTAGCGGCCGAGCCGAACGTGCGGCATCGCTCCGCTGCGCGTGCTCTCCCGCACCCACGACACCGGCACGTTCAGCAGCTCCGCGACCTCGGCCGCGTCGAGCAGACGATCGCCGCCCATCAGCCTTCCCCCCCGTCCGGCTGCCCGCGGTCGGCGCGGCGGAGCAGGCGCCAGGTGCCGACACGGCGGCCGCGTTCGAGCACGTCGACGGCGACGCCGTCGGGGGTGGCGCGAAGCAGCCGCCCCTGCGGGTCGAGCGCCCAGACGAGCACGCCGTCGGTGAGGTAGCCGCGGCCGCCGCCGCTGAACACCTCGAACACGCGGCGGTCGAGGTCGCCGGCGTCGATCTCGCCTTCCGCCACGACGAGGTGACGTAGCCGTGTCCACGCGGCGACGATGCGCGCCGCCTCGGCCTCGCCGTCCGGCCGGCCGGCCGCCCACGCGGCGAGCAGCTCGTCGACGGGGGCGAGCTCGTAGCGGTCGTCGTGGTCGTCGGGGCGGTCGTCCGTCCGGAAGGTCACGGCCGGCCTCCTTCCGCGGCGACGAGGTGGCGGTGCAGCCGCTCCCCCCGCCGCCACTCGCCCGCGGTGATCAGGCCGGCCTCGAGCGCGGCGAAGAGCGCGGCCAGGTGGCCGCCGTCGCCCGGTAGAGGCCGCGCTGAGAGGCCGATCTCGGCGCCTCCCTCCCGTTCGTTCCCGTTCCCGTTCCCCCCTGTAGGGGGGGGGAACGGGGGAACGTACGAGGAAACACCGTTCCGGGAACGATGGGGAACGATGGGGAACGGTGGGAACGGTTCATCTACAAACGGCTTGACTACGCGGATCAGCGTGCCTCGGCTGCCGGGAACGATCTCCTCCGCGAAGCCTTCGTCGATGAGGGAACGAACCGCAACCGAAACCCACTCGGTTTTCCCCTTCACACGCTCCCGGATCGTCTGCCTGTTCGCCGGCTCCTGCTCGAGCAGCCGCGACACTTTCTCCATCAGCCGGGTGGGTCGAAACACGTCGCCGGACGCCTGCGTCGGCTCCCGCAGCCGCCACGTCAACGCGTGCGTGTCAGGGTCGCTCGAGAGCTCGATCTCTGCCGCGACAGGCCGCCGCAAGAAACCCGGCCGGTCTTTGCGCGTGTGCACCTTGACGAGGCCGCTGCCGCCGCGGGTGAGATGCCGCACGGCCTCGACGCCGAGGTGCACGTCGACGCCGCCCGCTTTGCGCTCGGATCCGATCGCGTACTTGCCCCGGTCGGCCGCGTTCTTCACCACGTGGTCGAGCACGACGGTCGCCACGCCGCGGCGCCAGAGCGGCGTCACCCATTGGCGGGCGAACGTCTCCGCGTCGCGGCGCTTGTTGTCGTCGAGGCCGCTGAGGTCGTAGGCGCCGGCGGCGGCGTCGATGATCACGAGCTCGACGCCGGCCGCCGCGAGCGCGTCGATGTCGCCGTCGGCCGGCGGCCGGTCAGGCTCCACATACCAGACGCGCTCGAGCTCGTCGGCGGTGGCGCCCAGGTCGTCGAGCAGCCGCCGCGTCGCCTGCGGCCCCATCTCCATGTCAGCCATGCCGACACGAACGCCGTGGCGGATGCCGTGCAACGCGACCGCCCACACGACGAGCGTTTTGGCGCTCTCGCTCTCGCCGCTGACGAGATGGCGTGCGCCCCGGTAGAACAGGCCGGCGAGCTCGGCCGCCGGCGGCGTCGGCGCCACCGCGTAGGCATCCGCCGCCAGATTCAACGGCTGCCAGCTCATCGCCGCCCCCTCTCGGCGGCGAGCGGAAGCCTGGCGGCCACCTCGAAGGCCAGCCGCTCGTCGAGCACGACGGCGCCTTCGAGGCCGAGCTGCCGCACGAGCCCCGGATCGAGCCGCGAGGCGGGAACACTCGCGCCGGCGAGCAGCGCCTCACAGTCGGCATACCGCACGCACAGCGCGACGGCGGCGGCCAGCCGCAGCTCGCCCAGCCGCTCCCACCGGCGCACCGGATCCCACTCGACGGCGCGGGCGGCGTTCAGCCGCGCCCAGGTGTTCAGCTCGCCGCCGCTCACGCCGACCACCCCTCACGGCCGCCGTCGGCGTCGAGCTGCTCAGCAACCAGGCTCGCCAAGCTCGGCAGCACGCCGCGAACCCAGACGCGCAGCGCCTGCTCCGCCTCGAACGAGCAGGCCTGAACCACAACGTGCGGCAGCTCGCCCGGCTCGAGCGTGATCGTCAGCGACGCGGGTTGAGGCGGCCCGGCCGCCGGTGACGCCAGAGGCTCGGGCCGGGCGCCGGCAGCCGCCGGCGCTGGTTCGCCGTCTTCGCCGCCGCCGGGCGAGCGGCTCGCGGCGCGACGGCCGCTGCCGCGGCGCCGCCTGCCTGCCGCGCGCACCCGGCCCACGACGGGCCGCCGCGGCCGCAAACCAAGCGTCAGCCGCCGCAGCGCGTTACGGCTGCGAAGCTGAACCGCCAGCCGCCCGATCGTCAACTTGGAATGAACGCGCCCGACCCACTCGTCGGGGTCGAACTCGCGGCCCAGCTCGTGCTCGACCGCGGCCACGTCGGCGGCGAGGGTACGGCCGAGCTGCGCGAGCACGGCGCCGTTACGGGCCGCCATGTCGGCCGCCTCACGGACGACGCCGCCGGCGGCCTCCGCCGCCGCCCGGCCGCCCAGCGCCGCGCTCACACGCGCACACAACGCCTTCACGTCGTCGGGATCCCAGTTGCGCCGGGGCGGATCGCGGCCCACATCGCCGTTCAGGGCCAGAGTGGACATCAGTCGCACCTCCAGTGGTCGGAAGACTCAGCCGTGAGCCCATCTCCGGCTCACCCTGAAGACGCTAGCGCACGCCCCGGACAACATCGGGGGCGCCCCGAAGAGCGCCCCCGATGGTGTACGGCTAAGGCTTCCGACAGCCCGCGCCCACTCTACCCGAGGCCGCGGACGGCCCCGCCGGCGGCAGTCTGGAGAGGCCGAGCTGCGTCTGCGCGGCCGTGCGCGCCGCCGCCTGCCGCGCGGCCCATCAGACGCGCCGGCGCCGGCACGGGTGTTACAACGGCCGGAAACGCCGCGTGGGCGGCGAAGAAACACCGGCGGAAAAGCCGGCAGCCCGGAAACAACGCCGCCCCGGAAAAGCCGAACGCCGGGATTTGTCAGACGGAAAGGCGCGGGCTTCCCAGGCGCCCTCCGGTGGAGATGGCGCGAGGGCCCCCGGGGGGTGCGGCCGGCGCGAACGTCGGGGCGGCGGCGATCGCGGAGCTGGTGCGGCGGGCCGAACTCGTCGACGAGGCGGAGAAGAACCGGGGTGCGGCCGCGAAACGCGGTCCGGATCCCGGACCGCGTTTCGTTGATCTAGGAGTTCGCAAGCAGCGTGTGGCGACGTTCCTGCGGGCGGAGGCGCTGGTGCGGCTCGCCGAGCTCGTCGACGAGGCTCAGGCACGCGGCGAGATCAACGCGCCACATAGGCCATCGAAAGTGTCCGAATCCCGGACAGTTCCTATCCCTCGTCAGCGTGTGGCGGAGGGGCGTTCTCTCGCTCGCACCGGCGCGGCTCGCCGAACTCGTCGACGAGGCGCAGGCACGCGGGGAAATCCCCTCGGCGCCGGGACCCAAATCGTCCGGGATTCGGACGATCTCGGACGCAACGGGTGTCTCTCGTCAGCGTGTGGCGACGTTCCTGCGGGCGGAGGCGCTGGTGCGACTCGCCGAACTCGTCGACGAGGCGCGCGAACGCCACGAAATGCCCCGTGCTGGCGACAACCAGCATTCGGAGGTAGTCCGGGATTCGGACTACCTCCCGGACAAGCGGCGCGTGGCGGAGGGCCGTTCTCTCGCTCGCACCGGCGCCGTCGAAGCCGCGCGCAAACAGGCGGACTGTGTGTGGGCCCGCGTCCCCCGCGGGAGCGACGGGGGATGCGGGCCCGTGTCGTCCAGCCGGACGGAGATCGGCAGGGGCCGGCGGCGGACGAACCTCGGTGGCGGCCTAGAGGATGATCTCGCAGACCGCCGCGGGCTGGGGCACCGTCAGTGCGAGCCGCTCCTCCGCCCTGCAGAGGGTGACGTTCGCGGTGAACTCGTCTTTGCCGCCGCCCGATGCGTGCACCTGGAACGTCGGCGCCTGGCGGAAGTAGACGCGCGCGGCGACGGCGAGGTTGGCGGCGACCGCGGTTCCCTGCGAGATGTCGGTGGTGAGCACGACCGGCACCCCCCACAGGGGCGAGGCGGTCGCGCTGAGCGGGTTCCCGGCGAGGTACTCGCCGCTGCCGCTCGCCTTCTCCCGGTAGACCTCGAGGAGATCCGACGGGTGCAGGATGACCACGTTCGGCTCGACGAACGCCGTTGTGCGGACGGTCGTGATGCCGCGCAGAAGCGCGTCGGCGCGGCTCTCGTTTGTAGTGTCCCGGTCGACGCTGCCGATCCCGCCGGTCTCGAGCAGCCCGGTCAGCTGCTCGCCCGTCCCGTCGCCGTAGAGGATCTGGTGGTTTTCGGCGGCGACGAGGCCGGCGATCATGGCGCCGCCTACGATCAGCTGCCAGCCGTTCACGTCCTGCGCGATCTCGTCCTCGAAGCTCGAGTAGTGCGCGATCTTGCGCGCGGTCGCGGTCTTCTTCGCCCAGACGGGGGATGACTCGGGCTTGGTCGCTCCGGGGGCGACCGGCGCCGCCGCCGTCGCCCCGGCCGTCTGTTGCATCCACGCGACCGCGGGCTGGTCGAGCGCGAATGCGGGGATGTAGTCGGCGATGCGGGTGGGCTCGGCGAGCAATGCCTCGGCGCCCGCCAGCCTGGCCTCGCCGAAGTCGATGCGGTCGTCCCACGGGCCGGCGGCGAGGATGTCGTGGCCGAAGCCGCCGCCGCCGAGCCTCAGCGACCGCTTTTCCGTGGCGGCCTGGCGCAGCTCCTCGAACACGGCGGCCGGCGGCCGCAGCGGCAGCCGTTGCACCATGCCCGGCCGCAGGTTGTCACGGCTGCCGACGCCGCGCGAGCCGCCGTTCTCGAGCTGGGCGCGGCCGAGCGCCTCCGCCGTCTGATGCTGCGCCTCGTTCACCTTGCGCAGCTCCGCCGTGAGCCGGTCCTTCTCGGCGCCCAGCTCGCTCAGCCTTCGCGCCGTCTGCTCCGGCATCGTCTCGACCGTCTCGCCGCGCTCACGCGACGCGAAAAGCAGGTCATCGATCTCGTCGCTGGCGGCCGCGATCCGGTTGTGCAGGGTGCGTACCTGCTCGCCAAGCTGCTTTAGCACTGTTGCGCTCATTTTCCTATCTCCGATCCCCGTCGTTGACTCCGGCCCCTCCCCCGCATACCACGGTACGCCGGTGCTCGGACAGACAACTCGCAGCCGAGAAAAACGCTGCGCAACCGGGAAAAACACGCGGTGCCAGCGCAGCGATTTCGGCGGCGAGCTTCTGCCAGCGATGCGACTCCATCTTTCGACACGCCGAGGTCGGCGAGAGTCGGTGTGGAAACCGGTAACGAGTCGTTACCGGTTTCTGGCCGGCCGCCTTGATTCTTCGGCGTGTCGCGTAGCAGCTCGCCGGCGCGGCGCTCCGCGTACAGCGACGCCCTCGTCGACGAGCTCGGCGACGATGCTGTCGAAGTCGTCGACGGCGGCGAGCTTCTGCCAGCGATGCGACTCGTGCTTCGTCACGCCGAGCATTTCCAAAGGTCGCACACCGCGACCTTTGCCGGATCCGATCTCCTGGTCATCGCGCAGCAGCTCGCCGGCGCGGCGCTCCGCGTACAGCGACGCCCTCGTCGACGAGCTCGGCGACGATGCTGTCGAAGTCGTCGACGGCGGCGAGCTTCTGCCAGCGGTGCGACTCGTGCTTCGAGACGCCAAGATCGGAGAGCTTCGGAGGATCGGTAACGTCATGTGACCGATCCCCTGTCGCGTCTGGCCCCGGAGGATGCTTCGGCGTGTCGCGTAGCAGCTCGCCTGCCCTGCGTTCCGCGTACAGCTTGGCGCTCGCCGCCAGGTCCGCGCGTGGTGACAATAGGCAATTTGGTACCGAATTTGGTACCCAACTGGGGTGATTTGGCATCATCTAGCAGCACCTGAAACGGCTTGAAATGGCGGTTTATGCGTGAGCGAACCCCGCTCCGGCGTCCTGTTAACCGAAGGGTTGTTGGTTCGAGTCCAACCCGGGGAGCCTCCGTCGCACGCGGGGAGGGCCGATCGCTCGCCGGGTCGCGACAGCTCATGCCGTTGTGAAGACGCTGCTCAACATCCTGTGGCTCGTCCTGGCCGGCTTCTGGCTCGCCATCGCCTACCTGGTCGCGGCGGCGCTGCTCGCGATCACGATCGTCGGGCTGCCGTTCGCGAAGCAGGCGCTCAAGCTGAGCCACTACGCGCTGTGGCCGTTCGGCTACGCGCTCGTTCAGAGCCCGACCCGGTACAAGGGGCTGAGCGCGGTCGGGAACGTTCTCTGGTTCGTGCTGGCAGGCTGGTGGCTCGCTCTCCTGCACCTGGTCAGCGGCGTGCTGCTCTTTCTCACGATCATCGGCATCCCGCTCGGCGTGGGCGATATCAAGATGGCCGGCGCCGCGCTCGTCCCCTTCGGCCGCACCATCGTCAGGGCGAGCGAGCTGAACGCGGGCATGATCTCCGCGTCGTCGACGGTGACGATGCCGGACTGACGTCAGCGCTGCTCCCGCGCGGAGGTCGCGAAACCCTACCGGGGGGTTTTCTCTCCGCAGCCCCGTGGCCCGCTGGCAACGGTGTGCCCGCTCGCATACGGTGCAGGGCAGGGGAGTGCTGGTGCGAGCAAAGCGCAACATCGACGTGGTTCCCGAGCGCTGCGACGGCTGTGGCAGACGGGCATCCTCGTGCGGCATGGACACCGTCGGCTGGACCGTGCGCACCCTCTCGGCCGGGTTTGCAGGCGCCTACTGCCGTGACTGTGCCTCGGCGCTGCAGCTCCTGCCCTGGCTGATCCAGTGCTCCGACTGCGGCCGCCACAAGGCCAGCGAAGCCGCCGCGGAGCGTGCCGGCTACCGCTACTACCCGGACGTGAACGGGCTCCTGCAGCCGTACTGTGCCGAGTGCGCTGCGGCCGTCTCCGACGGCTCGGCAGCGGATGCTCGCGAAGCCCCGCCCCTTCCCTCCGACTAACCTGGGCAGCGGACACGTTTGCGTCGTTCCCGCAACGGGAATCAGCGACGACTGCGATGCGCCGGCGCGGTGAAGAGTCGACGATGAAGAGATCCGACCAGGAGGAGCGCAATGCCCAGCGAGAGCCTGACCGTCACCGACAACCGCACAGGAGCCAGCTACGAGCTGCCCGTCGCCGACGGCGCGATCCGTGCGAGCGACCTGCGCCAGGTCAGGACGGGCGCCGACGACTTCGGGCTGATGAGCTACGACCCGGCCTTCCTCAACACCGCCTCGGCTCGTAGCGCGATCACCTACATCGACGGTGATCGCGGCATCCTGCGCTATCGCGGCTATCCCATCGACCAGCTCGCCGAGCGGAGCACCTACCTCGAAGTCGCCTACCTGCTCGTGCACGGCGAGCTGCCCACCAAGCAGGAGCTCGCCGCCTGGGTCGACCTCGTCACCCGGCACACCTTCGTGCACGAGAGCATGAAGCGGCTGATGGAGGCGTTCCGCTACGACGCCCACCCGATGGGAATGCTGATCTCCTCGATCGCGGCGCTCTCGACGTTCTACCCGGACGCGGCGCACGTCGACGATGCCGAGTCCCGCATGCTGCAGACGGTGCGCCTGATCGCCAAGGTGCCGACGATCGCCGCCTTCGCCTACCGGCACAACCGCGGCCTGCCCTACGTGTATCCCGAGAACGACCTCGGCTTCACCGGCAACTTCCTCTCGATGATGTTCCGCCTGGCCGAGCCGCGCTATTCCGCGCACCCGGTACTCGAGCGCGCCCTCGAGGTGCTCTTCATCCTCCACGCCGATCACGAGCAGAACTGCAGCGCCAACGCGATGCGGGCGATCGGGTCGAGCCGGGTCGATCCCTACAGCGCGCTGACCGGTGCCGCCGCGGCGCTCTACGGACCGCTGCACGGCGGCGCCAACGAGGAGGTGCTGAAGATGCTCGCCGAGATCGGCGACATCCGGCACGTCCCCGCCTACATCGACCGCGTCAAAGCGGGCGACTTCCGGCTCATGGGCTTCGGCCACCGCGTCTACAAGAACTATGACCCGCGCGCGAAGATCATCAAGGAGACCGCGGACGCGGTGTTCGAGGTGACGGGCCGCAACCCGCTGCTCGACGTCGCGCTCGAGCTGGAGCGGATCGCGCTCGAGGACGACTACTTCGTCTCGCGCAAGCTCTACCCCAACGTCG
>WBZO01007434.1_pt1 | contig 10155 bp, 9 predicted proteins | sample 5204261 | NCBI WGS metagenome assembly WBZO01 (sample SAMN12412400, study PRJNA552823) | activated sludge metagenome | isolation source: activated sludge from anammox sidestream of wastewater treatment plant... | place: USA: North Carolina | collected 2017-09
CACGCTGTACCCTTTGGGCGAAAACCGGGCTAATGCGGTGGGGGTGCGCAAGGGGCGCGGCGGCGGAAAAACCCTGATGTGGAACGCCCACATGGACACGGTTGGGTCGAATGGGATGGAGGATCCCTTTTCCGCCCAGATCATCGCTGGAAAGTTATACGGCCGCGGCAGCCAGGATATGAAAGGCAGCCTGGCGGCGATGATCGCGGCCGCGCACGCCCTGGAAACGGCTGGAATACAACTCGACGGCGACCTGATCCTCGCCGCCGTGAGCGACGAAGAATATTCCAGCATCGGAACTGCCGACCTGATAAAACATTATCGCGCGGATGCCGCCATCGTTCCCGAGCCAACCAACATGGAACTTTGCCTGGCTCATCGCGGCGTGATCCTTTACGAAGTCGAGACCTTTGGCAAAGCGGCCCACGGCAGCCGCTACCTTGACGGGGTCGATGCTATTGCCCATATGGGTCGCTTCCTGAACGAACTGGATCAGTTGGGACAAAACCTGATAACCCGCCCGCCGCACCCACTCGTCGGACCGCCATCTCTCCACGCTTCGATCATTGAAGGTGGCAGCGGAACGAACACGTATCCGGCTTACTGCCGCCTGATTGTCGAGCGAAGAACCAGTCCGGGAGAACAGGAGGACCAGGTCACGGCAGAGTTCCAGGCGATCATCGACCGGCTTGCGGCCCAAGACTCGCTTTTCAAGGCAAAACTGCGTCCCTATCAGGCGCGTGTGCCCTATGAGATCGATCCAAATGCCGAGATCGTACAGATGATGAAGAGGATAATCCAGGACCATACAGGTCGCTCAGCGGTCATTTCAGGGGCATCGTATTGGACCGATGCGGCCTTGCTGGCAGAAGCTGGCGTTCCTTCAGTGGTGATCGGTCCAACCGGGGAGGGGCTCCACTCAGCGGAAGAATGGGTCGACTTACAATCCTGCCTGGATTTGGCTAATTTACTCATACGCAGCGCGATCGAATTCTGCACCGTTTAAGGCTGGAAGCAAACCAAGAATGATTTTTCGCTCAACAGCCAGGGAGGCTTATCTGCTCTCTCTGGATATAACGCGCTTGTCGTGTTGCTGTTAAATCGCCGCCATATGCTTCATATGGTTTGATTAACATTGCCTAACAGTTCGGTTAACCGTACCATTTTCTTACTTGTCAAACTGATCAAAACGGTATAATTTGCATCATTAATCTGTTCCTCTCCATAACAAGATCGTTTGACTGGTGAACATACACCTTCAGAAGCCTGGGTTTTCGTCCTGAGCGAATCTGAGGCATACAAATGAAAAAAGATAAACTGAGATTGAAATTAAGAAATCACCCCTTAAGCTTATCCATCCCGCTGTTACTCCTCCTGAGTTTTCTCCTAACCCCAACGGGCATCCAGGCAGATACTCCCCCTCCTCCGCCACAACCCGAGCTCAACGCCGTCTCCGTCATCTTTATTCCAATCGTTCAAAACCCCCACCCCTTGTTCGTGGGCGATATCGAGTTCACACAGGCGGTCCAAAACCTCTCCAGACCGGTCCCGCTTGTGGCAGGTCGTCCGACGGTTGCAAGGGTGTATCTCCGCACACGGGGTTCCACCCAGGTAAGCAATGTCCGGGCAACCTTGAAGGCTTATCGGAATGGGAATAATATCGGCGAGAAAACGCTCAATTCGGGAACGGCGTTTCCACAAAGCACAAGTTTAGATGTGATGCGCGCCAGCGCCTCTGGAAGCCTCAATTTCTCGCTCGAACCGGCCTGGATCGCGGCCGGCGCGACGTCCTTTGTCGTTGAATTGCGGTCTTCACCCATCGGATCGGCTGACGCAACCTATTCAACCCTGGCTCAATTCAATGCGGTCCCTGCGTTGAAGATCGTGGCGGTTCCGATTGAAATAATTGACCAATTTGACGGTCAAACCTACCCGGCAGCCGACACCTCCTATCTGCAGGAAGCAATCTTTCGCATGTACCCCGTGCCTGCGGTCAATGTCACCGTTCATTCTATTTATCACTATGACGCCTATGCGTTTGGAGATTATTCCTCGTTTAGTGATTTATTGGACCAAATTTCAAACCTTAAAAGCACGGAGCACGAACCCACCTCAACCGTGTATTACGGGGTAATCCCCCTCACAACCAGTTCCGGGAGCAGTTGGATCCCCCAATATGGTAGTTTTTACGCAGGTCTTGGTTTTGTAGATTATCGCGCCGCTATCGGCATCGCAGATGGAATCGTTTATAGCTATCACGTCGATGGAGGCGATACCGCCTCGCACGAGATCGGGCATAACCTGGGCCGCCTGCATTCCCCCGGATGCGGCGCTTCAAACTACGATCGTTTTTATCCATACGCCAATGGCATAATCGGCCAATACGGTTTCAAGGTCAGCGAACTGCCTTCTCAGGTCGTCGTTAGCAACAGTTACAACGACATCATGAATTACTGCGGTAATCAGTGGATTTCAGATTACACCTATCTGGGCCTGTATCAAGATCAGAGGGCCAGCGCGGCTCAAGTCAGCCTGCCAGAACAAGATACGGTCTTTGTCCGCGCTACGATGGATACGAATGGCGAGTTCGACCTCGCGCCTTTATATTTCTTCAACAGCAGCCCCGATGCGACGCCAGAATCGAGCGAATACGCTGTACAATTATTGGATGAAGCGGGCCAGGTCGTCGCCCAGCAGCCTGTTTCGCTCCTGCATGCCGAAGAAGGCGATATCGTAGTCAACTCGGTGAGCGCCCGAGTGCCGCTCCCCGCCGGTAAAACCTTCACCTCTCTCAAACTGGTGAAGAATAACACCGAACAGGCAGCCCGCTCCCTCGCCCCAGCCGCCCAAACACAGGTGCTGTCTGAGGCGTCCATCCATCAAGACGCGGATCGATTGGTCTTGGATCTGCCTCGTGTGAACCAGCCCGCCTTAATTCGTTATACAGCGGATGGCGGCAGCGCCTGGACCACCCTTAGAGTTGACTATACAGACAGCCTCCTGGAAATCGATCTCCACAGCCTGCCCGATGCCCCGCTCCAGTTTCAAATTATCTATGCCGATGGCGCCGGTAGTTACACGCTTGATTGGACGCCATAATCACGACCGTCAGGATTTTCCTGGTACAAAGATTGCATCAATCCTGAAGCGCCAGGCGCTTCAGGATTTTCTTTTTATCGCAAGTATCCGCACGTTTGCGCCATGACAAAATCAGGTTATAATCGTCCGTAATTACTATGGTATCCGATTTGCAACCCGAGCCTACCGGTAGCAGGGCTGAGACAAAAGCTCCTCAGCCAGACCAATCACCCCCGCAACCATCGGCTCAACCCGCTCAGGCGCCTCCCTCGCGCCGGCGAATTCTGGACTTCATCAGAGCCGCGCCAGCCAGGCCTCCCAGGAAAGGGCTGGTCTTCCATCTCGAAGTCGTCTTTGCGGTTGCAGCGATCCTCGCAACCCTGTTCACAGCCTGGACGCCAGGGCGTCAAAGCTCCTTGTTTCCTCCTCCAGCCTCCACAAACCCCGCGCTTGCCCTTCAGCCCACGCCGACGTTTATCCCCGGCGCGCCAACACCCACTTTGCCAAACCCACGCCTGGTTGGGATTGTAGCAGGCCATTGGAAAAACGATTCGGGCGCTGTATGTCCGGATGGGTTGAAAGAAGTGGACTTGAATTTGAACATCGCCACTCAGGTCCAGAAAATCCTGGCAAAAGAGGGCTACCAGGTTGATCTGCTCCACGAGTTTGACGACCGGCTGACCGGCTATCATGCCGCAGCCCTTGTCTCCATTCATAACGATTCGTGCGATTTCATCAATAACGAGGCAACCGGTTTCAAGGTCGCTGCTGCATTCGCAACCAAATATCCGGATCGAACTGCACGCCTGACTTCCTGCCTGCGGGCGCGTTATGGTTCAATAACGGGCCTGCCAGTTCACAGCACCAGCGTCACCCCAGATATGACCAGCTATCATGCTTTTGGAGAGATAAACGAAAACACACCGGCAGTCATCATCGAAACCGGTTTCATGAACCTTGACCGCACCATCCTCACCCAGGAGGCAGATCGCGTTGCCCAGGGGGTTGCATCGGGGATACTTTGCTACCTCAAAGATGAGAGCGTCGGGATGCCCACGCCAGAAAACATTAGTCCAGAAGTCAGCCCGACTGCCCCATGAATAGCTCTTCCCGCCCTTCTACTCCAGGAGATCGCAGCGCTCAAGCGCTTGAATTGATCAACCTGGCTCGCCAGGATCTCAACAATAATGAAAGACTTCAAGCTCGAAATCACGCAGCCCAGGCAGCTGCCCTCGCGCCGCATCTGGAAGATCCCTGGTTGATCCTTGCCGCGCTTGCGAGCCCAAAAGCCAGCATCGCCTATCTCCAGCGCGCCCTCGAGATCAACCCCGCCAGCGGGCGGGCCCAAAAAGGCATGCAATGGGCTTTGCAGCGCCTGGAACTCCCGCGCGCACAACCGCCTGCCCCTACCCCTCGACCGACCCGGCCTTCGGAACGGCAGCCTCTTGCTGACCTTCCCCCATCGGCGCCTGCGTTATCTACCGCGCCCGTGCTCAAGCGTTCGGTGGTGCCGCTTCGTCCGGTGCGCAGGCGAAGAAAGAAAACCGTCGTTCCGGCAGTTTTTGTCTATGCGTTTGCAGTTCTGTTCCTGTCGATCGTTTTATTTATCATTTCACTCGCGCCGTATTACCCAGGCTTTATTGCCAGCTTACCGCCTGACACGCTCGCCCAAGTGCCCGTCCTTTCCACCGCAGCTGCCTATTCCTTTTATCCCACCGAAACGCAAACTGCTCCAACCGAGGCGCCTGTAGAGCTGGCAGGGCTTGGTTTCTCGGCTGGTGATAGCCCCCAAACCGCCCAGCCCAGCCCCGAGCCGTCAGCGACCCCCACTCCCTTGCCCACTGCCCCCCCCTCCGCGACCCCGACCGAGCCGCCGACCGCGACGCCCCCTCCCACCGAAACACCCTTGCCAACCGAGACTGCGACCCTCGAACCCACCGCTCTCCCTACGGCAACCATTGCCCCGCCCACCCCCACATCTGAGCCACAGATTAAACCCACCAAAAAGCCAAAAAAGAAAGTTGCCGCGGCCAACCCTGGCTTCCGCCCAGAGAGCGTTTCCCTGAATGACCGCTGGATTGACGTGGACCTTTCCTCGCAGCGGGTTTACGCCATGCAGGGCGACCAGATCGTGAACTCCTTTCTCGTTTCAACCGGCCGTTGGCCAACGGTTACGGTGACCGGCGTGTATAAAATCTATGTCAAGTACCGGCAGGCTAATATGTCCGGTGACGACTACTTCCTCCCGAACGTCCCCAACGTCATGTATTTTTTCAAAGGCTATGGCTTGCACGGCACATACTGGCACAATAATTTTGGCACCCCGATGAGCCACGGATGTGTCAACTTAAGCCCCACCGATTCTGCCTGGCTGTTTGATTTCGCCTCTGTAGGCACCATCGTCAGCGTTCACGAATAACCTGGGTTAATCTATCATGAGCGCAGGCCTATGAACGCGCCTTCATCGATTCGCGCGCGGTATAATCTTTGTTGATGACGAAAAAAGCCGTTTTTGAAGGTTTAGTGATCGACGAGCGAGATCAGCCGGTAGAAGTTGTGTACGTTGGAGACGAACCTTGCTATGTGGTGGATGACTCCGGGTTTCGCCGCCATATCCCAAGCGAGCAGGTTGACAGGCAGGTGCTTCAAGCTATGCTGGAAATGATCGAAGGCCACGAGGATTTGCTCACCGCGCAGACTGCGAAGATGCTCGGCTCGGAGGACCCATTCTCCGTTGCGATGATCGAGAAGCAGTTGGAAAACATCGATGAGCAGATAGGGACCTTGCTGGAGACCGGGATCCCGGAAGAATTGCGCGCCTATTTAGGCATGATGGGGTTTCGAGTGCGGATTGACGTGCATGGTGATGTGATCGCCGTCGATCAGCCCGGCATGATCATTGATGACGATGAGTAGCGTAAAGATCGCCGCTTGTGGTCAATTTACCCTTTTTACCGGGTAGTAACATAAGCCAGCCGTTCCAGGGCCTGAATGGATCCCCAGCGCGGGTGTAAGCTCACATATTAATGACTCCACGACCTCGAAACGCGCTTCAACAAGCGCCTGGATCTTCAACACCTCTTCCAGCGCAGCCGCATGTACATAGGCAATTTTAATCATCGCCCCTGCCCCAACTTTTTTTTCGATTAACTCCACCATCATCCGATAAGCCTGATTGCGGCTGCGCGCCGTTCCCAGCGGAACAATCACGCCATCTTCCATGCTGATCAGCGGCTTGATATTCAAAAGTGAGCCAATCAGGTGTTTCGCCCGTCCAATTCTCCCGCCCATATATAAATATCTGAGCGTATCCGCAGTCTGGATCATCTGCGTGATCGGGATCATCTCTCGCACCCGGTTCACAACCTCGCCCAGGTTCATCCCCGCAATCGCCGCGCGTGCCGCTTCAATCGCCATCCAGCCATGACACATCGACACATTGAGCGTATCGATCACTTCTATTTTTAGCCTCGGAAGCGTCTCGGCGACCATCGATTTCGCCACCATGGCTGCCTGGTATGCGCCGCTCACCTTTGAGGTCATGTGAACGCTGACAATTTCGCTCGCGTTCTCTTGTTCGGCCAGGTTAGAATAGATTTGCACGTAATCGCCGGGGCCTGGGCTGGCGGTTGTTGGGAGCTGCGTCGCGCTCGGCAGCCATTTATAGAAACTCTCCCGGTCAACGTTCACCAGATCGCGCAGCGCTTCACCCCCGCGATGAATATAATAAGGCACCGTGTGAATCTTCAGCTCCTGGAGAAGATCCTCCGGGATACAGGCAGTGCTGTCCGTAACAATCTCGATTTGCGACATGCGCGCCTCCCCTGCGACAATATATTCCGCTCCACTATTATTATACGTCACGATACAATGATTGCACTATCGTAATAGAGATTAAGAGAGAAAGCGGCTCCGCTCCGCTTTACAAAACAGGGTTCGTCTTCGAAACAGAACCATGAACGTGCAGAAAACCGCAAAATTGACCCGTTTCCAATTGATCATGCGCGGTTTGCTCCCGCTGATCATTATCCTGGCCTTGTTGCTTCTCTCTGCCGGTCGTTGGGATTACTGGCAAGCCTGGCTGTATATTGTGGTGAATGGACTGCTGATCCTGTCCAACTTGTGGCTGCTTCGCAATTCTCCCGACTTGATCGATGAGCGGTTGAAACCTGGCGCAGGGATGAAGCGCTGGGACAAGATATATTTCATCCTTTCCACGCCCATCGGTCTGCTCATGTTGATCCTGGCGGGGCTGGATGCGGGCCGCTTCGGTTGGACCGGCCCCCTGCCCATCTGGAGCTATATCCTGTTCTATGCCCTTTACCTGGCTGGCCAGGCTTTGTTCATCTGGGCGAAGACAGTCAACCGTTACTTCTCTTCCGTGGTGCGCATTCAAACCGATCGAGGGCAGCAAGTCTGCACAAGCGGTCCTTACCAATATGTCCGCCACCCTGGCTACCTGGGCGCATTGATCTATACGCTCACCGGTGGGCTTGTGCTTGGCTCGATCTATGCCGTAATCCCGCAGCTATTTTGGATCGCGCTCCTGGTCATTCGCACTGACAAAGAAGACCGCTTGCTGCAAGCCGAGCTTCCGGGATATTCTGACTACGTAAAAGCAGTGCGCTACCGGCTGATCCCGGGAATATGGTGAACGTTACCCACCCAGGTTTTCCGGCTGTCCTAATTCCTTCCACAAGTCCGAGGCCGCCTTCTGGAGCAGCATCGCGTCCATCCCCGCACAGACAAAATCATATCCAAGTTCGATCGCCTGGCGGGCCCTTTCTGCCGTCCCGGCAAAAATCCCAACTGGAATCCCAACCTCGGCGCAGGTCTGCCTGACGTATTCAATCGTCGAGCTGACGCTGGGGTCGTCCAACTGCCCCGGCTTGCCCATGCTGGCAGATAGATCGAATGGCCCGACCAGGATCGCATCGACGCCCGGCGTGTCCAGAATCGACCCCAGGTTTTCCACACCCTGGTAGTGCTCGATCTGGACCATCGTACAAATCCTTTCGTTGGCTGTCTCAAGGTACTGGTCGGTGTGAAGTCCAAAGCCCTGAGCGCGCGCCACTCCAGTGCTCCGCCTTCCCAGCGGCGGATATTTCGATAACTCTACAGCCCTCTCCGCCAGTTCACGTGAATTGACCAACGGAAAGATCACGCCGTCCACGCCAATTTCCAACACCTTCTTGGTCCAGGCCTCATCGATCGCCGGCACCCGTACCAGCACGGGGCATTCTCCCGCAGCCTGAGCCAGGATCTGGATCGTCTCGGTGCTTAAAGCAGAGTGTTCCCCATCGATCCATAACCAATCAAATCCAGCGTCGATCATAATCTCTGCTACCGATGGGTCTGCGAGCGTGATGATTGTACCTATCAGCCGCTCACCGGCCGTCAAACGTTGTCGAAACGAAAGCCCGTGGATTTTTCGCATAATCTTTCACCAGTTCAGGAAAAGCTATCGCCGTTCATCTCGTCAAGCATCTTTCACTTACTCGAGGCTATTTCCCAAAGCTCGTCCAAGAATGCCTCATTCGCGCCCCCGTACCAGGCGATCTTCCGCCGTCCCTCCTGGTCAACCAGAAAAGAGTAAGGCAGGCCGCGCGCCCCAATCCTGATCATTTCCGTCCCAGCCGGGTCAGACCAGGCTAAAAAGGTGAAGCCGTGTGCGGCGATGTATCTGGCGGCGTCTTCGGGGCCCTCGCCGGCGTTGACCCCGATAAGCACGAAACCCTCCTCCTGGTGTTCCTGATAGAAGGCTTCCAGCAAGGGCAGCTCTTCTTTACATGGGGTACACCACGAAGCCCAAAAGGTGACCAGCGCCGCCTTACCGCGATAATCGCTCAGACGGACCGGGTTACCATGCAGGTCTTTGACCTCCAGCTCCATGACAGGCCCGGGCGTGGCTGTAGGCTCGACTTCAGTGGAGGTTGGCGTGGGGCTGGTGGAAGTTTCGGAGAGAGCGGGTGCGCAGGCTGCCAACAACCACAATCCGATCAACAAGAAGATGAGGATCAAAGGCTCGTGCCGCAAACCCGACACGAGCACAGTCTTGTCCATCCGATCTGGCTTCACGAACTTCATGTCTGCTGTCAGCCCTGTCAGTGCACGCCCAGGTAAGTCCGGCGCACCTCATCGCTCTGGGCCAGGTCAGCAGCCGAGCCTTTCAAGCGGATCTCGCCCGTTTCCAGGATATAAGCGTAATCGGCGATCGAGAGCGCCGCCCGGGCATTCTGCTCGATAAGCAGAATAGTCTGCCCTGATTTTTCGTTTAACTCCTTGAGACGCCTGAGCACGCCCTGAGAGAGGACAGGCGCCAAACCCAGTGAAGGCTCGTCGATCATCAGCAGGCGCGGCTGCGACATCAGCGCCCGGCCGAGGGCCAGCATTTGCTGTTCGCCGCCTGAGAGGGTACCTGCGCTCTGCTTTTCACGCTCTTCCAGCCGTGGAAACAGGGCATACACTTCGGCCACTTCGCGCCGCACCTCCTCTCGGTCCGTGCGGGTGTACGCGCCCAGCGCCAGGTTTTCGTATACGGTCAGGTTGGTAAACACCCGCCGCCCTTCGGGCACCAAAGCCACGCCCTGCTTGACAATGTCGAAGGGCTTCATGCCCAGCAGGCTCTGGCCCTCAAGTTCGATCGTTCCTTGTGTAGGCTTGACGATCCCCATGATCGTGCGCAGGGTGCTGCTTTTACCGGCTCCGTTCGCGCCCAACAGCGCTACGATCTTCCCGGCTGGCACGCTCAAGCTGATGCCGTGCAGGGCATGGATGCCACCATAATATACGTGCAGGTTCTGGATCTCAAGCATAGTCCGCGACTCCCAGGTAGGCTTCGATCACCTTCGGGTGGTTCTGGATGTATTCGGGCGTGCCCTCGGCAATTGTTTCGCCGTGATCGATGGCAATGATGCGCGGGCAAATCCCCATGACAACCCTCATCTGGTGCTCGATCAACAGGATGGTCAGGTTGTAGGTTTTCAGAATGTGTTTGATAAATACCATTAACTCTTCCGAGTCCGTCGGGCTCATTCCGGCGGCTGGTTCGTCAAGCAGGAGCAGCTTAGGGTCTGT
>WBZO01004679.1_pt1 | contig 10152 bp, 8 predicted proteins | sample 5204261 | NCBI WGS metagenome assembly WBZO01 (sample SAMN12412400, study PRJNA552823) | activated sludge metagenome | isolation source: activated sludge from anammox sidestream of wastewater treatment plant... | place: USA: North Carolina | collected 2017-09
CGTAAGATGCGCGCACAAATGGAATGGAACGTGCCGAGCATGATTCCCTCTGTGGCTTGGCCGGACAGCAATTTCCCGACGCGCTCCTGCATTTCTCTCGCGGCCTTGTTGGTGAATGTGACCGCTAGAATCTGCCACGGGCGGACGTGTTTTTCCGCGATCAAATACGCGATGCGCTGGGTCAGCACCCGCGTCTTCCCGGAACCCGGACCTGCCACCACTAAAACGGGCCCGTCTCCGGCTGTGACAGCTTTTCGCTGTTGAGGGTTGAGTTTGTTGAGGAAGTCCATTATGGAAAGTGGAGGATGAAAGAGGGAAGATAAACGTCCCGCAGTTGTTTTCAAGCCCTGCGGGACGCGTTTACTTATCTACGTGTTTGCCTGTCTATAATTGAGACGTGCAATTCGGGCAACGTGTAGCGTTGATATTGATGGACGAAAAACAATAAGGGCAGTCCTTTGTAGTGGGCGCGGCGGCTGGAGCGGGCTTCTTGAGCGAACTTGCCGATTTCACGATCAGGAAGATGACGAAAGCAATGATGGTGAAATCTATAACATTATTAATGAAATTGCCGTAAGTCACTTTTGCGCTTCCCACAGTGAACGCCAGGCCGCCGAAGTCGATGCCGCCGACGATCAAACCGATGAGAGGCATGAAAATATCGGTAACCAGCGACGCGACGATCTTGCCGAACGCGCCTCCAATAATGACGGCCACCGCCAGGTCGAGTACGTCCCCGCGCATGGCGAAATCCCTGAACTCTTTGAGCATAAAATCTCCTCGGGCTAATAACAGATGAATGACGCTATTCTACCGTTTGGGAAAAGGGATGTCAACAAAACCCGTAGAAAAAGGCGCGTTCTGTCAAACGGCCTGTGCGAAACTGCGAATCAACCCGGGGGCTATCGAAAATTGACGCCCGAATTGCTTTACATTTTTTCATTCTGCAATTGACGCTTGTAGGTAATTAGGTATAATTCCCGTACAATAGTACCGAGCTCCTAATATTACAATGCCAATCGGCATTTTACTGTGTCCTAAAATTCACTAACCCGAATTTATATTATTTAGGTATAATTCCCATCTGTTTCGATTAAACTCAATGACTCATCATTCCCTTACACAAAAGGAATTCGATAATGCCCGATGCCATTCTTGATGTCCAAGGGCTGGAGACTGTGTTCAAGACGCCGGATGGAACGGTCCATGCCGTCAATGGCGTTTCGTTCGAATTGAAGGAAGGGGAAACGCTTGGCGTGGTCGGCGAGAGCGGCTGTGGCAAAAGTGTAACCATGCTGTCAACCCTGCGCTTGATCGCTTCGCCGCCCGGGGATATTATTGCGGGAAAAGCGCTGTTCTTTGGAAAAGACCTGTTGCAGATGCCGAATGAAGAGATCCGCCATGTGCGCGGCGGACAGATTGGTATGATCTTCCAGGACCCGATGACTTCCTTGAATCCGGTTCTGACCATTGGGCGCCAATTGGAAGAGCCGCTAATGCTTCACGTGAACATGAATAGAAAACAAGCTCAGGAGCGCGCCGCCGAACTGTTGTCCCTGGTGGGCATTCCAAATGCCAAGGAGCATCTCAAGGATTATCCTCACCAATTCTCGGGCGGCATGCGTCAGCGCGTGATGATCGCCATGGCCTTGTCGTGCAGTCCGCAAATTTTGATCGCAGACGAGCCGACCACTGCCCTGGATGTGACCATTCAGGCGCAGATCATAGAATTGGTCAAACGCCTGCGCGATGAACTGGGTATGGCCGTTATTTGGATCACGCACGATCTTGGCGTGGTCGCCGGTCTGGCTCAGCGCGTGATCGTAATGTATGGCGGCTTCATCATCGAAGAAGCCGATGTTTTCGAATTATTTAAAAACCCCTCTCATCCTTACACGATCGGTTTGATGCGCAGTCTTCCGCGCGTGGATGAAAAAGGCCGTGCCCGCCTGGAAGCCATCGAAGGCGCGCCGCCGGTTTTATATAGCAAACCCACCTCCTGTCCCTTTGCGCCGCGCTGTAAATGGGTGATAGAGCGCTGTTGGAAGGAAAACCCCTTGCTTGAACCGATTGAACCTGAACACCGCGTGGCCTGCTGGGTAGATGTCAAGACAGGGAGACCCCGTTCATGAACGATAACAACGCCGACGTTCTTTTAAAAGTCGAAGATTTGAAGATGTATTTTCCGATCTACCGCGGCGTGATTCGCCGTCAGGTGGGCGCGGTGCGGGCGGTTGATGAAGTCTCGTTCGATGTGAAACGCGGTGAAACGCTGGGGCTCGTGGGCGAATCCGGTTGTGGAAAATCCACCACCGGCCGTACCATCCTTCAATTGTATACGCCCACTGCGGGGCGGGTCTTCTTCCGCGGCACCGACCTGATGACGCTGAAGCACGAGGAAATGCGCTGGATGCGCCGCGAGATGCAGATGATCTTTCAGGATCCGTATGCCAGCCTCAACCCGCGTATGACCGTCAGCCAGATCGTGAGCGAGCCGCTAATGGTTCATAATGCCGCAACGGGAAGCGAGATCAAAGAGCGCGTCGAGCATCTTTTAAGTCTGGTCAAACTAAACCCGGCCTTCGCCCATCGCTACCCTCATGAATTTTCCGGCGGTCAGCGTCAGCGCATCGGCATCGCACGCGCCCTGGCGCTTCAACCCTCGTTCATTATTTGCGACGAGCCGATCTCGGCCCTGGATGTTTCGATCCAAGCTCAGGTGGTGAACCTGCTCGAGGAATTACAGGAACAGTTCAACCTGACCTATCTCTTCATCGCCCACGATCTTTCGATGGTGCGCCACATCAGCAAGCGCGTAGCGGTGATGTATTTGGGTGTTATCATGGAGTTGGCGGAGCGGGATGAGATCTACCATAAGCCGCTTCACCCCTATACTCAGGCTTTGCTCTCGGCGGTTCCCATTCCGGACCCGGTGGCTGATGCAAAACGCGAGCGGACGATCCTCAAGGGCGACGTGCCTTCCCCGGTCGACCCTCCTTCGGGTTGCCGTTTCCGCACGCGCTGTCCGATTGCCCAGCCGATCTGCGCCGAGTCGCGCCCCGAATTTCGAGAACTCAGGCCCGGTCATTTTGTGGCTTGTTTCTTTGCCGAACGTTTCCTATAATATAGGAAGTGAGTTGATTTGAAAGGAGGTGATTTTCTCGAAGGATGCGATATGGTCAGGTTGATGCAACCCGTTGTCAATGTACGAATTTCACTCTACTGTGAGGAGAAGAAAGATGCGTAAAAATTTCGTTCTGTTAAGCTTACTCGTCGTCCTCAGCATGGTCCTGGCCGCGTGCGGTAGCGCCGCTACCCCCACCCAGGCGCCTGCTCAGGCGACGTCAGCGCCTGCCGCTACCCAGCCCGCCGCTACTGCGCCGGCTGAGGGCGGCTGTTCCGACAACCCGTATGTCGGTTCCGGCGTGCTGGATGGCAATGGAATCCCGTGCGATTTCTTTGCCGATGTTCACATCCGCAAAGCCTTTAGCTATTCCTTCGATTGGGATACCTTCATCGACGATGTGTACAAAGGTGAGGCTGTTCAATCATTGGAACTGGCCCTGCCCGGCATGGTCGGTTACGATCCCAATGCGCCTCATTACACCTTCGATCTCGATAAGGCAAAATCCGAATTCGAGGCCTCCACGTTGAAGTCCCCGGATGGCAAAAGCGTGATGGATGTCGGTTTCCGCATTCAGATGCTCTACAACCAGGGCAACACCACCCGCCAGGTTGTGGCTGAAATTCTCGCTTCCAGCCTGTCTCAGGTCAACGAGAAATTCTCGGTTGAGACCCTGGGTCTGCCGTGGCCGGCTTATCTCGCCGCCCAGCGCGCTGGGAGAATCCCGATCATGACCGGCGGCTGGCTCGAGGATATTCACGATCCTTCCAACTGGTACCAGCCTTACACCGTTGGTGCCTATGGCGGCCGCCAGAATATGCCCGAAGATCTGCAAGCTCAGTTCAAACCGCTTCTGGATCAAGGCGTGGGAGCCACCGACCCGGCTCAACGCGCTGCGGTCTACCAGCAGATCAATCAACTCTACTACGATCAAGCTCCCGGCACGCCGATCGTGCTGTCGACCAGCCACAGCTTCCAACAGCACTGGGTGCAGGGCCTGATCCGCAACCCGATCTTCCCGGGCATTTACTTCTATACGATCTCCAAAGCGGACGGCGCAAAGAACCCGACCACCTTCACGGAAGCCACCTTTGGTGACGTGGACACTCTGGATCCCGCCCTGGCTTACGATACCGCCAGCGCAGAGGTTATCCAGAACGTTTACCAAACCCTGGTCTTCTATGATGGCGACAAACCGGGCGCCTTCGTCCCGATGTTGGCCTCTGAAATGCCTACCGTCTCTGAAGATGGCAAGACATACACCTTCACCCTGCGCCAGGGCCTGAAGTTCTCGGATGGCTCTCCTCTGACCGCTTCGGATGTAGCTTACTCCTTCGAGCGCGGCTTGTTGCAGGGCGGCGGCGTTTCCCCGCAGTGGCTGCTCTCCGAGCCGTTCTTCGGTGTAGGCAATCAGGATGTGGCCATGATGGTGGATTCGAGCGGCGCGCTCGTAGATGATCCGGCCAGCCTGCAGAAGGCCGATGCCGCCAAGTTGAAAGAGGTTTGCGAGAACCTCAAGACGCAGTTCGTCGTTGACGACAGTGCCGGGACCATTGCGATGACCCTCGCTCAGCCGTGGGGCCCGTTCCTCGCCACCATTGCCCAAAGCTGGGGCTCCGTCATGAGCGCCAAGTGGGTCGCCGATAACGGCGGCTGGGACGGCTCCTGCGATACCTGGCAGAAATTCTACGGCATTCAGTCCGCCGACGATCCTCTGTCCAAGGTTGCCATGGGCTCCGGCCCGTTCGTCCTCGATCACTGGACTCCGGGCACCGAGGTCGTTCTGACCAAGAACCCCAATTACTGGGGTGATGCGCCCAAGCTCGATCGTGTGGTCATCCAGAACATTGCCGAGTGGGGCACCCGCTTCGCCGAACTGCAAGCTGGCGATGCCGATCTGGCGGCTGTTCCGGTTGAGAATCGTCCTCAGGCCGATGCGCTGGTTGGCAATATCAGCATTTACGATGCCAGCACCGGCTCCTATGGACCTTTGCAACCCGTCTGCGGTTACGATAGCTCCAAGCTGGGCACTGCCAAGTTCACGGTCTGCGCTGCCGGCGAGACGGCACCTGCCAATCGTCCGTTGGACGTCTATATGGGCCTGCCCGCCCTCTCCATGGATGTGATCCTCTACAACTTCGCGATCAAATAAGATCACAGCCTAGTTTGTAAGTCATGTGCGGGGGCCGCAAGGCCCCCGCACATTCCCGCCGTTTTTTGCAACCGAATGAATTAAAAAACTTTTTGAATCTATCCGGTTGCAAAGGACAAAGTTTAGGAGACCGCCGCTATGGTTAACTATATTATCCGCCGCTTATTGCTTGTGCCCGTTCTGCTGTTTGGGGTGACGGTGATGATCTTTGGGATGTTGCAGTTTCTGGGCCCAGTGGAGCGCTCGGCCTTGTACGTGCGCGATATTCCCAAAAATGAAAACGCCATCAACGGGATCATCAAACAGTACGGACTCGATCAGCCCGTCTATGTTCAATACTGGCGCTGGCTGGTTGGTCATCCTAATCCGAACACCGGCGGGCGTACCGGCGGCATTATTTTTGGCGACTTTGGCTATTCCCGCACCGCGTCCACGCCGGTGGCCAATTTGATCCGTACCCGTTTTCCGAACACGCTGGACCTCACCATTTGGGCGGTGGCGCCCGTGATTTTTGTTGGGATCTGGCTTGGGGTTCAAGCGGCGGTTCACCAGAATGGATTTATCGATCAAGCGGCCAGAATCTTCAGCATTGTCGGCACCTCGTTTCCGACCTTCGTTTTCGGCCTGCTGATGCTCATGTTTTTTTACGCCAACTTGCAATGGTTCCCACCCGGCAGGGTTTCGGATTGGGCCAATCAGGTCGTATTCTCGGATAGTTTTCATCATTACACGAGTCTGTTGACCTTCGACGCACTGCTTAATGGACGGCTCGATATTTTTTGGGATGCCCTGCGTCATATGCTCATGCCCATTCTGACCCTTTCATATATCAGTTGGGCGGTCTTCGTGCGGGTCACACGCTCCTCGATGCTGGAGACCCTGCGCCAGGAATATGTTGTGACGGCCCGGGCAAAAGGCCTGCCCGAAAGCGTAGTGGTCAATAAGCATGCCCGTCCCAATGCCATGATCCCGGTAGTTACGCTGGCCGGTTTTCAAGTGATCGGCTTGTTGGGCGGCGTAGTCATTACAGAAACCGTGTTCAACTATCCGGGGATCGGTCAGGCGGCGGCTAATGCGGCCGCACAGTTGGATGTGGTCACCGTTTTGGGCTTCGCCATTTTCAACGGCTTGATCCTGATTATTGCGAATTTGGTGGTTGACGTACTGTACGCGTTCGTTGACCCGCGCGTCCGCTTATCCTAGGAGATTCGAATGGCCGAAATAACCAATACCCCCACTGGTGATAACAGCCTGTTGCGCGATGCGACGCCGTTGCGCGAAATTGGCCGGCTGGAGCGTTTTCTTGGTCCTGATAATTATCGTATTGTGACCGGCCTGCTCAGAACGCCCGCCTCCATTCTGGGCTTCATTTTGATCGCGCTGTTCATCTTCATTGCTCTGGCGGCGCCGTTGATCATACCGCCCGTTACACCCAACGATCCTTATAAAATTCCGCGCGATGGTTTTTCATCCGAACCACAGCCGATGTTTTCGGATTGGACGCGCAACACGCCGGCCCTGCCTTTTTGGTGGAAACCGATCATGAAGACCGACCACTGGGTGCACATTCTGGGCACGTCCCAGGGCCAATACGACGTTTTCTATGGCATCGTCTGGGGCACGCGCACGGCTTTCAAGACCGGCTTCATCGTTGTGGTGACCACCTTCGTCATCGGCGTTATTATCGGATCGATCTCGGCCTATTACGGCGGCGCCGTGGATAACGTCATCATGCGCATCGTGGATGTGTTTCTGACCCTGCCCTTTATTCTGGCCGCGCTGATTCTCGCGGCTGTGCTCACACCCAAGATCGGAAAGAGTCTCATTCCAGCGACGATTGCCTTGATCACGTTTGGCTGGATGGGATATTCGCGCATTATCCGCGGCGATATCCTGTCCATCAAGGAACGCGATTACGTGATGGCGGCCAAAGTGATCGGCGTGAAAGACTCCCGCATCCTGTTCCGGCACATTATTCCAAACGCCATCTTCCCCACTTTGGTGCTGGCCTCGCTGGCCATCGGCGATGTGGTGTTGTCCTTCGCGGCGCTCTCCTTCCTCGGCATCGGCACGGCCCTCGGCTATGCGGATTGGGGACAGGTGCTTTCCTTCGCCCGAAACTGGATCACCAGTTTGAACACATACTGGTACATCATCGTCTGGCCCGGCCTGACGCTGGTGCTGTTCGTGATGGGCTGGAACTTGGTGGGTGACGCTTTACGGGACGTTCTCGACCCGCGCATGCGCGGCAAGACATAACTGTGCCACAAAAGACCTTATTCAGAATTGCTCTGATCTCTCTTGGAATAGCGCTGCTCACCGCAGCGCTATTCTTCGATAGCGGCATCGCGGTCAACGATGCTCCGCAAACTGCGGCTACCCCCACTGTGGATCGCCTCGCCGAACCAACTTTGCCCGCCGCGCCTTCGCAAGCCGACCGCGGCGCGCAAGTCTATTGGCTATCCTGCCTGCCGTGTCACGGCAATCTCGGCCAGGGCTTGACCGATGAATTCCGTCAGGTGTATCCGCCCGAGGATCGCAATTGCTGGAATTCGGGTTGTCACGGCAAACGGCCATACGCCAACGGGTTTACATTACCCACCTCGATCCCGGCGGTGATTGGGCCGGGCCTTTTGCAGAATTTTCAGAACGCGGCCAACTTGCACAGCTTTATCGCGCAGGCCATGCCGTATTGGGACCCGGGCAGTTTGAGCGAGCAGGAGTCGTGGGCGGTGACGGCCTTTCTTCTGCGGCAGAATGGACAGTGGGACGCGCGGGTGGAACTCAACGCGTCCAACGCCGGCCAGGTTAGGCTCAGCGGAGCCGAAGCGGATTCCAACTCCCAATCGGATTCTTTGCTTCGCTTCGCGCCCATTGCTCTCGCGGTGATCGTTCTCTTTTTCGCGCTGTTTCTCTTATTCCGTTTTATTTCCCGAAAACCTTCTTCATAATACATCCGCACGCAGAGGGATTCTTGACTGTATAATGGGCGCACTGCTTTGGAGAGAAGGAACTGTGCCATGAAGCTTCGTAAAAGTCTGATGATCCTTGGGGCGCTCTCGCTGGCGGCCGCGGCTTGCGGACTTCCGGTCGTATCGGCCGAGCCGACTTCCGTGCCTACAGCCACCCTGCCGCCTGCTCCCACTTCCACGCCTGCGCCACGCATATTGACGGTGTGCCTCGGTGAGGAACCGAACACGCTCTACCCGTTCGGCTTGCCGAACGCGGCCGGGCGAAGCGTGCTGGCCGCCGTGGACGACGGCCCGATCGATAATGTGGATTATGTCTATCAGCCGGTCATCCTGACTCAATTGCCCACGTTTGCCAACGGCGATGCACAGCTTGCCAAACTCCCGGTCAAATCCGGCGATCAGGTGGTGGATGCCGAGGGGAATCTCGTAACCCTTACAACCGGCACAAAAGTGCATCCCGCCGGATGCCGCGGGGACGATTGCGTTATTACGTATGACGGCACAGGCACGATCGAGATGGATCAAATGGTGGTGACGTTCCGCCTGAGGCCGAATATCGTTTGGTCGGACGGCACGCCGCTGACCGCGGACGATTCCGTTTATGGCTATCAACTCGCTTCCGACGCGGCCACGCCCGGCTCCACCTATTTGGTAGATCGCACACAAAGTTATGAAGCCGCCGATGCCTCCACCGTGCAGTGGTGGGGCAGGCCCGGTTTCATTGACGCCACCTACTTCCTGAATTTTTGGACCCCCGCGCCCAAACATCTGTGGGGTAAATTTTCCGCCGCGGATCTATTGAAAACCGATCTCTCAACGCGCGCGCCGCTGGGCTGGGGCCCGTATATGATTCGAGAGTGGCTCCCGCAGGATCACATCACGCTGGTCAAGAACCCCAATTACTTTCGCGCCGCGGAAGGTTATCCCAAATTCGATGCGCTTACCTTCCGCTTCATCGCCGACCCGAACTCGGCCATATCCGAATTGGCCGCCGGCCGCTGTGACGTGCTCGATCCGACTGTTCATCTCGACGGTCAGGCCGACCTGCTTCTTCAGATGCAACAAAGCGGACAGCTCAAAGCTTCCTTCGCTCCGGGCATGACCATCGAATGGCTGGGACTCGGCATCAAACCCGCCTCGTACGACGACGGCTATGATACGTTGTATGCCAAAGACCGCCCGGATATCTTCGCGGATGTGCGCACGCGGCAGGGACTTGCTTACTGCCTCGACCGCAAAAAAGTTGTGGACACGGTGCTCTTCGGCCTGACCAGCGTGCCAAATACGTTTCTGCCTGTTGATCACCCGCTTTATGAAGAAACCGCGGCCAAGTATCCGTTCGATCCGTCCAGCGGAATCAAATTGCTTAATGACGCGGGCTGGAAAGATACCGACGGCAACCCGGCTACACCGCTTCGAGCTGTGGCTGTCAAAAATGTGCCTGCCGGCACGCCGCTTCTTCTAAACTATTACACCACTGCCGCTACACAACGCCGGCAGGTGGTGGATATTCTTACGCAGTCGCTGGCGCAATGCGGCGTGGGACTCAACGTACAATATTTTTCGCAAAACGATTTATACGCGCCTGGGCCCGAGGGTCCGCTCTTTGGCCGCCGCTTCGATTTGATCGAATATGCCATGGGCGTCAACGGCAGTCAGCCGCCCTGCAATTGGTTCACATCCTCCGAGATTCCCACCGCTAAAAATCATTGGATCGGCACGAACGTTACCGGTTACTCCAATCCCGATTTCGATTTGGCCTGCGCCGCGGCGCAACAATCCTTGCCCGATGAAGCCGCGTACGCCGACTCGTATCACCAAACCGAGGAGATCTTCGCCAGTAATCTCCCGGCCATTCCGCTTTATTTCCGCCTGCAAGCCGCGGCCTCCCGTCCCAATTTCTG
>WBZO01007437.1_pt1 | contig 10152 bp, 9 predicted proteins | sample 5204261 | NCBI WGS metagenome assembly WBZO01 (sample SAMN12412400, study PRJNA552823) | activated sludge metagenome | isolation source: activated sludge from anammox sidestream of wastewater treatment plant... | place: USA: North Carolina | collected 2017-09
AATAATGACAATAGCCGATTGGCAACAATTAAATAAAACGGCGCTTCACTTGGCGGCGACCCTAAATAACCGATCCCAACCAGCACGGAACAAAAGAACGCGATATACAAAGTAAAGTGCTTCTTAGCCGAACCCAATGAAATCAGCACGACAATGATATAAGCCACTCCAATGGCAACACCCAGCGGAGTTACGAAATCGATCAGTAAAATAATCAAGGTAACCACTGCACAACTCAAGTAAACATACAATTCCGTTGAGTTGTCTGCAATCGGTATTTTTTCGCGATGTTTAAGATCGGGCATGCTCAATCCAATCATCCTGCGTAATATTATTCTTACAGCGCATGATAAATTGAGAACTTATTTTTATCAACAACCTATTGATTAAAATTTGGATTCATCCAATAATTTAGCCGCCTCTTTCAATAAAAAATCCTTGAAGGCATTGGCGACGCTCGATAAGCGTTTATTTTTCCGGTTGACGACATGCCAATAGCGAATAATCGGAAACCCTTGCACATCGAGAATTTTTAACCGGCCGGTCTCCAATTCCAGTTCGGCGGTATGTTGCGACATGATGCCCAGCCCCATGCCGGCCTGAACAGCTTGTTTAATGGCCTCCGTGGTATCCGTTTCCATTCCTTTATTGATTTTGATCTTATGTTCGGCAAAAAACCGTTCCATGGCACTGCGCGTGCCCGAGCCCGATTCCCGCACGAGAAAAGTCTCGCTGGCCAGCCGTTTTACCGGAATATTGCGCTCCAGGCATAACGGATGACCCGGCGGCGCCACAACCACCAGCGGATTCTCCATGAACGATTCGCTGTCGATATCGAGATTCTCGGGCGGTTGCCCCATAATGGCCAAGTCGATCACATTATCCGCCAATTGTTTCAATACCGCTTCACGGTTGGACACGTTCAAACTAACAGTCACGCCGCGATAACGCTGGCAAAACTTCGCCAGCAAATGCGGCGCGAAATAATTGGCGGTCGTCACCACCGAGATATTCAATTTACCGCGCTCCATGCCTTTCAATTCATCCAAAGCGACTTCCATATCAGCCAATTGCTGCGAAATCGCCCGGCTGTATTGGTACAACTCGCGCCCGGCTTCGGTCAGATAAATTCGTTTACCCAAGTGCTCGAATAGCGGTAAACTGATGTTGTCTTCCAGCTGCTTAATTTGCATGGAAACAGCAGGTTGCGTAAGATGCAGCTCATCGGCGGCGCGCGAATAACTAAGGTTCCTGGCAACGGATTCAAACACTTTCAGTTGCCGCAAAGTCAGGTGAAGCATAGGTCGATTGTCAGTTCCGGTTCATCCATAAAGTTTTATAAGTATAACCTTATTATAAACATCAAAATTACTGATTTGTTCTTATAGGTAAACAGCGCTATAGTGCGCTCCATCGAGTAAGTAATTAAGTTTGTTGTTCGTAACGCAATGTCCTCTCGTTTCTGCCGGTAATGTTGGTCGGAGTTGAGTGGAATCTAATAGGAGAAAATATCATGGCAGTAAAAACATACAACGCAGGTGTTAAAGAATACCGGCAAACCTACTGGACACCTGAATACACCCCATTGGATACGGATATTCTGGCTTGTTTCAAAATCGTTCCTCAACCAGGTGTTGACCGTGAAGAAGCAGCTGCGGCAGTTGCAGCGGAATCTTCAACCGGTACCTGGACCACGGTTTGGACTGACCTGCTGACCGATCTGGATTACTACAAAGGCCGCGCTTACCGCATCGAAGACGTTCCTGGCGACGACACCTGTTTCTATGCATTTATTGCTTACCCGATCGATCTGTTCGAAGAAGGATCCGTTGTCAACGTGTTTACCTCCCTCGTTGGCAACGTATTCGGCTTCAAAGCGATTCGTGGTTTACGTCTGGAAGATGTGCGCTTCCCGATCGCTTACGTTAAAACCTGCGGCGGCCCTCCACACGGTATCCAAGTGGAACGCGACAAACTGAACAAATACGGCCGCGCCCTGCTCGGTTGCACCATCAAACCGAAACTCGGTCTGTCGGCTAAAAACTATGGCCGTGCCGTCTACGAATGTCTGCGCGGCGGTCTGGATCTGACCAAAGACGACGAAAACGTCAACAGCCAACCGTTCATGCGCTGGCGCCAACGTTTTGAATTTGTGATGGAAGCCGTCCACAAAGCAGAACGTGAAACCGGCGAACGCAAAGGCCACTATCTGAACGTGACCGCGCCAACTCCGGAAGAAATGTACAAACGCGCGGAATTCGCAAAAGAAATCGGCGCGCCGATCATTATGCACGACTACATCACCGGCGGCTTCTGCGCCAACACCGGTCTGGCCAACTGGTGCCGTGACAACGGCATCCTGCTGCACATCCACCGCGCGATGCACGCGGTAATCGACCGTAACCCGCATCACGGTATCCACTTCCGTGTACTGGCTAAAATCCTGCGTTTATCCGGTGGTGATCACCTGCACTCCGGTACCGTAGTAGGTAAACTGGAAGGCGATCGCGCTGCGACCCTGGGTTGGATCGATACGATGCGCGACAGCTTCATCAAAGAAGATCGCAGCCGCGGTATCATGTTCGATCAAGATTGGGGTTCAATGCCTGGCGTATTCCCGGTTGCTTCCGGCGGTATTCACGTATGGCACATGCCGGCGCTGGTAGCGATCTTCGGTGACGATGCTTGCTTGCAGTTCGGTGGCGGTACCTTAGGCCATCCATGGGGTAACGCGGCTGGTGCAGCGGCTAACCGTGTGGCGCTGGAAGCGTGCGTCGAAGCGCGTAACCAAGGCGTGGAAATCGAGAAGAAAGGTAAAGAGATTCTGACCGCTGCTGCTAAACACAGCCCGGAACTCAAAATCGCGATGGAAACCTGGAAAGAAATCAAGTTTGAATTCGACACCGTCGACAAACTGGACGTCGCACATAAATAATCATTTTCACTCGACCGGCACAAACCGTTTGTGCCGGATAACCCAAACTCAGAAGTAGGAGTAACAAAATGTCAGAAATGTTGGATTACAAAAGCCGTGTTAGCGATCCTGCCAGCCGCAAATTCGAAACTTTTTCGTATTTGCCATCGATGAACGCCAAACAGATCAAACAACAAGTTGAATACATCGTCAAAAAAGGCTGGAACCCGGCGATCGAGCACACCGAACCGGAACACCTGATGGATAACTACTGGTACATGTGGAAACTGCCGATGTTCGGCGAAACCGATGTCGATCGCATTCTCGGTGAAGCGGAAGCTTGCCATAAAGCCAACCCGAACAATCATGTACGTCTGGTCGGCTATGACAATTTCTCGCAAAGCCAAGGTACCTCGATGGTTATTTACCGCGGCAAAACGGTATAAGTTTTAACGGGTTTCGAACCCTGAAACCCCCATATCCCTGTAACAGGGCGGGGGTTTTTTTTCGACCTGAATTTAGACACTGCATGTTTTTCAAATAACTATTACAGGAGCTCATCATGAGCGATATCATCGAACAATATCGTGTCACCAAAGAACCCTATTACCATCCGGTAGCCGATGAAGTGCAATTGTACGAAGCGGCCTACTCGGTGCGCATGCCCATGATGCTGAAAGGCCCGACCGGTTGCGGTAAAACCCGTTTTGTCGAATACATGGCGTGGAAGCTGAAAAAACCGCTGATCACTGTGGCCTGTAACGAAGACATGACCGCTTCCGATCTGGTCGGACGTTTTCTGCTCGACGCCAACGGCACCCGCTGGCAAGATGGCCCGTTAGCGGTAGCTGCCCGTTACGGTGCCATCTGTTATCTGGACGAAGTGGTGGAAGCCCGTCAGGACACCACCGTCGTGATCCACCCGCTGACCGACAACCGCCGTGTGCTGCCCTTGGAGAAAAAGGGCGAATTGATTCAGGCGCACAAGGATTTCCAGATCGTCATTTCGTACAACCCGGGTTATCAGAGTTTGATGAAAGACCTGAAACAATCGACCAAGCAACGTTTTGGCGCACTGGATTTCAACTATCCGAACCATGATGTGGAAAGCGAAATCGTCGCGCATGAATCCGGTGTATCGGCCGAGATCGCCGAAAAGCTGGTATCGATTGCCGAGCGTGCACGTAACTTGAAGGGACATGGCTTGGATGAAGGGATTTCCACCCGTATGCTGATTTACGCCGGCAGCTTGATCGCCAAGAAAGTCGATGCGCACGCCGCTTGCCGCGTGGCACTGGTGCGCCCGATCACCGACGATCCGGACATGCGCGATGCGCTGGACGCCGCAGTCAGCACGTTCTTCAACTAACCCGGAAACATAACCCGTTTGCTTTAATCCATTAAACAGGTGCTGCCATGAGTGTCAATCTGGACGATTACAAAGAATTGCTCGAGGATCTGGAACCGGAATCGGTTGAATTGCTCCATCATGCCTGGCCGGAAGCGGTCAAGATCTTTTCGCCGCGCGGCTTGGATAATTACCTGAAGGGCGCCTCCGCAATCCGCGGTCTGGGGCGCGGACGCAGCGTGGTCGATTGCTGGATCGACGAAATTCCGCTGGTTGCCAAGGAAATCGGCGAAGACGTGATCGGCGATCTGGCCACTTCGGTATTGGGCCTGGCGTCGCGCACCTCGGGCGCGGTCATCGAGCTGGTGCTGGCAACCTCGCCGACCGCCGCCAAGCGGCTGGGCGATGCGCAACTGTTCCAGAATTACCTGCAATTCCTCAATAACCTGATTGCACAAGCGCCGCGCGGCATCCGTCCGATGCTCGGTAAGTTGGATATCCTGTTCGGGCAATTGACACTGGGCGGCCTGCGCCGCTGGGCGATGTGGGGCGCGCATGCGCACCGCACCGATTATGAAGAGCAAATCCGCTATTTCGGCCTGGAATCGAAAGAATCGCTCGCGGTATTGCAGAAAGAACGCAAAGGCACTTTGTTCGTCGACGTGCAGCGCCGTATCAATATGTATCTGCGCGCACTGTGGGGACGCGATTTTTTCATGAAACCGACTTCCGGCGACTTTGAATCGCGCGAGGGCTACAAACCGTTCATCGAAAACTATTTCATCCATCTGCCCGACGCCTACGACGCTTATGGCGATGTATCGGCGACCGAGGTGTACCGCGCCGCCGCTGCGCACGCCGCCGCGCATCTGGTCGAGACCAAGCAGCCGATTTCCGCGGAGAGTCTGAATCCGATGCAGATGGCGGTGATCTCGGTCATCGAAGATGCGCGCATCGAAGAGCTGTCGATCCGCCGTTTCCCCGGCTTGCGCCAAACCTGGTCGGCACTGCATAGTGCCACACCGGACATGAATGCATCGATGGGTGATTATCTGAACCGCCTGGCGCGCGCCCTGCTCGACCCGGATTATCAGGACAATGATCCGTGGATCGCGGAAGGCCGCAAACTGTTCCAAGCAGCCAAAGACCAGCTCCATAGCCACAAAACTTCGTGGGAAATCGGCGTGCAGCTCGCGCACAGTTTCATGGACAAACGGATTCCGTACAGCCCGCGTACCGACATACTCACCGCACCGTACCGCGACGACAACCGCTATTTCTGGGAATTCGAGGAATTCGATTTCAACAAATCGCTGTCCGCCGGTTACGATGCGCCGAAACAAGTGCGCAAATACGTCAACGTGATGGAATTCGCCAACGAAATCGACGTGGAAACCGCCGGTGACGACGCGCAGGAAATCTGGGTCATGGGCACCGAATTCTTCCCGTACGAGGACATGGGTGTTTCGTACAACGACATGGAAGGCAAGGAACCGGTTTCGGCGCCCTACCACTATTCCGAATGGGATTATCAAATCCAGTTGGAACGTCCGGATTGGGCCACGGTGCAGGAAAAACGCGCCAAACTGGGCGATATGCAATGCATCGACGACATCGCCAACCAATACAAACGCGAAATAGCGCGCATGAAATTCCTGCTTGACGCGATGCAACCGCAAGGCACGCGCCGTATCCGCAAGCTCGAAGATGGCGACGAAATCGACATCAACGCCGCCATCCGTTCGCTGATCGACATCCGCATGGGCATGCAACCCGACCCGCGTATCATGATGCGCTCGGTGCGCAAAGTACGCGACATCTCCGTGCTGGTGCTGCTTGACCTGTCCGAGTCGACCAACGAAAAAGTCGCCGGACACGATTACTCAGTGCTCGACCTGACGCGCCAGGCCACGGTATTGCTCGCCAACGCCATCAACAAGATCGGCGATCCGTTTGCGATCCACGGCTTCTGCTCCGACGGAAGGCACGACGTCGAGTATTTCCGCTTCAAGGATTTCGACCAACCCTACGACGAAATCCCCAAAGCCAAACTCGCCGGCATGACCGGGCAACTGTCGACCCGCATGGGTGCGGCGATGCGCCACGCCACGCATTATCTGAAACTGCAAAAATCGGCGAAGAAACTGCTGCTGGTGATTACCGACGGCGAACCGGCCGACGTCGATGTGCGCGACCCGCAATACCTGCGCCATGACACCAAAAAAGCCGTCGAAGAAGCCGGCCGCTCCGGCATCCTGACCTACTGCATGAGCCTCGACCCGCGCGCCGATCAATACGTGTCAAGGATTTTCGGCGAACGCAATTATCTGGTGGTGGATCATGTGGAACGGCTGCCGGAGAAACTGCCGGTGCTGTATGCGGGGTTGACGAGGTAATGTCTCGAAATATAATCAGGCTTTCTTTGGAAATTGGAAATTTTCTTTAATCGATGAACGGAACAAAGAAATGGGCCATTTAATATATATGATTGGGAATGAGCGCAGAAAGAGCAATGAAAGCACGGTAGGATGTGCCGACGCCAGACGGCGCATCAATCCTGTTAATCGCACCACTCCAACATTCAGCACTGTAGGGATGCGCCGACGTCAGAAGGCGCATCATTATCCTCATCTACCAATCAAATACGATGGCCAGCGCATTTCTGATCCCCGGAAGATATTCTTTATCCAGTCTACCTTGCAGTTTACCGATCCGGGAAACATCCACGGCGCGCAGTTGTTTGAGATTGATGTGCCGCTCTTTATCCAGGCCATTTTCCGGATTGGGTTCCAGATTCACCGCGAAAGGCCAGGATTTATGATTCGGCAGCAAGGGAGCAACGATCAGCGTCTTTGATTGATTGTTAACCAGATCGCTCTGAATGATGACACACGGTCTTAATTTCTTGGTTTCCGCGCCCCTGACCGACTCCAGATCGATCCAATAAATCTCGAGCTGCTTGAAATCAGTCATTCGATAGGCCGTCGGATAACGTGTTCTCCCAGGCTTGCAATTCCTCCTGGTAATCCAAATCGGCTGCTTCTTCTTGGTTGGCTTTAATCAATGCTTGCTTGAGGAAATTCTTGCGCTCCTGCTTCAACAATTCATTGATATAAGCGCTGCGATTATCGCCCGCGATATCGTTCAGGAACAGGTAGACTTCATCATCCAAGGTAATGGTCGTACGATGTGTCATGGATTATCTCACATATATAACGCGACAATCTTATCATACTCATTGGTATGAGCATCATTCAATCAATAGGAAGCGACTGTAGGATGCGCCGACGCCAGAAGGCGCATCAATCCTGTTAATCGTACCCATCCAACATTCAATCGTTGCATATATTAGATTCCCGCTTTCGCAGGAATGACGCTGGGCGCAACAGGTCAACGGAGTGACGCCTTGAACTCCAGCATTTCCATCAAGCCGCTTGCAATAAAAACTCCACCTTGATCGCTTCATAAGGAAATTCAATCGCGCCGCTTTCGGTGCGATTGAGCAACCCCGCTTCCAGCAATGCCGTCACGTCGCCGTGCACACCTTTGACATCGCGCGCCACCCGCCGGGCGGCTTCACGGATGGAAACCGGGCCGGCACCGCACAGTGCTTTCAGCAGTTCCCAACGTTTTGCGGTCAACACCTTCCACAATAACTCGGGTGTCGCAAAGCTGATGCGATCCGCTTCCTGTTGCTGATTCAAATTCCAGGCTCGCGCAAAACCGGCCATCGATTCTTTTGGATCTCGCACGTCAAGAATAACCGTTCTCATGATTCCACCTCTCAATATCTTGTTGGAAATCGGCCAGTAATTTCTCCGCGGTGGTAAATACATAATCGATTTCCCGATCGCCCCAGTGCCGGTGATCGCTTTTTCCGGCTTCATTGTCGTAGCGCAACACACATCGTCCCTTCACAACATAAGCAAGGCGATATTTGAATAAATGTTTGGATTTCGTCACCGGCTCCACAACCTGCCAGAGAACAAGCTCGGCAAATTGATTTTCGGAAAACACAATGCGCTGCCGCAATAGCTCGACGGATTGCATGTTGGCGATTATGACAACACTCAAATTTGTTGTCAATCACTCCAACAGATAAGTAAAAAGGCAGCGTTACTAATCAATCGCAATGCTTTCTGATAATTCTGCCTGCTGCGTCAATAATCAAGGCCATCGATACCGCTCCCGGATCGGGGTTACCGATGCTTTTCCCGGCATGCGGGCGGGCGCGGCCGATTTTTGGGGTGAGATTTCTGGTAGCTTCGGCAGATTGTTTGGCAATTTCGGTGGCCGCTGTCCAGGCTTCGGACACTGAAAGCCCTTGAGTAGCGCCTTTCATCAAGGCAGTGGAAAATGGATACAGCACGTCGACCAACGTTTTATCGTTCAATTGCGCCTTGCCGGCAGCAATAACGGCTTGCAGCGCCGCTGCGATACCCGTCGCAAGGGTTGTGGCATCCGGCCTGGCTTCGTCGCCGAAGGCACTGCCGAGATTGCGCAGAATGACACCCCACAGCATGCCCGAGGTGCCGCCGGCGCGATCCGACCAGGCATCGCCGGCGGCAATCAGCGTTGTCCCTGCTCCGGCGTGCGCGTCAATTGCCGTCTTGGCCACACCGCCGGCTGCTTTCAATCCGCGCTGCATGCCGATGCCATGATCGCCGTCGCCGGCAATCGCATCCAACCGGCCCAATTCGTCTTGTTGCACTGCAATGACATCGAGCGCCGCTTCCAACACTGCCAGCACGATGTTGGCTGTTGCCTGCGATTGCGCGGAACCGGGGTTTAGCGGATATTTGCCGCTGGCTTGCTTTGCTCCGGTATCAGCATCGATTGCAAAGCCATCATAGGCGATGACACCTCGATGAAACGCCGGTGTATCGACAGCCGCCAGCCAGCCCTGTTCAAGCTCGTCATTCAACCAGAACAGTGTCAACGACACACCCGCCATATCGAAGCTGGTGATCATTTCGTCCACCACCGGCGCGACGATGATCAATCCGCGCGCGGTCAACAGTTGCTCGATCTTGCGGTAAACCACAAATAATTCTTCGTATTTCACTGCACCGAGGCCGTTCAGGATGACGCCGACGCGTGCGCCGGAAATATTGTTGACGGTTTCGGGAATCTCGGCTAACAGTTTGCTGACCAACAGTTCCGCCAAACCATCGGCGCTGGGCGCATTAACGCGATCCAGACCGGGTTCGCCGTGGATGCCCATGCCGACCTCCATGATTCCGGATTCGACTGCAAACAAAGGTCTGCTGGCGCCAGGCAATGTGCAGCCGGAAAACGCCACGCCCAACGAACGCACGCGATCATTGGCTGCGGTTGCGACGCGCACGACTTCATCCAGCGGTTTTCCGGCATCTGCGGAAACGGCCGCGGCCTTGAACACCGCCAGTGTACCGGCGATACCGCGGCGTTTGTAGCGTTCATGGAGCGGAGCCGAAGCGATGTCATCGGTCACCACCACCGAGCGGACATCGATACCCTGCGCGCGCAGATGTTCCTGCGCTTGGGTGAAATTGAGCACGTCACCGGCATAATTGGCGTAACAAAACAGAATACCGCCGCCCGCATCGGCGGCGTGCGCCACATTGCAGATCTGTTGCGCGGACGGTGCGGCGAAAACGTTTCCAAGTGCGGCGCCATGCGCCAAACCTTGGCCGACAAAACCGCCGAACGCGGGATAATGCCCCGAACCGCCGCCGATGATGACAATCACCTGACCGGGCTTGGCTTTATGGCGGCGGATGACACCGCCGTCGACGCGCCGGATTTTATCCCGGTGAGCGGCGGCATAACCTTCGGCTAATTCATCAGCAAACTGCGCCGGATCATTGAATAAGTAGGTCATGTCATCCGGCTGCCGGTCAGTCCTACT
>WBZO01007438.1_pt1 | contig 10152 bp, 11 predicted proteins | sample 5204261 | NCBI WGS metagenome assembly WBZO01 (sample SAMN12412400, study PRJNA552823) | activated sludge metagenome | isolation source: activated sludge from anammox sidestream of wastewater treatment plant... | place: USA: North Carolina | collected 2017-09
ATCTGGATGCGTGCTGAGTATCTGTTTGGTCGTCAGCTTGCTCACTCATTGCCCGTAGATAAGCAAGGATTCTCGGCCGTTCCCGGCCCGGAAAGCGCGTTGATTCCTTTGACAACAAGCTGGGCTTGGGCGATTACGACGAGTGATCCGGCGCGGCAGGCCGTGGCCGCTGATTTCATTCAGTATCTGACTGATCCCGATAGCCTCGCCAATTGGAGTGAACGCAGTCAGGTGATGCCGGCCAGACGTAGCGCGATGGCCCTTCTCGCTGAGAATGATTTGTATTATCGATTTCTGGGCGAGCAATCGGAATACGCTCAAGCGATGCCCATTAGTGAAACGAGCCGAGTGCTAGACGTGATCGGCGATGCTGTCTTTCAGGTATTGACGACGGACTCGTCTCCCGCGGCTATCGCTGATCGAGCTGTTGCAGCTTTGCGCCAGTAGCGAGCTATCCAGTCGACCACTTCTTCTACGGCCGCTTTTACCGGCCCTGATAACCCCTCATCGAATCCCATACTTGCCGGGCATATCCCTAGTACGTAGCCGTCTGAACCGGTCATGCTGGCCACGTAGGTTGCTAGCATGCCCAGCGAGAGAGTGTGGGTGCTACTACCGGCACTATCAGCTTCACATGCTCTCAACCAGCGGATAGTTCCCGCTGGCTCGTCTGTTCGGATCGCATCGACGAACAGGATTATGTCGGGGCTGAAGCGAATGATGGGGCTGAAGCAGTTTTCCGGCGCGTGGCCACAGTTGATCAGGAGCAGGTTGTCATGAGGTTTCAGGACTTGTTCCAGCCCACTGATAACAGCCGGCCCCGCGCCGTCGTCGCCGCATAGCGTTTGACCGACCCCTATGATAGCGAGTCTCGGCAGCGAATGGTCAGGCCGGTTCAATATCCGGTTCAGGTTCAGATTCCAAAGAGAACTGTTCAATGTCCTCTGGCTCCCCATAGAGAACGGTGTAGTTATCTCGTCCTAGATCAGCTAACTCCCATTCGTCGTTCGATAATGTGATGCAATTAAAGCGGCATGAGTATGCGCATTGACCGCAGAACAGGCATCGGTCGACATGATAACGGATGACAAATCGCTTGGCGGCCTTGTCGATAGTGATGAGCTCGATCGCGTCCGCGGGGCAATCCTTGACACATAACGCGCAGCCCGTGCACCCTTCGGGATTCCAATGCAGCATGCCCCGAAAGTCTTCGGCCGCAGGCCGTCGCTCAACTGGATACAGCTCAGTAACTGGTTGGCGAAATGCCGATCGGATCATGTCCTTGAGCATGCCAATCTTTTTCATCTCAACCTCCCAGGTTTAACACCCTGATGATAAGAATGATCAGCCATTGTGCGATAACAAGCACCGAGCCAAGCTTCCACCACAAGCTCACAGTTTGGTCAATGCGCAATCGAGCCAGAACTGTCTGTAGCATGACGACGATGACGAGCAGCCCTAGCGATTTCGCCGTGAATATTATCGGCACCAGCAGGCCGTCGCCGACACCGCCTAGATAGAGAGCTGTAATCAGCATCAGCCCGATGACAAGCTCGGCGGCCCGCGCCAGATTGAAGAGCGCCAGACCGCGGCCGCTGTACTCCGTCAGCGCTCCCGCTACGATCTCCGTCTCCGCTTCCGGTGCATCGAATGGCGGTAGCTCCAGCTTACCCATCAATCCGATGATGGCGACGATGAAGGTGAACGGCAATGTTAGAGCGAACCAGGGTCGATTCGCCGCTGATTGCGCCAACTCCCAGATTTGCCAACTACCCGCTTCACCGGCGATCATCAGGGCGATGGATGGGCTGAGAAGTGCCAGGATGAAGGGTGCTTCATAAGCGAACACCTGTGTGAAGGCTCGCAAAGCCCCGGTTAGCGAAAAACGACCGCGCGTTTGTGCCCCTGCCAGCCCTGTGCAGAGCATCAATAGACTGAGTAGATATAGGCTTACGACCAGATCGCCCGGGAAGCTGAAGACCGGCGGTAAGCCGAATAGAGGAACGGCTAACCCGGCCGTTAATACTCCGGCTAGTGCCAGGATGGGCAACGCGGCGAACAGGAACGCACTCGTTCCATGGGGCTGGATCTCTTCTTTGCCTAGTAATTTGAGCGCGTCGGCGAATGGCTGGAACCAACGTGGCCCTAGCCGGTTCTGAAAACGAGCCAATAGCTTCCTGTCTATCCATTGATAGAACAAGCCGGCGGCGATGAGACCCAATCCCGCCGGAAAAAACATCAAGTAGGTCAGGTCGCGTACGATAGCCATATGCTGTGTCCCTTACTCCAATATTGATGACTCCAGGCCCATTTTGCGCCGATAAAATTCGATTCCATAACGACGAAGATCGGCCCAGCTCCAGACCTTTTCCTGACCGTTGCGTCGTGACTCACGAATGGAGACGGCGCGATCATTGCAGGAAAAACAAGGATCGATGCCGACCAGAATCATAGGCACATCGGCCAGATTGTGACCGACGGCTTGTTTGATGACCGATCCCATATTGCAGAGAGTAGGCGTGCGCACTTTAATACGATCGGGTGACTCTCCGCCGGTGCTACGGATAAAGTAGAACAGTTCGCCGCGTGGCGCTTCAACCCGGCTGATCACCTCGCCGGGTTTCATCTTGCGCGGCATGCGTTTGACGGTGAGTTCCCCTTCCGGCATGTCGTTAAGGATATCTCGAATGACTCGGTAGCTACCGAGCAGTTCATCCAACCGTACGAGAAACCGGGCTTCCAGGTCTCCGGTCGGGAGCGTGACCAGGTTGACCGGGAAATCGTGGTAGGCGATATAGGGCGCGTCGACGCGGATGTCACGTTCCACGCCGGAAGCGCGCGCTGTTGGCCCCACGACACCCAAGCGAAGCGCCTCTTCTTTTGTCATCAACCCCACGCCCCGCGTCCGCTGCAGGAAGAACGTGTCTTCATTCACCACACTTCGATAGTGGTGAGTTCGTTCTTCCAAGAAGTCCAGCCCTTTCAAGATGGTATTGGCGGCTTTGTCAGTGATATCGAATTTGACTCCGCCCAGGATATTGGCTGAGTAGTGCACGCGGTTGCCACTGACTTCTTCCAGGATGTCCATCACAGTTTCGCGGTCACGCCATGTATACATGAAGAGCGTATCGAATCCCGCATCATGGGCAGCCACACCTAGCCAGAGGAGGTGGCTGTGGATGCGCTCTAACTCGGCAAAGATTTCCCGGATGGCTTGAGCACGAGGTGGCGCTTCGACTTCGGCTAACTGCTCGACCCCGAGGGTGTAGGCTGTCGCATGAATGTGTGAGCAAATGCCGCAGACGCGCTCCAATAAGTATAGATTTTGCGTCCAGTTACGACTTTCCGTGCCTTTCTCGATTCCCCGGTGCGCATAACCAAGCCGAACCGAGGCCCCGGTTACTGTTTCTCCTTCGACCGTGAATTCAAAATGCCCAGGTTCCTTCAGCGCAGGATGTTGGGGGCCGATGGGAATGATGAAACGATCGGCTGTTTGTGTCGGATTCATATCACTTTTGTCCTTCCGCGATAGCGTCGGCCATTTCAAACTCTTTGCGCATCGGATATACGCCTTCGGGCCAATCATCGGGAATAAACAGACGACTCTTGTCAGCCATGCCGATGATTTCGACGCCTAATATCTCGGACAATTCGCGCTCGTAGATTTCTGATAAGGGTACGAGATGGTGCAGCGTGGGCACGGCGGGCTTATCCCGTGGAACGGTTATCCTCAAGGTAACAACAGCCGCGCCCTCGGCGAAATGATAGAGCACCCATAAAGCCCCCGTTGCCACGCCTGGATCCATGCCCGTAATCGCGGCCAGGTATCCCCAGTCTGACCTGACGAGTGCTCCGGCGGCGGCTAATAGGTCGCCCGGATCGATTATCACGTCCAATCGATGCGGTTGAGGGGCGCTGGTGCCGCGCGACCATTCGGCCAGTAATCGTTCAGCGAATTCCAATCGGGTCTGCGTATTCATCTGTCAGGTCCTCTTCTTGTGGTATCGCATGAGGGTCGATGCCCATTTCAACCATGAGATTATCGATTTCGTCCGCCCTGTCCGGCTGTAACTGTTTCAACAGGAGCGCCACGCCATTGATAATCGCCTCAGGTCGCGGCGGACACCCGGGGATGTAGGCGTCAACGGGTATCGCTTCGTCAATGCCTCCCAGGATGTTGTAGCAACCGCGAAACACACCTCCCGAGATGCTGCATGTGCCGACGGCGACGACAAATTTCGGCTCCGGCATCTGCTCGTAGATCCGACGCAATCTATCTCTCGACTGGCGTGTCACCGGCCCCGTACAGACCAACACATCTGCGTGGCGCGGGCTACCTTGTAGTTTGATCCCCAGTCGCTCCAAATCGTAGCGTGGCGTCAAGGTGGCCAGAATTTCGATGTCGCAGCCGTTGCACGATCCACTGTTGTAATGCACCAGCCAAGGTGAGTTGGCCAGCGCCCAATTGCGCACCCTTTCCAATAAGTCTCTTAGATTTCTGGTTGAGCCTTCGACCATCATGTCTATATCCTTGCCGCTGATAGATCGCCTAACTTAGAAAAATGATAACCATCGTGATCGTTAGCCCGATAAGGTAAATGAGCACTGCTACCCATAAATTTGCGCCAATGACGATCCCCCCGGCGGTTAACCCGGCTGTCGCCAGGACCAGCGCGGCTAGATGGAGAACGGCGAAGAAAAGGGCGACAATGAAGAACCGTCGATAGCCAGGGGCGGCTTTCTTCGTTGACGCGACTTCTCCGCCGGCATAGAGACTTGACTTGATCGAATTGTGTGGCTTTGCTATTGGCGCCATCAAACGGCCGAACAGATAAAGCAACGCGACAAGCCCGATGTAAATCATGAAGGCGATGGGGGGCGAAGAAAGTAATGTCATAACTCCATTTCCTTGCGTTTCATCGCGTGATGAAGCTCAATAAATCGGCCGCCGCCGGAGCAGTTAGTTGGCCGGCCAACATGGGCGCGACGCCCAAGATAACGATAGCTGCTGCCAGGATGAGCAGCGGTATAGTCATTGAAAGCGGTATCGTACGACCGTTGGCGACGGCGACCGCCGGTTTATGCCGGTAGAGCCGGTTGATCAGCGGCGCGTAATATCCCAGCGAGATCACGCTGAACAGGGCAGCAGCGATCAGAATAATTAACAAGGTGGGATCCTGCGCCTGGGCGCCGGCCATGAGCACTTGCCACTTCGACATGAACCCTGCCAACGGGGGAAGGCCGGCCAGGCTCATCAGCGCCAGGCTGAATACCAGGGCGATGATTGGATAGCGCTGGGCTGCCCCGGACAGGTCGTCGATTTCCAGGCCTTTATGGCTGCCTGGATCGCTGTCATCTGACGCGCCCAACTGATGCTGCAGTCCATAGAGCAACGCGCCGGCAGCCAGGAAGGCCAGACCTTTCATCAGGCCATGGCTCAATAGATGGAAGAACCCCGCCTGTGCTCCCGCTTCCGTCCCGACATAGAGCGCTACGCCCAGCCCCAGGATCATGTAGCCGACGTGGGCGATGCTGGAGAACGCCAATAGCCGTTTGACCTGTCGCTGGCGAAGCGCCATTAAGTTCCCTACAGCGATGTTGAATAGCCCGAAGCCTATCAGTAGTCCACCCCAGGTGACGGCCGCCCCCGCCAGCGCCGATAAAGACCGGAGCAAGGCGATTAGACCCGCCTCGATAACGACGGCCGACAGGATGGCGCTGATGCTGCTTGGCGCTTGCGCATGCGCGTCGGGCAACCAGGTGTGTAGTGGGACAAGAGCGATTTTCACGCCGAAGCCGACGATGAAAAGCACCCCGGCCGTTATCCAAAGGGGCGTCCCTATTACGGTGGTGTCGATGGCAGCTCGCACCTCTAATATGTCGAGTGTCCCGGTGGAGAGCAGAACCAGAGCGACACCTAGCAGGATGAATACTGAACCGGCCGAACTCTGGACCAGATATTTAATCCCTGCTTCAAGCGACGTGCGATCATGTGTGTAGAATACGACTAACGGGTAGCCGGTGATGGCCATCGCCTCGAACCACATCCAAAGATTAAATAAGTCTCCAGCACTCACCAGGCCGATAATCGCCCCGGTCAGCAGAAGCAAGAGAGCGTAATGTTTTTCGACGCCTTCTTCCCGGCCGACATACGGGCCGGAATAGAATAGGATGGCTGTCATCAAGGTCATAACGAGGCAAGCCATTAGGACGCTCAATCCGTCAAAGCGCATTGTTATTGCACCCAATGTCCACGTAGCGGAATTGATCAGATCGATATTGCCTGCTTCATAGAAGGCGGTAAGGGTTCGACCCAGACCAAGCCAGCCTGCCGCGATACAGAGCAAGCTTAGCCAACGCGCCAGATTTCGACGCGAATCGGTCAGGATATCGATGCGGCCGATGATGTAGACAAATGGGGCTGAGAGAATCAGCCAGAGAATGAGCCAGACGAACGGTGGAAGGGTCATATCATAGAACCCCTTGTAGGATTATGATTAACAGAGCGATTAACCCCAGCGCGATCCCGACGATGTTCCAATTCAGTTGCCCGGTTTGAGTCTTTTGCAACAGAGCAGCCGACTGACGTGTCGCGCCGGAGACAGCCTCGGCCGATTCATTGAAAAACGCCTCGATCCGGCCGATTCTCGGCGCTAGTCGCGCCGATGCCGCAGTCGTAGCGCCAGCCCGCCACCCTAAATATAAGCCGACCAATGTCAGGCTCATGATGATCAGGGTTGACCATGCGAAGAGCGTGTGCGTCGAGATAAGGCTTTCCGGCGCTCGGTGCGGCAAAATGTACTCGGCATGGAAGGGAAGTGTGGCCCACATCCAACTTACAAAGGGCGCGGCAAGGAGCCACGCCAGGGCGACCCCAAGGGCGAGTAAAGCCAATGGCAGCGACATGGATAGCGGCACGTGCGGATGATCATCTGCCGTGCGTTCATGTTGTATCGGAGCAAAAAACACCATCCGACACATGCGTGCGGTATAGAACGTAGTGATGGCTGCGCCTAATGCCAAGGGCAAATAGACGCCCAACGGGTTGCTCTCTAGAGCAGTTTCCAATAGGAGTTCCTTGCTCCAGAACCCGTTGAAGAACGGCAGGCCGACCAGCGCGGCCGCCCCTATAAGAAACGGCAGGGCGACCTGCGGCATTCGCTTCCATAATCCGCCCATTTCGCGCATGTCGCGTGTGCCCAGCTCGTGGATGATCGCCCCCGCGCTGAGGAACAGAAGCGCCTTGAACAGCGCGTGGCTGAACAGATAAAATTGGCTTTCGAATATCGCCCCAATACCGACCCCGGCCACCATATAGCCGAGTTGGCTGACCGTCGAATAAGCCAATACTCGCTTGATATCATTACTGAAGACGGCAAACAATGCGGCTAACAAGGCGGATGTCACGCCCATGGCAATGACGACAGCCGTCCATCCCGGCACGGCCGCGAACGCCGGATAGAATCGGGCTAGCAGATAAACCCCCGCGTTGACCATCGTCGCCGCATGGATGAGCGCGCTGATCGGCGTTGGAGCTTCCATCGCGTCCGGAAGCCAGATATGGAGCGGGAATTGGGCAGACTTGGCCATCGCTGCAATCAGAAAGCCGAAAGCGATGATGGTCAGGATGTCGCTTGGCAAGCTTCCAGCGGCCGCCAGCAACGTGCTAATCTGCAGGTCGGGCAGATAGGCGGCGGCGACGATGATGCCGATGAGCAGCCCTACGCCGCCAAGTTGCGTGACGATCAGCGCCTTGATACCGGCGGCTACGGCCTTGGGATCGTCGTTATAGAAAGCGATCAGCGCGTAAGAGCAGAACGCTGTCATCTCCCAGAACAAGAATAGGAAGAGCAGGTTCCCACTCAACACCAGGCCGCACATTGCACCAATGAACAAGAGGACTAGGGTGTAATAACGGCCGAGCTGCGCCACTCCGGCCATATAACCTTGCGAGAAGATGACCGTCAGGCTGCCGATCGTTGTCGCGATGACTGCCAGAAATACGCCCAGACTATCGGCGACGAAAGTCATGTCTCCGACAAATGCTCCAAACGGTAACCGGAGCACTACTTTGCCCGTCTCCCCCCAGAAGGTAGGTTGGAGCAACCATAAGGCCGCCGCCGCGGCAACTAAACTGGCGATAGCCGCGGTCAAGTGCTGGAGCCGGGGCTGCCGATCGCCGATTAACCAGACGACAACTGCGCCGATCCAAGGCGCACCGATCGCGATAAGGATGAGAGAAGGTTCCATGATTCTTCCCGTCATTATTTAGATTGTTGGTGGTGGCCCCGTTATACTGACGGGGTTGGCTTCGTTGCGTAGATTAATGTCGAAGATCTGTCAATTTCGCTGCGTCTAGATGACCCGTTTGCCGTTTGATTTGGACGACCAAGGCCAAGGCTAGAACGGCAACGATGGTGTCGACTACGATAACGGTCAGGGCAATACTTTGCGACAGATTTATCCGGCCGGTTGCGTTCCCGGCCACGACCAACGCTAGAATTGCCGATTTGGTCATAATCTGGAGAGCGATGATGATCTTGATGAGATTACGACTGGCTAACAAGGCGTAAAGGCCAACGCCCAATAGAGCGATGATGCCGATGAAGGAGAGTTGCAACGGACTCACGATCGCGCCTCCATTTTCGGTTCAGCGGTTTGCCGGGATTCTCCTAATAAGCTTAGGACGCCGATAACTCCGGAGATAATGATGGCGATCTGCACCAGCAGATCAAGTAGGCGGTTTTCCCACATCTGGGTAATAAATGGCGCCTCAGCTGCGGTGGCCGCCTTCACGCCAGGTAATTGCGGGAGGATCAGCCATAGAAGAAGCCCGCCTGCGGCCAGGATTAATATCCAGGCGAACGGACGGGGCACGATCGATGCGGGCATCGATTCATCCTCAGCCATACTGATTGCGAAAGCCAGGAGTACGGTAATTAATCCCGCGCCGACGCTTAATTCAATGACAGCCACTTCGGGCGCGCCGAGACGATAAAGAAGAAGAGCAGTGATTGCGCTGAGAACTGCCAGCCAGAGAGCGGCCGTTAGAGGACGTGCTCGAACGGTCAAGATCGCACTGAGGATCAGCCCGACAATAAGGACCATATCAATCGACATGTTCGCCTTGCCTCCTACCAGTCACGATAGCGTGAAGCGCAAATAATAAATAGTGATACTTGTCATGCTATCGCCATGACAAATATCCCGTCTTGTGAAATTAATCACAAGACGGATCTGAATAGATACGCTCGTATCGCTTTGGAAGAGATAGAAAGAATTAGAACCTGACTGATGGTCAGAATTAGAAATCGGTCAATGGATGGGGGAGAAAGCCGGGGAAATCTTCGAGTTCGAGCGGTTCCTCCGTGTCAGACGTTAATAATTTCTTGTATAGCGATACTATTCGCCCGGCGATGATGGTCCAGTCGAATTGCTCTGCACTCAGTCGTGCGGCGCGCCCCATCGCTTCGCGGCAATCAACATTGGTTAATAATTCAAAGATGCGCTCGGCAAGCGCCTCCGGATCTCTCGACGGCACGTGATAGCCGGTTATTCCATCCTGGACCAGGAAGGCCAGGCCCCCCACTTCCGATGCGATGACTGGCCGCCCCATGGCCATCGCCTCTAACGCGACCATACCGAAGCTCTCATAATGGGACGGCATCACCACCATTTCAGCCGCGGCGTAATAGTTAGGCAATACCTCTTGGTCCTTTGCCCCCAGGAACATGACAAAATCATGGATGTTCAGTTCCTGGCGTAATGTCTGCAGTCGTTCCATCTCCGCGTCCGGGTTATCAGACCATGGATCGCCACCGATGATCGCTACACAAGTGTTCTCGATGACGGCTGGATGACGCTGCCGGATGAGGGCCATCGCTCGTATCAAGGTATCGATGCCCTTTAGAGGCTCAATGCGCCCGGCAAACATGATGTTTTTGTCGCCGCATGGGATACCTACCCTACGTTTGGCCTCGGTCTTGTCGATTGGATGGAAGCGCTCCAAATCGACGCCCGGTGGGATAATGGCGACTTTTGCCATGTCGGCGCCATACAACCAGTTGAGCTGAGCTTTCTCGGCCGGCGTAGCTGCGATGATCCGATCGGCGATCGCCAGCACGCGACTCTCCCCCTCGAGCCGTTCTTGCG
>WBZO01007439.1_pt1 | contig 10152 bp, 7 predicted proteins | sample 5204261 | NCBI WGS metagenome assembly WBZO01 (sample SAMN12412400, study PRJNA552823) | activated sludge metagenome | isolation source: activated sludge from anammox sidestream of wastewater treatment plant... | place: USA: North Carolina | collected 2017-09
TCGATATCGCGATGTAACCGGGCACTTGTCATCAGAGCACTGTATCAAGAGAAGTACCCTCCGCCGATCTTCGAGAGTCCCCACCGGGATTCTCCCGGGCCGCGCGGAGCGTCCCTGCCTTGGACCAATTCTGGGCAGGTAACGTCCGTGGGGTGAAAGTGGGCGCTTTTAAGTACCTCGGCGGTGGTTTGTAGTGCCCGCACAGCTCGAGGCAGCGAGCCCAGAATCGCCGGTGACGACGCAGTCTGGTTTCGCGCGGATCGCAAGCGGGGCCGCGAGCGTGTACGTGCTCACCGCGATCTTGTCCTTTGTCCTGTCGGCGCTCTTTCTTCAGCCATGGAGCGCGGCAGGGAAGATCCTCGGATCATCTGGAGATGCGCTATTCCAGCAGGCGATGACCCAGGCCGCAGGGCGAGTTGGCTTGTTCACTGTTGATCCGAACCTCGGTTGGCCGGGTGGGACCGGGTTCTGGAGCGTGCCGCAACTGGGCTTACTCCTTGGGATGGCTGCGTGGATATCGATCAGCCAACTCGGGCTCGAACCGGCACCAGCGGTCCTGTGGTTGGTCGCGTTGAGCGGCTGCGTGAATGCAGTTGCCTGCCTCTACTTCCTCCGGGCGTTCCGCGCAGGAAGGGCTGTCGCCCTCCCGATCGCCCTCGCAGTCGCTGTGGGAGCGTCTCCATTCTTCATCGCACATCCGGGCCATCTCAATGTGGCTCCTTGGTTCGTTGTGCCGATCGCTATGGGGGTGGCAGTTCGTTTTGATGGCCGACTTGACCGCCGACTGTTTTTGCACTGCGGACTGCTTCTCGTCGCTGCGATCCTTAGCCCTCTATGGTGGCTCATTTGCGCGGCCTTGATCGTTGTTGTTCTTGGACTCTGTCGACTGTTGGTGGGCCGCTTCCGCGAAGCCCTGATTCTGACGTTCTCGGTCCTGGCACTGGGTTGCGGCGTGCTGGTGCAATCCGGATTCATGAAGCTCGTTCCTCAAATCGATCCGACTGACGGGCGCGGACCCTGGGACTCCAACATCTACGGCGGCAGGCTTGTCGACCTGTTCTTCGCTTCCCCCACACTCAATGGATGGTTCAGGCCGACTCAGGAACTCGCCGAGGGAGCGAGCGCAGAACTTAAGCCCCTTGGCCTGGTTGCGGGTTGCCTCGCCGTGGTAGCTCTAGGGGTGCTTCTGACGTCGTGGGGGTCCGCTCGAATCCTCAATCCACTCGACAAGCGTCGCCTGATCACGCTTAGCCAACTGACAGTGATTGCTACCCTGGCGTTCCTCGCTGGAGGGCTTGGAAACCTGCAAGCAGGGTTCGCGGTGCTCGCTGGCAGCGGGTCTTCGGCCCGCACTTGGTCCCGTTTCCTAATCGTTGTCGCTCTCATCGGAGCGGCATGGCTTCTGGTCGTTCTTCGGCGTGTTCTTGGTCGCTGGCGAAGGTCCCACCCGCAGGAACGCCCCGGGCAAGTTCGCCTCGCCGCGATATTCGCCGCCATCCTCGTGCTGGGAGTGTGGTTCTTCGACAGCCGTCCAGCATTAGTGAAGGAGGAAGCAAGTAAGAATTCTCTTTCCGAGTGGGAGGCTGTCAGCTACCTGTCGTCACGGGGCCAAAAATGCCCGGTGCTTCAGTTACCTGTGACGAATGGCCTTGGATACCTTCCGCGGCACCTCATGGATGCCAACCACTACCGCGGATATGTTCCTTACTTGATCAATCCTGACATCCCATGGTCGTACGGTTCGGTTTCCCCAGAGCAACTGACGCGCTTAAGAAGCATCCCGAGCACGCTCACGCGGACATCGGTTGGCGCGCTGTCCTCCACGGGATACTGCGCTGTTCTGTTTGACAAAGCGGTGGCAGCGGCCGACAGTGCCGTGGGTGGAGCACTCCCCGGGAGGAATGTTGACGTTCTTGGGAGCCCGGAATACGAATCGCGGCGCTTCAACGTCTATCGGTTGCCGGGTGGCCGCTAGCAGTTCAGCGAATAGATTGGCTGGCTTGCCGAATCGTGCGACGAAGACCGTGCGCAACGAGGCTGAGGATTTCTCTTGACTGCCACGTCGGTAAGGCCGCGGGGGCAGTCGGAGAGTTAGCCTTCGAGTACTGCCAGCCAGTAGGGGTTGGAAGCATGGACTTACATGTCAGAAGTTGATACTCGGATGGGTGGTGGCCCCAATTCGTAGCCCTCGCGAGGCGCTCGCTCGCCTCAAGAATCTTGGCATGGAAGTCGAGGCGCTTCGGCAGTCGCAGAAGCAGCAAACGAAGGTCTCGACGACGCATGCGCGTGAACTTAAACTGCTCCGCAGCGAAGTGAACCAACTCCTTGGTCAAGTCGAGCATCTGGTGTCCGCCTTGGCAGCGGAAACCCACGCACGTGAGTTGGTCAAATCTGAAGTCGAGAGAAACGCGGCAAGCAAGGCCAGCGTCGCGAGACTTGAGCAAGCCGTGCGCAGGCTGGAGCACCCCGTATCCGAGGTCCCGAATGGCGTAGTCGCAGTTTCGACAGAACCAGATGACGAGGCCATGCCACCTCGGTTGTATCTCGCGATGGAAGATGAACTGCGAGGCGATCCCGTGGATATTTCGCAACGGCAACGTCCCTACGTCGAGCGCTTTGCGGAGCTGTTGCCTTCGGGCGCTCGCATCGCGGATCTAGGCTGCGGCCGCGGTGAATTCGTTCAGGCTCTCAGCGCCGCAGGACTCACCCCAATTGCGGTTGACACCAACACGGATGCGATTGAGGAAATACGGCAGTCGGGCATTGAGGCGATAAACCAGCGTGCGGATCGATTCCTGCGCGAGCAGCCAGACGACTCATTGCACGGCATCTCAGCTTTTCATCTCATCGAACATATCCCGACCGACGCGATGGTGCGGTTGTTTGAGGAGTCCTTTCGCGCACTGAGATCGGGCGGTGTATTTGTGCTCGAGACGCCTAATCCCGAGAATATTCGGGTCGGAGCGCATACGTTCTGGCTCGATCCAACGCACCTTAAGCCAGTCCCGCCACTTCTCATTGACACGTTGTTGCGCGCGAGTGGATTCGAGATCGTTGACAGTCTGCGGCTGAGCGCCTATCCAGATTTCGAACGCCTGCTAGCGGAGCACTCCGGGAGCGAGTTGTGGGAGCAAGCGGTGCGATCCCTGTATGGGCCGCAAGACTTTGGGATTGTGGCGGCGAAGCCCCGGCAGTAGCGCGCAAACGGCCCTTACCCATTTCCAGCCTTCTTCGCCACCGCCTGGAATACCGGTCGGGGCAGGTGCCGCAGAGTCGACATCAACGGTCGAACAGCCTTCGGTGCCCACACCAACGGTTTGCGGGTGCGGATCGCCTCAACAATGACCAGTGCCACCTGATCCGGCGTCGTCGACAGAGGCGCGGGCGGCAGACCCTCGGTCATCTTGGTATGAACGAATCCGGGCCGAACGACAATCACGTCAATGCCGGATCCCTTGAGCGCATCAGCGAGGCCACCCGCCCAAGAATCAACACCAGCCTTGGTCGAGGCGTAGACATAGTTGTCGAAGCGGGAACGCTCAGCAGCGACTGATGAGATGACAACAAGAGATCCGTGTCCCTGCTTCTGAAAGCGCTGTATTACCTGAGTCCCGGACACGATCGGCGCGGTGTAGTTGACTTGGAGCATTCGCTCGACGCCTTCAAGATCCTCTAGTGGCGCAACATCGTTACCCAAGAGCCCGAACGCGCTGATCACGCAATCGATCTGACCGTCAGCGAAGGCCTTGTCCAGCATCGGTTCGAACGTGGACTGATCCTGTGCGTCGAAGTGCAGCAAGGTCACATTCAGGGATGGGAACGCATCGGTGAGTTGCTGCTTCGACCGTTCTCCGCCTTCAATCGAACGGACCGCGAGGTACGCATCGGTCAGGCGTCCTGACTTTGCGAGCTCTTTGACCGTCGCCACACCGATCTCGCTGTTGCCGCCGAGCAGTAGCACGCGCTGGATCGCGCCGAGTCCGTCACGCATGATGCCTCAATTCGCTGTTGTGAGCCGTTGCTGTCGTTGGGTGGACTGGTTGTCAGATGCCGAGCCTATTTGCCAGGTCTGAGGTGAATGTTCCGTTGGGGTCGAGTGCTCGCCGGGTCTGCTGCCATTCGTCCAGCCGCGGGTACATCGTCGCGAGGAGGTCCGGCCGCAACCGAGCGTCTTTTGACAGGTAGATCCGCCCACCCGCTTCGGCGACCTTCTCGTCAAGCTTGTCGAGCACTCGCTCAAGGCCGTCAATCCGGGCGGGGATATCGAGGGCGAGCGTCCATCCTTCAATCGGGAAGGACATCGGCGCACTGTTACCGGGGCCGAACCGTTTCAGCACGGTGAGGAACGAGGTCCCGCCGGTTGCCGCGATCGCGCGGATGGCCTCGGCGACCAGGTCGGAGCCGCTGTCCGGCACAACGAATTGATACTGCACGAACCCGGGGCGCCCGTAGATGCGATTCCACTTGCCGACCATGTCGAGCGGGTGGAAGAAGTCCGCAAGGGACGTCAACATGGGTGCCGCGTGCTTTGGAGCCTTCCGGAACCACAGTTCATTGAACGCCGCGACGGTCAGCCGGTTGAGGGTGATCGCCGGGAAATCCATCGGAACCTCGACCGTTTCAGGCAGGCCGAGGGAAAGTGGTTCCACATTGGCTGGGAGCTCGTCGCGTTTGGCGAAGTCTCCATGGGAGATCAGTCCTCTGCCGAAGCGCTTTCCACGAGCGGTCGTGTCTACCCAGGCAACGCTGAACGGAACGTTGGCGTCAAGCGCCGACATGTCGGACATCAGGGCATCGAGATCACCGGATCGCTGGGTTGTCGCCATGATCTTGGCAGTTTCGATGGCATGCATCTGGACCTTGGCTCGGAGGATGACTCCGGTGAGGCCCATTCCCCCGACGGTCGCCCAGAAGACGTCGGCATCCGACTCCGGACTGACCGTGCGCAGGCTTCCGTCAGCGGTGACGAGAGTCAGTTCCAGAACGTGTTGGCCGAAACTCCCCACCGCGTGGTGATTCTTGCCATGAACGTCTGAGGCGATTGCCCCGCCCACGGTCACGTAGCGAGTCCCGGGTGTGACCGGAACGAACCAGCCTTGGGGTGTCAGGGTCCGGATGAGGTGGTCCAGACTGACGCCACCTTCGACATCGACGATGCCGGTATTCGGATCAAATCCGATGATTCGGTCGAGGTGGGTGATGTCGAGAGTCAGACCGCCGCCCAGTTGGGCTGCGTCGCCGTAGGAACGGCCGAGTCCTCGCGCCACGACGCGGTCCGAGTCTTTGACGATCGAACTAACCGCATCGGTCAGGTCCGGTTGGGCAACTGTCGCAGTGATGGGTGAGGTCCGCCCCCAGCCAGAGATAACTCGGCGCTGTGCGTCGCTCACCGTTGCAGCACCTGTCCAACAAAGAGACCAAGCCAGAGCACTCCCAGAATGAGCAGACCCTTGTCAGCGAACAGCGCGTCTTCCGGCGCCTCTACCTCGGCGGAGTCCGCATCCTTCGCGTAACGCATCAGGGCGAGGGTGAAGGGGATGATCGATAGGGCGGCAAACGGAATGTCCGCAGCGTTCTTGGCATCGATCTCAAATGCCCACAGGATGTACCCCACCAAGGCGATCGTTGCCGAGATCGACAGCAGAATCCGCAGGTAGCCGGGCGTGTATTGATCGAGGGCCTTGCGGGTCTTCTTGTCCTCCTGCTTGTGAGACAAGATCTCGGAGTAGCGCTTGCCGACCGCCATGAATAGCGCGCCGAAGCCGACGACCACGAGGAATGCGTTCGAGATGATCACACCTGTGGCGACTGCACCGGCGATCGCTCGCAATAGGAATCCGGCAGCCACACATGCGATGTCGAAGACAGCTTCGTGTTTGAGCTTCCAGACGTAGAGAGCCTGAAGGATCAGGTACCCGCCGATGACACCAGCGAGCGCGAAATTGCCGAGAATCGCGGGAATGGCGAGCGACGCAAGCGCTGCAAGTACGGCGGCAATGGTGGCTGTACGAGGCGATATCTGCCCCGACGCGACCGGGCGCAGGCGTTTCTTCGGATGGGCACGGTCTTCGTTGACGTCTAGCACATCGTTGATCATGTAGACGCTGGACGCGGCCAGGCTGAAGCAAACGAAGGCGATCGCGACCCACACAAGCGCCGAAGGCTGAAGCAGGACGCCTGCGGCGAGTGGCGCGGCGGCGACGAGGACGTTCTTCGCCCACTGCTTTGGGCGGGCAAGCTTGATGAGGCCAGTCACGGGTGCGGGATCCGCTTTCGGTGGGGCGTCAGTGGTCGGCGAGAGCACCGAAGAAGTGTCTCACGACCATTGAACCTCCTCGCATATCCAGCACGAATTTTCAGCGAAGGTTGGCGAGGGCCCAATTCGCGCCTTGGGCGGTCGTTCGGGCGATAGGCGGTGGCCAACCCGCGGAGCGGAGGCCCGAACGGCGCTGCACGGTCCATCGGGTCAGCGCGGGTAGCATGCTTCAGGTTGAGATCAAATTGGGAGTAGTGCGGGAGACGGCGTTGACATCATCCGAAGTCGTCGAGGGGGCGGCCGTCGCGCCGACGTCCACCATCACGGACGGGAAACCCCCACACTTTTCTCAACTCAAGGGCTGGAGGCCGCGGTCGCGGCCCGCACGCCTTGTCGTCGATGCAGCGCTGGTATTCGTCCTGCCGTTGTTCGTGCTCGCCGTATTCGGCGTCAACCAGTGGGTCAACCCATATTCACCGGACACCGAGTTCTACGTGGGGCTTGGAAACTTCGCGAATGAGGTCATTAGCCGGACACCAACGACGGGTTATTACTGGACACGCATCGGTTTGATCGGCCCAGTCCACTTGTTGGTTAGTGCGTTCGGATTCCAAGTCGCTTACTACATCTGGCATGGCGTCCTCTTGGTCTTGACTGTTCTTCCGGCCTACTTGATCATCAAGCCCCGCCTGGGTCGGGTTGCTGGGGCCGCAGCTGTACTGATCATCGCGACGAACACCACGGTGCTGGTAACCCTGGTTGACTACTATCCCAGCTCAGCGATCCTGGCGGCATTCTCACTGCTCGCGGGATTCGGTTGCCTGGCTGTGGCCGAGAAGCGCGCGGGAAAGCGCGCCGTTGCCTACTCGATCGTTGCGGGTGCCGCCAGTGGCTGGCTGATGGCACTGCACTTCGGAACATTGGTGGTCAACGTTGGAGCCAGCGCGACAATTGTGGCGCTCTTGATCTTTCAGTACCGAAGAGCGTCGTGGCGGCCGATCGTCTCTTTCATCGCCACTGCCGTGGTGGTTTTTGGGCTCTTCCTGGTGTGGCTGAGACTCCTCTTCCCAGGACGAAACTGGTTTGTCGGCAACTACGAGGCTCTAACCGTCACGGACTGGTCCATCTTCCACGAGAAAACGCTGACTTGGCTCGTCACCGATCCAGGACTCCTCGTCATACCCCTAGCACTGGCAGTCGGGGTGATTGCTTGGACTCGAATCTCAGCCGTGAGAACCCATATCAGAACCCTCGTGTTCATGCTGTTCGTTGTCACGGTCTTGGCGTGTGTCCAACAGTTCCTCCTCGGGGGCCAGAACCTCCAACTCCCCTACTACTACACGCAGTTGTGGCCGTTTGCTCTCCTGCTGATGGCGCTTTCAGTGCTACTCCTGGCCACGAAGACCTGGCAGCGGTACGCGTTGGTAGCAGCGGCTGCACTACTTCTCCCGATCGCCGGGATGACTACTTGGACGTTCGATTGGATACCCATCGGGATCGGCGTAGCCGCCGCAGCAGTTGCCGCATTCGCGATCGGGTTCGCGATCACCCGTGGTGGACAGAAGGCTTGGCCCACGCAAGCCGTTGCGATCGTCCTCGGAGTGGCCGTTCTGTGTGGGGTGCAGGTTCTGCAGAATGGAATGGGTGCGGTCAAAGGGTTGATAATCGCTCGTAACACTCCCCAGCAGGCTTATGCAGACCCGGAGCCCTGGGTAGAGCCGTATTGGAAATTCGCTCTGCAGGTTGACAGTTGGGTTATCGCCAATACCCCACGCTCTCGCGTTGTCAATTGGTCGAGTGGGTCACCCAGAGAGCTTGTCGGACCGGGTTACGTTGCAGTCGACGCAACCTCCATGGCGCCCTCTGATCTGAAGCCTTCCGCATTCCAGCAGAAGCAACTGGTGCACTACCGACCGAAGGTCATTGCATTTACGGCGCCTTCCGTTGCACTGTCACGCGGCTACATTGAAGCAATATCACCAACTGTCGCGCAAACCGACATTTATGCGTGCAGGGACTTTCAAGAGGCGTACATCACCGGTGGTACATGTCTGGCCCGGCTGTCGTATCCGTCCAAGAGTAGGTAGGCCTTAGTAGGGCAGATTCTGCACTCAGCGTCGACGCACGGGCTGTACTGATTCGCTCACCAGAACCCTCGAACACCAGAGGTAGAGTGCACGAAGCAGCATCTAGTTCGATCCAGGGGGAGTTTGTGCCGCACGCTCTGAAGCGGGTCGGTTCTGCGGTTCGAAGTCAGCCGTCAAGCCGTTGGATCGGGCTCGCCGTTGCTGTCGTTGTCGCGATCGGTCTGATCAGTCGAAATGCGTGGCTCTTCCATGTTCCTGTCCTCGAGGACGGAGACGACGCGGCGAACTCCATCCTTATTGATAAGTCGATGGCCGGTGAGTGGTTTCTCGGACACTACTCAAGGTTGGGTTTCTATCATCCAGGGCCATTCTTCCTATACGTGCTCGGAGTAGGGGAGTTCCTCTTCTACAACGTCTTCCACCTGACGCCGACCCCATTCAACGGCCACCTGCTAGCCGCAATGATCCTCAATGCTGCCGTCATTGGAATCTGTACTTCCGTGGTGGGCGCTCGACTCAAGAATCCCCTTGCGAGTCTGTGGACGGCGGCGCTGTTGCTGACACTCGTTCTGCTCGATCCGTCACCGCTGGTGACTGCGTGGCATCCACACATGGTGGTGTTGCCGTTCGCGCTCCTATTGATCGCAACTGCGTCGACCATTTCGGGGCGGACCGATCACCTTCCGATAGCGGTACTCGCGTTAGGCATCTTGGTTCACGGGCACGCGAGTTTCGTCGTGATCTGCGGAATCCTCTTCTTGTTTGTTGGGGTCTTCATTGGGGTACAGATCCGCCGCAAGAAGATCGCGTTTGAGCGGCGAACGCTCATCATTTCGGCAGCGGTCGCTGCGCTCTTCTTGCTCCCGATCGTGCTTAACACTCTGCTGCACTGGCCTGGCGAAATTCCGCTGTATATCTCGAGCCCCAACAAACCGGCCTTGCAGACGCGGACCCTCTGGGACGTGGCCAGCTACATGGGCCAGTTCTGGCACACGACTTCACCGCTTATGGCCGTGTTCGCGCTGTTGGTTGTGGTTGGGGCAGTCGTCGCTGTGTTCCTCGCGAAGCAGCCACTTAGAGGCTTCTTGGCAATGCTCCTGGTGTTGTGCGCTCTGGCGACCGTTATCACTTTCGGGTACGTGTGGAAGGGCGTGGATAACCTTGAGTTGACCTATCTCGCGGAGTTCTACTACGTGGTCCCCCTCCTGGTTTTGCTGATCGCAGTGCTCGGATTCACGTCCTTGCTGGACAGGTGGAGGTGGGTAGCGATTGCGGTGGCACTCCTTGGCGGCGTGGTGGTGATGTGGATCATCGTCGCGTCGCCCCACGCCCAGTCCGGGTATCGGGGTATCTCACAGGCTTCTCGGGTCGAGCAGTTGATCAATGAGAGAGTCCCCGGAGACAGCGAAGTAGTTATGGAATTTGATACGCAGTCTTGGCCCATCGCTGCCGGAATCGTTGAACAACTGAGGCGCGATGGTCGCGCGGTCTGCGTTGATGCGGGTTCCCAATTCAGAACCACGTTCACCGAATCACTCATGTGCACGAAAGCGGAGATCGCGAACGGCACGAAAGTGAAGATCACCAACGGGTCGAACGGCAAGGTTCCGGCTGGAGCTATCTTGATTGACAGTGGCTACTACCTGACATTCCCAAGGTAGGAACCTCCTGCCCGCGCACTAGATCTTCCGCTGGGCCCGCTTCTGGACTAAGGCTGCCTCGCGCTTCCACAAGGTGTGGTTCTCGGCGAGCGATTTGCTTGTTGCGAGGGTTCGCTCACCCAGATCCTCGAGCGCCTGCCGTTGATTG
>WBZO01007440.1_pt1 | contig 10151 bp, 10 predicted proteins | sample 5204261 | NCBI WGS metagenome assembly WBZO01 (sample SAMN12412400, study PRJNA552823) | activated sludge metagenome | isolation source: activated sludge from anammox sidestream of wastewater treatment plant... | place: USA: North Carolina | collected 2017-09
CACAAAGAAGGGCAGCTCTGGGCGAACTGGTCGGACGCTCAGGTCGATTCGCTGCTCGACTCGGCCCGCGGCGAGCCCGACGACGCGAAACGGAAGCCGATCTACGACGCCGTCCAGCGCGCGATCGAACAGGGCGACGTTCTCGATCACCCGCGCGGCGCCGTTCCTGAATTCCTCCGCCAGAACGTACAGGGGCCGTTCCGCGACCACCTTGTACTGGCGGTTGACGAAGGAATAGTTGGAATAGGCATCGCCGGCCCAGGCGAGCTTGACCCGCCGTTTCCCGCCGTCGGGGTCGGTCAACTCGACCCAGTCACCGAGCGCGAGCCTGCGCACGCGCTCGGTATGGACGTCCTCGATCCGCGGCCCCCCGTCGCTTTCCGTCTCGAAGCCCATCTCCGCCATCATCTGATCGAATCTGCTCTGGCGCTCCGGGTCCTCCTTTCTTTCGAACAGGTCGTCGAAACCCGAAAGCCCTTCCATGTCGATGTCGGGAAGATCCTCGATGTCGCCGCCGATCTCCCTGAACATGCGCTCGACCTCGTCGAGCTCCGCCGGATCCGCGCCGACGGCGGCCGGCGCCGCGGCTTTCATCCGGCTGCTTTTCAGGCCGGCGAAGTGATACCGCTGGAGCACGGCGACGAATGCCTCGATCTCCTCTTCGCCACGGCCGATGCGAAGCTGGCCCTCGCGCAGGTCCGCCAGCAGGACCGGCAGCAGGACGCCGAGGCGCCGGCGCTGTTCGGCGTTCCTCTTGGGCTCCAGGCTCCAGATGAGATCGTCCATCGCGCGCAGGGCGCGGGCCCGCCAGGCCCCGTCCCGGCCCTCTTCGAGCGTAACCTCGGTGAGCAGTTGCCGCCACACGGTACCCAGGAACTCCCTCACCTCCGCCGGCACCTCCCTGCCGGCCACGCGCCCCGCGATCTCCTCGGCGACGGCGAGCCTGAGCTGCTCGAGCTGTTCGGCCTCATGAACCTCCGTGCCGATGCGCTGCTGCAGCGACGCGAAATTCTTCTTCTCTTCGTCGAGGAATGCACGGAACTCGCCCAGCACCTCCGCGAACAGGCCGACGTCCTCCTCGAATTCGCCCAGGATCCGCCGGACGACGGCCTCCATTTTTTCATAGAGGCGATCCCGGGTCGCATCCGCTTCCTCGCCCCAACCCACGCCGGCGGAGGCGAGCTCATTGAGCAGTTGGCGAACCGGATGCGCCCGGTCACTGAAGAATTCACGATCGACGATGGCGGCCTTCAGGACCGGGATCTGCAATCTTCCGATCAGCGCCTTGACGAAATCGGGCAGCGTCCCGTCGTCGAAGATGTAATCGAAGATCATGCTGATGACGTCGATGGTCTCGTCATCGATCTGGTTGATCATCCCCGGACGGCCGTGGGCGTCGACCGTCGCGAACCGCCCGACGACGTGCTGCTTCAGACCGCCGCGCAGCAACTCGCCGGTATGTTCGACCAGGGTGGGATCGCGCTGCAGCGACGACAGGGTATCGAGCAGCATCGGGGTGGCGGGCAGGTACACGATGGCGGACGGACGCCCGTCCAGGGTCTGAGCGCCTCCCTCGGGATCGCCGGCATAGGCCCCCAGGAGATGGTGCATGGCCTGAAAGACCGGTTCCCGCGCGTCCGACTCCTGCGGCACCTGCGGGACCTCCTCGCCGAGGAAGCCGTCACCGCCGCCGCCCCCTGCTCCTCCGGTGGATCCCATCCCTCCGATGGCCCCCGTCCCTCCGGCGGACCCGCCCCCTCCACCGCCCCCCGCCCCGCCTCCGGGCATATCCCCGCGCCGGGGGCCGCCACGGCCCGCCCCCGCCGGGTGCGGGGTGGATGCGGAGGACTGGGTGCGGATCCTGGCCTTGAGCTGGGGCAGTACACCCTGCCCGATCAGGAATTTGTTCAGTTCCGCGTAGAACTCCCCCAGACCGGGGATCAACACGCGCTCGAGCAGCTTGTAGCAATGCGCCCGGGCGGGCGCCTCCAGATCCAGCGCGTCCAGGGCATCCCGAAAGGCATTGCAGAAGGCGCCCGGCTCGAACGGCAGCGTGTCGCCCGCCCCCGGCGCCAGTTCGTCATATCGCTGCGCCAGACCGAACAGCTCATCGCTGTAGCGCTCACGCAGCTTGCCGATCAGGGTATTGACGGCGAGCGATTCCTCCAGCTCGCTGTCGTCGACGAGGGACAATCCCGGCGTGGAACCGCCATCGCCGGCGCTTCCGGATCGAGGGGCATCCGGCGCCGCCTGCCGATCGAGCCGGCGCTCCAACCGGCGCGGGAAGGCCTCGCCCAGGTCCGCCCGGCCGTTCTGAACGATGCGTAGCCCCTCGATGACCCGGCTCTGCCCCGGGCTGGCGAACACATTCGAGACCTGTTCGGCGAGGTCCTTCTCCAGGACCTCGAAGAATCGCGCGGGCAGGGTCGCGCCGTAGGCGACGGCCCGGCCGAGGCACTCGGTCAGCAGGCGTGGGGCGGAAGCCGGCGGCGTGGTCCTGCCCTCGTGATCGAATCCAGTACCGCCCTCTTCCGCGTCCATCGCCATCCGTATACCTGCCGACCCTTGAATCCAGCGGACAAAATTGTCCGGATATCCCGGGTGTTATCGACCGTTCGGCGTAAGGCCTTTATGCGGGGATCCCGATTCCGTGAAATCGGTCGATCCCGGCGCGCCGGCCCGGGAATCGACCCGAGGGGTAGGAAAAATCGGCAGGAACATGCGCCGCGACGAGCGGCCGCATGTCCCGCGGCTCATGCGGCGGGCTTACCGATCCAGGTTTCCAGGGTTTCGATGATTTTGCGCGCCTGTTCGACGCTGGAAATGTTGAATTTGGACTTCTGGAAGTACTCGCCGTTCCGTTTCTGGTAACGCCGGATACTGAACTTTTCCGGGCCGAATTCGCCGCCCTGGGCATCCCAGTCCTGATAGCGAAACATGAGAGTGGCCCAGGCGCCCTTCGACAGGACCACCTTGTCCAGCTCCTTGACGAGTTGGGTATCGCCTTCCGAATAATTGATCGTCAGTTCCTCGACCGTTGATGCCATGTCTATTCTCCGAAAAATATCCAGTCCGGCCGCGCAGCGGCCCGGCGCGGCCGGCGTGGACCATTCACGAACGCCACGCGGGAAATACCGGCGGGACCCTCAACGCCGGGAAAATACGTCCAGATCGAACACCACCCGCTGCTGAGGCGTCAGGACCTGCCGCGTCTCGATCATGCGCTGATAGTGGTTGATCAGGTATTCGCGCTTGAGCTGCAGGAGCTCATCGATCTTCGCGTACCACTGATCCTGCATGACGTCCTCGCCGAGGATCAGTTGATTCAGCTCCGCCTCCTTGACGTCCATCTGGGCCTTGAGCAGTTGCTGCCGCTGCGAGGAACGCAGCGTGATCCAGTCGATCTCCGCCTTCTGCTCCGCGCTCAACAGGGCCTCCCAGTCATGTCCGCCGGAGTGGCTTCCGTGCGCCATCTTCTCGTGATGATGCGGCCCTTCCATCATCGGCGTCATGCCATGCATATTGCCCGGGGCCGCGGCCGGATCGGCGCTCCCGAGGGCCGGGACGGCGGTCATCGACGCCAGCAGCAGCGCCGAGCCTATGTGATAGAGACGATTTTTCACCCTGTCGCTCCTTGAGTTAAGTTGGAAATCATGATCTGTACCGCAACCCGTATTCGCAGCGGCGAGCGCGCCCCTCAATCCGCCGCGGATCTCCCGCCGCCCAGACAGGGAGGCGACATCGGCGCCTGTCCCGTACGCTCTCCCCACTCCGCGCGCGTATAGGCGTGGATGGCCAGGGCGTGCACGCCACCAGCGAGCTCGTCGGCGAGCAGCGCATTGATCATCCGGTGCCGCGCGAGCAGGCCGAGCCCTTCGAACGCCTCGGCCACCAGCACGAGCTTGAAATGGGATTCCGAGCCCGGGGCCACCCTGTGCCGGTCGCTTTCATTGACGACCTCGAGGTGATGGAGATCGGCGATACCCGCCGCCAGTTTACGCTCTATCCCGTCCTTGACCTTCATCCCGTCTCCCGCCGGCCGTCAGGCGCCGCAGCGTCGCAGATTAATCGACCCACCGCCGTCGCGCAACCATCGCCCGGCTTGAAAAGCCCGCGACCGCTTCCCATATTCTTTGCAGGGTCGAGACCTGAAATCAACCGTGCCACCGAAAAGTTACCTAGCGAGGAGATCCCTATGAGAGTGTTCCGATACGATCCATGGACGCTGCTGGAGCAATTCCGCAACGAGATTAACCATTTGTCCGATACCCAGGAAAACGGCCACGGGAACAGCTACGTCGCCACCAGCGACTGGGCGCCGGCGGTGGACATCGTCGAAGACAACGAGGCCTATGTGCTCCTGGTCGACGTCCCCGGGGTCGACCCGGAAAAGATCGACATCCAGATGGAAAACAGCGTCCTTTCCATCAAGGGTGAACGCACATCCGGCCAGGGACAGCCGGAATCCCGCAAGCGCGCCGAGCGCCCGCGCGGGACCTTCCATCGTCGCTTCAGCCTGCCCGACGCGGCCGATGCGGACCGGATCGCGGCAAGATGCAGAAACGGCGTGCTGGAAATCTCCATTCCGAAACAGCAGCGGATCCAGGCCCGCAAGATCGCCGTGGAAGGCTGATCCGCCCGGCGACATGCCCGCCGCCGGCCCCGTGTCCGACGGACGTGGGGCCGGCGTTTTTTATTCCGGGCGCCGCCCAGGCCGGGCGAGCTTCATCCGGGGCGCGGGGTAAGGCATAATCCGCCCATGCGTCCGCGCACCGGCGCCGCCGCATACGGGAGCCCGCCGCCACCGATCCGACATGAATCCGCCAGCCCGCCCCGAACCGATCCGGAATCTTCCCGGGATCAGAACCCGCTACCGCCTGCTCCAGTGGGTATTGATCTCCGCCATCACGCTCTGCAGCATCGTCATCGCCGGGGTCGGCGTCCATGCGCTCCGTTCCGCACCCACCCTGTTCTCCGACGGCGAGATCATCACCATCCGGGACGACATCGAAATCACGCGGGTGGGAGACCTCGGACTCAGAAACACGGATCTGTGGAAACTTCCCGCCTTCGCCACCGCGGGAGAGGAGAATGCCTGGTGGGAGGCGCAAAGAAACCTCTATCAGGAGATCTCCAGTCGTTTCACCGTGGTCATCGAGTTCCTCGACGACACGGATAATACCTGGGAGATCGCCGCGGAGACGGGCGCGATGCCCGCCAAGGAGATCGCCAAACGGCTTGGGCTCATCTATATCGTCGCCGCCATCTACATCTTCGCCGCGATCTCCGTCCTGCTCCATCACGAGAAGACCGCCGGCTTCATCTGCGCGTTCTTCCTCAGCTCCACCGCGCTGTATCTGGTCAGCGTCGCCCCCATCGTGCACCGCCCGATCATCCTGGATCCCGACCTGATGAAGATGCTCATCAACGTCTTCTTCATCGCCAGCACCGGCCAGATATCCATCGTGCACTTCGCGCTGGTGTTCCCGGAGAAGAAACGCTTCCTGCAGCGCCACCCGGCGCTCGCCGCGGGTTTTTATCTGTACTCTGTATTCATATCGACCCTCTACCTGTCCGGCTACATCTCGCTCGCCACGACGCTGCCGTTTCTGGTCTTCTGGATCATGCTGATGTCATTCGCGTTCATCCATTCGATGATCCGTATCCGGGACGAATTCATGAGAAAACAGATCCGCACGACCTTCATCGCCCTGCTCCTGGTCGCGGCCTTCTTCATCGTCTCCGTCGTGCTTCCCTGGCCGGAGGGCGGCAGGCTGGTGAACAACTATGCCCTGTTCTCCCTGATGCTCCCCTTCGCCCTCATCCTGTCCCTCGACAATCAGCGTCTGTACCACGACCGCATCGCGCTCGAACTCAATTCGCGCCAGGAGAAGGAACGCATACACCGGGAACTGCACGACACCGTTCTGAACGATCTGGCCAGTATCTCCATCGCGGTGGAAGGCGCGGAACGCAGCGTCGAGAATCCGGGCCGGCTGCGGGAGAAACTCCAGAAGGTCAAGAACAACACGGCCGAATCGGCCCGCCAGTTGCGCAGCTTCCTGTGGGTCATCGACGAACGGCAGAATTCATGGGAAGAGATAGCAAACTCACTGCGCAGGCTCGGCTACGACCTGCTCAATAATTTCGATATTGCTTTCGACATGGACGCGCATGGAATCCGGGAAGGGACCCCCGCCCCGGCGCTCGCGATCAAGCACACCATCCATCAGGCGTTTCGCGAGGCGCTGATCAACATCACCAAACATGCCAGGGCCTCCCACGTGAAATCCACGCTCGCCGTCGACGCGGGAACGGTCTCGATCACCATCTCCGACGACGGGGTCGGCCTGCAGGGGGGGCCGCAAGACCGGAAGGGGTACGGGTTGAACAACATGATCCGACGCGTGAAGGAAAACAACGGCGACATCGACATCGAGTCCCCGCGCGAAGGCGGAACGAAAATCATCATTCGATTACCGCTCAATTGAGCGCGGGCCGCCGCGGGAGGCGTTTTCTCCGCCGCAACGGCCGCGCCGCGGTACGGCATGGTGGTTCACCCAAATGAGGTATTTACTCGCTTCCGGCCCTCTACTACGGTGTTCTCTCCATTGACGCCGGCGGGCGTTCATCATTTCCCGCGCAGTGGGCAACACCAATCGAAATCACCGTTGCGGCACAACAGAATGTCTCACTCGAATCGGGAAAAAACCATCGACGTCGCCATCGTCGAAGACAACAGGAGATATCTGGACGAACTCGCCCTGCTGCTGGGAAATACGACGAGCCTGCGCATCGTGGGTCAGTTCACCAGCGGCGTCGAAGCGGTGGAGACGATCACCCGGCTGAATCCCGACGTCACCCTGATCGATATCGAACTGCCCGACATCTCCGGGGTCGAGGTCATCAAACAGGTGTCCTCCCGCGGCTGCCCCACCGAATTTCTCGTATTGACGGTCTACGACGACGACGCGCATCTGTTTTCCGCGCTGCAGGCCGGTGCGGTCGGATACATCGTGAAAGGATCGACCTCCCTGACGGAAATCGAGACCGCCATCCATGAAGTGATCGATGGCGGGGCGCCGATGTCGCGCGTGATCGCCAAGCGCGTGCTGGAGACCTTCAAATCCGCTACTCCGAACGCGCGCAAGACGAAATTCGACGAACTGACCAAACGCGAACTCCAGATCCTGGAGTACATAAGGCTGGGATATTCGACCAAGAAGGTCGGGGAAGAACTGGAGATCAGTTATGAGACCGTGCGTACTCACCTGAAAAACATCTATCAGAAGCTGCATGTACACACCCTCGTCGAGGCCATGCTGCTCTACAATCAACGCTAGACCTCGTCCAATTCCGCGCGCCGGAACCGGCCCTAGGACGCCCGCCTTGGACTCGGTCCCGCCGAGTACCCCAAATGAGGAATTTACAAAGCTGCGCCCGCGGACTTATCGTTTTCGTCATGCTACTGGTTTCACAGCAACAAATGCGAATTATTCACAACGGTCGAACGGCCGGCGCGCGACGGATGCGCGGCGGAGCGGCCGCGGCGGTACGGAGCTTTGCCAGGTAACACCAAATAAACCGAGGAGAGACATCATGCTGATACTGACTCGGAGAGTCGGGGAGACCCTGGTGATCGGGGACGATATCATCATCACTGTCTGTTCCGTTCGCAATAGCCAGGCGCGCATCGGCATACAGGCGCCACAGCACGTCACCGTCCACCGCAAAGAAGTCTACGAACGTATCCAGAAAGAAGGTCCGGCGGACAAAGCCCTGCCCCCGGACTGAATCGTCGCGCGTAACCGGCACGGAGGAATCCGTCATGGCGATCGCATACAACGTGAATATCGGAAACTGGTATCGCACCGCGGAGGGCCGCCTGTTCGAGGTCGTCTCCCGCGATACCGACACGATAGAAGTGCAATACGACGACGGCGATCTGGAGGAGTTCGATCAGGAGACCTGGAGCGACATCCGACCCATACTCTCTCCGCCGCCCGCCTCCGCGCCGTTCCCCTTCGACCTCGAGAACGAGGAGGGTTTCGGAGCGGACAGGCACTCCCTCCACGAATTGCTGGGCGACATCGATTTCAGCGATTGAAGCGCCAGAGCAGCGCAGCGCGCGGAGACGTCCTCAGCGCGCGGCCGACACCAGGTTCAAACGGGGCCTCGCCTCGGCGCACATCCCCTCCTGATCCGGTGCCGAAAGCCATTTGAGCAGGGGCGCCCATTGCTCGCGCTCGAACGCAGTATCCTCCCGCTCGAGATCGTGGATGCCCATACCGCACTCCGCCGCCGTGATATAGCCGTCGGAATCGGCGAGCGAGGTGATGAACGGGATGCCGAGGCTGGCCAGGAATCTCTTGAGCGGCTCGTACTGCGGGGTATCGCGTCGCACGCGGTTGGCGATGACACCCACGCGGATCCCTGCGCGCCGGACCCGACCGATCAGCAGCAGGTCGCGAACGAACGCCGAAGTGGCATGGATATCGATGGACGATGGCGTCACCGGGATCACGATCGCGTCGGCCCGGTTGATCATTTCCTGGAATTTCTGGCCGGTGACCCCGGCCGGGGCGTCGATGATCACGCACTCGGTCCCCGCGGGTACGGTCATCTGCCAGACACGCGTCAGCCCGGTACGCGGCTTGTACGCATGAATACCGTGGATGTGGGCGAGATGGGTGGGCCGCGCGCTCAGCCAGTGCATGGTCGACCCCTGGGGGTCGTAGTCGAGCATCGCCGTCTTGATGCCGCTGGCCGCGTAATAACTGGCGAGATTGGCGGAAATCGTCGATTTTCCGCAACCGCCTTTCGAATTGATCACCAGTATCGTCTGCATGTCACCCGACCAGATTCCCGCGGGCCGTCACCCGACCCCACCTCGGCTCACCGCGGATCGGGATGTAAGACGGTCTCGCATTCATTGTGCATAAAACCGCTGCTCCGACCGTGCGCCCTTTCACAATAGCGGCATGACGGGGCAATCTTTGAAGCATCGGGGCTCGCGGTCGTATCCGGCCCGCAGCGCGGCCGCGGGCCCGACCGGCGCGCGGGCCCGGACCGGTCACGCGGCGGATCCGTCCACCGTTTCCAGGGCCAACCCCGAATTCGAGAGGTCCGGCGGCAGGGGGAGCGGCTTCCTCTCGCCGGAGCTGAGCACCGCCGTACCCGGCGGGGCGAGCGTGATCCCACTGATATCCGGCAGCGGGGCGGCGGCCGGCGGTACGCGGGTATCGAGATCGACGCCGGGCTCATCCATGACCATATCTCCCGGGGCGGGCGGATGCGCCGGTTCCCCGCCCTTCCCCTCGACCAGTTCGATGCCCGGCGGCGCCATGGTGAGGGTGGACAGGTCGAACAGCGGAGCGGCCACGACGCTGTCCATGCCCTCGAGAAGATCCGCGCCCGCGGGGGCCAGACTCATGCGGCCGAGATCGAATTCGGGTCGAGGCACTTCCCGCGATACGGTCAGAATGACGCCGGCGGGGGCGATCGTCATCGCGGGCCTATCCTCCGCCTTCCCGGCCGGGACGGTTTCCGCGACCGCCTGCAGGCGGAGTTCACAGACCGCGCCCACCCTTTCCAGGGCGGCCCTGTACTTGTCCGCGGTCTGCCGGTCGAGCCCCTTCTTGAGGATCACCGGCCGGCCGTGGAACAGGCGTTCGACGGCGGCGGGATCTACCTTGAACAGCCGCGCGAATTCGGATCGGACCTGCGCGGGGTCGCGCCCCGCCACCAGGCCGCCGGAAAAGACGATGTCATAGACCCGCGTATCCATCGCAAACCGACCGTCGGGAAACCCGGGGCGCCATACGGCCCAGCCTCAACGTACCGGGCGCCAGAAACCGGTGAATTTCTTCACGTCTTCTCTTTGCAGACGGCCCCGCGCGCTCAGTACGTCCACTTCCTCGCGCACCAGGTGCCGGACGGAACCCCGATCCTCCAGATAGACCCACTTTCCATTGATGACCAGTTCGAAGGCGGTCGCCATCATATCGTCGAACCTGATCGCGTACTGCTGCGCCAGACGGTAGAAGTCCTCTATCTGTAACGCGCGCCGCAACTTCTGGAACTCCTCGCGGATCAGCGCCTCGATCGCCACATCCCAGCGCGGAACCTCCTCCTCGAAATCCGTCGATACA
>WBZO01003535.1_pt2 | contig 10149 bp, 9 predicted proteins | sample 5204261 | NCBI WGS metagenome assembly WBZO01 (sample SAMN12412400, study PRJNA552823) | activated sludge metagenome | isolation source: activated sludge from anammox sidestream of wastewater treatment plant... | place: USA: North Carolina | collected 2017-09
GCTCAGGATGCTGATGCAGATGCCGGCGATCGGCAACCACACCCGGGAAGATTTCGTCGACCTGGTTTCTGAGAGCATCATCTGCCATCGACATGATCCAATGGGTCTCCTTCGCGCACCCGGCGCAGACATGCCACATATGATGGGCAGCACGATACCAGAAGATGCCGGCTGGGGGGAGGGATTCCTGGCCGACCACGTATGATTGCCGTCGCATTGGTGACTGCGGAAGGAGGCGGGGGCATGAGCGAAATCACTGAGGAGCGAGCCGCTGAACTGGCGATGGCGGCAGTCGAGCTGGCAGGCGGCACTCGGCAGGTGTATCGAAACCCCCGGCACCCCTTTGCCCGCGATGCCACGCGGGACTATGACATTGATGGGTTCAGCGTCGAATTGCGGTTCGGTGAGATCAGTTCACCGGCCATCGTTTCGGTAGCCGGATGGGTCTTCGAAATCCATGAGGACGCTCTGGATCTGCTCGTCCGACCGGCACGAAATCGCATCTCAACCTGAGCCCCCTTTTTGCCGAATGGACTGCCGACTAGTCGGTTGCCGGCGATGGCTTGGGGGCGATTCCCTTGTCTGCATCGCCAGCATCGTTCGTGCTGCTGCGCAGCTGGGACTCGGTCATCAGGTCGGTACGGAACGACGGAGTTCGTGATGTGGGCGGGGGGCGATTCCACGGATCGCGTTCAGGCATCAACCGTTCGCCGAGCCACCGCCAGCTGGACACAGTCTGCGGGATCTGGTCCTGCGCTTTGCGTGCCCTTATCAGATCGGAGACGATCACCTGAATGGCTGCGGCGATGGGGATCGAAAGCAACGCGCCAACAACGCCCATGAACTCCGTGCCCACCAGAATCGCCAGGAAGACCGTCAATGGCGTCAGGCCGACGGCGCCCTTCATCACCCGCGGCACCAGAATCCAGTTTTCCGTCAACTGAATAGCTACCGCCACTCCGGCCACCATCAGCGCTTTTTCCCACGACTGGGTCATCGCGACGGCCACCGCCGGAATGCCCCCGAGCCAGGGGCCGATGATCGGTATCGCTTCGGTGATGCCGGCAATCAGACCGAGCGCGGGCCAGAAGCGCACGTCGAGAATGCCGTACGCGATCGTCGACGCAATACCGATGATGAACATCAGCGAGAGCTGACCACGCATCCAGCGACCGAGTTGCTGTTCGACATCAGCCCAGATACGGCCAACTCTGAGTGCCGATTCCGGTTTTAACTGCATCAGGATAATGCGCTGTGTGAAGGGTTTCTCCATCAGATAGTAAAAGGTAATCACGAAGATCGTGACGAATCCGATGACACCGCCGGTAATACCGGTAATCACCGGTATCGCGTACTCCTGCGGAATATCAGGTGGTTTCTGGATGGCTGTAATCAGCGACTGCAACCCATCCGCACCGGGTCCACGCAGGATTCCGTTGTCGCTGGTCCGCCAGTCCCGCTGAAGCTGTCTCAAGGATTCCGGTGCTTCCGTTCGGAACCGATCCGCTTCTTCGGCGATGGTCGGCACCAGGAGATAGGTCGCGGCGCTTAGGACCGTCAGGATAATCGCGTAAACCGCCAGGATACTGAGCGCTCGGGGCAAGTGCCGCCGTTGCAATCGATTGACTGGTCGTTCGATGATGGTGGCAAAAAGGAAAGAAAGGACGATCAGCACCAGCACCGCTTTGACTTCGATCATGAAGTAGGCGATGAGAATGACAATCAGCAACGAGGCCGGCGAAAGAGAGCGCCCGCGATCGAGCCACGTTTCACCGGGAGTCAACGGCGGTTGACTCTCTGGGGATTGCATCGGTTGCAGTTCGTCCACCCTGGGAAAGACCTCGTCTACAACGCTCGAACGGGGGTGGTCAACGGGGAGTGCGGGAAGTGTTCACGATGTGCCCAAAACGATCTCGCGGCGGGCGTCGCTATCGGGATAGTCGTCGAACCCGCCAGTATTGAGGGTCGAACGGATCGACCTTCGAGAACTTGATTGCTGCGGGAACATCGTTCCACACGGTGGAAAACGCAAACAACTCCTCGCCATCCACGACGACTCGGCGAGCAGCGCCAAACGGACGCGTCACAGGAAAAATCTCGCGCGGCGGGCGGGAGATAACTTCCGCCTGAAACCAGCCATGCTCAGGGCATTCGCCTGCATGCATCTGCCAAATGAGATCGGCCGTCACCCCTCCGATGTCTCTGATGGATGTGTTCACCAACTCGCTGTCGCAAATCGGGCAGCGCATCGGCGTGCGGGCCCCCGCACGTTCTCGCGGCAGTACAGGGACGAAGCTATCCATTCCTACTCTCGACTGGTGTTCGGTTGCGAGCCGCATCTGGCGGTTCAGAACGCAGATTCCTGCAAGGCTGCAGTTTATCACAGAAGACTGCGGTCAGAGGGCTTGGCGAAGCACTCTGCGAGGGGTAACATTGCCAGCGAGGGAACCGTGTGACCCGCTGCCGCGTTTAAGCGTACGAAGGCGTACCTGACCGGCGCTTTTCCAGAACGTCCGGGTGGCTCCGGACCGAAATCGAGTCGACACGGCTGGGAAGAAACACTCATGAATACGGCACGTCCGGCGGGGATGCTGGCCCATGGTGGCCGCAGCATCGTCGACTGGTTCACCGGCACTGGTTTGCTGGCCATCAATGCCCTGGCGTTTTTCGGGGCGTTGGTGGTGCTTGTCCCCTGGAACATCTATACAAGCCCGGGCGATTTCTGGACCGCAGACCTTTTCATTCCCTGGGCTTTTGTTCTTGGTTTTCACGCACTGCTGGTTGGCGTCTGGGCGCTAATTCGGCAGGTGATCCTCAAAGATGACAATCCTCTGAGCGAGATGACACCAACTGCCCGGCAATGGCAAGCGGCGCGAGCGAAAACCAGCGCCAGTGCGATCAACTTCCGCACGGCGGGGTCGTCCAATCCGGCGGCGGCATCCGCTGCGGCGGCGCTTTACGCGGAAGAATGGCGTCGGCAATCGGTTATCGAACACGAGCCAGGGACGCAATCGTCTTCTCGCAAGGCGCATTCCGACCAGTCACCAGCCAGGCCGGCAGACATCGGCGATCTGCTGGCGGATTGGGATACCTCGTGGCCGGAATCGGCAGAGGGGATCGATTCGGTGCCAAGTCGCGAGGACTCCGAACCGGATTCGCCAGCGATCACTGCTGACACCTATTCCGACCTGCTCGCCGAACCGACTCGCACCCCCGGTCCTCTTTCGGCAGCGGCGCGAGCCGCTTCGAGCGAGGAGCGTACCGTCGATCCCGAACTGGAGTGGCAGTGGATCGAGGCGGCCGCCTCCGCCTGGCTGTCCAACCGGGAATCTCAGGCGTCCCAGCGGCACCATGAGTCAGGAACCGCTGGCTGGTGACCGCCGGCCGGAACACAACGCGAGATTTCACCGTTGCCGTTTTTGTCGTTTCCCAGGGCAAGGTGCTTCTTCATTACCACGAATCTTTGAATCGGTGGCTGCCACCTGGTGGTCACATCGAACCCGACGAACTCCCTGATCTCGCCGCCCTGCGCGAAACGCGGGAGGAAACGGGACTGACCGTACGCCTGATCGGGGACCAAATGAATGACATCGCTGCCGACGATCAACCCGTGCAGCTTTGCCGGCCGGCTGGGGTGCAACTGGAGCGCATTCGACCGGGACACGAGCACATCGATCTGATCTATTTCGCGGTGCCGAGCGGAGGCGACGTGACCGGTTCGGCGGCCTGGTTTGGCCCGGATTCGTGGTCAAAACTGAAACTGACAGATGAAGTGCGCATCTGGTGTGAACGCGCGATCGCCAGTGTTGACCGATGGTCATCGACGGACACCCGCGTTCGTACGTATCCATTTCGCTGAGACGACCATTTCTCGTTCGCCAGATCAGGTTCGAAGCGGCCGTTTGGTGACATTGCGGAAAACCTTGAAATCCCTGTACGGACGTGTAGAGTGTACGTAGATTTTGTACGTGCTCTCCTGGGCATCCCCGGCCCTTCCCGCTTGCACGGTGACGGAAGGAGCCACAACTCGATGGATGCACCTCGGTTCGACGCACTCGCACGCGCGATTTCCTCCGCGCCTTCGCGTCGCAGTCTCATCAAACGGATGTCCCTGATTGCGGCCGGCGCCGCCCTGATTCGTCCGGCTGTGGTCAATGCCGACACCGCTGTTGGCGGATCACAAACAGTCGACACCTCCGGTACCGGTGGTACGTCCGACGCGGGTGTGGGCGGCAATGCGGTTTGTCTGCCGATCGCCCAGACGGGGGCTGAGGCCGGATTCGAACCGCCCTTTTTCGCGGAGATCATCGACGGCTCCTGTGACACCGCGGACGGCGATTCGGTTTTTGAGCTGCTGGATATCGAGGCTGATGCAGCCGTAATGACCGCAGTCCCTCCTGCCGCTCTGATGGGGCGCAGCGTTACGACGGTGGAGTCTTCACTGGCCGATCTGGTCGACAAGCGCCATTCAGTGGTCGTGCGGGTCAGTATCGATGACCCGACGATCGTGGCCTGTGGTGAGATTGGAGGCAATCAGCAGGGCGATGAACTGGCGGCCGGTATCCGGGAACGAAACAACTCCGGGTATTCCGGTGTTTCGATTTTGCGCGGCACGAATGGATCGACGCTGGTCTACCTCTATCTGGCACAGGGTCTCTCGACGGTGACCACCGCAGCCGCGGCGATTGGCACGGTCGTGGTGACCATTGCCGATGTCAATCTGCGCGCTCAACCAGCTGCGGATTCTGAAATCATCAACGTTGTCCCAACTGGTTCCGAACTCTCGGTGACCGGCGCGTCGGTCGGCGAGTGGGTACCGGTCCAGGTACCGGCCACCGGTGAGGAGGGATACGTCTCAGGTCAGTTCGTCGAGGTCGTGAACTAGAGGCACTACCTCGCAACGACTGCACAACCGGTTTTGCAGGGGTCGATCTGAACAGGTCGGCCCCATTTGTTTGCCAGTCTGAGCGTCTCTCAGTGAGTTTCATTTCCAGCTGTTGTCCGCGCCTGCTGACTGCGATCTCCGGTCACTCGTCAATGCCCGGAACCGCAGGTTTGATACACTCGCCCAACCACCACCAGCGTCGACTGCTCTGGTGTGAAGATCCCTCATGAGGAGCAATGAACCCGTGACTGCCACCGCTGATTCCGAGTCCGGTACGCCTCGGCTGCTGCCACCTGTCGATCCCGCCGCACGACAGGCGAGGGCCACGGCAGAAACACACCGCGTACTGGAAGCGGAGCTCCGGAGCAGGATCGACGGTGAGGTGCGTTTCGATCGCACGTCCCGGATGCTTTATTCGACGGATGCCTCGAACTATCAGATCGAACCGATTGGCGTTGTCCTGCCCAGATCGCTCGACGACGCCATTGGAGCGATCGAACTGGCGTCCAGTCATGGGGTGGCAATCTTGCCGAGGGGCGGTGGATCGTCGCTGGCCGGGCAAACAGTCGGAGCGGCCCTGGTCATCGATTTCTCCAAGTATCTGAACCGCGTTCTCGATATCAACACGGAAGAACAAACGGTCACCGTCGAACCGGGAATCAATCTGGACACCCTCAATCGTCTGGTCAAACCGAACAACCTGATGTTCGGCCCGGATCCCTCGTCGAGCAACCGAGCGACGGCAGGCGGAGTCGTGGGCAACAACTCGACGGGGGCGCACTCCATTCTGTACGGCATGACCGGAGACAATGTCTCCGGAGTTCGCTGCGCGTTGGCCGATGGCAGCACCGTCGATCTGGGGCTCGTCTCTGCCGATGAATTGGAGGCGCAATCAGGGTCAGGTGATGCCCGGGGCAGACTGCTGACTCAGTTGCGCGCTTTCGGGGAAACGAATCGGCAGCTGATCGAGACAGATTTCCCGCCCCACTGGCGCCGCTCGACCGGTTATGCGCTCAACGAGTTCCTGAAACCACCGGGCACATTCAATCCCGCCCGCTTGCTGGTGTCGTCTGAGGGCACGCTGGCCACACTCCTGCAAATCAGATTCCAGCTGGTGCCGGTTCCCAGGCGAACGGGAATCGTCATCCTGCAGTTCTCCGAACTCGTGGCGGCGATGTCTGCAACGCCAGTTATTTTGGAGACCGAACCATCCGCAGTCGAGCTGATGGATCGGATGTTGATCAACCTGACGCGCGCACAACCGGGATACGCTTCGCGTATCTCCTTTATCGAAGGCGATCCGGCTGGCGTTCTCGTAGTCGAGTTCTATGGCGAAGACGAGGCGTCGGTTGAGAAACGCTGTCGAGCGCTGGTTCAGCATCTGACCAAGGCGAAGGTTGGTCTGTCGGCCGATCCGATCATCGTGCTCGATGCGAAACAGCAGGCAGGGGTCTGGGCTGTCCGCAAGGATGGTCTGGGACTTCTCTACAGTATTCGGGGCGATCACAAACCGATTCCGGTGATCGAAGATGTCTCGGTGCCGGTTCCGCATCTGGCCGAATTCGTCGGGGCAGTCGAGCAGATGGTGGCGTCGCACAACACGACCGCTGCGTACTACGCCCACGCGTCGGCCGGGTGTTTGCATATCCGCCCACTGATCAATCTCAAGGATGCTTCGGGAGTCGAAGCAATGAAAGAGATGGGTTATGCGGCGGCGGAGCTGGCTCACCGCTTCGGTGGCGTGATGAGCGGCGAGCATGGCGACGGATTGCAGCGATCCGCATTGAACGAACTCATTTTCGGTCCCCGCCTCTACCAGGCGATGCGGGAATTCAAAGCGATTTTCGACCCCAACGGCGTGATGAATCCGGGCAAGAAGGTCGATGCTCCGCCGATGACCGAGAACCTGAGGCTCGGACCCAAATACCAGCCGCTGCAAATCAAGACTCATCTCGATTTTTCGCGAGAGGGCGGGTTCATGGCCGCCGTGGAGATGTGCAACGGCGCTGCCGTTTGCCGCAAGCTCAAGGCCGGCACTATGTGTCCCTCGTATATGGCCACCAAAGACGAAAACGACACGACGCGGGCCAGGGCCAACGCACTGCGCAATGCGCTGGCGGGCAATATCTTCGAACCGAAGGACTTCACGTCGCGGTCGGTCTATGACGTGATGGATCTTTGCATTTCGTGCAAAGCATGCAAAACGGAATGCCCGTCCAGCGTCAACATGGCCAAGCTCAAAACCGAGTTTCTGGCCCATTACTACGAAGCGCACGGCACCCCGGCCCGGGCGCGCCTGATGGGACACATCCACACGCTGTCCAGACTTGGATCAGCGGTGGCTCCCCTGGCGAATCTGGCCATCCACACGCCACTGGGCAGACCGGTGATGCGACTGGCTGGCGTTCATCCGGAACGAAAACTCTCGTCCTTCACCAGCAATACTTTCACGCGGCAGTGGAAGCGTCACGTCAAGAGAGCAACGCCTCCGCAGCAAACACGGGGAACGGTGGTCTATTTTCACGACACCTGGACGACCTACAACTATCCGAACATCGGTCTGGCGGCCGTCAAACTGCTGGAGGCGGCTGGGTTCCGTGTGCTTGTGGAAGAACGACGGGCCTGTTGTGGACGGCCGATGCTCTCCAAGGGACTGGTTTCGGATGCGCGCAAACTGGCCCAGAAGAACGTCGAGGTCCTCGCGCCACATGCCCGACAGGGATACCCGATTCTCGGCACCGAGCCAAGCTGCATTCTGACCCTGCGGGATGAGTACCTCGATCTGCTGCCGGACAACGAAAACGCCAGAATCGTGGCCAGTCAGGCATTTATGTTCGATGAATTCCTGGCGAAACTGGAAAGCGAGAACGACCTCGGTATCACGTGGAGTGATACCGTTGGTCCAAGGGTCTTTTTCCATGGGCATTGCCATCAGAAAGCGCTGATTGGTATGGAACCATCGATGAAGCTCCTGGCCGCCGCCGGCTGCGCCGCGAGCGAAAGCGGCGCCGGTTGCTGCGGAATGGCCGGTTCATTCGGATACGAAACTGAGCACTACGACATCTCCCGGGCGATTGGCGAGGAGCGGCTCTTCCCCGCGATCAACGCCACCGAGGTGGAAACGATCATCGCCGTGGCCGGAGTTTCCTGCCGCCAGCAGATCGATCATTTCACTGGTCGCAAGACCATGCACCTGGCGGAAGTGCTGGCGGCCCGCATCGCACAGGGACATGTCTGGCGGCCATCGGCTTAGATCCTCCCTGTCAGTGAAGAACCGTCGTGTACCTCAAACGACCGATCAGGCGACTGGCTGGTAAGCGGCCGCCAGATACAGGGATCGCTCCTCAGGACAACCGCCAGCCGCCGCTTGTGGTCCCTGGATTTGCGCCACGGCACCCGACTCGACGTCCAGCGGTTGTTCGCGAGTCAGGACAAGCGCAACCCGCAGGTGGCCCCTGCCCGACGTGGCAGCAATTGTGGCGCGATCGAGAAGCGTGACCTGTACGTCGGAGTGGGGGGAGAGTATCCCGATGTTGCCGATTGTCGTCTGATCCAACCCCAGCCCTTCATGCATTGTCGGCTCCTTGTTCATGTTTGCTCGTGTCCCATCGGGCCGCATAGAGACATAGAGCGCGGTGACCGTCTCCATCCCACTGTTCCGGACCACCAGACCTCCCGGGCTTGTCACCGAATCGCCCGCATTCAGACGTTCCACGGGGGCGTCGGTCTCGATCGCGCTGCTGCGCAGTATGGTCAGATTCAGCGCGGGATCGGGGACAATCTCCAACTCGCCATCCACGACCAACAACAATCCCAGTCCTTTCAGACGCTGGTAGGTACGCTGATTTGGCTCGAAGACAGGTCGCGCGATGACCAGGGAGGTGTCGCGGGACGCGTGCGTGTCAAGGCCATGACCGGTCAGCTCCAGCGTCAATGTTTCCTGCAGCGTAGACCGATAGGCGACGATCACCCCGTCGACGGTGCTCAGCCACTCGGTCGCATGGCCCGGCATCACACTCTCGGTTAACGGCAGCCAGGATGGAATGGCCGTGTATGTCGTTTCCAGATCGATCTCGGCGACCGTTGCGCCTGACTCTCCTTTTGTAGGGCAATTCACTCACTATCGACGCAGATCAGAGCCACCGAGCGAGGGCGTGATGCCGCCGACAGGTGCGGCAGATTGAAATTGCGGCCCGCGCATCCTCGATCAGCGCTATGGGGTGCTGGGCAAGCAATTGCTGGAAGCGCGGAGTGATGTCCATCCGCGCCCGTAGAAATGTTCACCTCTTCCGGCGATAGATCGCGGTGTCACCGGAAACGAAGACTTGTTCCCATCCCGCCCCCGGGAATGCCGGATCGGCCACAGAGGGGTATGGTCCCGCTTCGGCGCATGTCGAGGTGCCAAACCGCTCGAAGCTCCCGACGACCAGTAGCGTGGCTTCGTACTGATCGACGAGCTGACTGGCGGGATCGGCATAGATTGCGGCGATATCGGCGACACGCTGGCCGATCTGACTCAGCAGTTGCGGTTGCCCGGCGCGCCACTGCGATTCGTGACCCTGCCAGCCCATGATGTCCGGGACGCCGGTGAACGCGGACATTCGTCCGGTGGGCATACCCCCGTTGACCTGATATGAACAGCCCGGTGCTTCCACGATGACATCATGTTCAGCGGCATTGTCGACCAGCCACTGAATAGCGGCGACGTCGCCGGGAGACTGCGTCTGCAAAAAAGCTAGACCATTCAGTCCTTTCCACTCGCGTGTGCCCTGCACACGCGTCCATTGGGCAGTGGCCACTACCGGATAGGTGGCCACCGCCAACAACCCGGTCGCCACCAACGCCACGACTATCCCCTGCACCGTCACTCGTTTCTGCAATCCGCGTACGACAAGCACCATGGCCAGACCGGAGGCAATGGCCAGCATGGTCCAGACCTGGTAGTAGATCTTGAAGAGGGTGTTATAGCGGCCGGAAAACACGTCCTGGACGTAGAAGAACTCAGTGATCACAATCAGGCCAAGACCTGCCGCCATCAAACCAGTTACCGCGCTTTCCACCATCGATGGAGGACGCCGCTCACCGAACAGCAGCCAGAGCGCCAATCCAAGCGGCAGCCCGGCCATGAGCACGACGGGTGCCTGGGTGGCCACAGCGATGACCGCCAGACCCAGACCGCCCACGATCGACCAGCGCATCGTCAACGGATCGATCGGGTGATCATCGAGCGACTCGGCCGCCCGCCAGACCAGAAAACCAATCAC
>WBZO01007441.1_pt1 | contig 10149 bp, 13 predicted proteins | sample 5204261 | NCBI WGS metagenome assembly WBZO01 (sample SAMN12412400, study PRJNA552823) | activated sludge metagenome | isolation source: activated sludge from anammox sidestream of wastewater treatment plant... | place: USA: North Carolina | collected 2017-09
CCTCCTGAGTACAGAACATGGCAAGACAAACCAAAAAAGAGACCAAAAAAGACAAGAAACCCAAAATGACGCGCGAGGCGCGCCAGCGCAGGGTTCTGCAGATCGTCTTCATTATTTTCTCGGCGCTGTTGATCCTTTCGATGGTGCTCTCGATGACGATCTACCTGTAACGGCCCGTCGAGTCCTTTCCTTGCACGCAAACGGACTCGGCGAGGGGCTGGCAAAACGGATTTCTGACGCGCGAGGTTTGAAAATTCGACGCTCCCGGTATTCGGCGGCGAAACGGGCCGGTAAGCCCGCTGGTATAATGGCTCCGCTTAATAATTCATCACGAGGGACACAACACAGGCACGGAAGAACGCTGCCGGTGTATCTGTGTCTTTTGCAACCATAAAAGGTTTTTATGCTCGATAAATTACAAGGCATCGAAGAACGATACGAACAACTTGCGCGCGAATTACTCGAGGCGGGCAACGATTATCAACAGGCGGCCGAGATCAACAAAGAACGCGTGAACCTGGAGGAGATCGTCGAAAAGGCGCGCACATATCGTCAGGCGTTGAAAAGCCTCGACGAAGCGCGCGCCATCCTCGAATCCGAGAGCGACGCCGACCTGCGCGCGCTGGCCGAGACCGACGTGGCCGAGTTGACCCCCAAGATTGAGACGCTGGAGAAGGAAATCAAATCCCTGCTGGTGCCAACAGACCCGCGCGATGAAAAGAACGTCATCATGGAGATTCGAGCCGGCGCGGGCGGCGATGAAGCCGCCATCTTTGCCGCGGATTTGTTCCGCATGTACACGCGCTACGCCGAAGACCATCGTTGGAAAACGGGCATACTTTCCGAAAACCCGATCGGCGTAGGCGGATACAAAGAAGTGATCTTCGAGATCAAGGGCAAGGGCGCGTTCTCGAAGCTAAAATACGAATCGGGCGTACACCGCGTTCAACGCGTGCCCGCCACCGAAGCGCAGGGACGCATCCACACCTCCACCGCCACCGTAGCGGTGCTGGCCGAAGTGGACGAGGTGGAAATCGATATCCCCGAATCCGATATCGAGATCGAAGTGTATCGGTCCTCGGGCGCGGGCGGTCAAAACGTGCAAAAGAACTCGACCGCCGTGCGCCTGTATCACAAACCGACCGGCATGGTCGTCACCTGTCAGGACGAACGCTCGCAATTACAAAACAAACTACGCGCCATGTCCATTTTGCGGGCGCGGTTGTATGAGATGGAAGAAGCCAAACGCCGCGCGGAACTCGAAGCCGACCGGCGTTCGCAGGTGGGAACCGGCGAACGATCCGAAAAGATTCGCACCTACAATTATCCGCAAAACCGCGTCACCGATCATCGCATCGGCTTGTCCGTTTACAATCTCCCCGCCGTTATGGACGGCGACATCGAACAATTTATCGAAGAGTTATCCACGCGCGACGAAGCGGATCGTTTAGCCGCCACAGGCGTGGACGACGACGAATAATGATAGCGCGCCTGAACTTCCCGGGAACGAGCGTGAGCGCGGGCGAACTTCTGAATCGAATTTCGGAACAGCTGACCGGCGACTGGCCGCAACTCGACGCGCAAGTAATTCTGGCGCACGCCTTGAACAAACCGCGCACCTGGCTTCTCGCGCATCCGGAAACGATTCTTTCCGCGCCCGAACTTGCCATCGTCGAATCGGCCGTATCCCAACTCGAAGCCGGAACGCCCCTGCCCTACGTGCTCGGCCATTGGGAATTCTTCGGCCTCGACTTCGACCTCACGCGCGACGTGCTCATCCCGCGCCCCGAAACGGAAGTGCTGGTAGAACGGGCCATCGCCTGGTTGCAAGCCTCGCCCCAAAGGCGCACCATCGCAGACGTGGGCGCAGGCTCCGGCGCGATCGGCATCTCCATCGCCGCGCACGTCCCCGACGCGCGCGTCACCGCTACTGACATTTCACTCCCCGCGCTGAAAGTGGCGCGCTGCAATGCGCGCAAACACGATGTCCTTGCGCGCATAGATTTTATTCAGTGCGACCTTCTGCCGCCGTATCCCAAATTCATTTCCACAGACTTGCACTTCGATTTGATCTGCGCCAACCTGCCTTACATCCCCACACAAACTTTGCACAGTCTGCAAGTTTACGGCCGCGAGCCGGAGATCGCCCTGAACGGCGGCCAAGACGGCCTCGATATAATCCGCCGTCTGCTATCCATCGCGCCCGAATGGCTGGCGCCCGGCGGACGCATCATGCTCGAAATCGAAGCCAGCCAGGGGACGAAAGCTCTTTCCCTCGCCTATGATTCTTTTTCCGCGGCCGAAATCTACTTACAGCGGGACCTCACCGGCCGCGACCGCTTAATCGAAATTCAATTGCCGTCAAGCACATGAGAACGGAAATACTCCCCGCTTCCCAACCCGATGCCATCGCCCGCGCTCTCGAGATCTTGCGCGCGGGCGGCCTGGTCGCGTTTCCCACCGACACGGTTTACGGCGTGGGCGCGCTGGCGTTCGACGGCGCGGCGGTCGAGTCGATCTACGCGGCGAAAGATCGCCCGATGGAAAAAGGGATTCCGATTTTATTAGCCGACGCCGACGAGGCCGACAAGGTCGCGGTCGACTTGCCGGATATGGCGCGCGTCCTGGCCTCCCGCTTCTGGCCCGGACCTGTAACTCTGGTCGTCCCCAAACGGCCGACTCTCCCCCAAGCCGTTTCCGTCACAGATACCGTCGCGGTGCGCGTGCCCGATCACGAAGCCGCGCGTGCGCTGTTGCGCGCCGCGGGGCCAATGGCAGTGACCTCCGCCAACATTTCGGGGCAGGTCAGCCCGATCCGCGCGCAGGCTGTGATCGGCCAATTGAACGGACGCATCCCGCTTGTCCTGGATGGAGGCGAAACGCCGGGAGGCATTCCTTCCACGCTGGTGAATTGCCTAAGCGCCGAACCGGAGATTCTGCGCGTGGGTCCCGTGACTCTGGAACAAATCCGCGCGGCATTGGCAAGCGATTAATCTACTTTGAACTGTTTTGGCTTAAAGGAGGGCGAATAAACTCTTATCTCGTTTTTAGCCAAAGTTCAGGATCGTTTAAAGTCGTTGCCTATAATAAAAAGTGCATTCTCCTCTTCAAACCCCGCAGGATCTGGGCCGATCCTCAACGGGGTTTGGGTTTTTAATCAGGAGAGCGGCCAGGTAGGTTGAACATCCATATCGAGCGGCGAAAGATGGCCGAAGGCAAAACGGTAGTAGCCGGCCGCGCCGATCATGGCCGCGTTGTCGGTGCACAGGGAAAGCGGGGGAATATGAACCTCGAACTCGGTCTGCGATTGAAACACCTTGCGTAAAGCGCGGTTGGCGGAAACGCCGCCCGCCACCAAAATTTCTTTGGCGCCGAACTCACGCGCGGCGCGCATGGTTTTGTTGAATAACACCTCCACCACTGCATCCTGAAAACTGGCCGCCAGGTCTTCGACCGGCAGGTTATTGCTTTTCTTTTTCAACTCATTGACTTGATTTAAGACAGCGGTCTTGAGGCCGCTGAATGAAAAATTCCACGTGCCTTCCAGCCAAGCGCGCGGAAAACGGAAGCGATTCGGGTCGCCCTCTTCGGAAGCTTTTTGTATCGAGGGGCCGCCGGGATAGGAAAGCCCCAACAGGCGCGCCACTTTATCGAAGGCCTCGCCCGCTGCGTCGTCCAGAGTGGAACCGAGGCGGCGATACGTGAGATGATCGGTCATCAAATCCAATTCGGTGTGCCCGCCGGAAACGAGCAAAGCCATGAGCGGAAATTGCGGTTCGGCCGGAATCGCCTCGCCGGCATTGTAGACCCAGGCCGAATATACGTGCCCTTCGAGATGATTGACGCCGATCAACGGCAAATCCGCGCCCAACGCCAGTCCTTTGGCGGCATTCATGCCCACCACCAGCGATCCAGCCAAACCCGGTCCGCGCGTGACCGCGACCGCGTCCACCTCGTGAAGCGCCAAATGCGCCTGATTTAACGCCTGCTCGATGACCGGTACAATCGAAAGCACGTGCTGGCGCGAAGCCACTTCGGGAAAGACGCCGCCGTAACGCGCGTGAATATCCATTTGCGAGGCAACGACCGAGGAAAGCAGAGCGCGGCCGTTTTCGATCACGGCACAGGCGGTTTCATCGCAGGAGGTTTCGAGTGCGAGAACACGGGCAGGTTTGAGATCGGTCATTTCTTCTTCCATTTCTTCATCGGCAGAACGAAATCATACGGATATTCAGCCAGAATTTCCATGCGGCCATCGGGGCGCACCCAGAGCGTATCTTCGATGCGAAAGCCCATGCCTTTTTCGGGGTAATACAATCCCGGCTCGGATGTGACGACCGTTCCCGGCGCAAGTCGATGGTCGTCGCCAACGCTCAATCCGCTGAACGGCCGTTCGTGGATATTCAAGCCCACGCCGTGGCCGAGGCTGTGAACGTATCCCTCCACCGGCGCATTGGCGCTCAACGGTGATAAGTGTCCCTTCGATTCGAAATATTCGCAAGTCATCTTTTGATAGTCCTTGAAGGGCGCATTCAAATCGAAATTATCTATCAAACGATTGAAGATTTCCTTCACCTGATCGTAAAGCGTCTGCGCTTCGGGCGCGGCGTAACCGAGGCTCCACGTGCGCGTGAAATCGTAAAAATAACCGCCGCCCGCTTCGGCCGGGTAAATATCGTACACAATCGTCTGACCGAGGCGCATCAGGTCATTGGGATTGCCCTGTGAGTGGGGTACGCCCGCATCGCGCCCGATGGCAAAGATGAATCCATCCGGCAATTCCGCGCCGCGCTCCGCCACCCACAGACGAATCTTATCCTTCACCTCGCCCAGCTTCAGCGGCTGACCGTGTTCGTTCAATAGCACTTCATTTTCATCCACTTCACAAGATGTCAGATATTCCGCGGTCAGGCGCACCACCTCGGTGGTAATTTTGCCCATGCGCCGAATCCGCTCGACCTCGGACTCGTCCTTGGTTTCCATGGCGCGGATGAAGACCGAATCCATACCCGCCTCGCCGACCAGTTCGAATTCGGGAGCGACGCGTTGAAAACTCGTCAGGTACGCGAAGGCGCTCCCCACTTCCACGTGACCGTTCACACCGATCCGCCCGCCGTTCACGCCGAGATCGGTCAGCATCTTCTTCAGGACGAGCGCGGCGGCACGCGGCACATCGTTATCGGCCTGCTTGAGAAATTCCTGAACGGAATACGCGCTGAGAGATTTGATCTTCAAACCGGTTTTGGCGGCCTCATCTCGCTCCATGTCGCCGCAAAATAGAACCGGCGCCTCGCCGCGCTTTTTGATCAAAGTCGCGTTGCTGATATGTCCGCCGCCGGTCAGGTAATACATGGGCGGGTTATGTTCCGCGTTGCCCAAGACCACAAGAGCATCCAAATTACGAACCTGCATTAAAGCGTCAAGATCGGATTTCATAATTTATATTATTCTCCATTCGCGCTGTTCGAATTAAATCTTCAACAGATTTTTCAGCCCAACCAAAAACGCGCCTTCCTGTTCCGGCAGGATCGTGCGCGGATCGAATAAAACTTTATCGTCGGCGGTACGCGCAACAATCGGCGGATTCAGCGCCCGCAGTCTCGCTGAAAATTTAGCGGGGCTTTTCATGGATAAAGCCAGCAGATAAGTAGGGAACGACTCGCCCGGCAGACTCCCACCGCCAACGGTCGATTCTCCCTCGATCACTTCGCCCTGTCCCAATTGCTCGCGCCACGCCTCCGCCCGGCCCTTCACCTGCTTCCGCGTAAGCGACATCATCCGCCAGATGGGAATCTCGCGCTCCGCCTCGTCTCGAAGATAGTGCATCAATGTGACCGATAACCCGGCAAGGCAGGTTTTATCCGCACGCACGGCGCGCGCCAACGGATGTTTCTTGAGTTTGGCAATTAGATCCGCCCTGCCGACGACAATTCCCGCCTGCGGGCCGCCGAGCAGTTTATCGCCCGAAAAGCAGATCAAGTCCGCGCCCGCGGCCAGAGATTCCTGCACCGTCGGTTCGTGCGCCAAACCGTATTTCGCCGTATCCATCAATGCGCCTGAACCCAGGTCCACTACAAAGGCCGTGTTCTTTCGATGAACAAGTTCTGCAACTTCCTGTAATTCGGGTTCATCGGTAAAGCCGACGATCTTGAAATTGGAACGATGCGCCCACAAGGTCAACGCGGCAGGTTCTTCGAGGGCTTCTTCGAAATCGCTTAAGTGAACCCGATTGGTGGCGCCGATTTCGACCATCTTTGCGCCGGATTGTTTCATCACATCCAGCACGCGAAAGCCGCCGCCAATTTCCACCAACTGCGTGCGCGGGATGACGACGCGCTTACGATGCGCCAGCGCCGATAAAGCCAGCATCACCGCCGAAGCGTTGTTGTTAACCACCAACGCGGCCTCCGCGCCGGTCAAACGCTTAAGAAGTTCCTCGACGTGCACGAAGCGCGAGCCGCGCTGTCCCTTTGCCAGATCATATTCGAGATTGGAATACGCGCGCGCGACCGCGTCCATGGCGCGTAAGGTCGCGGCGCTCATCGGGGCGCGGCCGAGGTTGGTGTGTAAAATCACGCCCGTGGCATTGATCACCGGCAGGAGAGTCGGCGTCGTCCACGCGCTCAGGCGGGAATCGGCTGAGGCGAGGAGAACATCCATTTCGGGCGCGGCAGATTGAGGCTCCGCTTTGAGGCGAATGCGAACGTCGGCCAATTCGGCGCGCAGGGCATCCAGAGTCAGCGGGCGGCCGTACGCGGCGATCAATTCTGCGGCCGCGCGCGTCTGCAAGAGTTGTTCGACGGAGGGAAGATCACGCAGAGGTGTCATCGTGCGTGACCGGAGGTTTCCAGCGCGCCCGCTCGCGCAAACGAATCAGATATTCGGCGGCGATGAAACCGCCCGCCAGCCCCATCCAAACCCACAGTGAAAGCAATCGCCCCAGTTGCAACCAGGCGAGGGTGGCGCCGTACACACCCACCCACAACGCCTGCCGGACGATCACGTTCGGTTCGATGAAGGCTTTATTCTCGAAGCGTCGATTCAAGAGATAGATAAAAGGCAGGGCTGTGCCGGTCAGCGCGAGCACCCAGAGGACGAAGAAACCCCAACGCGGCCAGACGAACGGAAGGGTGTAATTGATCAACAGCGCCAGGCCGCCCCATCCAAGTAGAGCCATGAACAGCGCGGGAAGTAAATAATGTCGAAAGGAGGGCTGACCTTCCATGCGATGAATTATACTCTGATGAACAAATCGTTCGCAGGCATAGGAATCATCGCCGAATCCCAAGTCACGAGAAATCTCGAGGAGAGTTGAGATGGCATTGCCCAAACTATTGATCACGGGCTGTAACGGATTGGTGGGGAGAATTCTTTGGAACGCGCTGGGCGGCGATTATGAACTTTACGGACTCGATCTAACGCCGGGCAGTCAGACGAATAAAATCTTTCAAGCCGATATTTCGAATTTACGACAGGTTCAGGGAGCGCTCAATCGAATCCCAAACCTGAACTTTATTCTGCACTTAGCAGGCGATCCGCGCGTGAACGCGGAATGGGATTCCGTTTTCGCGAACAATATCGGCGGGACGAAAAACGTTTACGAGGCCGCGCGGCAGAACGGCGTGAAGCGTATCGTTTTCGCGAGTTCGAATCACGTCACCGGCGCGTACGAGGGGATTCCGCCGGGCCTGCACCTGAGTCACACCAAGCCATTGATCTCGCCCCGCGATCCGATTCGCCCGGATAGTTTTTACGGGGCAAGCAAGGCGGCGGGCGAAGCGTTGGCGCGCACGTACTTTGAACTCTACGGGATCGAATCCATTTGTCTGCGCATCGGCTCGGTGCTACAAGACGACGATCCGCGCATCGAGCCGCGTTACGAGTGCACGTGGCTCAGTCACCGCGATCTGATTCAACTGGTTCGGAAAAGCTTATCGGCTCGGGTTCAATTCGGAATCTATTACGGCGTCTCGAACAACGCCGAACGCTTTTGGGACATCTCGAACGCCGAGTCGGAACTCGGTTATCATCCAGAAGATAACGCTTCGAAAATATTCGATCAAAAGTAAAGGATAAATAATGAACGTATCGGACGCTATTCGCACCAAACGCGCGGTGAGGAAATTCCAGGAAAAGCCGCTTCCACAAAACATCGTTCACGATATTTTGAACGCGGGCCGCCGCTCGCAATCTTCGAAGAACAAACAGGATTGGCAATTCATCGCCATGCAGGATAAATCCGTTCTCAAAGCGCTTTCCGAGTGCGGGCAATGGGCGGGACATTTGGCCGGCGCGGCCCTGGGCGTCGCCATCCTTACGCCGGACCCAAACGAGAAGTTCCAATATTTGTTCGATGCCGGACAAACCGCGGCTTTCATGCAGTTAGCCGCGTGGGAACTGGGAATCGGTTCCTGCCCCGCGTCTATCTATGAATTCGAGCGGGCGCGTGAGATCTTGGGCTTCCCGCGCGAATGGCATTTACGGCTCGCGCTTTCGTTCGGCTATCCCGCGGATGAAAAGAAGCTTTCCGCCGCGCCCAAGAAAGGCGGAAGGCGCGCATTGGACGAATTGGTGCATTGGGAAAGATGGTGAGTATAATCGCAAGTGTAAGCCGTTCGCGGGAGCGGCTCGACCGGAACCGCTTCAACTGTCAATAGGTTGCAAAGGAGATAATCTTATGGCAGACAGTGTTTACAAAATCATCGAACTGGTCGGCACAAGCACGGAATCGTGGGAGAAAGCCGCCAGCGCGGCCGTGGAACGCGCCGCGCAATCCCTGCGCGATCTGCGCATCGCGGAGGTCGTGCAATTGGATATGGTCATCGACGGCGGCAAGGTGACCGCTTACCGCGCCAAGGTCAAGGTTTCGTTCAAATACGAAGGCGGCGGATAAACTCGAAACCGTTAAACGTAAAGAACGAAACGCGAACTTCGCAACTTTTGAATTTAGCATAGGGGCTGTCGGAAGTTCAAGCCGCGATGAAGTACAATTGCGGCTTATGTCCATTTGCTTGTCGTCGCTCATTTACTATCCCATCAAAGCCTGCCGCGGATTCGAAATCGAATCGACGAACCTCGAGCGCATGGGGCTAACGCGCGACCGCCGCATGATGGTCGTGACCCCCGAGGGAAAATTCCTGACGCAACGCCAACTCCCAAAGCTGGCGCTCGTCACGCCGACTCTCGACGGCGACTCTCTTACGCTCTCCGCGCCGAACTTCGATTCGCTTCGAGTTACGCGGCGCGCTTCAGGGAAGACCGTTCCCGTTGACATTTGGAAGAGTCACGGCGTGCAGGCTGTGGATCAGGGCGAGGAGGCCGCGCAGTGGTTCTCTGCCTGGCTCGACACACCCGTTCGGCTGGTGCATTTCGCGGACGGTTACATCCGCAAAGTCAACCCGAAATACGCTGTCAACCCCGACGATCATACCGGCTTCGCGGATGGATATCCGATTCTGCTCATATCCGAAGATTCGCTGGCCGATCTAAACGCGCGGCTCGAAATGCCACTGCCCATGAATCGTTTTCGTCCCAATCTGGTCGTCAAAGGCTGTGAGCCGTTCGCCGAAGATACGTGGAAACATATCCGCATCGGCGCGGTGGAACTGGCCGTCGTCAAATCGTGTGCGCGCTGTCTGGTCACGACCATCGATAAAGAGACTCTCGCCAAAAGCAAAGAGCCGCTCAAAACGCTGGCGGCTTATCGCAAGCGCGGCGGCGGAGTCATGTTCGGGCAAAATCTCATTCCGTTGAACGAGGGCAGACTCGAGGTCGGAATGAGCGTGGAAATCGTCGAATAAAAAATCCATTGTAAAATAACGATATGCTTTCACGACGCGATTTCTTAAAGCTGACCGGCGCAGGAATCCTCGCCGCCTCTCTTCCCCGGCTCGATCTTGCCTCCGCACAAGAGGCGCAGTCCGCGCCGTTGATCTTTCGCGGCTCCACTCGCCATCCCTATTTCGCGTTGACGTACGACGATTGTTATCTCGTGAAGGTGTTGCAAAAATTGGAAGCTTTGCTGGATCAATTCCCCGATTTCCATGTTACTTTCTTCGCGGTCGGCACAGCTTTGCTCAACACCAACGGCAAAGATCCGGGAATCTGGAACCGTCTGTACGCCAAGGGACACGAGATCGGTTATCACTC
>WBZO01007442.1_pt1 | contig 10148 bp, 9 predicted proteins | sample 5204261 | NCBI WGS metagenome assembly WBZO01 (sample SAMN12412400, study PRJNA552823) | activated sludge metagenome | isolation source: activated sludge from anammox sidestream of wastewater treatment plant... | place: USA: North Carolina | collected 2017-09
CGGGAAAAAGACGCGCCCGACCTGCTTTTTCTGCGCAAATGGTTCGAGGCCAAGGGGCGCAAGCCGCCGGAATAGCTCCCAGGAAGATGGAGTGGAGATTAATGGATAAACATTCCCATTTGCTCGGCCTGAGCCATCGGGAGAATCTCCACTTCCGCCTGACGTTTTACTCAAGTTGCGATCCCAAGCAGGTGAAAGTTTCGAGCCTTACAGAAAAATTGCGTCCGCTCCTTGACAGAGGCGTTCGTACGGAGGTATCTATATTCATCATCCCTCCTAATAGCCTCGGCGAACGGACGCAGGGCCGCAGGCGTAAGCCTCGGCCCTTGTTTTTTTTCCACCCACATGAAGACGATTGTTTACGTGGACGGGTTCAATTTTTACTACGGTGCCTGCCGGAGATTTGATTCAGACCTTCTTGGTCCCATCCGGATCGTCAGGGACCGCTTCGGTTTGAGGGTCGGGCTCATCAACCCACAGAAACGTATTAGCAATGACGCTGTGTATAAATCCGGATAAAATTTCCGACGAAATGCAGTGGGCGTCAGGTAAAAGGGGGGATCGTGGTGTCCTGATGTCTCGAAGCGCTCCCTCTGATCCTCCCGAATCGTCGTATAGAATTCCCTGCCTCCCTCCGCGATGATGGGAACCCCCAGGGGTCTGCGGAGAAATTCTCCGACGGGGTCCGCCGCGAGCCAGGTTTCCATCCAAAGTTCATAATCGGACGCACCCTTGGAGAAACAGCCGACGGCCAGGGGAATGGCCGCGGAGAGGACATTCTCCCGGACCTCTCCGGTTTGAAGCTGCGTCACCAATTCCAGCAAATTTAAGAGCCTTCCCTGCGAGGAATACGTCCGCCCCCGATCGGGATCAAATGCGATCCACCGCCCATCGAGTTCCACCTCCGTCAGAATGTGTCCGTCATTAAAGCCGTTTGGGTCCTCGAGGGTGCGTCCGCGCACGATGCGGCAGGGGATATCGAGCTGATTGAAAAGAGTGACAACGAACCGGCTCATATCTCCACAGGTCAGGATGGCCTTGCCGTGGAGCATCCTTTCCGTGAGATCGTCGAACGCGCTCCCATTGTCGCGGTATCCGTGGGTCGCGAGCCAACTGATCGCGGACATGAGGGCGGGGCGGTCCTTCCGGTAAACGATGCGCTGTTCATGGCGGGCCTGCGGATTCAGGAAGCGGTACAGGCCCTCCCGGCGCATGGGGTAATTTTTCGCTCCGACCCGGTAGATGCCCGGCGGAATGACGAGATCCCCGGGCAGGTCCTCTCCGACGCCATCCGTTGCGTCGAGCCGCGCCGCCTTTCGCCCCCGGATATACAGTGCCTGCATGATCCAATCCTCCGGAGGTTATGGAGCGGAGCCCCATTTGCGCCGGGCACCGGGGCGAAAGTCCGGAACCGTGATTTGGAGGCCATCCTTCTCCGCGGATTGCGCGGCGAGGATGGCCGGGGCGGCGGTCTCCGCCGCGCGATAGACATCCAATTCCGGGGGCGTTCCTGTGAGTATCGCCTTCACGAAGTCCCGAATGGGAAACATATCCGACCCGCCGTGGCCCGATTCGAGGATTTCCTGAGGTGTCTCCGGGTCATTATCCCACCAGACTTCCTCCGGCTTGCCCGATTGCGGGTCATGCATCCATTTCATTTTATCCGGATCCGCCCGGTGCGTCTCGACGCATCCCTTTGTCCCGATGATGCGCTGCCAGTGGTATCCCATCACGCTGCGGAGAATGCCCGGCGCGGTGAAGCAGCAACTCAGCCGGAGTATCGCATCTTTTTCCGTCCGCATCAGGGCCACCTCGAAGTCGGGGTTGGGAAAAAATTCATGTACGCGGCTGGGTGGGCGCGTTCCAATGCAATGGAGCGACACCACGCGATCATCCAACACGCGCAGGAGGGGACTCAATTCATGGGGAAGGTAGAGGATCGGGTGTGGCATTTCCCAAAAGCGGCTCTTCCGCGGGCAGGGGTGCGCGGCGGCTTCCTGGAGCGTGAGACGGCGTCCGGTCTCCGGGTCGAGATAATACCGGTCGTCTCCCATGCCGTGCAGGTACTCGCCTTCGGCGCACAGGATGCTCCCGAGCTCCCCGGCTTCGCGCAGTGCCTTCCACTTCTCGATATGATATCGGTAACGCATCTGCTCGCCGAGCTGATAAATCAGCCCCGTCTTTTCGACAGCGGTGATGAGGCTCCAACAATCCTCCATGGTGAAGGCCATGGGGACCTCGCTCAGGACATGGCGCCCGGCCTCGAGGGACTCGACGGCCAGCCGCGCGCAATTCTCCGGCTCGACAATAATAAAGACAGCATCCACCGGCGCCTCCTTCAGCATTTTTGCGTGATCGGTATAGATCCGAATATCCGGGATCCCGGACACTGCGGCGGCCTCGTCCGCCAGGGCGGGAATCTTGTCGCAAACGGCCACGAGTTCCAAATCCCTTACGGCGCGACAGGTCTTTAGCAGTCCGCGGGCGCGCGGGCCGCATCCGATCATTCCCAAGCGTACGGTTTTCATGATGTCAGGTGTTCTTTGTATTCGATGGAGAGGCTGATTTCGGAAATGCCTTCCGGCAGGGTGACAAGGACATTGCCGTGGGTCGCAGCGCCATCCTTCCACGGAAGGGCGGCCTGCCCCCAGGCAATCCGGGTCAATGCCCTTCCGTCGGCATATTGCGGCATGGCCAGGGTCAGTCCGGGACAGGGCGGTCCGGCGAGGTCCAGGAGGAGCCCTGACTCGGAACGGGCGAGACGGCTGATCCTCCACGAGGAACGCGCCCGCCAGAAATTGTGCCATTGATCAAGGGACCAAATGGGCAATCCTGCCTCCCGGGCCTGACGGAGAATTTCCCGTCCGAACGGACCTGAGAACAGGGGGTAATTCCCCGGATGGATATTCACGCACAGCGGCGAATGAGTGATCCGGATGGCATCGCCGAGGATGCGCGCGAACAGTGCGGAAAATTCATCCAGACCGTATTTGTGCGACTTGGGATTGGTCGGGTGCGTCAGGATGTCGTCGTTGATTTGTGTTGGCTGCTGAAAGACATCAATGAGGCTCCCGTCCTCCCGGACGTAGCGCATGGGCAGAGCCGTATTCAGGCGGGCAAAGGGACCGAAATCCTTGGACTCGCCGCGCATGACGGCCGTGGTGTTTGCGTCCATACCAATGCCGAGCCGCTCCCACAATTCCGGGAGTTCGACATAGCCGGGCCACATGTAAGAATGGTTGCGGAGCGTGCGAACGGGTTTCTGGAATTTTTCGCGAAAAAGCCTCACCTGCGCGGCCGCGCGAGCCAGTTGCTCCTCCGGGGTCCGGGATGCCGTCGTGGTCAGGTTGGGATGGACGGAAATGGAATGCCCTCGCGATTCGTAATTCTCGAGGTCTTGTGGCGTCATCGAAGTCAGGTCGGGAATCACGTAGAGGCTCATGGCTCCGCCGACGGCTTCGATGTCCTTCATTTCACCATCCACGAATTCCTGTCCTGCGTGATCCTCGTCTCCGCTGAAAAGGAGGATCGAGGGCGCCGCATCCGGCAGATGCCACAACGCGGGAAGCGGACCGACATCCGCCATCAGATCCCGGATGACTCCGCAAAATCCCATGGCATGGAGGTCGGCCGTTGGCTGCCAAAAGGTGTCGGTTGGAGGATGGGGACGCTGCAAAAAGGCAATGCGGGGCGTCAATTCTCCGGCGGGCAAAAAATTGGCGCGCTCGGGATATCCCTGTCTCAGCCGGGCGACACATAGCGCCGGATCGTAGGCGTAAATGACCAGCCGCCCCCTGCCGATCCTGCAATCCGTGATGGCAGGATATTCCTCGCCGGGCTCCGGCGCGAGGAGCAAATAGGCGCTGGCCCTGGAATCCGGAGGCGTCTCATAAAGGTGAAAAGTACCCAGTGCCCAAAGCGACGCTCCCCGGCTCGCTGGACAAACCCGCCGGACAAAACGCAGCCGGGCCTCTCCGGTACGCTCTTCTTTTAGCGCAAACCCGGAGGACGGCAATTGGTCGGCCCGGGGCTGAATGACAATGACCCGTCCGCCCTGCTCCAGAAAGTCTGCGAGCGAAATCCTCGGAGCCCCCGCCGGGAGAATGAGCAAATCAGTCCCGGCGTCTGCCTGCGCCAAAATTTCCTCCGAAGATTGAATCTCGTGGAAGCAAAGCCCGAAGGTCGAAAGGATTTCCCCCAGATAGCGCGCGCCTGGTCCCTTGCCGTCACGAAGAATGCGAATGGTCATGAGTTTGTGAGAGTGCCCGCGCCTATTGGGACGCCGCTGATTTTCGGGTCAACTTCCAGACATCCGAGGTCATGTTGTTTCCCGCGACGACCCAGAGGGCATTCTGGAAGACAAAAACGCTGCTCGCATGACGCGGCGCCCAGGGAGTCCGGGGAACCTCCTCCCACGTCCTGCCATCCTCGGAGAACCACACATCGTTGAGGTTTCCGCGCGTAGCATCATACCCGGCGATAACCCACAGGCAGCCATCAAACACGGCGACATCAAGGTATTGACGCGCGCTCCAGGGCGCGGCATCCGTCCTTTTCTCCCAGCGCCTGCCATCCGGGGAACTCCACACATCATTGTAATAAATGCGATGGGGATGTCTGGGAGTGTCGTATGTCCCCCCTCCCAGGAGCCAGATGCGGTCCTTGAAAACAGCCTGACCACCGATCATCCCGCGTGGACCCCATGGCAGATTGTCCGCGACGCGCTGCCAGTGGATGCCATCCTCGGAATTCCACACGTCGGAATAAAAAATATCCTCGGGCTCGTTGATCATGATCGGCATGTTCTGGCCGCCAATCACCCAAATCTTGTTTTGGAACGCGACGGTATGATGCAGGACGCGGTCCCTCCAGGGCAGATTCGTAGTGACGCAATCCCAATGGATGCCGTCCGCGCTATTCCAAACATCGTTTTGATAATGGCCACGATTGGGATCCCCGCCGACGATCCACATGCGGCCCTGATGGACAACGTAACCCGCCGTGTGACGCCCCTCCCATGGGGCCTCCTTGGTGGCCAATTCCCAATGGAGCCCATCCGCCGAGGACCAGACCTCGCTATTCGTCACTCGGGGAAAATGCTCCGGATCCTTGGGGTTCCATCCACCCAACAGCCACATCCTATCCCGGAAGACCAGGGCGCCCGCCCCGTCCCGCGCGGCAAAGGGCGCATGGAGAGTCACCGGAGTCCATTCGTATTTGCGAGTTTCGGCTTTCAAATTCATAAAAAACACACTCCCCGGCGCCTTGGGCTCAGAGGGACAAGTCCCGCGCAAAGACGCGGAATAGGACGCTGGAGAGCAGGAGAGCAGGAAGACAGAAATCAGAAGGCTTCTTTGCATGAGGCGCGCGCTTTAAACGGAGGCTGTTCATGCGGCAATGCCCGCCATTTGCGCCTCAGCGTCCGAAAAACTTTTTGTGGCTTCGGTATTTTCGCGCATGAGGAGGGTGAGCTTTTCGACGACACAGAGAAATTCCTCGTAGATTTCCACGATCCGGGATGCTCGCTCGCGAAAGCGGCTTTCCGAAATGGCCGGATCCGCAAGGCGACGAAACTCGCGGCAAATCCCCTGCTCCTCTCGGGAAAACCCGAAGTCGGACAATGCCTCGAGGGCCTGATCCCAGGGCATTTTGCGCTCCAGGAGGACCTCCGCGAAAATCTCCAGGGGGATTTCCAGAAAGTTTCTTCCGATGCGCCGAAGCTCGATGTGGATGAGCGGGATGCTGTCGAACCAGGCAAGATCGTGGGAATAAAACCAGAGCCTTCCCTTCATGAAGCGGGCGAATTTGATGTTCTCGAAAAACCGGTTGAGTATGGAGGGATTCGGCATTCCCGCGACGAAGGCCCGGACGCTCCCCGGAGCAATGGGCACCTCCAGCGTCTCGCCACGGGATTCCATGACCGTTCCGATGGCGGAGCGCAGATAGTCTTCGAGGCGTTCATCGAGTTGGGTCAGGCGGGGCTCCTCGTACCACTCCGGCGTCTCATAATGCCGCGCGATCCCGTCCAGGACGATGTCCATCGTCTCCGCGCCGGGAAACAAGTCGCGCGCGCGCTGAAAGGCATCCAATTTTCCTGGTGTCGTCTTTCTGTCCATGAGGCAGACCGCCGAGTGGACCGGCGGCGCCAGGTAATGCATGTAGCGGCTGTGGAGGGGATATTTGCTCTCGAAACGCCCGAGATTGATGGGAGGGTCAATCGTGCGGCTGTAGCGGTCAAAGTACAGGGCGATGCGCTTCCAATGGTAAATTTCGTGCGCCCCCGTCCAGGGTTTCCGGGCCATATATGCGCCCGCCGTCCGGAGCTTCTCATCCGAGAATCCGTAGAAAGACCATTGGGAAAATTCCGGATAGTATTCCGCCGGATCGAACAGCTCGTGAACCGTCAGATTGACCCCCGGCAAATGTTCCAGCGTCCTGGCCCAATCGGGGCGTTCCTGGGCAAGATCGAGATGCACTCTCCCGACGGCCATGGCAATACGACACCAGTCCCGGGCCGTGAGACCATTTCCCATGAAAAGCCGCGTGTCAAAATCGCTGAGTCCGGGAATCAGGTCTCCGAATGTCCACTTGCCGGCCTGACCGACAATCTCCGGCGCCAACTCGCGACAGCGCGAGTAATAGGTCTCGATGAATTCGGCGAAATCATTGGCTGGTCTGGGCGCGAATTGTCGCATGGGATTATTTTCCGGCCAGACGGATGGCCTCCTCCAGCAAGGCATTGACGCGCAATCCCGCCGCTCCGTCACAGAGCGGCGCGCGCCCCTCCCGGCAGGCCGCGACAAAATCCTTCACGAGGGGAAGGTGCGCGTTCTCCGGCGGCGGGATTTGGAGGTCCTCCCTGTCCCGGCCACGGACGACCACAAGATCAGGCCCGTCCAGGGGCTCGATGAGAATCCGGCCTTCCGTTCCGGTGATTTCAAAGCGGTCCTGCCATGTTTTCGAGTTCCAGGAAAAGAAGGCATGGACGGGCGCCCCATTCGGCAGGCGCAACAGGAGGCTCGACCCGTCTTCGACTTCGTAATGTTGAGCAATGTTCGTGAACACGGCGCCGGAAAGGGTGGCGCCGGGCAGCCAGTAATCCAGCAGGTCCAGCCGATGGACGCCAATATCCGCCAAGGCGCCCGCCCCGCCGCTCGCGGCCTTTTCAACGCGCCAGCGCTTGGGATCATCCGCCGCCGGGGCATACCACGAGTGTGAGGCGATATTCGCCCAGACGGGCTCGCCGAGCATGCCCTCCGAAATCAGCTTGTGGACATGAGCCATTTTGGGGAATGCCCGGCGGTAATAGGCCACTCCAAGAGTGATGCCGGCCGCGCGGGCCGACGCGATCATGCTGTCGCATTCCCCGGACGTCATGGCCATCGGTTTCTCGACGAGGACATGGCGTCCGCTCGCCGCCGCGGCGCGGGTCAATTCCGCATGGGCCGCAGGCGGCGCGCAGACATACACTCCGTCAATATCCGTGGAGAGCATGTCCGTGAATGTGGCGCACGCCTTCTCGATGCCGTGCCTGCGGGCAAAATCCGCCGCACGCCCGGGATTCCGACCCCAGACAGCCACGAGTTCCCCGCTTTGCCGCAGGGCCGCTGCCACGCGCTTCTCCGCCAGATCCCCATATCCGGCCAACCCCCAGCGGAATGCTCCCGTTTTCATCCGCCGAAGGACCTGATGGTCTCCCGCAGCGCATGGGCGAGGTATTCCATGTCCTCCTCCGCGCTCGAGGGAAACACGGGCAGGCTCAGGATTTGCTCGCAGGCCAGGCGCGTCACCGGCATGTCCGTGTTGTCGTATTCCACGGATTGGAAAGCCTCCCAACCCCACACCGGCGGATAGTGAATCGCCGTTCCCACGAGCCACTCCTCCTTCAGCCGCTTCGTGAAATCCTCACGGGTGATATTCAGCGCGCGGGTGTCCACGCGGATCGCGAACAAATGACATCCATGCCCCCCGTCAATGCCCTCGGGGAGCGTCAGATGGGGAATGCCCTCAAGCGCCGCGCGGAGGAATTGGAAATTTTTCAGCCGCGCCGCAATCACTCGATCAATTTTTGCGAGCTGCGTGAGTCCCGTTGCGGCCTGAGGTTTCGTCATGCGGTAGTTGAAGCCAATTTGTGTGACGCGCAATTTTGCTCCGTAAACATAGCCGAAGGTCTTGAGCCCACGGACCTTTTCCGCGAACTCGGAGTCATTGGAAGTGACCGCCCCACCCTCCCCCAGGGTGGTCATATTTTTATTGGACTGAAAACTGTAACAACTTGCCAGTCCAGCCCCGCCGACGGGCCTGCCCTGGGACTTCGTGCCGACCGCATGGGCCGCATCGTAGATCACCGGGATGCCATGCCGCCTGGATAGCGCCTCAAATCCCTCCACGTCGGCGGCATGACCGGAAAAATGCACTGGAATGACCGCCTTGGTGCGCGGGGTGATTTTTGCCTCGACGGCCTTGGGGTCGAGACAGAGCGTCCCGGCATCCACATCCGCGAAGACCACCTTCGCCCCACGCGCGGCGGCCGTCCCGGCTGTGCAAACAAAGGTGAGTCCGGGAGTGATCACCTCATCGCCCGGGCCAATGCCCAACGCCATCATGCAGAGATCGAGCGCCGTCCCGCAGGAATTCACCGCAATGGCATGGGCAGCGCCCTCGTGCCGGGCAAAGGCATTCTGGAAATCGGTCTCTTCGGGAAGGGGGAAAAAATTTCCGTCGGGTTTGGCGGCCGCCGCAATGACTCTCTGCGCCGCGTCCACATCATCCTGCTCCCACACCCCGCCAAGGGCGAGATAGGGGAGATTTCGTTTTTCGAGGTTGGTTTTCATAAAGGATCGGGCTTTTGGTTAAAGGGTGATCTCCCAAAGAAAGCTGCTGCGGAAGGGATTGTCATTTTCCGCGGCGTAGAGGACGCCATCCGCGGCAAAGGCCACATCGTGGCATTGGTACATCGCGTCCCCCTCCGGGTCCATAATGGCGTCACCCAGCTCCCAGGCATCGGTCCGGGGATCAAAGCGCAGAAGCTGACATGCCCCGTCGCGCCCCGTGACTCCGTAGGCAAAACCATCGGAATGCAGGGCGAGCGCAGTGAGGCGGGACCGGCGATCCTTGATGGGGGTTCCCAGATACGAGGCCCTCCCCGTTCTGGGCTCGATGCGATACAGCGAGCCATTGCCACCCGAAGCGTAAAGAACCCCCGTCCCAAAATTGAACAACCCCTCGACCTTGGCGTAGCCCGCGCCACCCTCCGGATGCGGCAGGCCGTGGCTGTAATAAACGATCCGGCCCGCGCTCGGATCATATTTGCAGAGCCGAAAAACATCCGAGAGGGGATTGGGAAGCCAGGCCTTGGTGGCCGCCCACCCACACCATACGCAGCCCGCGTCATCCAGAATGAGATTTTCCCCCTGGGCCAATGCACGACCCCCGCTGATGGGCCCCAATTCACGACCCCGGCGTGTCTCCAAATCAAATACGCCAAGACATTCCGGCGTCAGATGCATCGTGTAAATGACCCCGCGCGATTCATCCAGAACGCAGGACTGGATGTAATTGTGGGGAATGGGAATCCCCAGCTTCTCAATGCCCCCCCCGGGAATGTCATAACGGTAAATCCCGCCTCCCGGCGCCTCGTAAAAACGGTCCACATCGTGCAAAAGAGCCGTCGCCACATAGAGAGAGCGCTGATCCGCAGTGAATTCCATGGCGCGATGGAATTTTGCGTCGTAACGATCCATGACCCGCGCAAACCCGAGGTCCCCGAATGTCCCGGCCCTGCGATCCCATGCGTGGAAAATGTCGCCATCAAAACACGTCAGCCCGCAAAAAATCCGGTCAGTCCCCCCATGATAAACAATGTTGTCGAAGCTGATCCAATCCCGCCCCCATTCCGGACGATCCAAAATGTCCTGGTAATTCCATCGGGGAATAACCTCCTCCTCGAAAATTTTGGCGCCATAGCGGCGGTCCCTGAGTTTGAGCGAGCGAATCTTCATTCCTGCCAGCGAATAAAACTCCATATTGGATTTTAGTCAAGAAAATCTGGACGCCCGGGGGTGTTGGAATAGTCTGGCCCTGATGCGCAGGATCAAGTTGTCACTGGGGGAGCGGACCATTCTGGAGTTGGTCCAGAGCCGCCAGGC
>WBZO01003188.1_pt2 | contig 10146 bp, 10 predicted proteins | sample 5204261 | NCBI WGS metagenome assembly WBZO01 (sample SAMN12412400, study PRJNA552823) | activated sludge metagenome | isolation source: activated sludge from anammox sidestream of wastewater treatment plant... | place: USA: North Carolina | collected 2017-09
CGATAGCTGACCGGCCCATCGCAAATATGAACGGCGGGGAAGCTCGAGATCACAACGCCATTGCGCTCATAAACGACCTGCGCTTTGGCGTAATCAAACTCGTGGACGTTGATTTCTGCGCCGATCGCCGGAAGAAAGCCGGCGCGCGTTTCGGTATCCCAGGCGTACGCCTCTCGAGTCTTGTCGATGAAGTGGCGTGTCCCATGATGCCGCTCCAATCCGGAGGGTCCGTAGAGCTCCAAAGGTGCGAGACGCCCGCCTACCCAGCTGCCCACCCATATTTGGGGAAAGTCGCCGACATGGTCCGTGTGCAGGTGCGTGGCGAAATAAGCGGTCATTCGCTCGTACGGGATTTCGAGCGCAGAGAAGTTCGTCTGCGTTCCGAATCCGAAGTCGAACATGAACTTGTCGCCGTTGCCGAGTTCGACGAGCCAACCGGCGTTTGCTTGGGCAGGGCGCAGGAACGGGCGGCCCGTACCAAGCGCAATGATCCGCATCTCCTCAGCGCCGAGCGTCTCGGTGTTCGGAAAATAGTGGTCGCGATAACTCGCCATCGAATCTCCTAGCACTGCGTACAGGCGATCAATGCGTGGCCGCCAAGGCTCTTGCAGCGGCGTCGAGCATGCGAGGCCGGCTGACCGTCGCCGATGACATGCCTTCAACCGAGAAGCCCATTGACCACTTCGAGGCTCGAGCGTAGAGACCAGCCCCACTACAGCGGTAATTCTTGTTTCTGATGACGTGATACGCCGCTCGGCTCCGCGGCCCCAGCATCACGTCATCACGGCGACGCATTCAAGGACGAGGCGCGTAACTACGTGCGCATCGTCCAGCGGGCAGGGATAGAGCCGGAGTAGTTAAGGAAGAGGCGGTACCAAGGGCTTCGCTACTGTCCGCCACCGTCGGCTTCGGTTTCTGTCGGCCGGTGACGCGCTGCCTCTCGGCGGATGAAACCGATGAACGACTCCACGGCCGGAGCAAGCGAGCTTGTCGATCGGCGCAGGAGAACCATCGGGCCGCCTACCGCGCCGAGCTCGAATGGCGCGATGCGCAGAAGACCGCGCACTGCAAAAGCCTTCGCAATGCGTGGCGGCATGATGCCGACGAACGGGCCATGCTGGATCATCTCCAGTGTGGTCAGGACCGATACGGCTTCGACGACGCGCTCAGGTTTCCTGCCGCATTCCGCCATCACCCGCATGTCGATGTTCCTGCGGACGAGTGAATCACTCGGCGGAAGAATCCAAATCGCTTCCAGAAGAGCAGCGGCACTCACAGGCTGTTGGGATGCGAGGCCACTCTCCATGCCGCAGACCACCTTGAAGTTTTCCTGGAACAGAACCTCGGAGGTCACATCGTCGGAACGCGGATCGTCACGCCCTCGTGCCAACAGCAGGTCGATCTCTCCCTTGATCAGCCGTTCCACGAGCTGGTTATAGACTCCTTCGAAGACTCTTATGCGAAGCTGAGTACGGCCAGATTCAGAGGCGCGGCCGATCGCCGCGGCGAGCAAGGACGGGTCGTTGGACACCAGGGTGCCGATGCGCACGGTGCCTGCGATCCCATCGGAAACTGCGGCCACTTGCTGCCTGGCGTGTTCGAGATCGGCAAGCACAATGCGCGCGTGACGCAACATCACCCGGCCATGTTCCGTAGGGATCAACCCGGCCTTGCTGCGCTCGAAAAGCGTGACGCCGAGGAGTTTTTCGAGTTCCTGCAGAAGCTTGGTCGCGTTCGGTTGAGTCATTCCCAACCGCTCGCCTGCCTTGTGCAGGCTGCCTTCGACGCCGATGGCATCGACAAGCAGGAGCTGCCTAAGACGGATGCGCGAGCGCATCTGGATCTCTGTGGGCAGCGCCGATTTGCGCGAACTCAACAAGGAACTCAATGCCGGCTCCGAGGGGTATCGCGTCATCACAGGACAGCATTACCACACACCGGTATCGCTGCCGCAGTGGCAGGTACAGACGGCTACGGGCGTAGCGTACCTCACCGTCGGACGACTCGCTGCCGGCCGCATGTCCTTCAAGGCGGTGCGAAAACATGCGGCTCATCGGGCGGCCGCAGACCGACATCGCCGGGTTCTGAAGATCGCGCGGCGTGGAGGCGCCGCGTCGCCAGCTCAGCGGTGCTCGAGGAGTTCGCGCAGGGCCTGTTCTGACGGAAGGGCCAATCCGGACTGCGGGATCCGGCTGGGCCCGAGTCCCTCAAGGCGCCGCGGCTTGACCGCCATTCCCGCCGCCTTGATCACGACGGTGCAGCGGTTGGCGATGGGCGCGCCGTCCACGTTCGCACCCGGCTCGGTGCCGAACAACATCATCGGGATTCCCACAGTGGGCACGATCACGTCCGCGCCGGCATCGATGAGCCGGCGCGCCTCGCGCTCGAACACCGACCAGAGGGCTTCCTTATTCTCGGACGACTCGAAGGCTTCCATCCAGTGGCCGATGCTGCGGTAGCAGCTTCGCGAGGTAGGGCGCGTGTCCGATGCTATCGGTCGCGCCCCAGATGCGGTACTTCCTAGCCCGTGAGGTCACGCAGGCATTCGGAACTCGGCGTTCTTGGGCGGGATCACGGCCTTGTTCTGGAACGGCGTGCCCTCAGGAACCCAGTCCCGCGGAACGGGCTGCGCGCGGAACACCCAGTTGTGCAAAGCGCCGTGCCGGGTGTCGAGGTGCACCGAGTAGGGACCGTAGAAAGGATTGACGAACTCCCACACGTTTTCTCCCTCCGGCGTGACCTGGAACAGGCGGCCGTGCATGCCTTCGCAGATCAGCGTGTTGCCGTTGGGCAGGCGGCGCGCACTCGAGATGAAGGAGCTATAGAACATCCAGCTCGGATCGCCGTTCTTTGAGCCGTCATATTGCCAGACGATCTCCTGGCTGAGCGGGTCCACCTCGATCACGCGCGAGCCGCTGAACAAGTTGAGGTACACGGGCGGAAAGCCGCCGATTCCCTGGTTGTCGAAGATCAGCAGGTTGCCGGCTCCGGCCAGGCCCTTCGAAATGATGTGCGCATCGTGCAAACCCGAGATGCTGTCGATCGGGCGTGGCACGGGTCCCGAGAAGCGCTTCTTAGAGAAGTCATATGAGCCGGGAAGGTCGGGGCCGAGCCGCCACACGACCTTGCCGGTCGTCTTCTCGATGATCGCGACGAAGTTCGCCTCGCGCGAGTCGATCATGAGGTTGTCCGGATGGAATCGCTCATCGCCGGCGTCGAACCAGCGGTTCGGGCCGAGGGGCGAGAGGTTATTCAGGTTCAGGATGCCCGCGATGCGCACGCGCATCTCGGGGGCGAACAGCAGACGCTTTTGCTCCGCGCTGAGGCCCAGTTCGTCGAGATGCTGATGCGGGTACCAGCTCCATACGATCTCGCCCTTCCTGTCCACCTCGATGATGGGCTGGTCGATGAACGGCTTCTCGGTGAGCTCCGGCACGTTGAATTCGCAGTGGCAGATGAAGAGGGTGTTCCCGTTCGCAAGCCGGGCATGGTCGTGGTTCTGCTTCGCGGCACCCCAGGGCGACTGCGAGTCGCCCCAGCTCCACACCACGTTGGCATCCCAGTCCATCTCGAGGATCGCCTTGTTCTCGAACGTGGAGTGCTCCCGTTGCAACATCACGTTGCCGCGGCGACCGGTCACGGCCGGGTCGAGCACCTCCGCCGGAAAGCCGGTGTGCGGCCAGCTGTGCACTACGATGCCGTTCATATCGATCAGGCGCGAGCAGCCGTCACGGCCGTCGAACATGACGTATGTCGGGTAGCTCTTGTCCGGCCGGTTAATAGTGACGCCGGTGGGAAAGACGGTTGCGGGCATGTTTCGTTTACTCCACTCGTAGTGAACTGATGGAGGATCGGAATGGCGCGGCGGCTAACGCAGGTTGCCTGTTTCCGCGAGCGCATAGGCTTGGATCAGCTGAGGCCATGCCGCGGGCGCAGAGGCCTTCTCCAAGTTCTCCGCGTCGGTTCTTGAGGTATCCCAATAAGCCGCAATGATCCTGCGCCCGTTGACCAACGCAGAGGCATCACTCGCGAGCCAGACGGTCGCATCGACCATCACTTCCGGCCGCAGCAGCTTGTCCCTGGGGATGCCGATATCGTCTGGTACCTGCGCCGTGTCCACAGGCGCTCCGGGAAGGATGACGTTGGCGGTGACGCCGGTTCCTTCGAGGCCTTTGGCCATGGCTGCCGTGGTCGATTCCAACGCGGCCTTGGAGACGCCGTAGGACGCGAAGTTGGGATGCAACATCGTCCCGAACGATGTCGACATGTTGATGATGCGGCCCCGGCCCGCGCTCAGCATGTGCGGGATCGCGGCACGCGAAAGAATGAACGGACCGATCGCGTTGACCTCGAGGATCGTGCGCCATTTGTCCACGGGCACGTCCCAGGTCTTGAGCGGATTGCTGAGGAAGTCGGGCCGAACGATCGCCGGCCCGAGACCGGCATTGTTCACAATGACCTCGAGCGATCCGTGTGCGTCGATGGCGCAGGTCACGATCGACTCCACCTGCTGCACGTCCCTCATGTCCGCATGGTGCGTGACGGCACCCACTGCGCCGGACATGGACGCAATGCGGTCCGCAGTGCGCGCAAGCCCGTTGTCATCGATGTCGGCCAGGACAAGGCGGGCGCCGTGCGCTGCAAGCCCGATTGCGATGGCTGCGCCGAGACCGTTCGCTGCGCCAGTGACGATGCAGGTCTTTCCGGAAAGTACGCTTCGAGTCACTTGAGTACCTCCACGACCGCTCTGTTCTGCCGCGCGTCCTCGGTGATGCGCGCGCTCCACTGTTCAGAGTTCAGATACTTGACCGACTGGCCGATCTTCGCGCTCGCGCGCCGGTAGCCGTCGCTCTCGGATGCAGTCTTGCAGGCGGCCACTAGCTTTTCCCTCGCAGGCGACGGCACTCCCTTCCGCGTGTACAGCCCCACCATGCCGACCTTGACGACGTCGTAGCCCGATTCCTTCACGGTAGGTACATCCGGGTGCGTCTCCGCGCGTTCGGCGGCGAAAATCGCCAGCACCCGCACGGGCTTATTGCTGATGGAGCTCACGCCGGGAACCGCCGCATCGAGGTGCTTGCCGAGCACGGCGGTGGTTTGATCGGCATCGCCCTTGTACGCGATCAGGTTGAGCTTGATGTCTGCGTGCTTCTCGAGCTGGGCGATCGCGAGATGCGGAATGCTGCCAAGACCACCGTGTCCCACATTGAGCTTGCCGGGCCGGGTCTTTGCGGCGGCGATGAAATCTTCGAGCGTTCGCAACGGGGAGTCTGCGGGGACGACGAGCGCCACGGGTATCTCGAACACCTGGCAGAGGAAATCGATATCGGCCACGCTATAAGGCAGGTCGGTGCGCATGAACGGCTGCGACACGAAAGGACCTGCGCCGGTAAAGCCGACCGTGTAGCCGTCGGCGGGGGACTGGGCAACATGCGCGACGGCGATCGAGCCATTCGCACCCTCCCTCGTGATCGGGACGACGGGGCTGCCAAGATGAGCCGACATACCTTCGCCAAGGGCGCGAGCCAGGACGTCGACGGCACCTCCGGGTACGGTGCCGATCGTCAAACGGATCGGCTTCGAGGGGAAGACCTGCGCTGCCGCCGTGGCACAGAAGGCGAGGCTCAACGCGGCCGCCGTCCGTGCGAGTTTCAAAGGCTGCATCATGAGCTCCTTTCGGACGCGGGAAACCAGTTGCAGCGGTAATGCAGGGAGCCTGTGCGCTCCTCGATCTTCCAGCCCGCATCCGTGTGCATGTAGCGGTCGTGGTAGACGCCGACGAACATGAATCGCTTTGGCGTTCCGCTGGAGTCCTCCCCAGCGGCTCCACGCTGACTGAAGACGGTGAAGTAGATCGTCCCGACCGCGTGCGTAGAGTCCTGCACCTCAATGAGGATGTTGGTACAGCAATGCTGTGCGCTGTCGCCCGGAGGCTTCTGGCGCAATGCCTCAAGGATCTCCCGGCGGCCGCGCAGGATCCGCTCCGGCGAGAGCGGCCGCGCGAACGTGCCCTCGACGGCGAAGCAATCCGAAGCCTTCTCGAATTCCCGGGTGTCGGTGAATAGGGCGAGCTGCAAGCACAGCTTCGTGCACTCGTGCTCGATGAGCATGCGTTCCTGCGGTGTCATGTCGAGCCTCCTGCGATGGGCAGGTGCGGAGGGTAGGCAGTCTTCGGCGGCGAGCGGTAATCACAACTGCTAATGACGTGATACTCGCCCCGTGAGGCCGCTGCGGCTTATCACCCTCATCACGCATCCGCATGGCTCGCGAGGGAACTCAACAAACAATTCAATTCCGACTGCCAGGGGTATCACGTCATCAGAACACGGCATTACCGCACGCGGATATCGCCGCCGTAGTCTCGGATACACACGGCTAACAAGTGGTGGCGCAACTCACGTCTGACGACTCGGCGCAGAGCACAGTCCTTCAAGGCGGCGCGAAAACATGCCGCTCACGGCCGCCCAGTTCTTGGAGTAGGTGAATATATATGAAAGCAATGCGGATCTATACGTGGGGCACGCCTCCAGTTTTGGAGAGCATCCCCGAACCTGTTGCCGCGAAGGGACGCACGCTGGTACGCATGCATGGAGCGACAGTGAGCCACCTCGACCGCTCTGTGCTGAGCGGCCGCTTTTTCAAGCAGCCCCCGCTGCCGTACACGCCAGGTACCGAGGGCGCTGGCGTGGTCATGCGAAGTGAGCGCTTTCCGGCTGGCACCCGCGTCTGGGTGCGTGGCGCAGGACTGGGCACCGTCATGGACGGCACGTGGTGCGAGGTCATCAGCGCTCCTGATGAAGCGATCGGACTCTTGCCGGACGGACTGCCGATGGAAGTAGGCGCCTCGTTCTTTTCTCCCTGTACTGCGGCATGGGTGGCTCTGCATGATGTCGGGGGACTGCGCAGCGGTGAGCGTGTCGTCATCACCGGAGTAACCGGGGCGGTTGGGTCTGTCGCCGCGCAATTGGCGGTGCAGGCCGGCGCGCACGTGTTTGCACTCATGCGGGATGCTGGTGCGACAGAAGGCCTGCCAAGCGGTGTCCAGCCCGTCCTCAGCCGAGAGCAGATGCCCGAAGGGTGCAATCTCCTCGTCGACGCGATCGGTGGTCCAGGCCTCGCGCAATTGTTGACGGCACTCGCGCCGGGCGGTCGTGCGGTGCTGATCGGCTATACCGCGGGAAACGTGTCTGAGCTCAATATCGCAAACCTGATCCAGCGCGACGTCTCGGTGCTGCCGCTCAACATGCTGCGCAGGGAATCGGCCGCCCGTGAGGCCGCTCCCCAGTTGCTTCAGTGGCTCGTGGAGGGAAAGCTCGAACTGCGGACCGAACGCTTTGCGCTTTCAAACGCCGCGAGTGCGCTCAATTGGATCACTCAACGAGGTCATCGCGCCAGGGCGGTCTTGTTGCCGGATAGCACGGCCGAGGCGCGCGTCGCGAGATGAGCGACGCGCGCCGAAGCGAGCTTCACTGTGAGGGGACACTCGCCACCCCTTCAGGCGCAAGGTGGCGAGTGAAACGGCGGGACCTCCGCGATTCGTCACGACTGGCGCGCAAGGCGGCCGAGGCGGGAGGCGATCCTCGAGGCCGCCGCGTTCAGCGTCCCAAGGTGGCGCTCGACGATCGCGCGTTCGGCTGCGGCGTCCAGGATCCAGACCAGGTTGATGCACGCGAGAATCCGTCCGCGCCGGCGCACCGGCACCGCGATTGCCGAGAGCTGATGAGGAAGTCCAACGTCGAGCCCGGCGTGACGAGTATCGCGGACCCCGTAGCCCTGTTTCCGGGTGTCCGCGACCAACCGCTCGACCCATTCCCGGTTGCGCGCGGGCCGGTCCTCGGGCGCCGCCGAGGCGCGAAGCAGCGCGAGAATCTCTTCGCGCTCGGACTCGCCGCAGTAGGAAAGCCAGACGCGACCGACCGCCCACCAGAGCATGTGCGGTCGGAAGCCAAGTGCATCGCGGTTCACGCGGATCGATACCAAGCGCCGGTTGCTCTCGAGCACGAGCATGGTCGCGCCGTCGCGGACTGCGAGGTCGGTCGGCCAAGGGACTTCGCGGCTCAGCGTCTCGAGCACCGGTCGCGCGGCCTCGGTCAGCGCGACCCAACGCGGCGCAGCACCGGTGGCCACGACCGGGAGATATCCGCCATCGGCGATGCGACGCACGATGAACCCGGCGTCCTCCAGCGTTCGCAGATAGCGCAGGAGCGTGGCCTTGTCGACGAAAAGCTGTTCGTGCAGGGCATGCAAGGTGAGGCCCGGCTGGCCCTGGATGGCGCGCAGCGCGTCGAGCCCTCGGGCGAGCGCCGCCACGCGCTTCGTACCGCCCGGCCCAGCAAGGACGATCCTGGATTTCATGGAATGAAATCTGCAGTTGGCCGAGCGGGAACGCAAGCGCTACATTTCAGGGGCTCGCAACGGAGGCCGCATGAGATCGACGATCCGGATCGTGATGCTCGGAACAGGGGCGGCGCTGGTCGATCCGGACCGCGGGCACTCTGGCATCGTCCTCTCCATGGAGGACCGTCACTACCTCCTCGATATTGGACACGGCACGACGCGACAGCTCGTTCGCGCGAACATCGATCCCTCGACGGTCAACAATGTCTTCATCAGCCACCTGCACTTCGACCACATCGAGGACACCGCCTACTTCGTGATCAGCACGTGGATGAGCAACCGTGCGCAGAAGCTGCACATCCATGGCCCGCAGGGCACCCAGACCTTCGTCGACCACCTGCTGGAGAAAGGCGCCTTCCAGGCCGACATCCGCGCCCGCGCGCAATACAAGCAGCGCGCAGAGACCTTGGAGATGGTGCGGCCTGTCGTGCACGAGTTCGGTCCCGGGCCTATCTTCGACGATGGCCTCGTGGCGGTGCAGGCCGACTATGTGGATCACATCCCCAGCGAGATCCTGCACTGCTTCGGCTTCCGGGTAGAGGCGGCCGGGAAGGTGATCGCGTTCAGCGGCGACACCAAGCCCTGCGAGGCGATGGTCCGGCTCGCGAAAGATGCCGACCTCCTGATCCACGAATGCACCTTCCCGGAAGAGGCGCTCGAGTTCCGCAAGCGCACGAACATCGGGACTTTCGCCCACACCTCCCCGACCGAGCTCGGCAGGCTCGCCACGCGTGCCGGCGTGAAGAGCCTCGTGGCGACCCACTTCGGGCACTTTGACACTACGAGCCCGGTGATGAAGCGCTACCTCGCCCGGCACATGCCGATCGAGCTGGTCGGCCCCGACTTCATGGAGAGCGTGGTGCGCGACATCCGCAAGCACTACGACGGCCCGCTGCGGATCGCACACGACCTGATGCGATTCGACCTTTGAACCACCGCTCGCCCGGAGGACCGCTCATGATCCGCTGCTTACCCCTGCGCCTCGCGGGCGTCTTGCTCGCGCTCGCTACCGCCACGGTGGCCGGCGCGCAGTGGCCCGACCGGCCAGTGCGCGTCATCGTCCCGTACGTCTCCGGCGCAATGGGCGACACCGTAAGCCGGCTCCTCGCCGAGGAGCTGCGCGTGAAGCTCGGTCAGCCGGTGATCGTCGACAACCGCCCGGGCGCGGGCGGGAACATCGGCACCGCGGCGGCGACCCAGGCGGCCCCAGACGGCTACACCGTGGTCGTGGGAGCCACCAACAACTTCGTGATCAACCAGTATCTGTACACCAGCATGGGCTTCGACCCGCTCGAGGCGCTGGTGCCGGTCACGATCCTCGTCGACGTACCATCGGTCATCTTCCTGAACGGCCAGGTACTGGCCCGGGACTTCAAGGCGTTCGTGGATTTCGCGCGCGCGAACCGCGGCAAGGTCAACTACGGCTCGCCCGGCGCTGGGACGACGCCCCATCTGTCGGCCGAACTGATCAACAAGACTCGCGACCTCGGGATGACCCACGTCCCCTACAAGGGGGCATCGCAAGTGGTGGCTGCGCTGCTCGCCAACGACGTGCAGTTCTACATGGGTGGTGCCGGTCTTGGCGCGCAGCACGTCAAGTCCGGCAAGCTTCGTGCCGTCGCCGTGTCGAACGCGAAGCGCCTGGAATCCTTCCCGGACATTCCGACCTTCGGCGAGGTCGGGCTCGGCGACATCCGGGCGAGTAACTGGTGGGCGGCCGCGGTCCCGAAGGGCACGCCCGCCGAGATC
>WBZO01007443.1_pt1 | contig 10145 bp, 6 predicted proteins | sample 5204261 | NCBI WGS metagenome assembly WBZO01 (sample SAMN12412400, study PRJNA552823) | activated sludge metagenome | isolation source: activated sludge from anammox sidestream of wastewater treatment plant... | place: USA: North Carolina | collected 2017-09
CAATTTATGTTTACAGTTTCGTCCTTCCATAAGTCAGCATCACCCCGTCATTCTCCAATTTTTCTACTGCCTTCAAAGTAAATTGTTTGGTAATTCGGCTGTTATCAAAGGTTTCGGCAAAGGTTTGTTCTTTACTTCCGTCAATAAAAGGGGCAATGACGATTTTGATTTCATCCACCAAATCGGCTTTGATGAAATTGGCATTGATGGTAGCTCCACCTACAATCGCAAAGTTTTTAATATCAAAGAGGTTGTACAATTTATCCAAAGCCACTTCCAAATCGATGCTTTCGTCACCGGCAAAAATGTATGAGATGTTCTTTTCCCTTAAATAAGCCAGGTATTCGGGGCTTGCACTTTTGGTGGTTACTACCAACACATCATTCTTTACTTTATCAGGAAAAACCAGTGTACGTTCTTTCCAAAATACTTTTCCTTTCGTATCGAAGGATACGATGTAGATATTTTCTCCTTTGTTGACATAATCCTCAAAATCGACAGAGACATCTTTGTATTTTGACAAATCCACGGTCTCATCACTAAAATATTTCTTGTGGGTGGTGCTTCCATTTCCCCAGGCCTGATTGCCTTCCAGCTTCATCAATTCAAAATAATCACCCAGTTCATCATTATGATCGTGAATAAAATCACCTTCAATTTTTCCGTCGATGGAAGTGAACATCGTTAATAGAATTTTTGGTCTGTTCATCGTTTCATTATTTATTGAATACAAATTTACCACGGTTAAACAGCCAACATTTATACGGATTACTGCTTTATGTATCCAGATTACTGTTTGTTAAGTTAATGAATGTCACAGCGTTTATTTTTTCTATAAATTTGTTTTGATTTAAAAGAATTCATCATGGAAATCTTATTTGATACTGTTGCGAAATACAATGAATACGGTGGTCAGACTACACTTCACCCCTTGGTAAGCGTTGTCGATTTGGCTAAAGCTCCAGAAAGTAATATCTCCAAAATGACGATGGGGATCTATAATATTGTCTTAAAAGACAAGAATTGCGGTCCTCTTGGTTATGGAAGAAATGAGTACGATTACGAAGAAGGGTCATTGGTGTTTTTTTCACCGGGTCAGGTTGTAAGGCCTCACAATACCGATGGTCATCACAAACCAATGGGACTTGCATTAGCATTTCACCCCGATTTGCTTTTCAGAACTGCTTTAGGAAATCGTTTTTCTGATTTTACCTTCTTTCAATACAGTTCCAATGAAGCTTTACATCTCTCGGAAGAAGAAAAAAAGATGGTGTTGGAATGCTTTGGAAATATCAATCGGGAAATCAGTCACCCCATTGATAAACACAGCAAAAATGTTATCATCGCAAATTTAGAATTGTTGTTGAATTATTGTGTTCGATTCTACGATCGTCAATTCATCACCAGGGAAAAATTGAATGCCGGAATATTGGCTCGGTTTGAAAAATTGCTCAATGATTATTTCCAGTCCAATAAACCATTAGAACTCGGCTTGCCTACAGTGAATTACTGTGCCGAAAATCTATTTCTTTCAGCCAACTATTTTGGTGATTTAATTAAAAAAGAAACAGGACTATCGGCTCAGGAACATATCCACAACAAAATCATTGAGTTATCTAAACTTAAGTTTTTCGAAGAAAACAAAACTTTAAGCACCATCGCTTTGGAATTGGGATTCAAAACCTCACAGCACTTTTCGAAACTGTTCAAACAAAAAACGGGCGTTACGCCACTTCAATTCCGATCGTTAAACTAGTCTGACATTCATTTTTAATCGAATACAGAAACGGCTAACAGTGCTCTTACTGCCAGCCGTTTTAATAAAAAAAACATCTACTCCTTTATCAATTTATATCAACCTAACGATCGAAAAATTTATATATTAAAACGGGAAAATAAATTCTCTATTGCATCAGGATTTTGATGATTCGTTGTTTAAAATCAAATTTTTCATTTTTACATTTTTTTAATCTCTACATATTACTAATCCAAAATGGCATTAATCATATAATATTTATTCAATCTGATCAGCAGCATTGTGATCAACAGACCTACCACAGCCATTGATGCACCAACTAGCACTGGCGACTGAAAACCATATCCGGCTATAATAGGCAAACCTCCAAAAAATGCACCCAGCGAATTACCGATATTAAATGCAGCCTGTGTTAATGAAGCACCCAACATTTCTGCTTTATATGCTGTTCTAATCATTAGGATTTGAATGGGTGCTGCCAAAGCAATGGAAAGTGCTCCTGCCAAAAAAGTGAGTACAAGGGAAACTGTTTGGATATAGGAGAAAAAGTAAATGGCAGATAAAACAATAGTCATAGCAAGCAATAAAGCTGCACAAACATTTTCGGGTTGAAAACGGTCTGCCAACTTTCCACCCGCATAATTTCCTGCTACCATCCCCAGTCCAGCAATCACCATAATCATGAACATACTATCGGCTGAAAATCGAGACACTTCAGTCATCAAAGGTGCTATATAACTGATCCAGGTAAACAAACCTCCGGTTCCAATCATAATGATGAACAAAATCAACCAAACTTGTTTGTTTTTAAATATCTCCAGTTCCGATCTCGAATTTTTTGAGGCTTCGTTTTTCGTATCAGGAAGCCAAAGGAGAAGTGCTATTAGCGTCAACAGACCTATCAGACCAATAATCCCAAAAGTAAATCTCCATGAAAAGCTATGACCGATCCATGTACCCAATGGCACAAACAAAAGATTTGCCAATGTAAGCCCTGTAAACATCACAGCAATAGCACTGGCTTGTTTGCCTTTTTCTGCAATTTTACTGGCAACTACAGCACCTATTCCAAAAAAAGCACCATGAGGTAGTCCTGATAAAAATCGGGTAGCGAGCATTGTAGGGTATGAATTTGAAACGGCTGAAAGCAAATTAAAAAGGGTAAATGCTACCATCAGCAAAAGCAGCATCTTTTTAGGAGAAAATAACCTTCCCAGCATCACTAAAACAGGTGCACCTATAACCACACCTAGTGCATAAATTGAGATAAGATGTCCTGCCTGTGGAATACTGATTGCCCATTCGTTGGCAATATCGGGTAACATGCCCATCATCACAAATTCGGTAGTACCGATGCCTAAACCTCCTAACAAAAGAGGTGTTAATTTTTTATTGATCACTATTTTAATCACTTAATCTATTCAAAACGCTCATGTTTCCAATGTGCTGATTTGTACTGCAGAGCTCCAGCCCGACTGGCTTAAACATACTGCTGAACTGGAGTTCAGCGACACATTCAGCGCCAACAGAACATGAGCGATTCAAAAAAACCAGCTGTTTCAAAAGTGTACTATCAGCTCTTTATTCTCCGCTTCCTCCCAATGCACGATATAGACTCACAATAGATTGTAATTGTTGTAATTTATCTTCAACCTGCCCATTTTCGGCTGTTAATAAGTTTTGCCTTGCAGAGATGACTTCTAGATAGTCCGCAAACCCATTAGATAGCAATCTTTGTGTATAATTTACTGCTTTTTCCAACTCTTCAATCTGCCTTGTTCTGGATTTTAATTTTTCTATTGCCGTAGTATGGTTCAAAAGGGCATCCGACACTTCGCGACCAGCGGTTAACAGCGTGTTTCTGTAGCGTAGGAAGGCTATCTTTTGCTCTTCTTCGGTCACTCTCAAGTTGGTTTTTAATTGCCGTTGGTTGAAGATGGGTTGCGTTAAACCCGCCATCAAACTGGCAGCAATTGAAGCCGGATTCAGGAGTCGATCAATGCTAAGACTGTTAAGTCCTGCTGATGCGGTAATGCTCAGTGTAGGATAAAACGATGCTCTTGCCGCATTTACCATTTCAAAAGTGCTACGATAGCCAAGTTCTGCTTGTTGTACATCCGGCCGGTTGGCTAATAATTGCACGGGAATACCTGCAGCCAACGAATCTAAATCCGGCTGTTCGGATAATTTGGAGCGACTAATTTCCCCCGGAGTATTCCCTAACAAAATGCTCAATGCATTCTCTGTTTCTTTAATTTGCCGAATTATATCCGGTATGGTTGTCTCTACTGCATACCGCTGGGCTTTACTCTGAACGACAGCGGCATCCGTAACCCGGGCAGCTTCTTTCAGCTTCTCCATGGTGACCACCGTAGTATCCCAGTTCTGGACGGTTCTTTGTGCAATATGAAGTTGGTTATCCAAAGCCAATAGCTCATAGTACAAGTTGGCAATATTAGCGATAAGGCCAGACCGAACGGCTTTGGCACCGGCTTCTGACTGTAGCATCATGGCCAGGTTGGCTCGTTTGGCACTGGATAGACGGCCCCAGATATCAGCTTCCCAGGAACTGTTCAGCCCCAGGTTGTATTGGCTCATATATGTTCTGGTGCCAAATCCCTGGGCTTCTGAAAGCCTTGATTCGGCAACTCCAACATTTGCATTCAGGGTTGGGTAAAGAGCGGAACGACTTTGACGATAATACCATTCCGCCTGCCTTACTCTGGAATACGCAATCTGCAAATCTATATTTTGCTCCATCCCCTGCAGGATTAGCTTTTGCAGGAGAGAATCTTTAAAGACAGACTGCCACGGCATTTTGGCCAAGCTTGTGGTATCCGTATCTTGATAATCACGAAAAAGGTCGTCCGTTTGTACCTGAGGTGCCTGGTATTGTTTTGTAACACTACACGATGCAAGAGATACGAGTGCTACTATGTACAGTAAATATTTCAACTTAAATTTCATTTCTAATCATTATTTATTAGCTAAATCCAGCCTTTCTTTCTCTATATCTTCCCAAGTATCTCCCTGAGCATTTGCCCTATTTGCTATCTTTTCCTGAATGTTTTGACAAACGACAAAAAGTGCAGGGATGATAAATATCCCCAGGATAGTTCCAATAAACATTCCGCCAACGGCAGAAGTCCCTATGGCCCTGTTACCATTAATACCGGCACCAGTAGCAAACATTAATGGCAACAAACCAAGAATGAAAGCAAAGGATGTCATTAAGATGGGACGTAATCTTTCACCGGCACCTTCTATGGCGGCTTCCACGATTGCCATGCCTTGTTTTCTTCGTTGAGAGGCATACTCCACGATAAGGATTGCATTTTTCGCCAGCAAACCAATCAACATGATTAAGGTAATCTGTACATATATATTGTTGGATATTCCAAAGATTGAAGTAAAGATATAGGCTCCCGAAAGGCCTACGGGTAAAGATAACAACACGGCGAACGGTAAAATATAGCTTTCGTACTGTGCACTCAGAAGGAAATACACAAATACCAGAACTAAGATGAATATAAAAACGGTCTGAGATCCGGAGTTGACCTCCTCGCGGGTAAGCCCGGAATACTCGTAACCATAGCCTTGCGGTAGCATTTCGGCAGCAGTCTCCTCAATGGCTCTGATCGCGTCGCTGGAACCATAACCATCATTTGGAGCACCCGTTACGGAAATGGAGGTAAAAAGATTGAATCGGGTGATAGACTGAGGTCCATAGACCCTTTCCAATGTCAGGAATTCTGCAATGGGTGCCATGGTTCCATTTGCCGTCCTCACCTGCATATAATTCAAACTTTCCAAATTCGCACGGTATTCCGGCTCTGCCTGATAGGTCACGCGGTATTGTTTGCCAAATAGGTTAAAGTTGGATGCATACACTCCACCAATATACCCTTGTAACGCACTTAAAACATCATTGACCAATAAGCCGGCCTCTGTTACTTTGGCCACATCTACGGTCACCTGATATTGTGGATAATTCACATTAAATGATGTGGAGGCATATTTTATTTCAGGCTTTTGATTTAATGCCTCGATGAATTGAGTGCTTACATCGCTGAATTTAGACAGGCTCCCGCCACTTCGGTCTTGCAATTGAAATTCAAATCCATTCGACAGCCCAAACCCCTGAATATTGGGACGGGCAAAAAACAATGCCTTTGCATTTTTTAATCCGGAAGTTTTTTCAAACATCGTATTGATGATGCCTTCGGAACTTTGGTTTGCTTCCTTTTGTCTTTCATCAAGATCCTTCAACAGAATAACCACCATCCCGAAATTGGAGCCAAGCCCGCTCAACAGGCTTCTTCCCCTAACGAGAAACACATGCTTTACACCGGGTGTGCTTACAACCATTTTCTCCACAGTTTTAAGTACCTCTTCTGTTTCTTCCAGCGAAGATCCAGGAGGTAAGGATATATCACCTAAAATAACTCCATTGTCTTCATTCGGAATAAAGCCCTTTTTAGAGGTGACACCCAGATAAGAGAAAAGCGAGATAAACAGCGCAATGCCCGCAAAAGCCAGCCATTTCTTTTTCACAAAAAAGGAGACGCTCTTTTTATATTTTTTTGTCGTAGTTTCAAAGGCTGTATTAAAAGCTGCATAAAACTTTTTCAGGAAATTCTTCTTTTCCTCATCATGATGTGGCTTTAATAATATCGCACAAAGTGCAGGACTTAAAGTAAGGGCATTGACAGCAGACAACAGAATAGCTATAGCTAGCGTTAGTCCAAATTGTTTATAGAATACACCTGTAGAACCACTGATAAAGGTTACGGGAACAAAAACTGCGGCCATCACCAGCGTAATGGAAATAATGGCTCCGGAGATTTCCCCCATGGCATCAAGACTTGCCCGTTTAGCCGATTTGTAACCGGTATCTAATTTGGCGTGAACAGCTTCTACTACCACAATGGCATCATCTACTACGATGCCAATTGCCAGCACCAATGCAAATAAGGTCAGCAGGTTTATGGTAAACCCAAAGAGATTCAGGAAGAAGAAGGTGCCAATGATTGCCACGGGTACCGAAATGGCAGGAATCAGTGTTGACCGCCAGTCCTGTAGAAAAACAAACACAACTATAAAAACAAGGACAAAGGCTTCCAACAGCGTATGAATAACCTTTTCCATGGAGGCATTCAAAAAGGTATTTGCATTGACGAAGGTGGTTAGCCCAACGCCCTTAGGAAATTCCTTTGATACTTCGTCTAATACCTTAAAACAGTTGTCAATGATTTCCTTTGCATTGGAACCTGCGGTTTGCGAGATGGAAAAACCGATTGCCGGACCAAATTCTGTACGTGATGTTATTGTGTATTCCTGAGCTCCCAGTTCAATATTCGCTATGTCGCGAAGTCTTATTATTTGCCCATTACCGAAATTGCGGACGATCATGTTGCCAAACTCTTCTGTAGACTTTAAGCGTCCGGTGTATTTTAGCGTATATTGAAATGTTTGTCCACCCTGAACCCCGAGTTGTCCGGGCGCTGCTTCCACATTCTGGTCGGCCAGAATCCGGTTTACGTCTTCCGGAACTAAACCATAGTTGGCCATAGCATCGGGTTTTAGCCATATCCGCATAGCATATTCATCCAGAGCGAAAATGTCCACATTACCTACCCCGTTTATCCGCTTTAAACGAGGTACAATATTGATGCTGGCGTAATTCTGCAAAAATTTGCCGTCGTAACTTTCATCCCTGCTGTCTATGGTAAATACCAGTAGTTGACTGCTTTGCGTTTTTTGGGTAATGACCCCTGCTCGAACAACCTCTTGTGGTAATAAGCTTGTTGCCCTTGCTACACGGTTTTGAACATTGACCGCGGCAATATCAGGATCTACCCCAAGTTCGAAGTTTACTGTTATTCTTGCAGTACCGTCATTACCGGAGGTTGAGGTCATATAAGTCATTCCCTCAACCCCATTTATCTGTTCTTCCAGGGGTATGACAACGCTGTTTAGCAGCACATCGGCATTGGCACCCTGGTACGATGCGGTAACCTGTACTGTTGGTGGTGCTATTTCGGGGTATTGGGTTACTGGTAATGCAAATAAACCCAGTATCCCAATGATAACGATCAGAACGGATACAACCGTTGAAAGCACCGGCCTTTTTAAAAATTTTTCAAGCATCTTATGATATTAATCGTGTAATAAACTTTTTACTTTGGACGGATTCCTTTGATGGCAATAGCAGCCAGCAACATATCGGTTGATATGATTTTTGTATCAAATTCCAGTCTTATTATCGTACTGTATTTAGAGTGTCGCCAGCGTTTTGAAAATATCATCTGCTGATACTTTCTTCATGGCAATTTTTACGTCTTCCTTTAGTGTGCCGATACCGTCCAAAACCAGCTTATCACCCGCTTGAAGCCCTTGTTCTACAATATAAAATTTCCCGTCATTAGCCGTTTTTACCTTTATTTCCTTGCTGCTTACCATGCCCGTATTATCTACGAGATACACAAACTTTTTATCTTGCACTTCATAAGTAGCATTTTGTGGAATAAGGATTACATTCTCCAGGTACTGAGGAATTAAGATGGTTCCACTGCTACCACTATTGATGATATTGTTGGTGTTTGGAAAAGTTGCTCTTACGGTAATTGCTCCGCTTTGCGGATTAATAAAACCGCTTGTTGTTTCAATTTTTCCGTCCGCATTAAAGGGACTTCCATCAGCCAATAGAAGTTTTACATTAGGAAGGTCTTTCAATATTTCCTGCGGATTGCTGCCGGAATTGTTTCTGCTAAGTTCTAAAAGCTTTTTCTCATTGATCGAAAAATAGGCATATACATTATCTACGTTTGCTATATAGGTAAGTGGCGATGGTGTAGTAGGCCCCACCAAACTACCTATTTTAAATGGCAACAAGCCAATGATGCCATCTACGGGACTCAAAATCGTTGTATATCCCAAATTCGTTCTTGCATTCTCAAGCCGAGTTTTGGCCTGAACCAATATTGCCTCTCTAGCATTGAGCGTATTTTGTGCAGTTTGAAGTTCATACTGACTGATAATATTATCATTCACAAGAGGACGAATCTTCTCTACCTCGGTTCTGGCTATGTTCACATTCTCCTGAGCGATATTGATTTCCGCTTGAGCCGATCTCACTTCTTGTTCATATTGAGGTGCCTTAATGCGGAATAAGGGTTGTCCCTTTTTTACAACGGCACCTTCATCCACGTATATGTACTCAATGTAGCCCTCAACCATAGGACGAATCTCTACTTGTTGTTGCCCCTGAATATTTACAGGAAACTTACTGTAGATAGTAGTTGTTTGGGTACCGGTCTCCAGCACATCGTATTCCGCAATATTTGTTTCGTTGTTTCCGGTTTCCTTTTGGCCGTTACAGGCCATTAAGATCAGGAATAGTATTAAGCTGAGGCTTACGTTTATCCACTTTATCATGTTATTTAATTTTAGGAGTTTCATTATAGATGAACGCATTTAAAGTTGATTGGCAGCACCTCTCAAATGAAGAATGACTTATGATTGGCATGACCTGACTATCAATTTTAAAGACGACTATCTATAAAAACCAGTCTTTTTTATTTTAAAATTTCACAATGCAAAGTTCTTAAGGAAAAGTCTTTTTGAAGTAGATAGATTACTGCTCTTTGTACCAGTTTTACTGTTTCTGTTTCACAGGTTAATTTGGTTAAACTTTCCAGGCTACATTATTTATTCCTTTTTAACTCCTATAAAAATCACCAAAGCAGACAAGCTTATAAACAGCGTAATTATCCAAGTCATGATCCAAGGGTTGCCATTATGGGACGCAAAAAGAGCGAGTAGGATCGATGAGATGACCCCACTTCCATATTGCAGTGATCCTAATAAAGCAGCTCCTGAACCCGCCATTTTTGGTACCTTGTCCAAAGCTGCCGCATTGGTACAGGCAGCAATAATTCCGTTAGTGCTAAAGATGATAAATACCGGAATCATAATTCCTAAAATCCCAAACCATTCCAGCTTTACAAAAACTAATAAAGCCAATGCAGCTATAGATGCAATAGCTGTGGCAGATTTCAAAAGAAAATCCATACTGTATTTTCTGACTAATTTCCGGTTCAACATGCTCAGACCGGCAATTCCTACCATATTAACTCCGAATAAGTAGCCGTAATTTTCTGGTTTTACTCCAAAAAATTGAATATAAACTAAAGGAGACCCGGCAATAAATGCATAGGCACCCACATAAAAGAAGGTAACGCATAGCGTGTAAGCCATAAATTGTCGGTTTTTGAGCAACAATCTGTATTTAGCAAAAGCCAGTTTCAGACTACCCTTATTTTTTCGTTCATCTGTTAAAGTTTCGGGAAGTGTGGAAATGGAGAACAATAATAGAATTCCAATAATT
>WBZO01007444.1_pt1 | contig 10144 bp, 9 predicted proteins | sample 5204261 | NCBI WGS metagenome assembly WBZO01 (sample SAMN12412400, study PRJNA552823) | activated sludge metagenome | isolation source: activated sludge from anammox sidestream of wastewater treatment plant... | place: USA: North Carolina | collected 2017-09
GTGCTGCTGACCTTCGCGTTGCCCGAGCGCAACGGCAAGCGCGTGGCAGAGCGGGCGGTGGAGGTGCACGTGCCGAAGGGCGCGGTGGAAGGGCAGCGGCTGCGGCTGAAGGGCATGGGCGGGGCGGGCGCGCCGGGCGCGCCCGCCGGGGACCTGCTGGTCGAGTTCGCTTACCGCCAGCACCGCCTCTTCCGGCGCATCCACGCGCACGACATCTGGCTCTACCTGCCGATCGCGCCGTGGGAGGCCGTGCTCGGCGCGGTGCTCGAGGTGCCGACCCTGGAGAAACCCTTCCGCGTGCACGTGCCCGCCGGGGCGACCTCCGGCCAGACCTACCGGCTGAAGGGACGCGGCCTGCCGACCCCCGACGCGGCGCGCGGCGACCTCCTCGCGTGCCTGCGCATCGTGACGCCGGACGTTCCCACGGACATCGAGCGCCAGCTCTACCTCCAGCTCTCGCGCGCGTCGCGCTTCAACCCGCGCCGCGGGTTCGGCTGACGGCCGCCGCGCGGCTGCGTGGCATACTCGCTCGCGTGCTCCGCATCGCCCGGTGCGCGCGTGCCTGCGCGCAGCTCGCCCTCGCCGCCGCGGCCCTGACGGCGCAGGCGGGCCGCGCCGCCGAAGTCCTCCCGCCTGCGATCGCCGCCGCGCTCGCGCGCGCGGGCATCCCGCAGTCGGCGGTCGCGCTCGTCGTCCAGGACGTCGATGCCGCGAAACCGGCGCTGAGCTTCAACGGCGCCCAGCCGCTCAACCCCGCCTCGGTCATGAAGCTGGTGACGAGCTTCGCGGCGCTGGAGCTGCTCGGTCCGACCTTCACCTGGCGCACCGAGGCCTACCTCGCGGGCGCGCTCGCGGGCGACGTGCTCGACGGCGATCTCGTGCTCAGGGGCGGCGGCGACCCGCGGCTCACGATCGAGCACTTCTGGCTGCTGGTGCGCGGCCTGCGCGCGCGCGGCCTGCGCGAGATCCGCGGCGACCTCGTGCTCGACCGCGCGTACTTCGAGCCGAACGACCACGACCCGGCGCGCTTCGACGGCGAGCCGCTGCGCCCGTACAACGTGGGCGCCGACGCGCTGCTGGTGAACTACAAGACGGTGCGCTTCCAGTTCGTCCCCGACGCGGCGACGAAGGCGGTCACGATCGCGCCCGAGCCGCGCGTCGCCCAGCTCGAGGTCGCCAACGGCGTGCGCGCGGTGGAGGGCGCGTGCGGGGACTGGCGCGCGGCGCTCAAGCTCGACCTCCAGCCGAAGAACGGCGCCGGCGTCCGGGCGAGCTTCTCGGGCGCGATGCCGGCGAGCTGCGGCGAGCGGGTGTGGAACGTCGCGCTCTTCTCGCACCGCGACTTCGTGTACGGCGTCTTCCGCCAGCTCTGGGAGGAGTCGGGCGGCGTGCTGCGGGGGCGCGTGCGCGACGGCGCCGCCCCGGCCGGCGCGCGGCCGTTCGCCGTGCACGAGTCGCCGAGCGCGGCCGAGGTGGTGCGCGACATGAACAAGTTCAGCAACAACGTCATGGCGCGGCAGGTGTTCCTCACCCTGTCGGCCGAGACGCTGAAGCTGCCCGGCCGGTACGACCGCTCCGCGCGCGTGGTCCAGTCCTGGCTCGCCGGACGCGGCCTGGAGATGCCGGAGCTCGTGATCGAGAACGGGTCCGGGCTCTCGCGCGCCGGGCGCATCAGCGCCGGGAGCCTGGCGCGGCTGCTCGTGGCGGCGTACCGCTCGAGCGTCATGCCGGAGTTCGTCGCGTCGCTCCCGCTGGTCGCCTACGACGGCACGCTGCGCAAGCGCATGAAGTTCGAGAGCGTCGCGGGCCAGGCGCACGTGAAGACCGGGTCGCTCTCCGACGTGCGCGCGATCGCCGGCTACGTGCTCGACCGCAACGCCCGCCGCCACGCGCTCGTCTTCATCGTGAACCACGCGAATGCGGGCGCCGGCCAGGCGGCGCAGGACGCGGTCCTGCGCTGGACGTACGAGTCGGGACGCTAGCGGACGCGCAGCGCGTCGTAGAAGCGCAGGACGCGCGGCACGTAGGCCTGCGTCTCCGCGAAGGGCGGAATCCTGCGGCCGTGCCGCAGCACCGCGTTCTCGCCCGCGTTGTAGCCCGCGAGCGCGAGCTTGAGGTCGCCGTCGAAGAGGTCGATCAGCTCCGCGAGGTACTGGACCCCCGCGCGGATGTTCGTCGCAGGATGCCGCAGCTCCTTCTCCTGTACGCCGTAGCGGCGCCCGGTGTCGGGCATCACCTGCATCAGGCCCACCGCGCCCTTGTCGCTGCGCGCATGCGGGTTGTAGTTCGACTCGACCGCGATCACCGCGTGCACGAGCGCGGGATCGACCTGGTGGGCCTTCGCCGCCTGGACGATCTCGCCCTGGTAGGGCCGGTCGGCGAGCAGCGGGTTGGCGAAGAGGCGCGACTTCGGGTCCGCGCGGCCCCAGGCCGCGCGCAGCCGCATGTCGCCGGGGTTGCGCACCCCGCGCACGTCCGCGGGGTCCCTGAGCTCGTACCCTGCGGGCTCGCGCCGGAAGAGCTGGTAGCGCGGATCGTCGGGAGTGTTCGAGAACCGCACCGTCCCGTCTTCTTCCACCAACGCGTAGACGTTCGCGTGCGCGAGGGGCGCGGCGCAGGCGAGCGCCGCCGCCGCGACGAGCGCGCGGACGTGCGACGACAGCCTGTGGCCTCCGGTCATGCGCCGGTGCTCCCGTTCTCCTCCGTGCCTCGTGTCTTGCGTCCGCCGGGACCGGCGGACCGATGTATTGGCGTTCTTGGACCGGATGCTACCGGCCCGGCGCCCCGGGTCAAGGCGGCGGCGCGCCCCGACCGGAGCTATTCCGCACCGCGTCTCACCCGACAACCCTCGATCAGACGTACATCGGCCGGCGGTCGTTGAGGCGCAGCCAGCCGCGCGCGATGCGGTAGACGAGCCAGACCGTCAGCGCGATCAGGATCGGCCCGCCGACGACCACGCCGACCAGGGTGAGGATGAAGAACCATCCGACCAGGAACCAGGCGAGCGCGAACCAGAAGGTGCGGATCTGCCAGCGGTAGTGCGAGTCGATCCACGTCCCGCGCGCATCGCCGCGCTTGGCGTAGTTGAGGATGACCGCGACGATCGACGGCACGCTGCCGATGAAGCTGCCGACGATGGTGGCCGTGCCGGCGATGCCCGCGACGATCGCGAACGCGTGCAGCGCGTAGACGACGTGCGCGATGGTGACGGCCGACGGCACCGGATCGGCGCCGCTGCGCTGCTCGAGAACCGCCATGGCTTCCTCCCTCGGATGGCGCTCACACGAGCGCCGGGTACATCGGTTTGCGATCGACGAGCGCGAGCCAGCCGCGCACGACGCGGTAGATCGCCCACACCGTCACCGCGATCCCGATCAGCGCGCCGACCTTCACGATCATGAGCGCCCACGCGAGCGCCATGCCGGCCAGACCGAGCCAGAACGTCCGCAACTGCCAGTTGAAGTGCGTCTCCAGCCAGGTGTTGCGCACCTCGCCGATCTTGAGGTAGTCGATGACGACGCCGACCACCCAGGTCAGCCCGACCAGGAATCCGGCCGCCTGCAGGACGTACACGAGCAGCGCGAGGTCGCGCAGTCTTTTCTCCGCGTCTTCGGTCAGCACCGTCTCGGACATGGCTGCGCCTCCGTGAACGCCCGCTCGCACGGTCCCGATATGCGGGTCACCGACCGGGATTCAAGCGGCTCCGCCTCGCACGACGTTCGTTCTTCTTTGGTATAGAGATCGCATTAAATCTTTATATTCATATATTTAACGCTTTTACTTTGTTAGGTAACTCAGATTTCGAATGTTATTCGTTGTAATGACGCAACAAAAAGTTGCGTGAAAGGGTCTTCCCACTTGACTTTCCAACGGATGAATTCCTAGAGTGCGCGGAAAGTTCAGCGCCACACTTAAAGTCGTTTCTAGAATGGATGCGCTGACACCCGAGGTCGCGTTGCCGAGGACGAGCGCAGGCCGCGAGCGCGGGGGAACGGAACGGATCGGGGCGAGCCGGATGCGCGCTCGCCCCGGACAGCGGGATCGTGCGGTCCTAGACCGCTTCGTCAGGATTTTCCTCTGACGTTCAGAAGCCGGGCGCTGCCCGGCTTTTTTCTTTGCCGGTGCCCGGCGCTACAGCCCGAGCGCGTCCCAGAGCGCGTCGACGCGCCGGCGCGTCGCCTCGTCCATCGCGATCGGACGGCCCCACGCGCGCGCGGTCTCGCCCGGCCACTTGGCGGTCGCGTCGATCCCGAGCTTCGAGCCGAGGCCCGACACCGGGCTCGCGAAGTCGAGGTAGTCGATCGGGGTGTTCTCCACCACCGTCAGGTCGCGCGCCGCGTCCACGCGCGTGGTGAGCGCCCAGATCACCTCCTTCCAGTCGCGCACGTCCACGTCGTCGTCGGTCACCACGATCAGCTTCGTGTAGATGAACTGGCGGAGGTAGCTCCAGATCCCGAACATGACCCGCTTCGCGTGCCCGGGGTACTGCTTCCTCATGCTCACGACCGCGAGCCGGTAGGAGCAACCCTCCGGCGGGAGATAGAAGTCGACGATCTCGGGAAACTGCTTCTGCAGGATGGGGACGAACACCTCGTTCAGGGCGACCCCGAGCACCGCGGGCTCGTCGGGCGGCTTGCCGGTATAGGTCGAGTGGTAGATCGGGTCGCGGCGCAGCGTGATGCGCTCGATCGTGAAGACCGGAAAGCGCTCCTGCTCGTTGTAGTACCCGGTGTGGTCGCCGAACGGTCCCTCGAGCGCGGTCTCGCCGGGGCGGATCGCGCCCTCGAGCACGATCTCGGCCGCGGCGGGCACCTGCAGGTCGGCGCCGATGCAGCGCGCGACTTCGGTGCGCGCGCCGCGCAGGAGGCCGGCGAACTGGTACTCGGACAGCGCGTCCGGCACCGGCGTGACCGCGCCCAGAATCGTCGCCGGGTCGGCGCCGAGGGCGACCGCGACCGGAAACGGCTCGCCCGGGCGCTCCGCGCAGTGGTCGCCGAAGTCGAGCGCGCCGCCGCGGTGGGCGAACCAGCGCATGATCACCTTGTTCGGCGCGATCACCTGCTGGCGGTAGATGCCGAGGTTCTGCCGCTTCTTGCGCGGGCCGCGCGTGACGACGAGCCCCCAGGTGATCAGCGGGCCGGCGTCGCCCGGCCAGCAGGTCTGCACCGGCAGCCGCCCGAGATCGACGTCGCGGCCCTCCCAGACCACCTCCTGGCACGGGGCGCCGGACACCTCCTTCTGCGCCATGTGCATCACGTGGCGACCGAGCGGAATCCAGCGCTCCAGCGCGTCCTTGAAGCCCTTGGGCGGCTCCGGCTCCTTCAGGAAAGCGAGCAGCCGGCCGACGTCGCGCAGCGCCTCCACCGAGTCGGCGCCCATGCCGAGGGCCACGCGGCGCGGGGTGCCGAAGAGGTTCGCGAGGACCGGAATCGCGTGGCCCCTGGGCGTCTCGAACAGGAGCGCCGGGCCGCCGCGGTCGAGGACGCGGGCGCAGACCTCGGTCATCTCCAGGCGCGGATCGACTTCCGCGGCGACGCGCTTGAGCTCGCCCAGCTTCTCGAGCTGGGCGATGAAGTCGCGCAGATCCTGGTAACGCACGCGGGCTCCGGGGCGCAGGGGGCCCCGTAGCCTAGCGGCGGGCGAATGGGAGGTAAAGCGCGTCCGCCCCGTCGCGGGGCCGGCGCGCGCTCAGCTGCGCGCGGCGCTCAGACGGTGAGCGCCTGCTCGTGCGCGGGGTGCTTGTGCGGCTCGGTGAGCCAGGTCGGGTAGTCGCGGTAGCGCTGCGGACCCGGGAGCTCGCGCGCCGAGCCGGCGCGACGCAGCTGGCCCTGCCAGCGCTGGTGGGCCTCGGGCACGATCGGCTCGAAGGCCTCCTGCTCGAGCTCCTCGACCTCGATGCCCGCCGCTTCGTTCAGCATTTCGTCCATGTTCCCCTCCGTGTTGAAGTTGTCGGGGCGGTCTGCCGCCGAACGACCACGGAGCAAGCCCGGTGCCAGCACGCGCCGGCGAGGCGCGGAAGTTCACGCTGCCGGCGCGCGAATCGCGGCGGGTGTGCGCTGGTTCACGCGCGGGGCCGCAGCCGTGGCGCGCGAGCGCGGCGCGATCCGTGCGGAATGTCCCCGCCGCACCGCAGCGCGAATGCGGCACGCGCCCCGACCCGGCGCTCGCGTGCGACGGCGGGGCGCCAGCGCTGTGGCGCGTCCGTCAGCGCGCGCGGGCGACGTTCGCGCCCGGCGTGGAATGCGTCACTTCGGCGTCGCCGGTCCCGGGAGCTGGCGCCCGACCTCGGCGACGAAGTCGTGCAGGTGCCGGCTGTTGCCGCGGCGCGAGAAGGTCACCTCCGCCCCGCCGGCGGCGATCGTCACGATCGTCTGCCCGATCGCCCCCAGCACGATCCGCGCGAGCCCGACGAGGAGCAGCAGCCACCCGACCACCGGGAAGGCGCGCACGATGCCGGCGGCGGTCTCGAGGACGGTCTGCACGCCCACCGCGATGCCGCCCGCGCCATCCGGGCTCGCCGCGCGCTCCTGGCTCGCCGCAGCCTGGAGCCCGACGCTCTGGTTGAGGATCAGCGTCCGCAGCGGGGCGGTGACCGCGAAGAGGAGGAGCGCCATCGCGACCAGCACCGCGCCGAACGCGATCGCGCCCGCGGCGCGTTCATAGCGCACGCGCACGGCGGCGACGTGCGCGAGCGCGACGCTCTGCTCGCCGGCACGGCCGGCGATCGCCAGCCGGCGCCCGGTCAGCACCGCGGTGCCGCCGCCGAGCGCGGCCTCCGCGAGCACCTGCTCGCCCGCCGCGAGCTGAGGGTACGGTGCGGTCGCCATTGCCGCTTCAGACGACGATCGGGTGGGTCGCCCCGTCCAGCGCGACCACCGCGCCGGTGAGGTAGCTCGCCCGGTCGGAGGCGAGGAACAGCACCGCGTTCGCGATCTCCTCGGGCTGCGCGAGGCGCCCGAGCGGCGCGCGCGCGGTCGCGCGCTGCAGCGCCTCCTCCACCGTGATGCCCGCGGCGCGCGCGTCGGCCTCCAGGCCCGCCTTGAGGCGGTCGGTGAGCGTCGCGGCCGGGTTGACCGCGTTCACCCGCACGCCGTGCTTCCCGTAGGCGTGCGCGAGCCCCGCGGTGACGAGCATCAGCGCCGCGTTCGCCGCGCCGCCCGGCAGGTGGGTCGCGCTCGCGACCTTGCCGCCGCTGCCCACGATGTTGACGATCGCGCCGCGCTTGCGGCCCGCCATGCCCTTGATCACCGCGTCGATGGCGTGGATGTAGGTGAAATACTTCGCGTCCATCGCGGCGCGCCAGGCCTCGGCGGTCAGTTCCTCGGCCGGCGTGCGCTTCGCCCCGCCGGCGGAGTTGACGAGCACGTCGATCGGCCCGAGCGCCTGCTCCACCTCGGCCGCCATGCGGCGCGCGTTGGCGGGATCGATCAGGTCGCCGGAGGTCTTGAACACCTCGCGCCCTTCGCCCTTCAGCTGGCGCTCCGCCGCGACGAGGTTCACCTTGCTGCGCGAGGCGATCGCGACTCTCGCGCCCTCGGCGAGAAACGCCCTGGCGCACGCCAAGCCGATGCCCTTGCTGCCGCCCGTGATCAGGACGACGCGCTTCTCGAGTCCGAGATCCATGTGTGCGGCTGCCGTTGGAGTAGCGACAAGGTACAGGCCCGCGGCCGCGCCGTGAACGGCGCGCGCGCCTCCGGGTGCCTACTGTTCATCGTTTGCGCGCTGCCGCCGCCCGTCGGCCAGGCGCCGGCGAGCGCGTAGGCCGCGAAAATGCCGGCGAAGACCGCGCCGCCGACCCAGTTGTTGTGCAGGAACGCCTTGAAGCAGCCCGCGCGGGTGCGCGCACGGATCAGCGTGTAGTGGTACCCCATCATGGCGGCCGCGACGGCGAGCCCGGCGTAGTACGGCCACGCGAGCCCCTCGCGCAGCCCCACGAGCGCGAGGATCGCCAGCGTCGCGCCGTAGCACGCCATCACCGCGGCGACGTCGTGGCGCCCGAAGGTAATGGCCGAGGTCCTGATCCCGATCCGCAGATCGTCGTTGCGATCGACCATCGCGTACTCGGTGTCGTACGCGATCGCCCAGAAAACGTTCGCGCAGAGGAGGAGCCCCGCGGTGGCCGTCAGCGTGCCGAGCTGCGCCGCGGTCGCCATCGGGATGCCGAAGCCGAAGGCGATCCCGAGATAGGCCTGCGGGACGGCGAGGAAGCGCTTGGTCAGCGGGTAGCTCGCGGCGAGGAACAGGGCCGCCAGCGACAGCAGGATCGCCAGGGGATTCAGGAAGAGCACGAGCGCGAACGAGCACGCGACCAGCACCGCGGCGAGCGCGATCGCCTCGGCGCGCGTCACCGCGCCGGTCACGAGCGGCCGCTCGCGCGTGCGCTCGACGTGCCGGTCGTAGCCGGCGTCCGCGAGGTCGTTCATCACGCACCCCGCCGAACGCATCAGCAGCGTGCCGAGCGTGAAGATGACGACGAGCGCCCAGCTCGGCCGGCCCTCGGCCGCGATCCACAGCGCCCAGAGCGTCGGCCACAGCAGGAGCAGCGTCCCGATCGGCTTGTCGAGCCGCATCAGGCGCTCGTAGTGGTAGAGGCGCGCGCGCAGGCTGTCGGTCGTCATCGCGACGCCATTTTCGCAAGAAGCGCCTGAAGGCGGGCGCTACGCATGCGCGAGCTCGGCCCGCCCGCTCAGCCAGCGCCGGACGTGCAGGGCGGCCGCCTGCGGCGCGCGGTCGAGCATCGCCTCGGCCACCGGCCGCGCCGCCTCGAGGAGCTCGGCGTCGCGCACGAGGTCGGCGAAGCGCAGCAGCGGCGCCCCGCTCTGGCGCGCGCCGAGGTATTCGCCGGGGCCGCGCAGCAGGAGGTCCTCGTGCGCGATGCGGAATCCGTCGCTGTGCTCGAAGATGATGCGCAGCCGCGCGCGCGCGCCGTCCGAGAGCGGGTTCTGATAGAGCAGGATGCACGCGCTCCCGGCGCTGCCGCGCCCGACGCGGCCGCGCAGCTGGTGGAGCTGCGCGAGGCCGAAGCGCTCCGCGTGCTCGATGACCATGAGCGCGGCGTTCGGCACGTCGACGCCGACCTCGATCACGGTGGTCGCGACGAGGAGGTGGATGCGGCCCGCCTCGAACTCCCCCATGACGCGCGCCTTCTCCGCCGGGGCGAGCCGCCCGTGCACGAGCCCCACCGCGAGCTCCGGCAGCTCGGCCGCGAGGCGGGCGTGCGTGTCGAGCGCCGTCTGGAGCTCGAGCGCTGCGGACTCCTCGATCAGCGGGCACACCCAGTAGGCCTGGCCGCCCGCGCGGCAGGCGTCGCGCACGCGCCGGATCACCTCGTCGCGCCGGGCGTCCGCCACCAGCTTGGTGACGACGGGCGTGCGGCCCGGCGGCAGCTCGTCGATCACCGACACGTCGAGGTCCGCGCAATAGCTCATCGACAGCGTCCGCGGGATCGGCGTGGCGCTCATCATGAGCTGGTGCGGCGCGTAGTCGTCGGCGCCCTGCGCCCGGGTGCGCGCGCCCGCCTTGTCGCGCAGCGCGAGGCGCTGGCGCACGCCGAAGCGGTGCTGCTCGTCGACGACCGCCAGCGCGAGCCGCGCGAACTCGACCTTGGACTGGAACAGCGCGTGCGTGCCGACCGCCACCTGCACCGCGCCGGACGCCACCGCCGCGAGCGCCTGGCGCCGCTCGCGCGCGCCCGCGCCCGCGGCGATCCAGGCCACGCGCACGCCGAGCGGCGCGAGCCACGCGGCGAACTTGCGGTGGTGCTGCTCGGCGAGGATCTCGGTCGGCGCCATCACCGCCGCCTGCCAGCCGTTCTCGACCGCGCGCAGCGCCGCCAGCGCGGCGACCACGGTCTTGCCGCGGCCCACGTCGCCCTGCAGGAGCCGGTTCATCGGGTGCGGCTCGGACAGGTCGCGCTGGATCTCGTTCCACGTGCGCACCTGCGCGCGGGTGAGCCGGAACGGCAGGCCGTCGGCGAAGCGCGCGGTGAGCGCGGCGGCCGGCGCGAGCGCCGGCGCGCGGTCGCGGCGCCGCGCGCGATAGCTCAGGCGCAGGGAGAGCTGCTGCGCGAGCAGCTCGTCGAACTTCATGCGCCGCCACGCCGGGTGCGTGCGGTCCTCGAGCGCGGCCGCGTCGGCCTCCGGCG
>WBZO01007445.1_pt1 | contig 10144 bp, 7 predicted proteins | sample 5204261 | NCBI WGS metagenome assembly WBZO01 (sample SAMN12412400, study PRJNA552823) | activated sludge metagenome | isolation source: activated sludge from anammox sidestream of wastewater treatment plant... | place: USA: North Carolina | collected 2017-09
TCCGTCAACGGCGTGAAGCTCGTCGGTCACCTCAACGTGCCGGGCCGGCTCGCGGCGTCCGCCTCGGCGCTTTACGCCAAGAACCTCGCCAACTTCCTCGACATCCTGGTGGACAAGAAGGAAAAGGCGCTGGCGGTGAAATGGGACGATGAGATCGTCAAGGCGACGGCGCTCACGCGCGACGGCGCCGTGATCCACCCGAGCTTCGCGCCGAAGAGCGCGGCGTAACGATGCTTGTTTGGCGGCATTCTGTTGCGGCAACGGCGGTCGGCTCCCTCTCCCATTGGGAGAGGGAGTTCGGCTGCCGATGCCGCACGGTTGCGACCTGAGTTTCTGCCTTGGGAGATTAGCCGTGCTGAACCTTCTCGCTACTTCAATCGCCGGCGCCTTCATCCAACAAGCCCATGCCGCCAGCGACGCGCCGCTCGACATTGTCGCGACCGCGATGGGCACGGCGACCGGCGGCGCAATCGATCCGTTCGTGTTCCGCTTCTCGATCTTCGTGCTGGCCATCTTCGTCGGCTACTACGTCGTCTGGTCGGTAACGCCGGCGCTGCACACCCCGCTGATGTCGGTGACCAACGCGATCTCCTCGGTGATCGTGGTCGGCGCGCTGCTCGCGGTCGGGGTTGCGCTTGTCGCCAACGATGCCGGCCCGATCTTGGCGCGCGTGCTCGGCTTCATTGCGCTGGTCTTCGCTTCGGTGAACATCTTCGGCGGCTTCCTGGTGACACAACGCATGCTCGGCATGTACCGGAAGAAAAGGTGAGGCCGGCATGATCCATTGCAGCTACGCCTTGCATATCACGGCAGGTTCGCTGTTCCGCCCTCGTGCTGAGGAGCCGCGCACCCGATCCCGGGTTTACCCGGGATCGGGCACTCTAGAAGCACGCAGGTCGGGCAAACCCGACTTGCGGTGCGCGACGTCTCGAAGCATAGCCGCGAACTCAGTGCCTGCCGCCATCCTTCGAGACGCTCGGCCTGCGGCCTCGCCCCTCAGGATGAGGGTGGGACCAAGCGCGCAGTCGAGCATATACGGCGAGGCCCTGCCATGAACGCCAACATCGCCGCCCTGCTCTATCTCGTCGCCGGCGCGCTGTTCATCCTGGCGCTGCGCGGGCTGTCGTCGCCGGAAACAAGCCGGCGCGGCAACCTGTTCGGCATGGTCGGCATGGCGATCGCCATCCTGACCACGCTTGCCTCCCACCCGCCGACCGGCGTCGGCGCCTGGGTGCTGGTGGTCTTGGGGTTGGCGATCGGCGGCGGCATCGGCGCGGTGATCGCCCGCCGGGTGCCGATGACCTCGATGCCCGAGCTCGTCGCCGCCTTCCATTCGCTGGTCGGCATTGCCGCCGTGCTGGTGGCGGCCGGCGCCTATTACGCACCCGCCGCATTCAACATCGGCACGCGCGGCAATATCCACAAATCGAGCCTCGTCGAGATGGCGCTGGGCGTCGCCATCGGTGCCATCACCTTCACCGGCTCGATCATCGCCTTCCTGAAACTCTCCGGCCGCATGAGCGGCGCGCCGATTCTCCTGCCCGCGCGCCACGTCATCAACCTCGTGCTGGCGCTCGCGCTCATTTTCTTCATCTACGGGCTCGTGGTCTCGCAGAGCCAGCTCGATTTCTGGCTGATCGCGCTGATTTCCTTCGCGCTCGGCATACTCATCATCATCCCGATCGGCGGCGCCGACATGCCGGTCGTGATCTCGATGCTCAACTCGTATTCCGGCTGGGCGGCGGCCGGCATCGGCTTCACGCTCGGCAACTCGGCGCTGATCATTACCGGCGCGCTGGTCGGCTCTTCGGGCGCGATCCTCTCCTACATCATGTGCAAGGGGATGAACCGCTCGTTCATCTCGGTCATCCTCGGCGGGTTTGGCGGCGAGGTCGCGGGGCCTGCCGGCAGCAAGGAGCAGCGGCCGGTGAAGATCGGCTCGGCCGAGGACGCCGCCTACATCATGAAGAACGCCTCCAAGGTGATCATCGTGCCGGGCTACGGCATGGCGGTCGCGCAGGCGCAACATGCCTTGCGCGAGATGGCCGATCATCTCAAGAAGGAAGGCGTCGAGGTGAAATACGCCATCCATCCGGTGGCGGGCCGCATGCCCGGCCACATGAACGTGCTGCTCGCCGAAGCGAACGTGCCTTACGACGAGGTGTTCGAACTGGAGGACATCAACTCGGAATTCGCCCAGGCCGACGTCGCCTTCGTCATCGGCGCCAACGACGTGACCAATCCGGCCGCCGAAGATGACCCGAAATCGCCGATCTACGGCATGCCGGTCTTGCAGGTCTGGAAGGCCGGCACTGTGATGTTCGTCAAGCGCTCGCTCGCCTCCGGCTATGCGGGCATCGACAACCCGCTGTTCTACCGCGACAACACCATGATGCTGCTGGGCGACGCCAAGAAGATGTCGGAGTCGATCGTCAAGGCGATGTAGCTTATCGTGGAACCGGCAACGTGGGCTGGGCGCCGCCGGGGGCCGCCCTTGCAGCCTTGATCCGGCCGCAGGTTTCAGGCTAGGTCCGCGGCGAACGGAGATGTCATGAGTAGCTCACCCAGCCAGACCGGCGGCCGGCGAATCGCCTGGCAGAACGTGCTGACCGTTATCAGTGCGGCCATCCTGATCGGCGCCGAGGTGTTCGGCGCGGCCTTCGCGGGCGGCTGGGCGGTCGGCAACCTGTTCGACCTCGGGCCCTATAGCGTGCACATCGCGCAGACCGTCTTCTTCATCTGCGGGCTTGCCGTCATGGTCGGCTTCATCCGCGCTGCGCAGCGTATCGAACCGTTCACCACGCGCGGCTGATAACGCTTCCTTAATATTCGGCGCTCGCGCGCGTCGATCTCCACCATTTCGACGCTGCGGCGCAATTTTTTCTTGCATTGCGCGTGAGTCGCGCATAAGTGCGGCTTTGCCCAAATTCGCACGTGCCTGTGGCCGTGTGTCGGTCGGTGGGCATCCGGACAAGAGGCCGGACCGCTGCCTGAGAAAGATCAGGGGGTCTTTTCTCAGAACCGTGACCGGCAGCCGGAGGCGAAACCGGCGCACCCCGCGCTCAACGGGGGACGCGGCTTAAAGCAACGACGGAGCGGGCTTCTTTGGTCTCGTCGGCCCTCCAAAGGTCGACACCGTAGAGGCTTGTTCATCTTTGCCGGCCGTGCGGATCGGGATCTCCCCGCTCCAATCCAAGGCAGCATCGTCGGGTGAAGAGCCCTCCGCGTCCGTCGTGTCTCCACCGCACGGCAACGCCGAGCCTCCTCTCCCGCTGACGCCGGGCGGCAACGCGCCAAGCGCACCCGCCTGAACTTCAATCCGGGCGGCTTGCCGCCCATTGAGCCTGGGTGAGGAGAGCGGCAATGACTGCACGCATCCGCGATTTCCTGCACAACCGCCGCGAGGACGGGCCCTGCCTGGTCGTCGACCTCGATGTCGTGCGCGAAAACTATTTGGCCTTTGCCAAGGCGCTGCCGGACAGCCGGGTGTTCTACGCCGTGAAGGCAAACCCCGCGCCCGAGCTGCTGCGTCTTCTGGTCTCGCTCGGCTCCTGCTTCGACACCGCCTCGGTCGCCGAGATCGAGATGGTACTCGCGGCGGGCGCGCGGGCGGACCGCATCTCGTTCGGCAACACCATCAAGAAGGAGCGCGATATCGCGCGGGCCTACGGGCTCGGCGTGCGGCTCTATGCCGTCGACTGCAAGGCCGAGGTCGACAAGATCGCGCGGGCGGCGCCCGGCACGAAGGTGTTTTGCCGGTTCCTGTTCGACTGCGCGGGCGCCGAATGGCCGCTCTCGCGCAAGTTCGGCTGCGACGCCGAGATGGCGGTCGAGGTGCTGGAGCACGCGCATCGCGCGGGGCTCGAGGCCTGCGGCGTGTCCTTCCACGTCGGCTCGCAGCAGCGCCGCACCCAAGCCTGGGACGAGGCGCTCAAGTCGGCCGCGGCGATCTTCCGCGCCTGCGCGGAGCGCGGGATCAACCTCTCGATGGTCAATCTCGGCGGCGGCTTTCCGACCCGGTACCTCAAGGAGGTGCCGGCGGTGCAGAGCTACGGCCGCTCGATCTTCCGCGCGCTGCGCAAGCACTTCGGCAACGCCATTCCGGAGACCATCATCGAGCCGGGCCGCGGCATGGTCGGCAATGCCGGGGCGATCGAGGCCGAGGTCGTGCTGGTCTCGAAGAAGAGCGAAAAGGACGCGGTGCGCTGGGTCTATCTCGACATCGGCAAGTTCGGCGGGCTCGCCGAGACGATGGACGAGTCGATCCGCTATCCGATCCGCACGCCCCGCGACGGCGATGCGGTCGCGCCCTGCGTGCTGGCCGGGCCGACCTGCGATTCGATGGACGTGCTCTACGAGAGGAAGCCATACGACCTGCCGGTATCGCTCGAAATCGGCGACAAGGTGCTGATCGAGGGCACCGGGGCCTATACGGCGACCTACGCGGCCGTCGCCTTCAACGGCTTCGCGCCGTTGAAGACCTATCACATCTGAGCGGTGCGTCGCTCGATCGCCGGGAGCCGGCCTGCGCCGGCTTCCTTCCCGTCAACCCACTGGACTGACAACGCCTCATGCGCGGCGTAACCCTTGCCCTGGAGTAAAGGATATGAACGCATTGACCCGCGTAACCGAGAGCCATGTTCTGCACGCCGAATTCGCCGGGCCGATCGTCATGATCGGCTTCGGCTCGATTGGCCGCGGCGCGTTGCCGCTGCTGGAGCGGCATATCGGCTTCGATCGATCCAAGTTCGTGGTCATCGATCCGGTCGACACCGATCGAATCCTGCTCGACGAGCGTGGCTTGCGCTTCGAGAAGCTTGCGATCACCAGGGAGAACTATCGGCAGGTCCTCACACCGCTGCTCACCGGCGGTCCGGGCCGCGGCATGATCATCAACCTGTCGGTCGACACCTCCTCGGCCGACCTGATGGACCTCTGCAAGGACATCGACGCCCACTACATCGACACGGTCTGCGAGCCGTGGCCCGGCCTCTACGCCAACGCCAACGCCTCGATCTCGCAGCGCTCGAACTATGCGCTGCGCGAAGGCGTGCTCGACGTGCGCCGCCGCCGGCCCGGCGGAGTGACGGCGATCAGCTGCTGCGGCGCGAATCCCGGCATGGTGTCCTGGATGGTCAAGCAGGCGCTGCTCGATATCGCGCGCGACACCGGCGTCAAGGTCGAGGAGCCGAAGAGCCGCGAAGACTGGGGCCGCCTGATGCAGCGGCTGGGCGTGAAGGGCATCCACATCGCCGAGCGCGACACCCAGCGCGCCCGCGATCCCAAGCCGCGCGGCGCCTTCATCAACACCTGGTCGGTCGAAGGCTTCTGCTCGGAGGGCCTGCAGCCCTCCGAGCTGGGCTGGGGCACGCATGAAAAGCACATGCCGGCGATCGGCCGCCGCCACGATTTCGGCTGCGACGCCGCGATCTACCTGACCCGGCCGGGCGCCGACACGCGCGTGCGCTCCTGGACGCCGACTGCGCGGGCCCAGCACGGCTTCCTGGTAACGCATAACGAGTCGATCTCGATCGCTGACTACTTCACCCTGCGCAAGGACGGCAAGGTCGTCTACCGGCCGACCTGCCACTATGCCTATCATCCGTGTGACGACGCGGTGCTGTCGCTGCACGAAATGGGAGGCGCGGCCTGGCAGCGTCAGCCGGCGTGGAAGATCCTCGACGAGCACGAGATCGTCGACGGCATCGACGAACTGGGCGTCCTGCTCTACGGCCACGCCAAGAACGCCTATTGGTACGGCTCGCAGCTCTCGATCGAGCAGACGCGCAAGCTTGCGCCCTACCAGAACGCCACCGGGCTGCAGGTCACCTCGGCGGTGCTCACCGGCATCGTATGGATGCTGGAGAACCCCGCCCGCGGCATCATCGAGGCCGACGAGATGGACTTCCGCCGCTGCCTGGAAATCCAGCGGCCCTATCTCGGCAATGTGTTCGGCGCCTACACCGATTGGACGCCGCTCGCCGGCCGACCCGGATTGTTTCCGGAGGAGGTAGACACAAGCGATCCTTGGCAGTTCAAGAACGTGCTGGTGGCGTGACGGCCTTGTCCCGGGCGCAGCGCAGTACGAGCGAAGCGAGCGGTGCGCTGCAGACCCGGGACCTTAAAAAGGTCGGTGTCTGTTGCGGTCCCGGATCAGCGGTGCGGCACCATAGCGCGTCGAAGACGTGCGTGAACGCGCTCATGGTGCCGCACCGCGTCCGGGACACGAGCGATGAAGGCGCGCCGCCGCGTCTCGCCGCATTGTGAATAGATTTCGTCCCCGCTGCACACGCCGACCAAAAGTGTTGACTCGCGGGTTGAATGGACTAATGGGTTCCCTTGCCCAATTTCGCACGTGCCTGTGGCCGCGTGTCGATCGGTGGGGTCCGGACAAGAGGCCGGGCAGCCGCCTACGGAAGAGAGGCTCTCTTCCTTGCTAGGTGTTCCGCGCGAACGCCGATGCGATCGGCAGCCGGAGGCGAAACCGGCGCACCCCGCTCTCCACGGGGGACGCGGCTTAAAGCAACGACGGAACGGGCTTTTTTGGTAACGCCGGCGCCAATGCCGGATTTGACTGAAAAGGCTTGTCCTTCCTTGCCAACAGTGCGGACGGGGCCTTCCCTTATCCGGACCAAGGCAAACATCACGCAGTGCAGCGAATGAACGCATTTGAGCGTTCAGGCGGGCGCTACAGGAGGTTCATCTTACGGCGGATCAGGGGAGCAGGGTCGAGATGACCGCACGCATCCGTGAGTTTCTGAAGCACCGCAAAGACGATGGCCCCTGCCTCGTGGTCGATCTCGATGTCGTCCGCGAGAACTACCTGTCGTTCGCCAAGGCACTGCCCGACACCCGCGTCTACTATGCGGTCAAGGCCAATCCGGCGCCGGAAATCCTCAAGCTCCTGGCCGAGCTCGGTTCCTGCTTCGATGTCGCCTCGGTGAGCGAGACCGAGGCCGTGCTCGCCGCCGGCGTCACCCCCGACCGCATCTCCTACGGCAACACCATCAAGAAGGAGAGCGAGATCGCCTCAGCGTTCGCCCTGGGCGTGACGCTGTTCGCCATCGATTGCGAGGCGGAGGCCGAGAAGGTGGCACGCGTCGCCCCCGGCTCGCGCGTGATCTGCCGCATTCACTGCGACGGCACCGGCGCCGAATGGCCGCTCTCGCGCAAATTCGGCTGCGAGCCGGGCTTCGCAGTCGACATTCTCGAGCATGCCCACCGCCGCGGCCTTGTGCCTTACGGCATCTCCTTCCACGTCGGCTCGCAGCAGCACAACGTCGAAGCCTGGGACCATGCACTCGCCTCGACTGCCGCGATCTTTCGCGGCTGCGCCGAGCGCGGCATCCCGCTCTCCCTGGTCAATCTCGGCGGCGGCTTCCCGGCCAAATACGTGCGCAAGACGCCGAAGCTCGAATCCTACGGCAAGGCCATCTTCCGCGCGCTGCGCAAGCACTTCGGCAACGAGATTCCGAACACCATCATCGAGCCCGGCCGCGGCCTCGTCGGCAATGCCGGCATCATCGAGGCCGAAGTGGTGCTGGTGGCCAAGCGCTCGCCCGAGGACGAAGTTCGCTGGGTCTATCTCGACATCGGCAAGTTTCACGGGCTTGCGGAAACGATCGAGGAGTCGATCCGCTATCCGATCCGCACCCGCAGGGACCGCGACGAGATGGCGCCCTGCATCATCGCCGGCCCGACCTGCGATTCCGTCGACGTGCTCTACGAGAAAAACCCCTACCCGCTGCCGGTGTCACTGGCGATCGGCGACAAGGTGCTGATCGAGGCGACCGGCGCCTACACGACGACCTATTCGTCCATCGGTTTCAACGGCTATCCACCGCTGCGCCAGCACGTGATTTGACGCCGGCGGCCGACTCAGCCTCCGATATGGGTTTCGGAGGCTGATCATGAGCGCGTTACCCCAACAGCAGACCCCCGACGTTGCCGCCGTCGCCGCCGCTTTGGGCGCGGCGAGAGGCCGATCTGACGACGCCCTGCGCGACGCAGTTGCGGTCGCGCCCGAGCTCGTTCCCTACGTCGTCCCCATCATCAACAAGGCGGCCGAGGGTGTGTACCTCCTTCCCGCGCAGCTCAACCTGATGTTTTGGGGCATATACGCCCTTGCGGCGGCTGGTTGTACCGAGCTCTGTCAGCCGCTGCTGCGCCTGCTGCGTCAATGCGACGAGGAGGAGTTGGACGAGTTGTTGGGTGACGCCGCTACTGATCCGCTAAAAAAGGTCGTCATTTCCGTTTTCGACGGGAACAGCGCCGCGTTGATCGAAGCGTGCGCCGATCGGTCGGTGCATAGCTACGCCCGCTGGAGTCTGTTGGTTGCGCTGGCGCGTCTGACCTTCGACGGCGCAATCCCGCGCGACCTTACAGTCTCCTTTCTTGACCGGTTCGAACGTGAACCGCTGGCGGAATCGCGTAATCCAGCCTGGGAAGGTTGGGCGGAGGCCATCGCCCTGCTCGGCCTCGAAGACATGCGGGAACGATTGCTGGCGGCGTTCCACGATGGACGATTCGATGAAACGATCAGCGGGCGAGAATATTACGAACGTCGGCTCACGCTTGCCGGCCATCTCAAACCCGGTGACCCGTCGCTGTTCGTGCAGGAGGATGCGAGCCGCTTTGAGGATCCCGGCCGGGAGCTATCCTGGACCGAGACCGATGAGGAAGTTCGCGCGGAGGATCAAGCCCATGATGACGGCGATCCCGCCGCGATCATTGCGCTGACCCACGCAGAACGCGACTGGCTCGATGGCTTCATGCGAAGCCGGCACGTTCCGACCGATACCTTGGCCTTGGACAATCTGGAGCAGATTGATGGCCTCTTTTGCGCCCTCCTCGCCGGTCCACCCGGCGCGAATCTCGATGAGGCCATAGCTGCCATCTGGAGCGAGGAGGGCTTACCCGACATTCAGCCCGAGTACGACAGCGAGGAACAGGCTGAGTTCGTCGGTAACCTGCTTCGGCGGCATTGGAACACGATTTCTCTCCGACTCAATGCCGGTCGTCCGCACGATCCGGTGCTGCCCGAGAGAGCGTACGAGTTGAAAGGACGTTATTGGGCGGGGGGCTTTCTCCGGGGCGTTGCGATGCGAGCCGCCGAATGGGGCGCCAGACGAAAAGACGAGAATGTTTCAGCGTTTCTCAACGGAATCCTGGCATTGGGCGTAGATGCAAAGAGGTTTTCAAAGGGAGCGGTACGGTTGAGCGAACGTCCGGCAGTTATCGCGACGCTGCCGAAAGCCGTCCTCCACATGCACTGCATCTGGCGCAACCGTCGCTTTCCTTACGAGCTGTTCTCGGCGCCTGTCGATCCCCGAGTCGAATTCGGCCGGAAGGTCGGCCGCAACGAGCCCTGTCCGTGCGGCAGCGGCAAGAAGTTCAAGCGCTGCTGCGGCTCACCCGACCAGCGCGCGGACAACTGAAACCAAGTTGCCCTGCAGGTGTTGCCTTTGGTGCGTCCGACCGACTGTCGGCATCCCGTGCCTGCGTCCTGACGGCCAGCCGCGGGCGACATAGATTGCAACGCGAAATCACCACAGTTCGCCGCGATTAAAAGCGGACACCCGCCGCGGCGTCGCAAAACCGGGCAGTATGGAGCAATATGATGAAACGGCCGCTCCTCAAGGCTTTTTTTGCCTGCGCGCTCATGGCCTCCCTGGCGCCATCGATTGCCGCGCCGTCAAGCGAGCCGTCGGCGGTCGGTTTATGGGAACAGGTCGACGAGAACTCCGGCAAGGCGGAAAGCTGGTTCCGCATCACCGAGCGCAATGGCGTCTACGAGGGCGCCATCGTCAAGATATTCCCCAAGCCGGGCGAGAACTCGAACGAACCATGGCTGTGCACCAAGTGCGAGGGCGATGAGCACAACGCCCCGGTGCTGGGATTAAAACTGATCAAGGGCATGCATCGCGATGGCTTGAACTATGATGGCGGGACAATCATGGACCCGCGCGACGGCCAGGTTTATCGCGCGCTCATGCGGCTGAGCCCCGACGGTCAGCATCTCGAGGTCCGCGGCTTTCTCGGGTTTGCGCTCCTGGGGCGCAGCCAGATCTGGAACCGGCTGCCCGACAACGCGCTCGGTCCGCAGCCCGCGATCAAGCCGGCGCCCAAGAATATGCCCAAGAAC
>WBZO01007446.1_pt1 | contig 10142 bp, 5 predicted proteins | sample 5204261 | NCBI WGS metagenome assembly WBZO01 (sample SAMN12412400, study PRJNA552823) | activated sludge metagenome | isolation source: activated sludge from anammox sidestream of wastewater treatment plant... | place: USA: North Carolina | collected 2017-09
AGCACGGTCAACCGCACCCAGGTGCGCGACGGCGCCAACATCATGCTCGCGCTCGTGCCCCTGGTGATCGAGATCATGCTCGACCATCCGCAACAGGACTTTGGCGCGGTCCTGTACCCGGTGGTGCCCGGACACTGATGCGCGAGGCGGTGTGGCGCGCGATCGGTGGCCGGGGTTCCGGGTGCCGGTGGTCATGCCCCAGGCCGTCGTGGGTGCGCCGTATGGCTCGCGGGGGAGCCCGGGCAAGGTACTTCCGCGCGCGGTGGGCCGCCGGATGCGACGGGACCTGTCGTATGCGGATGTCCCCGGCCACGCCGCGGATCCTTCGGTCAAGCGCGGGTCAACTCCGCGTAGGCGGTGGCAACGCGCCGGTGTTCGTCCAGCACGCGGCGGCGCAGGGCGACCGGCGCCACGACGCGCACGTTCGCGCCGTGTCCGCACAGCCAGCGGAACAACAGCTCGCTTTCCATCACGCTTGCGGTCACGCGATGCCACCCGCCGCGGCCGCGCAGCGGCTTGATCACCTGGTCCCCGGACAGGCGCTGCTCGGCCAGCAAGTCCGGCAGCCAGCCACGTACGTCCAGCTTCACGCGCATCGTGCGGCCACTGGGCATTTCGAATTCCTTCCGGGTCAGTACGTGGCGTTGCAGGTCGAATCCGGTTGGCGTGCGGACCGGTTCGTCGAGCATCGAGGCATTGCGCATGCGGTGCAGCGGCAGGTGCTTGATGTCGTCGTAGTCGAACAGCGTGGCGACCAGGTAGATCACGCTTCCGCTCTGCACCAGGCCGAGCGGGTTGATTGTCCAGCGCTTGGCCCGGTCGGCGCCGAGGGCGCGGTAGTCGACTTCGAAGCGGCGCGACCACAGCAATGCTTCGTACACCACCTCGACCACGACGGGATCCAGATGCGGCGGCAGCAGGCTGAACGTGGGCGGCACCATGGCGATGCGCTTCGCCCATCGGGTCGGGCCACTGTGTGGGAGGCGGTCGAGTTCGTCGCGGGCCTGGGCGAACTGTGGTTCGAGCTGCTTCAACAACGTACGCGGCATCACCGCGGATGCGAACCGGGCCAGCAGTTCGTAGGTGAGCGCTGATTCCGGGCTGACCCGCGGCAGCCACGACTGGGGCGCATCCTTCTTCCAACTCCATCCGACGGCCTTCCCTTCATCGCTGATCAGCGGGAGCTGTTCCGCGAGCTCAAGCAGGTCGCGCTGGATCGTGCGCTGGGTGATGACGATTTGCTCGCTCTCCAGATGGCGACGCAGGTCGGCCACCGTGATCTTGCGCGGCGATCTGGGAATCATGCTGAGCATGCGCATGTGGCGAGTGGAGACCTTGGACATGGTCGAGTCCTTGCTGTGGGCGTGTCCTGACCGAACGCGACACGGAATGTCGCGATCACGGAGCATCATGGAGTCCAACACAGGAGGCCACCATGCGCAACCATTGGGACGAAGTTGACGAGTCCATGCTGGAGCGCGAACGCGCGGAAGCAACCAAGACCACGCCCGGACGATCGACCCCGCGCGGATACCGGCGGCTTACGCTGCGTACCCGGCGCGAACGCGAATTGGCGATGTTGGCGGCGCACATTGCGTTGCGCCGCAACTGGTCGCACCGCGTGGCCACCACCGTCTGCCAGCAGGATGTGCTCCGCGCGGTCGGGATTGCAGCCGATGAGAACCGGACGTGGACGGCTGCCGAAGTTCGCGCTGCGCTCAGTGACGTGGCGCAACGGTTGCCGCTCCAATCGTGGCCTCCCAACGATGCCTTGCAACGCAACATCATCAGGCTTGGGGGGCTGTTGGGGCTTGACCGTGTCGAGCAGGCCATCGTGCGGATTGGATACCTGTGCGAGAAGTCGGGCGACCTCCGGGCGTTTCTCGAGGCCGTGATCACCAGCCGCGTCGAATGGATGATGGCGCTGAAGACAATCCCGGCCCTGGACGTCAGGACTCTTCGGCACGCCTGTTCCCAGCGCGGAACCCTGTACAGCGTGGGACTGCTTGAAGTGAGTCCCGGCCGCTACGACCTCGGACTCGTGATCAGCTCCCCGCTGCTTGAGGCACTCGATTCGAGCCCCCTTGATACGACGGCGTTGCTGCGCAGCCTCGTGCGGCCAGCGCCACGCCCACAACTCTCGCTGGGTGACTATGATCACCTCCCGCAGCTTGACCAGCTGCGCCGATATCTGGGCGCGTTCCGGACGCGCCGGCGTCGCGGCGTCAACGTGTTGCTGTACGGCGCCCCCGGCACCGGCAAGACGGAACTGGTGCGCGCGCTGGCCGCGGGTCTGGGCTTTTCGCTGAGCGAAGTTCCCAACGAAGACAATGACGGCCTGCCGATCTCCGGCCAGGGCAGGTTGAGGGCCTACCGCCTGTGCCAGCGCCTGCTCGAACCCGGCCAAGGGCAGGCCATGATCCTGTTTGATGAGATCGAGGATGTGTTTGGTCGGGGGAACTGGCTGGACTATGGAGTCAGCGACAGCAGCTATGCCCGACGCCGCAAGAGTTGGGTCAACGAGCTGCTGGAGACCAATCCGATCCCGACGGTGTGGGTCAGCAATGGCATTGATGCGATCGATTCGGCGCATGTGCGTCGCTTTGATCTCGTGGTGCACTGCCGCGCGCCAGGCCGTGTCGCGCGGGAGCGCATCATCGCCAAGCACTTCCGTCGCGGCGAAATCTCCGAAGAGTGCGTGCGGCGCCTCGGCGGGATCGACGGACTCGTGCCCGCGCATATCGCGCGTGTGGCACGCGTGATGCGCAAAATGGGCTGCTCCAGCGTCGCCCAGCGCGACGTCCAGGTGCTGCGCATCATTGAAGGCACGCTGACGGCGATGGGGTACCGCAACGCGCTGCGTGCACCGAGCCTGCCTGCGCACTACGATCCGGCCTTCGTCAACACCACCGCCGACCTTGACGCTCTGGTCGCAGGGCTGCGCCGTTCCAACTCGGCACGGCTATGTCTGTACGGCCCACCCGGTACCGGCAAGACCGCGTTCGCGCACCATCTGGGTCGCGTGCTGGACAAGCCTGTCCTGGTGCGTCGCGCGTCCGAACTGCTCAGTTCGTGGGTTGGCGGGACCGAGGCGCTGATCGCCGAGGCCTTCCAGAGAGCGAACGATGATGGTGCGATCCTGGTGATCGACGAGGCGGACGGCTTCCTGCGCGATCGCACGGCTGCCCAGCAATCCTGGGAGGTCACACAGGTGAACGAATTGCTGACGCAGATGGAATCCTTCGACGGCATCTTCGTCGCATCCACCAATCTGATCGACACGCTCGATGCCGCTGCGCTGCGCCGCTTCGACTTCAAGCTGAAGTATGACTACCTGCGGCCCGAGCAGCGCCGGGCACTGGTGCGCAAGGTGGCCATCGACGGCACCGATTCGGAACAGACGGTGCGGGCGTGGCAAACCCTCGACCGGCTGACAATGCTCACGCCGGGTGACGTGGCCAATGCATTGCGCCAGTGCGCAGTCACAGGGCAAGCCGTGACCGTGCCCACGCTGGTCGCGCTGCTGCAAGCCGAGCAGGCAATCAAGCCCGAGGGGCGGCAGCGCAGCATCGGCTTTACGGCGTAAGCGGCGTCGGCGCCGAATGCGACACAACACCGATGTTGGTCACGTGGCATTGCCAACGTTGGCGGGCGCTTCATATGATGCGATGCACGACCTTTCAAACGAATCATCCACCAAGCGGTGCAAGGAGAGAGCGATGTCCGATGGCAACACGAGCGTCTCATAGATGGAAATGGCCTGACGTTCCGGGCAATGTCATCGAGGATGAAGAGTGACCTTCGCTACAGCACGACTGATTGCGTCGAGATATTCCCGTCCCCGATAAACACCTCTGCATGTGATCTGCGGCCAATTGGCGAGTTGTACAGCCAGGCCAGAGAGTCGATCATGCGGGTCGATCGCATCGACCTGTCCAAGCTCTACAACCGTTTCCATTCCGATGCCGAGCGCGATCCCCCCCATAGAAGATCTGCGCGCATTGCAGCGCGAAATGGACATCGCCGTCGCACACGCCTACGGCTGGGACGACCTCGACCTCGAACACGGTTTTCACGAAGTGCCGTACCTGCCGGAGAACGACCGCGTCCGCTTCACCATCTCGGAATCTGCGCGTGTCGAAGTGCTACGTCGCCTATCGGAACTGAACCGCCAGCGGTACGAGGAAGAAGTCGCCCAAGGGCTGCACGGTAACACCACGCCACGCACCTCGACGCCAAAACGCCGCCGCACCAGCGCCGACGCTCCGCAACCCTCGCTCGACTTCGGCACCATACCCGCCAACGAAGGCCCATACCTCAAAGCCGCCGAACCCCGCCCCGACTACCGCGCCGGCCCCGCCCACGCCCACGCCATCGTTGAACACCTGAAAGTCCACCCCGGTTGGCACGCCAAGTCCGACATTCTCGCTGCCACTGGTATCACGGATGGCCAGTGGAACACCGCCATCAGCGAGCTGACCTCCAGCGGCAAAGTCGAACGCCAAGGCGAGCGGCGTGGAACCCGATACCGACTGATCGAATAGCAAGGAGCGACCCGTATGCCGTGGAGTCCAGGACAACTCGTCCGCCATACCGATGATCCGGCCAAGATCGGCACGGTCACCGATCAGACCCGTGCGCGTGCATTCGGCTCGCAATACCGTGTGAATTGGAATGGGCGTCTGGATTGGCACTACGAGGAGGAGTTGGTCGCTGCCGATGCGGGTGGCGACGATCCTCTGGAATTGATCCGTGAAGGACGTTACGGACGAGTGGATGATCTGCGCCAATTGCTGACGCATATCCATCTGGCAGGGCGGCTGTCGAACGTCGTCTATGCCATGGGCCTGACCCAGACCGACTTCTACCCACATCAATACAAGCCGTTGCTGACCCTGCTGGACTCACCCGTCAACGGCCTGCTGATCGCGGACGAAGTGGGTCTGGGCAAAACGATCGAGGCGGGACTGATCTGGACTGAACTGCGTGCCCGCTACGACATGCACCGCCTGTTGGTGGTGTGCCCCGCCATGCTGCGGGAGAAGTGGCGGTTCGAGCTTTCCTCGCGCTTCGGTCTGGATGCTCGTATCGTCGATGCGGAAACGTTGCGGCAAGAACTGAGTTCGACCGAGCACCGCGAGCGCGCGTGGATCGTCAGCTACCAAGGCATCCGCGTTCCGAGCGATTGGGATGCCAACGAGAGCGACAAGCCCAAGCGATCGGTTCGCGCCCGGCTCGCCGACTTGCTCTACCAGCACGCCGATCAGGAACCCCTGCTGGACTTGGTGATCTTCGATGAAGCGCACTACATGCGCAAAGAAGAAACTGGTGCATGGCGGACGGGCAGCTTGCTGAGGGATGTCAGCGAATACCAGTTGATGCTTTCGGCGACGCCGATCAATCTCGGTTCGAAAGACTTGTTCAATGTGTTGCGGCTGCTCGACCCGGATCATTTCGAGTATCCGTATGACTTCCAAAACGTCGTTCTTGTCAACCGCCCGGTGATCGCTGCGAGCAATGTTGTGCGTGATCCGACGAGTGATGCCGGCCAGATCATGGAGGCGATACGCGAAATCGCGACGTCACCATGGTTCGAGCGATTCAAGCGCGTCGATCGCCTGATCGAGGAAGCGGAGGCGATTGAGGACTGGACGAACGACAGGCGTATCGACATCGCCGCGAAACTCGAACGGCTCAACTTGCTCGCGCACATCGTCAGCCGCACGCGCAAACGGGAGGTGCAGTCCGACCGCGTGTTGCGTGACGTCACGGTGTTCGAGGCGGAAATGTCGCCCGTGGAGCGGGAGCTTTATCAGGCGATCACCGAAGGAACGCGGGAGTATGCGCTGGCCAATGGCATCGAGCACGGTTTCCTGCTCTCCACGCCGCAACGCATGGTTGCGTCCAGTCCGGCCGCCTTGCGGCGGACGTGGTGTGATGACGGTCTTGACGCCGACGCCCTCGCGGCAGCGATGGACGAAATCGACGAGGACGAGGAAAGGCTGGCCGAACGGACATCTGGCCTCAAGCAATGGCTGGCGGGCAGAATACTGCCCCGGTTCCAGTTCGACGACCTGAGCAGGAACGACTCGAAATTCGCCGAGCTTTCCAAAGCGTTCAAGCGATTCATGGCCGAAGATCGAGACGCCAAGGCCATCGTGTTCACCACCTTTCGTGGCACGGCACGCTATCTCGTCGAGCGGCTTTCCGCCGAAAACGTGGAGGCCGGGCTGTTGATGGGTGGGGCGGAGTTCGACAAGGAAGCCGTGGTCGCTGGCTTTCGTGAGGACAAGAACTGCCGCGTGCTGGTGTGCACGGACGTGGCCGCCGAAGGCGTGGATTTGCAGTTCTGCCGCCTCGTCGTCAACTACGATCTGCCGTGGAACCCGATGCGCATTGAGCAGCGGATCGGTCGTATCGATCGCATCGGTCAACAATCCAAGCGCATCTTGGTGTGGAACTTCGTCCACAAGGACACGATAGATGCCCTCATCATTGCGAGGCTGGCCAAGCGCATCGGTGTTTTCGAGAGCACTTTGGGGGAAACGGAGGAAATCCTCGGTCAAGTGCGCAAGCTCGAACACGTCTTGTTGTCGAAGCATCTGACCACCGACGAAGAAGCGCGCTTGATCGAGGAAGTGGCGCTGGCGATCGAGAACGCAAAACGCAAACAGGAAGAGCTGGAGCGAGAGGCAATCCAACTGGTGGCACACGGTCAGCAACTGTTGGCGCAGATCGAAGCCGCGCGCGGCGATGGAAAGATCGTTACCCGGCACGATCTGATTCGTTACGTCGATGGGTGCCTCAGAAACCTTCCTGGTTGTCGGATCAATGCTGCGCACGGTGATGCCGACACGTTCGACATCGGCTTGAGCCCCAGCTTTGCTGCCGAACTTGACGAGTTCCTGAGGCGGGAGAATCTGGTCGGGAAGACGGCTCTTGCCTCCGGCCAGACGAAGCGTTGCCGCTTCACCGACCGGATCACCGACAAGCCGAAACCCGGCGAGGAGATCGTCCATCGCTTCCATCCGATCATTCGCTTCCTGTCGCGCAAGGCCGATGAGTTGGAGGATCGGTTTCCGCTTTATGCCGCCAGAGTCGCTGCCGAAGGCATTGAGGTGGGCCGATATGCGCTGATGACTCGGCTGGCGAGCTTTTCTGGCGTAAAGGAAGAGGAACACCTCTTGGTCGCTGCCGTTCCTCTCGACGGCGAACCATCCCTCGACGACCGGGTGGCGGAGGCCTTGCTCGACTCGGTCAGGAAGTCGGGGGACGACTGGCCGACGGTGGCGGTGGATGTCCTTGCGGATGCCGGGGTAGCCGCTGCAGAGCGGAGCGAGGAAATGCTCAGGGATCGGTACAAGGCGATCAAGGATGAGAAAAGGCGCGAGAACAGAGACCGCGCCGACGTGCTTTCCCAACTATTGGATGACCACATCCGAAAGAAACGCGAGGGATTCGAGAAACGGATCAGCAATCACGAATACGCTGCATCGGCGTTTGGAAGTAGCCCGGATGGTAAGCGGCGCAAGGGCTTGGCGAATGCCGAACGCAAGAAGATGGAGGATTTTCTGGCCCGCATGGAGACCCGTCGGGCGACGCTGGAGCGCAAGAGTCGGGCCTTTTCGGCAGACTCGCGTGATATCTGCGTTGTGCTTGTGGACGTAGTGTCCACGGGAGAGCGTTCATGAAAAACTGGAAAGATAAACTGCGAGATATCAAGAACGCACTGCGTGGGTCGGGTCGGGGCAGGGAACCAGATGATGAACTGCCCAAGATCGACTTCGTTCCACCTCCAGCGTGGCTGGCCGGTGATCAGTCGACTCCGAAGAAGTCATCAGCACAGAATTCCGCTCTGCGGACAACACGTTTGCCTGGTGGTAAGCCGACTCCAAAGAAACCGCCAGCACGGAATCCCGTTCTGCTGACAACACGTCTAGCAAGTGGCCATCCGACTCCAAAGAAGCCATCAGCGCAGAGTCCCATTCCGCCGCCAGCGCGCCAGGCTGGTGGTCAGCTGACACCAGAGAAGTTACCTGCACGGAATCCCGTTCCGAAACCCGCCGCTCCGGTCGCAGCAGTCGTAGCGCCAGCTACCAATCCGCCACCAAGGCCCAGCGTTCCAACGCCACCGCCATTCAAACCCCGCATCGACGACGGATGTGTGCTGAACATGCCGGCGTGGAGCGACGTCGGCAGATCGTTGCAGCATCCCGAACATCAGGGTGGACGCTCGGCACCAATGACCGTCAGAGTTGGGCTGGATTTCGGAACCGCTTTCACGAAGGTGGCGATTCGCGCAGGTGTCGATCTGGTGCCTGTCGAATGGTCTGCCGTCACGGGAGATGACTCGGAAACGGGGCGCTACGTGGTTCCCGGTTTCGTCGTTCGTGCGCCAGATGGCGAATTCTGCTGGCGGCGCCTCACCGAAGCTGACATTCGAGGAAACCTCAAGCTTCCGGTCATCGAGATGGTCGGGACGGGTGAATGCCCAATAGCCACCGTGGCGTATCTGGCGTTGGTCATCCGCTACGCAAGGGCGTTCTTATACCGAAACGCGGAAATTGGACGCAAGCTCGTGGTGCGTTCGTTGCGCTGGGAGCTGAACATCGGCTGCCCCACCGAGCCACACGAGAACCCAAAGGTCGTCGATGTATTCCGGCGCATCGCCCGAACTGCGTGGCGGTTGGCGGCGGAAGATCGGCTCGCAGAGCAGGGCGTCCTGGCTGCATGGTCTTTGGCCGATTCTGCAATAACCCTCGCAGCAGAACCGGGTGTCGTCCCGGAGTTCGTCGCCCAAATCGCGGGATATCTGGGGTCGCCGCAGGTGAAGGAAGGTCTGCACGCGCTGATCGACGTCGGTGCGGCCACCCTCGACGTGGCGACGTTCAACGTCGTCTTGCGAAACGATCGGGCATCTCCGCCACGCATCCCTATCTTCTTTTCCGCGGTTCGTCCCCTCGGAACACACTATCTACGCCATAACCGTCATTCCAGACTCGGCCTCGATCTATCGTGGAACGATGCAGCACCCGTCGAATCGTCCGATGACTTCGGAAAACGGAATGGAAAGCCATTGGACGCGGTCGTGGCAGTCGATGAGGAATTCGTGGGACAAGTTGTCAGCTGCATCTTCGGCGTCATCAATGGAACCCGAACCAACGCACGAGGAGATCCGCGCAGTTCGGCCTGGCGAGAGGGCTTGCCGATATTCGTCACCGGCGGTGGAGCGAATTGCGCCCTGTATCGCCAAGCCACTGAGGTGGTGCAACGACAAGTGAAGTCGCGAGTCGAGCGGCAAACGGGCCCTTCGAGACATTTCCGGCTGATCGAATTGAACCAAACCTTCGGCAATGCACGACAAATCGAGGCGGGCGACAGGCTGACCGTGGCACTCGGGCTGACGGAGGATGCCGAAAACATCGCTCGCGTCGTCCCACACCGGGACATCGAGCCGATCCCATATGACGCGCAGGAACGTGTCGATCACACGGAACTGTATGGAGACCGATGATGAAAAATGATTCGAATGCCGGCACGGCTTCGTTCCCAACGCATGGATCGCCGTCGACCACGGTCTCGGCACCGATCGCAGGCTCGCTCCCTACACCCTTGTCTTGAAGGGCGACCGCTCCCTGTATCAAGCCATCGCCGATGATGACTATCACACGAGATGGAACAATCGAAGTCGCACGCCGCCAAGAAGACGCAGCGGATTGACAACGGCATTGAAGCTCAACGCGCAGTTTTGAAGGTGCCGCCCGCAGTGTGGACGCGAATATGGGAAATCTTGGCAAGCGAGGGCGCGGTGACACCCAAGGAATCGGCCATCCTGAAGCTGGCAACGCGGATTCCATCCAAGGTACCTTCCGACAAGCAACGCCAAGTCCTTCTCGCAATACTTGAACGCGCCCGACTCGAAGGCATCGAGCCAAAGTTGAACCAAGAACCGTGACGCGCTTTAGCAAAAGCCCGCATCAGAGGCGGGCATCCAGTTGCCGGATCCGGGCATATTGGTGGTGGCTATGGGTGGACTCGAACCACCGACCCCAGCATTATGAGTGCTGTGCTCTAACCGGCTGAGCTACATAGCCATGGCGCCGCATTGTACCGTGTGCGGGCACGTCGCCGCGGCGGCGGAT
>WBZO01007448.1_pt1 | contig 10140 bp, 8 predicted proteins | sample 5204261 | NCBI WGS metagenome assembly WBZO01 (sample SAMN12412400, study PRJNA552823) | activated sludge metagenome | isolation source: activated sludge from anammox sidestream of wastewater treatment plant... | place: USA: North Carolina | collected 2017-09
GGATAGGCGCCCCCGCCCGCGGGGACGCGGGCGGGGCCCTCGGCCGGGCGGTGGAGGAGGCGCGCCTGCGCTTCCCGCTTGCCGGCTGCGTCGAGGAGTGCGCGGAGACGGTCCGCGGCCTCCTATCCGTGCCGGCGGCCGCGCCGATCTTCTTCCCCGGCGAAGGCGCCGAGGTCCGGTCGGAGAGCGAGGTCGCGGACCGCAACGGCCGGAGATGGCGCATCGATCGGCTGATCGTTCTGCCGGACGCGGTCAGGATCGTCGACTGGAAGAGTTCCGCGGCGGACAGGGAGGGGCACGCGGCGCAGATGCGCGGCTACGCCGCGCTCGTGCGGGAGATCTACCCGGGGCGGGCGGTGCGCGCCTCTCTCGTCTACCTCGACAGCGGCGAGGTGGAGGAGGTGGGGGTGTGACTCGGGGATCCGGGGCGGACGGCGGCGCGGGGGGGGGGATGCGCGCCGGCGCTGTCGCGACGATCGGCTTCGCCGACGCCTTCATAGCGTCCATAGCGGAGCGTCTCGCCGGGGAGGCCGCCGCGCGCGACGGCGACTTGAGCCGCATCGCCGTCGTCTTCGGCGGCAGGCGCCCCGCCCTCTTCCTGGCGCGGGATCTGGGGGCGCGCCTCGGGCGGGGCTTCTTCCCGCCGCGCTGCTTCACGATGGACGGCTTCATGGAGCACTCGCTGCGCGCCCTGTCCCCGCGCCGCCCCATCCCGGCGCTGGACGCGTGGCATATCATCTATCGGCTCACGCGGGATTTCGCCCCCGGGATGTTGGAGGGGCGCAGGGCGTTTTCGCGCTTCGCGGTATGGGCGCGCGAGATAGCCGCCTTCATCGACGAGCTGGATATCGAGGATGTCGCGCCGGAAACCCTCGCCGCCGTGCAGGAGGGGGCCGCGCTCGGCCTCGACGCCGCGCCGGGGGTGGCGGGCCTGATCGAGAAGATCTCGGCGATCAGGGACGGGTACCACCGCGCCCTCGCGGAGCGCAGGGCGGCGTCGCGCGGCCTCACGTACCTCCTCGTTTCGCGCGGCATCGGCGGCCTCGCCTTCGACGAGTTCGACAGGATCCTCTTCTGCGGCCTCTTCTCCCTGCACCGCACGGAGGAACGCGTCGTATCGGAGCTGTACCGGCGGGGGGCCGCCGACCTTTATTTCCAGCGCGGGGACGAGGCGTGGCCCTCGCTCGACCGCCTCTCGAAGGCCATCGGCGCCCCGATCCCCCCCCCGGGGGGGGGCGCCGGGCGCGAGCCCGAGATCGCCCTCTGGGCCGGGAACGACACCCAGACGCAGGTCGGGATCGTGCGCGGGATCGTCGCCGGCATCCCCGACCGCTCGGAGACGGTGATCGTTCTTCCGGACCCGGGGGGCGTCATTCCGCTCGTCTCGGAGATCTCCTCCGTAGAGCCGGAGTTCAACGTCTCCATGGGATACCCCCTGCGCCGAAGCGCGCTCTGCAATCTCCTCGGCTGCGTCTTCGACGCCCAGAAAGGAATGCGCGGCGGCGCCTACTACTCCCGCGACTACCTGAGGGTGCTGACGCATCCCCTGGTGAAAAACATGTCGGTCGTCCGCGACGGCGCGCTCACCCGGGTGCTGGTCCACAAGATCGAGGAGGCGCTTCGTGGTACGGGCGGGTCGCCGCTGGAGGGGAGCCGCTTTGTCCGAGCGGAGGAGGTGGAGGCCATGGAGGGGGTGTTTTCCGCCGCGGCCGCCGCGCTGCGCGAGATGGGGATCGACGCGCGGCCGGGGGAGCTCGCGGGGGCGCTCTCCCGCCTCCACGCCTGCGTCTTCCGGCCGTGGGAGGGGATAGGGAATTTCCGGGAGTTCGCCGCCGCACTGGAGTCGTTCGTCGACGCCTGCGTGCGGATGAGCGCGCTCGAGCGCTACCCGCTCAACCTGACCTTCGCCGGCAGGCTCCTTTCGATGGCATCGGGGCTCGGGGGGGCGGAGGCGGGCGGAGAGCGGTTCGAGAAGGAGGAGATGTTCAAGCTCTTCTCCCGGCTGCTGGAGCGGGAACAGATAAGCTTCTCCGGGTCGCCGCTCCGGGGCCTCCAGGTCCTCGGGCTCATGGAGACAAGGTCGCTGGACTTCAAGAACGTGATCGTGATGGACGTCAACGAGTCCGTCCTCCCGTCGCTCCGCGGGCCCGACCCGCTCGTCCCGCGGCAGGTGCGGGTGGCCCTCGGCCTCGACCGCGCGGAGCAGGAGGAGGAGATCCAGCGTTACCATTTCACCCGCCTCGTCCGGCACGCCGAACGGGTTCACCTCGTCTACCGCGACCGCGAGGATCAGGACGAGCGCAGCCGCTTCATCGAGGAGCTCGTCTGGAGGGCGCAGCGCTCGAACGGTTCGCTCGACGCGGCGCCGGTGCGCCGGGCGAGGGTCGCGCTCCGTCTCTCCGCGGACGAATCCCCGGTCGAGAAGAGCGACGAGGTGCTGCGCTTCCTGGATGGCTTCCGCCATTCGCCCACCAGCGTCGACGCGTACCTGCGCTGCCCCCTCAGGTTCTACTACGGGCATGTCATGAGGCTCCGGGAGGCGGAGGACCTCCTCGAGGAGCCGGGCGGGGCGGAGATCGGGAGGTTCGTCCACCGCCTCCTGTACGAATCGTTCGCCCCCTTCATCGGGGGCCGCCCGCTGATCGACGCGCGTTTCAGGAAGCGGTTCTTCAAGAGGCTGAAATTCCTCTTCGACGAAATCTTCGGGAAGAGGATGCGGTCGGACGCGTTCATCCTGGAGGATGTCCTCAAGGTCAGGCTCGGCAGGTTCCTCGACGCGGAGGGGAAGCGCCCGCTTGCGGAAATCGTTGCGCTGGAGGAGGGATTCGCCGGGGCGCTTGACGTGGCGGGCGGGGTGTTCCAGTTTACGTGCAGGATAGACCGGCTGGACAGGGAAGAGGGGGGGGGACTCCTGGTCATCGACTACAAGACCGGCGCCGCGCAGGCGCCCGCCGGCCCGGACGCCCTCGATGCCATGGATATGACGCGCGATTCGATTCTCCGGGCCGTTCGTTCGTTCCAGCTCCCGATCTACAGGCGTTTCGTGTCGGAACGCTTCCCGGACGCAAAGGTGCGCGCCGCCGTCTACGATCTCAGGGAGCCGGCGATGTTGGACTTCCCGCGGGGCGGAAAGCGCCCCGACGAGGCGAGCGCGCGATGCGACGAGGCGCTCGCCTTCATCCTCCGCGAGATCACGGATCCGGCGGTGCCGTTCACGAGAAGCCCAGGCCGCGGTTGCGAATGGTGTCCGTTCAAGCTCCTCTGCCGATGAGGCCCCGCGCGGAGTTCGTCCTTGACGGGCCGCCGGGGCGGGGGTAGCATATACCCTCGTATTCAACGCCTTTCGGGAGGAAATGATGTTTGCTATAATCGAGTCGGGTTCAAAACAGTACAAGGTCTCCGCCGGCGATAGAATCGAAATCTACGCCCTTGGCCTCGACCCGGGCAAGGAAGTGGAGTTCCCCAATGTCCTCCTCGTCGCGGACGGGGAGAAGGTGGTCGTCGGAAAGCCGGTCATAGAGGGGGCGAAGGTCGTCGGAACCGCCGAGGGCGTGAAAAAGGGCGAGAAGCTCTTCCCCCTTTCGAAGAGGCGCAGGAAGAATTCGCAGCGCCGCATCGGCCACAGGCAGAAGATGAGCGTGGTGCGCATCAAGGAGATCGTGGTCGGACAGGAGGCTCGGCATGGCGCATAAAAAAGGGATGGGGAGTTCCAGGAACGGCCGGGACAGCAACTCTCAGCGGCTCGGCGTCAAGCGCTTCGGCGGCCAGGTCGTCGGCAGCGGCAGCATACTCGTCCGCCAGCGCGGCACGCGCATCCTCCCCGGCGCGAACGTCGGCCGCGGGCGAGACGACACCCTCTTTGCCCTTGTCGACGGCGTCGTGAAATACGCCGGCGCGCGGAAGAAGACGGTGAGCGTGGTGCCGGCCGTCTGAACCGCCGGCGGCCGCGGGTACACGGCGCGACGTGTTCATAGACACAATCGTGGTGCTGGTGAAGGCGGGCGACGGCGGGAACGGCTGCATGAGTTTCCGCCGCGAGAAGCACGTCCCCCTGGGCGGTCCCAACGGCGGCGACGGCGGGAAAGGCGGGGACGTTATTTTTTGCGCGGACAACAACCTCTCCACACTTCTGGACTTTTACTACCGCCCTCGCCTCGTCGCCGGGAAGGGGGAGCACGGGAGAGGCAAGCTCCAGACCGGCGCCAACGGCGGCGATCTCCTCGTCCGCGTCCCAACCGGGACCGTCGTCCGATCCATCCCGGCCGGCGAAATCCTCTGCGACCTGACGGCGGACGGGCAGCGCTTCGTCGCCGCGAGGGGAGGCGTGGGGGGGCTCGGGAACGCGCGTTTCAAGAGCCCCACGAACCGCGCCCCCAGGACCGCCACGAGGGGCGGGGCGGGCGAGGAGGCGACGCTCCGGCTCGAACTGAAGACGATCGCCGACGCCGGCCTCGTGGGATTGCCGAACGCGGGGAAGTCTACGCTCATATCGAAGATCTCCGCCGCGAGGCCGAAGATAGCCGCCTATCCGTTCACCACGCGCGAGCCGCATCTCGGCCTCGTCCGCGTCGGGGACGACCGGTCGTTCGTCGTAGCGGATATCCCCGGGCTCATGGAGGGGGCGCACCGGAACGTCGGGCTGGGGCACGAGTTCCTCCGGCACATCGAGCGCACGCGGGTGCTCCTCTTCGTGCTCGACATGGCCGCTGTAGACGGGCATGACCCGGTCGCAGCGCTCGCCACGCTCGAGCGCGAGCTCGCCCTTCATCAGCCGGCGATGCTGGAGAAAAAGAAGATCATCGCCGCGAACAAGATGGATCTCCCCGGCGCGGACGAGCGGCTGAGGGCGCTGAGGGCGGCGCGCGGCGACTGTCGCGGGGCGATACACCCGATCTCGGCCCTGACCGGAAAGGGGGTCCGGGGGCTCGTCGCGGCCCTCGCGGGGCTGCTCTGCGCCGCCGAGGGGCCGCCGGGAGGGCCCGGGGGGCGACGCCCGCCGACGCCCGCCGCGCGGCCCCCCCGCATCGCGGGCCGCCGGGACCGGCCGTCATGAGAACGCAGCTGATTTCGAAGGCGCGCAGGATCGTCGTCAAGGTCGGGAGCAACATCCTCTCCGACGAGCGCGGGATCCTGAGCGAGAGGTTCATAGCCGACCTCGCCCGCCAGGTGGCCTCCATCCGCCGCGGGGGCAAGGAGGCGGTCATCGTGACCTCGGGGGCCATCTCGGCGGGGATGGCCCGCCTTGGCCTCCCCCGCCGTCCCAGGCTCCTCCCCGGCCTCCAGGCCGCCGCCGCGGTCGGCCAGGGCCATCTCATGCACCTCTACGCCGCGGCCTTCCGCGGGGAGGGGGTGGAGGTGGGGCAGATACTACTCACCGCCGACGACCTCAAGGCCCGCTCCCGGCATCTGAACGCCCGGAACACCATCATCGCCCTGCTCGACAGCGGCGTCGTTCCCATCATCAACGAGAACGACACCGTCTCGACCGACGAGATCAAGTTCGGCGACAACGACTGCCTCTCGGCGCTTGTGGCGAACCTCGTTGCAGCGGACCTCCTCGTGATCCTCACCGACGCGCAGGGCCTCATGACGGAAGACCCGAAGAAGGGCGGCGGGGAGCTGATCGCGGAGGTGGCGCGCATCGGCCCGGAGATCGAGGCGCTCGCCAAGGGTGCCGGATCCGACAGGGGCACGGGCGGGATGGTTTCGAAACTCCGGGCCGTGAAGATGGTTGTGTTCTCCGGCGAGTCGGCCGTAATCGCGGACGGAAGGGAACGGGACATCCTCGCGCGGATCGTGCGCGGGGAGGCCGTGGGGACGTTCTTCCATCCCGCGAAGGAGAGGATGGACGGCCGCAAGCGTTGGATCGCCTACTTCATCAAGCCGAAGGGGAAAGTCGTCATCGACGACGGCGCGGTGTCGGCGATCCTCCGGAAGGGGACCAGCCTGCTCCCCTCCGGGATACGGGGGGTGTCGGGGGATTTCAAGAAGGGCGACACGGTCAGCGTCGTCTCAACGGCGGGGCGCGAGGTGGCGCGGGGGCTCACCAACTACTCCGCCTCCGATCTGCGCCTGATCGGCGGGCGCAAGACCGGGGAGATAAAGGGGATCCTGGGCCGCAAGGATTACGACGAGGCGGTGCACAGGGACAACCTCGTGCTGCTCGGCGACAGGGGGCAGTAGCGGCTCGCGTCTCGGTACCGGCGGCCCGCCGGCCCCGCATGCGTGCCGGGGGATCGACGCGCCGGGGGGGCTTCACCGAGGAGGCGCATCGGCATGACAGGCATCAGGGCGTACGTGGAGGATCTCGGGCGAAGGGCGCGCGCGGCCTCGACCCTCCTCGCCGCGGCATCCACCGGGGACAAAAACGCGGCGCTCCTCGCCATGGCGGACGCCGTCGAGGGCGGGTCGAGCGCCATCCAGGCGGCGAACCGCGAGGATGTCGAAGCCGCGGAGAGGGCGGGGGTCGCGGCGGCGGTCCGGCAGCGCCTGGCCCTCGGGCGGAAGGGGGTCGCGGAGATCTGCAATGGGCTGAGGCAGGTCGCCGCCCTCCCCGATCCGGTGGGGGAGGTGCTGGCGGAGTGGGAGAGGCCGAACGGCCTGAAGATCAGCAAGGTCCGCGTCCCGATCGGCGTGATCGCCATGATCTACGAGGCGCGCCCGAACGTGACGCCCGACGCCGCCGCGCTATGCGTCAAGTCCGGAAACGCGGTGATCCTGCGCGGCGGACGCGAGGCCCTGCGCTCGAACATCGCCCTCGCGCGGCTCCTCCGCAAGGCGGCCGCGGCGAACGGCCTCCCCGAGGACGTGATACAGCTCGTGGAGAGGCCCGAACACGAGGCGGTCAACGAGCTGCTCACGTTGGACGCGTTCATCGACCTCGTGATCCCGCGCGGCGGGGAGGCGTTGATCCGGAAGGTCGCCGAGATCTCGAGGATCCCCGTCATCAAGCATTACAGGGGCGTCTGCCACGTCTACGTGGACCGGCGGGCGGACCCCGGCATGGCCGAACGGATCGTGCTGAACGCCAAGACCCAGAAACCGGCGGTCTGCAACGCCGTCGAGGCGATTCTCGTGCACGAGGAGATCGCCCGCGCCTTCCTCCCCCGCGTCTCGATTTCCCTCGCCGCGCGGGGCGTGGAACTCCGGGGCGACGCCGCCGCGCGCGCGATCGTCCCCTCGATGAAGGCGGCCGCGGACGACGACTGGGGACGGGAGTACCTCGATCTCATCCTCGCGGTAAGGGTGGTGAAGGACGAGGGGGAGGCGATGAGGCATATCGCGCGCCACGGCTCCCAGCACTCCGACGCCATCGTGACGGAGGACCGGGAGGCCGCGGAACGGTTCCTCCGCGGGGTGGATTCGTCGGCGGTCTTCTGGAACGCCTCGCCGCGCTTCAACGACGGCGGGCAGTTCGGCATGGGCGCGGAGATCGGGATCAGCACGGACCGCATACACGCCCGCGGCCCCATGGCCCTCCCCGAACTGACCATTTACAAGTATATCGTGCGCGGGAGCGGGCAGGTGAGGGAGTGAGGAAAGGGGCGGGGCGCCGGGTCCCGGAACGGAAACAGGGCATGACCGCGTCGCGCGACGCCGGAATTATCGTCATGGGCGGCTCCTTCGACCCGATCCATCTCGGCCACCTGATCGTCGCCGAGCGGGCGGCGGAGCTGCTGCGCGCCCGCGGGGTCATCTTCATCCCGTGCAACATCCCCCCCCACAAGCCCGCCACGGAGCTCGCCCCTGGGCGCCACCGGTTGAGGATGGTGGAGCTCGCCATACGCGGCAACCGGGGGTTCCGCGCCGACGATATCGAGCTGCGCCGCGGCGGGGTATCGTACACGGTGGAGACCATCGAGGCGCTCAGGGCGCGGCGCGGCCCACGCGCGAAGATCTGGCTCCTGATCGGCGCGGACAGCCTGCTGGAGCTCCCGACGTGGAGGGATTACCGCAGGATCCTCTCCCTCTGCACGGTCGTGACGGCCGGGCGCCCCGGAACCGAGATCGGGGCGCGGGTCGGAAGAGGCCCGGTGCGCGGCGTGGACCCGGCGCGGCCGGCCGCGCGCATCCTCGACACGCCGCGCATCGACATCTCCTCGACGGAGATCAGGCGGCGCCGCCGCGAGGGATTGAGCATACGATACATGGTCCCGCGGGCGGTCGAACGTTACATCTCGTCCCGCGGGCTGTACCGCGGATCGGCGTGTCGCGGGCGCGCGAGATGCCGCGCCTGCGGTTATTAGGCCCGATCCCGGCCGGACGGCGCGAGTGCCGGCGACGGAGACGCGCGGGGCGGCGCCGGGTCCTCGATCTCGCGGGGATGCCGTCCGGCACGGTCGTGCGGCGGGGCTAGACAGGGGGGCGGATTTGAGAAAACCACGCGCTGGGAAGCCGCCGGCGGCGAAAAGAATCGCCCTCGCCTGCGCCGCCGCCGCGGAGGATAAGAAGGCGGGCGGGATCGTCGTCATGGACATGCGGAAGGTGTCGACGATAGCCGACTATTTCGTCATCTGCGACGGGACCTCGGACCGCCACGTGAAGGCGATCGCGGAGGGCGTCATCAAGGGGGTGGAGGACGCGGGGGCGCGCTGCTACCACAGCGAGGGGTGGGGGGATGCCTCCTGGGTGGTCCTGGATTTCGCCGACGTCATCGCACACGTGTTCCTGCGGGAGACGCGGGATCGTTACCAGATCGAGCGCCTCTGGGGCGACGCGAAGACGGTGAAACGGTGACGCAGGCAGTCGGAACGGAACATGCGAACTGAGCCGGTCACGCCGAACGGATCCATCCGCGGCCGCATAGAAGATGCCCTCCTCCGCGCCTGCCGCGGGATCGCGGGCGGCGACCCCCCCCCCGTCGTTCTCGAGAAGCCCCGCCGCGGGGGGCACGGAGATCTATCGACCAACCTCGCCATGCTGGCCGCAAGGGGGACGGGGGCTAAGGGGCGGGAGATCGCCGAGAGGCTCGCCGCATCCCTCCGGGCCGATCCCGCGCTCTGCCCGACCCTCTGCGAAAAGATCGAGGTCGCCGGCGGCGGCTTCATAAACATCTTCCTCTCCCCCGGGGCGCTCCACGCCCAGCTCGCCGCCCTGCTCGCCGAGCCGGCGCGTTACGGCGCGACCCGGAGGAGCGGGGCGCCCAGGGTCCTTATCGAGTTCGTGAGCGCCAATCCCACCGGCCCCCTCACGGTCGCCCACGGCCGACAGGCCGCCGTCGGCGACAGTCTCGCCCGGATCATGGAGGCGGCCGGATTCGTCGTGGCGCGCGAGTACTATCTCAACGACCTCGGGAAGCAGATCCGCCTCCTCGGCGCTTCGGCTCTGGCGCGCTACCTGGAACTCTTCGGCAGGAAGGCCGAGGTCCCCGAGGACGGATACAGGGGCGGCTACATGCGCGGGGTCGCCGCGCGCGCGAAGGAGAGGGAGGGGGGGCGGTGGCTCGACGCCCCGGGGGAAGAGGCGGTCGCCTTCTTCTCGAAGTTCGCCGCGGAGGATATCCTCAAGGGGATTGTCGCCGACCTCGACGAGTTCCGGGTCCGCTTCGACCATTGGACGAGCGAGGCCGAGTTCAGCGCCACGGGAAAGATCGAGCGGTGCATGGAGTTTCTGCGCGGCAAGGGGCTCATCCGCGACAGGGAGGGCGCCGTCTGGTTCGAGAGCACGAGGTTCGGCGACGACAAGGACCGCGTCCTCGTCAAGGGCGACGGCTCCCGCACCTACTTCGCCCCGGATATCGCCTACCACCGCGACAAGTTCGAGCGAGGATTCGACCGCGTGATCGATCTCTGGGGGCCGGACCACCACGGCTACATCCCCCGGATGTCCGCCGCGATAAGGGCCCTCGGCCATGATGAGGGGCGGTTCACGCCGATCATCGTGCAGCTCACGACCCTCTTCCGCGGGAAGGAGAAACTCTCCATGTCCACGCGTGCGGGGGAGTTCGTCACCCTGCGCGAGGTGATCGACGAGGTCGGGGTGGACGCCGCCCGCTACTTCTTCGCCCGCATGCGCACCGACAGCCACCTGAACTTCGACCTGGCCCTCGCGGCGAAGCGCTCGAACGACAACCCGGTCTACTACGTCCAGTACGTCCACGCGCGGATATGCAGCATCTTCAAGAGGCTTCCGGAGAAACTC
>WBZO01007449.1_pt1 | contig 10139 bp, 8 predicted proteins | sample 5204261 | NCBI WGS metagenome assembly WBZO01 (sample SAMN12412400, study PRJNA552823) | activated sludge metagenome | isolation source: activated sludge from anammox sidestream of wastewater treatment plant... | place: USA: North Carolina | collected 2017-09
GTGCTGAACAAATTGGTTATATTCCGCAGGTGATTCTTGCCGGGAGACGGATCAATGATAATATGGGGCGCTATGTGGCTCGTAAAGGGATTAAACTACTTCTCAAACATGGTTTAGCTATTGATAGTTTGGAAACGGTGGTGCTTGGATTTACCTTCAAGGAAGATTGTCCAGATGTTCGAAATACCAAGGTAATTGATATAATTCGTGAGCTTGAAGATTATAATGCCAAAGTTTATACCTACGATCCAGTAGCCGATAAAGAAGATGCATTTCACGAATATAATGTTAAGTTCTATGAGTTTAATGAATTACCTCAGGTGCCATTATTAATACTAGCAGTATCTCATTCTGAATTTAAACAAATTGAACTGGATACTTTGTTAGCGAAAGTTAAGCCTGGCGGGATAATCTTGGATGTTAAATCTGTATTACCAAAAGATGAAATTCTTGCTCGTGGATATAGATTGTGGCGTTTATAATTTTGGAGAAATTTTAATATGTTTAAAACAGTTGTTGCTCGTGAATATAATTATCAGGATGTATATTTAAGACCTCGCCATACGGTGGTTAATAGTCGTAAAGAGTGTGATACCTCAGTAACTCTAGGTCGGCATAAATTTATTATGCCCGTTTATCCTTCAAATATGAAATCAGTAGTTAATGTAGATACTTGTGAATTTCTTGCTCGTCGTGGCTGGTTCTATACCATGCATCGTTTTAACGTTGATCAGGTTGAATTTGTAAGTTATATGCAAGAAAACGGGCTAATAGCGTCAATTAGTATCGGAGTAAATGATGATACGATTACGCAATTAAAGCAGCTACAGGTTGCTGGACTTACTCCTGAATTTATGACACTTGATATTGCTAATGCTTGGTGTCCCAAAGCCGAGCGGATGATAAAATATGTAAAAGACCATTTCGAATCATTTTTGATTGTAGGGAATATTGCTGGTAGTGATGCGGCTCGGGATGTTCATGCTTGGGGTGCTGATGCAATCAAAGCCGGGATTGCTGGAGGTAAAGTTTGCATTACCAAAAATAAAACTGGATTCCATCGTCCGATGGTATCTACTATTTTGGATTGTGCTAGCTACACTCGTGGAGCTGGAGTGCCACTGATTGCTGATGGAGGTATAGTTGAACATGGTGATATTGCCAAAGCATTTGCTTGTGGAGCTAATCTGGTAATGGCGGGTAGCCTTTTTGCTGGTTATGATCAATCAGCCGGTAATATTATTGAGGTAACTATTGATGGACAGGCTTCGCCACGTGCTTTTAAAGAGTACTATGGTTCAGCTTCACAGTATAATAAGGGTGAATATAAGAATGTGGAAGGAAAAAAAATCCTGATTGACTATCGAGGTAATATGGAGCGACTGCTTAATGAGCTTAAGGAAGATCTTCAGTCTTCAATTAGCTATGTAGGTGGAACTAAAGTTGATGATTTAATTCATGCTGAAATTATTTCCATCAGCTAATTTGATCGGTTTTACTTATTCAAGGGAGTTGGGCTTTGTACCAGCTCTTTTTTATTGGAAAATAAAAAACCCCACTATGTCGTATGATGAATATTCATGATGAACCTAGTCAAAATTTTAGGTCGGCTTGTAGTTTAATGGGATCATCCGCAAGGAACGATACACGCTCACTACATGAAAGCTAACCTATCTAAGAGCATCATTGGTTCAAGAATATTACTTCAACTACGCGAGCACTGTAGGGCAATAATTATTTTACCTCAGAAACTTCTTAGCGTGCATTAAATTATTCTATTATTTTTCTAATAAATTTCTATTGTTAAATAAGTTGAAATAGTTCAATGTGATAATTTTTCATCTGGTTCGAGATTTTGTGTGATAGTTTGACTAAAACACCATTCAATAAAATTAATAAAGGCTTGGGACTTTCTATTTTGTACGTTGTTATTGGACATTAGATAATAGTTAACTATTCCAAAATGGTAATCTGGCAATAGTTGGATTAGATTACTCCGCTTGTAATGTTCCTCAAGGCAGACAGCAATTGCATGGTGTGCTTGCGCTATTTCAATCGTTTGATAACAACTATTTAATAGCATCTTGCTTTTGGGATTAAAACTGGTTGCCTGCTCATTTTTTATGTTATAAGCAATTGTATTTGACGGTAAATCATTATTTTTAAGAATGATATGGTGATTAACAAGATCCTTGAGCTTTTTTACTTGTCCATATTGCCTGATATACTCATCTGAACAGCAGGCAACTAATTTTGCTGAATATAGTTTGCGAATTTTCTGGGTTGGACGTTCTGGTAAGTGAGAAATTATTGCAATATCATAATCACTTCTTAGCATATCAAAGTCAGTATTGATGTAATCAATATCTAATTCAAGCTCAGGGTGATCTTGCATGAATTTACCTAGGTGTGGATTAATAATTTCAATTGATACAGTTATTGGCAGTGCAATTCTTAGTCTGCCTGAAATAGTATTTTCCTGTTGTTTCAAATGCTCTATGACATTTTCGATATAGTGTGCATGATCTTTAAATTTATGGAAAAGAGTATTACCTGCATCGGTAAGAGAGAAATTATGTGTATCTCTTTTTAGAAGGGCTAGTGATAATGTTTCCTCAAGGTTCTTTATTCGGCGGCTAATTGTGGGTTGTGGAATTTTCAAAATTGTTGAGGCGGTACTATATGAACCACATTTTACTAATTGGGCAAATAATATTATATCATCATACATGAATAAATTCTCATTTCCTAATCTGTGAGACTTTTATATTATCAATATCTAGAAAACTATCCTTGCGGGATATCTGTTTCTTGCTTGAGTAGCTGGCGATGGCGGGTGATTACATTATAGGGGAAATTATGTTTGACAAGTTGCCCAAGTTTTTCTGTTAAATATACAGAACGATGTTTTCCACCCGTACAGCCAATCGATATTGTCAAGTAGTTACGGTTATCTCTACTAAATTCATCAAACCAGCGGCTTAGCATTTTATATATATCGCCAAGCATATTTTGAACCGCAGGTTCTTTATCAAGAAACTCAATTATTGGTATTTGCGTTCCATTAAAATCGCGAATATTTTTATCATAATGAGGATTTGGTAAACAGCGGACATCAAATACGAAGTCAGAATCAATCGGAAGATGATATTTAAAGCCAAAAGATTGAATAATTATATTTAACTGGTTAAAGTCGGCTTCGACAAATTCTTTTACCAGTTTGCGTAAATCATTGGCTGATAAATGGCTGGTGTCTATTCGGTGGGATATCATTGCAATTTCAGCAAGCAAATCGCGTTCCAACGCTATACTTTCTTCAATTGTGCGTGTAGCTGTAGTAAGTGGATGTTTGCGCCGTGTTTCCGAGAAGCGAGTTAGTAAAGATGTGTTATTCGCATCAAGATAGATTAAACGGGTATCAATTCCGTTGTCCCGTAATGTTTTGATTGACTCTGGCAGTTTATCCAGTAACGGACTGGTTTTTATATCAACACCGACAGCAATGTGATTATAGCCATATTGTTGATAGATCTGTGCCAGTTGTTCAAGCATGGAGAGAGGCAAGTTATCAATACAGTAATAGCCGCTATCTTCAAGAATTCGTAGTGCAGTTGATTTTCCTGCTCCAGATAAGCCACTAACCAGAATAATTTGCATCTTATTGGTTATCCTGTTCAATCATTTTAAACTGTTCTTCAATAAAGAAGTTATGGGAGTCATAGCCTATTTCTCTTGATGTTGCGTATTTAACAATTAATTCAACCAAAACCGGCAGATTTCGATTAGCACCAATAGGTAGCTTATAAAGAGGTATTTTTACACCAAGAACATCTACTTCGCTAATTAATTGCATTAATCTGTCTTTATTTACGATATCAAGCATACTGTTATCAACAAGTTCAATTACAAGCGCAAGTCTTTGTTGTTGACAAAGTGCCTGCATTCCGTAAAAACGTCCAATATCAACAAAACCGATGCCCCGAATTTCCATAAAGCCAATACCAAATGATTGCGGCGCAGACAGGATTATTTCCTGATTAATCAATTGACCTGACACAAGATCATCGCAAATCAGACGGTGACCACGATCAATTAATTCTAGTCCAAGCTCACTCTTACCAACTCCACTTTTGCCGATAATTACCACGCCCTGATTAAATATCTCAAAAGCAATTCCATGGTGGGCAATAGAATCCTGAGTTGATTTCCACTCCCGTTTGTTTAGGCTGGTATGGTTTGATTCAGCAAATAAATCATTTTGATATGTGTTACTCTGGTCGTTGACCATTCCAGAGACTCTCCAAATCATAATATGCTCGTACTTGTGGTAACATTATGTGCACAACCAGATCTCCGCTATCTACTAGTACCCATTCACCACCTTGTTCACCCTCTACACCGACTATCTCAATCTGATTTTTTTTAAATTCTTCGCTAACGTTATTAGCTAATGCTTTAACCTGACGATTTGAATTTCCAGTACAGACTATCATTCTGCTAAATAATGGCGATAATTCTTCAGTATCAAGTACGACGATGTTTTCACCTTTTACATCTTCTAATGCGTTTACTGCTATCTTGGCGATTTCTTCTATATTTATCATTATTTTCCTTCACTAAGGGTTAATTTATTATTTTAGCACATCTCTAGCCAAGCGGTTGTAAGTTCGTGGGGGACTATCCTTTTGCTATTGGCAAATATCAAGTTCAAAATGCTTGTTTATACCCATACAAAAGTGTGGTTGTAATAAATACTATGATCGATTATTATCTGGTTCTTAGCGGTAATTAATTCAGTTATTGGAGAATAAAGTGTTAAGTAAAAGTGAGATCAAACAATACCACGAATCGGGTTTTGTCATTAAAGAGGTTTTATCAGAGTTAGAGCTTGAGTATTATAAAGATCAGATCAATAACTCGCATTTAGCAAAACTACTTAAAGTATCAAATAAGATGATAAATGCTCAATTTTTACAGCCAAGAAATGCAATCTTTGGATTACAACAGATTATTTGTAACAAAAAAATACATAATGTCTGCATGGATTTACTAAATGGTGGAACGGCTATTCTTGATGGGGCATCGGTCTTATGTGGTAGGGTAGGGGTTGACTATCGTCAGGGGTGGCATCGAGATATTATGCAGATTCCAGCTCGACAAATAAATACTGGCTGGTTTACACGAAGCCATTTTCATAATAATGTGCAAGCTAGTATAGCTCTATTACCAGACTCTTGTTTATGGTTGGTAAGAGGGAGTCACAAGCGAAATTTTACTAGAACGGAAACAGAAGCTTTTGCGGGCTCCCTAAAAATTGCACCAATATCTGATATTGATTTACCAGATTCTTTGCAAATAAGGCTCAAGCCGGGCGAAGCTGTATTTTATAATAACCACGCTATTCATCGTAATTATACAGAAGCTTTGGTGGCTGAGCGCATGACAATCCAGCTAGGTTATCATTCTGATTTATTTGCGCCAACTGCACATTTCGGTGTTATTAATTATCATGAATTTACTGATGATTATCTAAAATCTTTGTTTCCAGAAGTAAGGAAACAATTAATGAGGCATATTGCTGAACGAAATAAATATCCGGAGTCTGAACGGCATCACCAGCAGTATCAGGATTTTATTATGCATGCATTTCGGGTCGGATAGCTTGATTGATGAAGATTACCTAATTGAATCTGATAGCTGGTGGCTAAAACCTAGCTCCTAAATAAATTACCCCAAGTTTAGCTTGGGGTAATTTATGCTTCTATTATTGACAGCTTTCGCAATCAGGATTATCAATTGAACAGAATTTAGCATCAGTAGCTGGTGCTGCTGCTGTATCCACATTTACTCGCGAACTAAACTGACCTGCACTACCATCGGCAGAAACCGCATTTAATTCACCTCCACGCCCAGTTGACTTCTCTGCTGAAGTTGCACCAAGAGTACGTAAATAATAAGTGGTTTTAAGCCCACGAATCCATGCCAGACGATATAATTCATCAAGTTTGCGCCCAGATGCCTGAGCAACGTATAAATTCAATGACTGAGCCTGATCAATCCACTTTTGGCGACGGCTCGCTGCTTCAACAAGCCAGCTTGGATCCATCTCAAATGCTGTTGCATAAAGTTCACGTAAATCGGTAGGGATTCGCTCAATGCGCGCTAAAGAGCCATCAAAATATTTGATATCGGATAGCATAACTTCATCCCATAAACCACGCTGTTTCAAATCGCGAACTAGATATTCATTTACTACTGTAAATTCACCAGATAGATTTGATTTAACAAAAATATTTTGATAAGTAGGTTCAATACACGCTGAAACACCGATAATATTTGAGATCGTAGCAGTTGGTGCAATCGCCAGACAGTTTGAATTACGCATCCCTTGCTCTTGGATTTTTTGGCGTAAAGCATCCCAATCAAGAGTTGCAGAAGTGTCAACCTCTATATACTGGCTACCACGTGCATCTGCCAATAATTTTAATGAATCAAGTGGCAAAATACCTTTTGACCAGAGGCTACCCTCATAACTTGAATAACGCCCACGTTCAACCGCTAAATCAGTTGATGCCATATATGCATAGTAAGCAATTGCTTCCATCGATTTATCGGCAAAATCGACCGCTTCATTTGATGAGTATGGAATACGTAGCATATGTAGAGCATCCTGAAAGCCCATAAAACCAAGTCCAACTGGACGATGCTTAAGATTTGAATTACGCGCCTTAACTACCGGATAGAAATTAATATCAATCACGTTATCTAGCATACGCATTGCCGTTGCAACCGTGCGTTTTAACTTATCTAAATCCAGACCTTTATCGGTTAGATGATTAACCAAATTTACTGAGCCAAGATTACATACAGCAATCTCGTTAGCATTAGTATTTAATGTAATTTCAGTACATAAATTTGAACTGTGAACTACGCCAACATGCTGCTGTGGTGAACGGATATTACATGGATCTTTGAAGGTAACCCATGGATGTCCAGTTTCAAAAAGCATAGTTAGCATTTTTCGCCACAACTGTAATGCTGGGATCTTTTTATAAACACGTAATTTACCTTCAGCACCAAGCTGTTCATACTTTAGGTAAGCTTCTTCAAACTCTTTACCATATTTATCATGTAAATCGGGTACTTCATTTGGTGAAAATAATGACCACTCACCTTGTTCATGTACTCGTTTCATGAATAAATCAGGAATCCAGTTCGCAGTATTAATATCATGGCAGCGACGACGATCATCACCGGTATTCTTGCGTAAATCCATAAATTCTTCGATATCGGCATGCCAGCTTTCGAGATATACGCAAGCGGCACCTTTACGTTTTCCACCTTGATTTACGGCAACACAAGTATCATTGACTACTTTCAAAAACGGTATAACACCCTGAGACTTACCATTTGTACCTTTAATATGTGCGCCAAGAGAACGAATCGGTGTCCAGTCATTACCCAAACCACCAGCGAATTTTGATAATTGAGCATTCTCTTTAATTGCATCGTAAATACCGATCAAATCATCTGATACTGTACTTAAATAGCAACTAGATAGCTGAGAATGCAAAGTACCAGAATTAAATAATGTCGGAGTTGATGACATAAAATCAAAGCTTGATAATAATTTGTAAAATTCTATCGCTCGTTTCTCACGCTCAACTTCATTAATCGCTAGTCCCATGGCTACGCGCATAAAGAAAATTTGTGGTAATTCAATCCTGCGTCCACGAATATGGATAAAATAGCGATCATAAAGTGTTTGCAAGCCAAGGTATTTAAACTGATAATCACGCTTAGCTTCAAGAGCTGCTGCTAGTACTGATAAATCAAATTCAGCAAGACGCGGGTCAAGTAGTTCAGCCTCAATCCCTTTTTTCACATATTCAGGGAAGTAGCTGCGATACACTTCAGCCATCTCAAGCTGACTTACTTCACGCCCGATTACTTCATGACGGATTGTATGTAGTAATAATCTAGCCGTTACAAAATTATAGGCTGGCTCATTTTCAATCAGCTGGCGAGCAGCAAGAATTACTGATTTAAATACCTCATCTTCACTGACACCATCATAAAGGTTTTTAAGCGCTTCATCAAGGATGATTTTTGAATTTACTTCGAGAAGCCCTTCACAAGCAGCCTGAATCACACCATAAATGTATTTTATATTTAGTTCTTTACTTGTTCCATCTTTGTGATTCACGTTGATTTTTTGCTCTGGTTGCTTCACGCCTTCAAGCTCGCGCTCATGACGGCGCTCTTCACGATAAAGGATATAAGAGCGGGCAACCTCATGTTCACCACTACGCATCAATGCTAATTCTACCTGATCTTGGATTTCCTCAAGATGGATGCCACCACCAGCAGGTTTTCTGCTTTGGAGAGCATGAACCACCATATTGGTTAGTTGCGCTACTTGATCGCGAACACCAACTGATGACATGCTATTGTGCCCATGGACACCGATATAAGCTTTAGTAATCGCAACTGCAATTCGACTAGCATCAAATGGTACAACTTCACCATTGCGTCGAACTACATGATATAAAGAGTAATCTCCAAAAGGGGCAAGGTTGTGCCCGATTTTGGATGCAAAAGAATTAGCTTCGCTGCCTAGCTGCATAACAGTATCCTTATTATTATGAATCACTATGATTATATTGTTTTTATCGGTAAAACACTATTAGTAGTGGTTGTATGTCGGATTATAACCTAGATGTAGTGCACGGTGGCAAATAAAAGCTGATAAAAAAAGTAAATTTTCTGGTTGACAAATAGCAAATTATTGCGGGCATTGACTTAATCAAATTTGTTGCAAAATGAAAATTTCTAAAGAATTATTTTTTCTGATAAAAACAAAATACTATCGATATTATCTTTTATATCGTACCAGAGATCGATAATTTATTTTTGTATGATCTGAGTGGCAAAGGTTTATTTGTCATATGAACTTATTTAACGGCTTGGAAGCTTTTATAAAATTATTGCTGCCAGCTTTTTATTACGTTTTCGATAAACTTTATAAATTCCCGCTCTGCTGGATTACTCGCCGCTCCATAACGAATCAGGTACAGGCTCAAATCAGAAAAACTATATTCTGGGAGTACTTCAATCATCCTGCCCGCTAAAACCTCTTCATTGACAAACTCAGGAATTGCAAGGGAAATATAATGTCCGGCTTGAGTAACCAGATTACCAAAAATTGTATCGCGAATATATAAAGCACCCGGAAAAGCAATAAGCTGCTCTTCAATTGCTGAATCATTATGCTTTGCTATATAGTATTCAACAGGAGTACCAGCATCCGCAAAATGTTTCAATAAATGATGCTCCTTTAACTCTTCGAGAGTTTGCGGTTTACCATAGGTTTTGATGTAATCTTCAGAACAATAGAGTTTAAGTTTGGTTTTAAAGATTACTTTAACTTTAGCAGTTTCCGAGTTAGGCAGCATTGGACTAATTACCAGATCAAACTTATCGCGAATTAAATCAACGGATTTATTAATAATCCGAACAATTATTTTAACCTGTGGGTGTTTATAGGTAAATTCATGGATATGTGGCAGTAATACTTTATGCATAAATGCAGAAAAAATCGCAATATTAAGAGTGGCTTTTAGTTCGCGTTTACCAGAAAGGATATTTGAAAGATCATTTTGTAGTAGTTTCCCAAACCCCTCGAATTTGGCATATAATTCATTACCTGCCTGACTTAGCGTAAATCCTCGAGGGTTCCTTATTAATAGTTGTTGCTGGGTAGCTTCTTCAAGGGACTGAATCCGTCTGGAAATAGTTGCCTGAGTGGTATTTAGCGCAACCGCAGCTTTATTAAATGAACCCGACTTAACTACATCAACAAAAAATAAAACATCATCACAGCTAATCATTATGTAAATCCTTATAATCAACAGTAAGTAAACTGAGAATAAAATCAACTACTTCCTGTTCCAGCTTATTTATTAAGTGTGGATTACGAATTAGATACAGATGACCTTCACCAAATTCCCATTCTGGTAAAACTTCTATTAGATTACCACGCTCAATTTCGTGCTTTGCAAGATAATCCGGTGCAAGCACAATTACCTGATTCGATGATGCCATGGGTAAGCCCTGTAACCCATTACTTAATAAAAATT
>WBZO01007450.1_pt1 | contig 10136 bp, 10 predicted proteins | sample 5204261 | NCBI WGS metagenome assembly WBZO01 (sample SAMN12412400, study PRJNA552823) | activated sludge metagenome | isolation source: activated sludge from anammox sidestream of wastewater treatment plant... | place: USA: North Carolina | collected 2017-09
AATAACTTTGTCCTTACGCATAGGAGGTGTTTTTAATTTAAAATATTGTGTTACAAACGTAAATATATTAAATAATCTCCTATGCTTATAATTTTTATACTTTTTTCTTATCCATTATTCACGTTAAATGAACAAAGTAGATAATTCATCCAAAAAACTTGCTAAAAATAAGCCTAATCCATTTTGGAAATTTTTCTGGCTTACTTTCCTTGTATTGTCATTAGTTTATGCATGGTATTCATTTTATGCTCCTTCAAATGAAATTAAATGGAAACATAATATTACATCCATTGCACAGATTAAAAATATTTCCGACAAAAATGTGTTGCTTTTTTTTACGGGAAAATGGTGCTCACCTTGCCGAATTATGAAACGTGAGGTTTTTGCAGACGAAGAAATTGAAAAATTAGTCAATAATAATGTTATCCCAATTACGATTGATATTGACAACCCAAATTCGAAGGAGGTAGTACAATATTTTAAAGTTGGTGCAACACCGACAACAATTATTGTTGATTCCGAAGGAAAATTACTTGATTATGCTGTGGGGAAAATTGACAAAAATAATTTTTTTGAAATGCTTAGTAACATTGAACCTAATTAAAAAATGTCAAAAAAGAAATCAAAAATGATAACTAAAATTTTATTGTTCTTGGGAACTGCAATCTCATTGTATTTCGTGCCATGGCCTATCGTAAAAGCTTGGATAAAACCACTTCCAAATACGGTTCAAGAACAAGTAAATAAAGCTAAGGATTATGGATTTGATGGTATTATTGTATGTGTAAACAAAAAAGACAACCAATCAGAATTTTATACTTCGGGCTACAAAAACAGAGAAAACAAAATTCCAGCCGACCCCAATTCATTATTTAAAATTGCCAGCGTAAGCAAATTGTATAAAGCAGTAGCTGTAGCAAAATTGGTTTATAATGGGAAATTATCATTAGACAAAACACTTGCAGACTATTTGCCCGAACTGAAAAACAGAGTAGAATATGCCGATAAAATCACAGTAAGAATGATGGTTGAACATCGTAGCGGTATTCCCGATTTTGTTCGTACTAAAAATTATTGGGCACATCCAAAAGAAACTGCTGACGAACAACTTGCTTTGGTTTTGGATAAACCCGCCAACTTTAAACCCGATAAAAAGTATCAATATTCCAATACAAACTATTTATTACTTAGCAGAATATTGAACCGAGTTCTTGGATATGGAACATTCCAATATATTAAAAAGGAGATTTTAAAACCCTTAAATCTAAAACATACTTTTGGTTCAATTCAAGATGTAAACATTGATGACGTTATGAGTGGTTACTATGTGGGTTATGATACGGATTTAAAAACGGATAATGTAGGTTCAATACTAGCAACGGCAGAAGATTTGAGCATATTTATACGAGCATTAAACGATGGCTCTGTTTTTAGAGATAAAAAGGAACAAGAAATCTATTCTTCCATTTATAAATATGAGCATACAGGCTTGATACCCGGTTACCAAACCATAGCCAAATATCATAAAGATATGGATGCTGTTGTTATACAATTTACAAACACTGTAAACTTTGACGGTTACAATTGGAATATGTCAGAAGTAATGTATAACCGTATAATTAAAATATTGAAAAAGAAAAACTAGCCACAACATTTGCTTCACATAAGCCTACGTTATGGATAACTTAAACAAAACAATATATAAAGAGAATGAAAAGATACATTTCAATAATAGTGATAATTCTAACTCTGTGTGTTTCTTGTAAAAACAAAACCAACTCAATCGGCACAGAGAACTCATTAAAAAACAGACTTGAAGCATATATTGACGAGTGCAATAAAAACGGACTTTCAGCAAGCGTTTTAGTCGCCAAAGATGGAGATATACTTTACTCTGGTGGAGTTGGACTAAGAAACAAAACTGAGAAACTTCCTGTAACCGAAGAAACCATTTTCACAACGGGTTCATTAACAAAACAGTTTACAGCAACCGCTATTCTAAAATTACAAGAAGAAGATAAATTATCGGTAAACGATTCTATTTATAAGTTTCTTGAAAATGTGCCGAAGGACAAACAAAATATTACCATTCATCAATTACTGACACACACATCTGGAATAGTGGGAAATCTGGATTACGGAGTGGATTTCGTTCCCATCTCAAAAGAGAAGTTTTTAAGTGAAGTTTACAATTCACCATTAGATTTTGAACCAGGAAAACAATTTAGTTATTCCAACGTAGGTTACAGTCTTTTAGCTATGGTAATTGAAAAAGTTACGCAAACAGATTACGAAACCTATTTGCAGAACAATCTTTTTCAAAAAGCAGGTATGAAACATACGGGTTATCTTTACCCCAAATGGGATACAGCTCAAATTGCCCACGGTTATAAATGTGGCGAAGATTGGGGAACACATCTCATAAAATGGAAGGAAGATTCAAACCAAATATCATGGCATTTAAAAGGGAATGGCGGAATACTTTCCAATCCTTCCGATTTGTATAAATGGTACATTGCTTTAAAAGAAAATAAAATCATTTCTAAAAAATCATTTGAGCAACTCACTTTTCCCCACGTAAAAGAAAATGAATCAGGAGATTCACATTATGCATATGGATGGACTATAATGAATAGTGATAGGAATACAAAAATTATTGCACACAATGGCTCAAATGGTGTTTTTTATGCCGATTTTATTCAACTTCCTGAAGAAAACACTGTAATCATTTATATGACGAATGAATTAAGATACGATACTCAAATTGTTGCGTGGGAAATAGAGCAATTACTTTTTAAGGAAGACTACACACCCGTTATACCCAAAATGAAAAGTATAAAGCATAGCAGTACCGATAGTACAAATAAACAACTTGAAATTATACATCAGTTTGTAAAACTAATTTTGACTTATGATGAGAACATTGATGATTTCGTCAACGAACATGTCGCCAGTAAAGAAAGAGAACAAAGATTTAAAATGTGGATTAAGGACATGCAGAAAGAGTTTTTGGGTTATCGATTGGAACATATTTTAGAATATGGGGATATGAGCTACGATATTGTTTTGGAATCGAAAGAAGGGAAAGCTGTCGATTTAACTCCATGCTTTGACCTGCAGTTCAATGAGAGTAATAAAATTGTTGCTTTTGGATGGTAAATCAAAAACTAGCCACAACAATGTATAAAAATAATAGCCGAGATAGTAGTGAGTTCAAGTGCTGTAGCCCGCTTCAACTTTCTTGTAACTTGACAGGAATGTGCCACGCAGTCGGCTACTATTCTTATACGAGACCGTTGGCGGCAAGCAAAATGAACGCACTACACAATAATTGAATAGCGCAGTGATTAAACCACGAAAAGTTTATTTTAAAGTCTTATGGAGAAAAACTTAAAAATTATTTCAATTGCCATTTGGATTGCCATAATAACCAGCGCAATGAGTTTTTATGGTTTTGTTTATGAAGAAATTGATTTTATCCCTAACTTCTTTAATTCTCATCCGATAGAATCTAAGTTGCATTGGAATAGTTTTCACAGCATTACAAATCCATCATATTACCACATTCTTCCTTCTATCTGCTGTATGTTTTCGTTAGCAATCATTTGGTTTTTTAGACGTCATTTAGAATCCCAACAGATTAGTAAATTGAAAGCTGCAAGCATATTTGTCGTAATCGTAAATATTTTAACCGGAATTGCCGTAACCTTAATTAACGATAAACTATACTTTGAAAAAACTGTAGAACCTACAACTCTGAAAAATTTGGCAATGGTCTGGGCAACTTTAAACTTCATTCGTATAACATTGACAGCTATACACACCGCCATACTTATGAAAATGTTTTCAATAAAATTAATCATCAAGCAAAATAGCATAGCTTAAAATGAAAAAGACAGGATACATAATTATGCAGGTAGCAGTTTATCTGATTTTACTTGGAGGTATTGGAGATATTATTTACTCATTTTCAGTCGAAAGTATAATCCCAGCACATTTGGACTATTTAAAAATAACAAGTGCCGATGTTTCACCGCAGTTGAGAAATCTTGACTTAGGTTTTATGCGCGGAATTGGAGGATTTATAGTTGCTGTGGGAATTGGAGCATTAGCCTTACTTTACACTTCAATAAAGACTGACAATCGGTACGCACTTTGGGGTATGCTTCTAATGATAACCATTGGAGAAGGAAATAATGTACTTCAAATGATTTTACTCGATTCGCCTTTTTATGCTATGCCTTTGACATATGTGATAATGATTTGGATTGGAGCAATACTTTGGCTAACAGGAAAAAAAAGAGAAAAGGAAAAGCCAGCCGCCAACACTGTATAAGCGTAATGCGGGAAAAAGTGCTGATATGAAAGTAATTACATTAAATAATCATTTCGGTAGGCTGACAGTGAAGTGTCTCTAAACCCGCACTACGCTTATACTTGACCGTTATATGCAGCCCTAACGGTCGACAGCAAGCCGGTTAGACAAGGGAAAGCCCTACAATGGAATTGCCGAACGAGGTGGACATGCCGGGGACGGCCCGACTTTTCTTTTCCGCAATATTTCCGCCCTGCCGTATCCCACTTTTTGATTTCGTCGCCCCGGCGCTTGGATTGGGGGGCTTGAAATTTTTGGCGGGCGGTCAAGGTGGGTTTTTGGGCAATGGCCTTGGTTTCCGTAACCTGACTGACTTTACAATTCATACCAAGGGCACCGTTGCACATATCCGTTGACCGTCGCATATCCAGGTGGATTTTTATTTTTTAGGGCTACCTCTTTTGCGACCGTAATCTCCATACATATCCTCCTAGGGCAGACAGGTTCGGGCTTCCCTCAGCGGTGTTTTGAATTATGAAGGGAACGAATGCACGTGACCTGCAACGCTTGCGCAAGGGCGAAACGGTCGAGGCCCGTCCGACTTTGACCTGCCGACCTGCTGCGGGCACGGAAGGGCCGAAAATATGCCTGCCGACCCTCGTGCGCATTCCTATGGGCGCGAAAAGGGCAAGAGCCGCCCGAGACCGTTACAGGGCGACCGTTGTGTTTCTTGAAGCTACGGGACGGTTGAGTTCCCGTCGATCCGGTCATGGGGATTGTAACCGACGGACCGAACTGAAAAACGGGCCGCATATAACAAGGTATTGCCAAAAACGGGCCGAAGTGCTACTTTGAAACTTTTGTGCTATCTTCAACTTTGATTTTTCCGATCAACGGTAGTGCCGGAAGGCCCGCCTTCGGCAATACCCGGAACGTTAGCGGGCATTGTAAAAAACGACCCGACAAAATAACAACACCTACACCGAATTCCATTCCTATCCACAAAAATCTAAAAATAATTTTTTAATCTAACTATCTGATAATCAATAATATTTGTGATTATGATAGGTATTTTTTTGCTTTTCAATTAAATTTTATTGTTTATCAATAAATATTTACTGATATTTGCCCCCTAATCATATAACAAAAACAAAATGAAAACAACAAATTCAACTGTATTAAAACTAATGAATGTTCTTTTTTGGATAGCGTTCATTGGGCTTTGTATCAAGACGGGAGCAATCTTGGTTTCTTTTTTTGTAAGTCTTTTTGTGAATCCTGTGGCAGCAAAAGATTTATATCTTGGACTTAACTTATCTGACTTACACTCTTTTAGCAAGCTATATTATATCCTAACCATTTCTTTGCTTATTGTCCTCACAGGACTGAAGGCATATATTGCTTATTTGGCAGTAAAATTCTTTATGAAATTCAAACTATCAAAACCATTTGGCACAGAGTTGACGGGCTTATTTTTAAAAATTGGTTACGTAGCTCTTGGAACAGGTGTTTTAGCAATAATAGCGAATGGGTTTTGTAAATGGGTTATGAAAAATGGAATAGCTGTTCCAATAGATTGGAGTGGCAATGAAATTTTATTTTTCGCAGGTGTGATTTATTTATTCGCACTCGTCTTTAAAAAAGGAACCGAACTACAAAATGAAAATGATTTAACCGTTTAAGCTATGGGAATTGTAGTAAATCTCGACGTTATGATGGCCAAACGGAAAATGTCCCTTAATGAGCTTTCTGAAAAAGTTGGATTGACCTTATCCAATCTATCCATACTTAAAACAGGCAAAGCCAAAGCAATTCGTTTCAGCACATTGGAAGCAATTTGTGAAGTTTTGGAATGCCAGCCCGGCGATATACTCGAATTTGTAGAAGAACAAAAACAATAATTAAAAAATGAAACACTCAATTCTGATTATAACCTTTACATTGTTCACTTTCTGTGCCAATGCTCAAAAAGCAGACAATATTACTATCGGCAAAATTGAAACCATATATTCCAAGCCACTTGGCGAGAACAGAAAACTATGGATTTATACGCCTGATATAACCTCAAAAATACCTAATCCACAAAAAAAATATCCTGTTTTATTTGTCTTGGACGGCGATACTCATTTTTATTCAACGGTCGGTATTATTCAGCAATTAAGCCAAGCCAACGGAAATGGAATATTGCCCGAAATGATTGTTGTTGGAGTTGAAAGTGGTAACCGCTTGAAGGATTTCACCCCAACCCTAAACACAAGAGGTTCCTTAGATAGCGCCAATCCCTTTGTAAAGTTCTTAGCGACAGAGTTAATGCCTTATATTGATGAAAATTTCAATTCCGCACCTTATAAATTGTTGGTTGGACATTCTTTGGGTGGACTGATAATAATGGACATCCTCTCTAACTATTCAAACTTGTTCAATGCTTATATTGCGATTGAACCCAGTATGTGGTATCAAAATGAAAAATTTCTGAAACAAAATATCAACACTTTAAAAAACCAAAATTTTGACAATACCAAATTGTTCATAGGCGTTGCCAATACTTTGCCAGAAGGAATTACTTTGTCACTATTGAAAAATGACAAATCCATTGAGACACAACATATCCGCTCTACTTTTAAACTTGATGATTTTTTAAAAAACACAAAAATACCCGGCTTAAAATATGCAATGAAATATTATGAAGACGATGACCATAATTCTGTTCCGCTGATAAGCGAATACGATGGTTTACGGTTTATTTTTGATTTCTATCGTCTTAATGCAACAAAAAAAGATTTTACAGAGGCTTCCCCTGCAATAGTTGCAAAACTTAAAACGCATTATGATATAGTTTCAAAAGAAATGGGTTATGAAGTATCACCACCCGAAGCATTAATCAAATATTTCGGTTATAATGCTTTGGGCAAGAAACAATTTGCCAAAGCCGAAGCTTTTTTTAAACTCAACATTGCATACTACCCGGAAAGCCACAAAGTGTATGGTGCTTACGGAGATTACTATGCCACAAAAAAAGACACAGCCAATGCAATTAAGTATTACAAATTTGCTTTGTCTATGAATAATGACAACATCATCCAAAACAAATTGAATGTACTTACCAATCAGAATAAATTCAGCCTTACTGAAAATGAATTGGAAAAATATGTAGGAATATACACAATACAACCCTACGAAATAGATGTGGAATTTTATTTACAAGATAGAAGCCTTTGGTCAAAGGTAAAAGGACAGAAAGCCGAAGAATTGGTTCCCATATCACCAAATGCCTTTAGATTAAGAAACAAAAAAGGTTACACGATTACTTTTAAAACAAATGATAACAAAATTGTGGGATTTACCTCAGTTCAACCTAATGGAACTTTCAATGCAGTTTTTAAAAACTAATTGAGCATCGGAATAAGTTCAACAGATTAAAATGATTTAAGAAAAAAGCACTAAATTACGGGGATTTTCTTGCTGACCTGAAAGAGTAGATTTATAACAACACAAACGGAAAAAAACAACGACCCGCTAACAACGGCTTTGCGCCAGGCGGGGATTTCGTCTTCGGTTGACAAACGACGGATACGAGAAATGATTTGTTCCAAAAGAACTATTTTGGTAAAAACCCCCGCCCGGCGCAAAGCCGCGGGACGTTAGTACGGATTAAGAAGAAAATCGGCAGCATCGGGCTCGTGTGGTCAAATTGTAAAATAGGTAAAAGGATGAGTAATTTTATGATGTGCTAAAATTTTTATTTTTTTAACAAATTAAATTTATTGAATATGAAAAATATAATTATTTTAATTTTCTTAATCTTTTGCTTCAACATTCTCCTAGGTCAAGGTACTATAGATATTAAATTTAATGAGGCAAATCCTATCTGGGTACATACCATGGTTGATAGTAGTTTTGTGCCTATACCTAATCAACCAAATTACACAAAATATTCATCATTAGACCCACAATTAATTCATAGAATTAATGACCATATTTATTTAATGGCCAGTAGTATAGCGCCTGATGGAATACTTGATCAGGGATTTATCCTTGATAAATTAAGTTTAAACAATGGGCAAAAACACTGGTCACATACAAATACTCCTTACGTGGGCGGTGATAATAATTTTTATAGAACTCTATGTGCTACATCTGATACTTCAATAGCCTTGTTTGGTTTGGAAGTAAAAGGAGCAGAAGGTACATTTACTTCTTATAAGATTATTAACGATCAAAACGGCAGTTTAATTACTCACCATGTTTCCTCAGAGCCTAATCCCACCAAGCTCCCTCACAGTTATTATCATGGCATTTATTATGAATCTGATTCCACATATTTGAATTATTATAATATCATGATGTCTAATAATCCTCCATATGATACTAGTTTTACTTATTACAACGTTTTTGAGGCTTATGACTCTAATTTAGATTTAATAAAGGTGTCTAATATTGACTTTGATTTTGAAATAACAGATTATCGGTCTGTAGCACAACCTTCATTGATCCATCAACTCAATAATACAACTATAGTGGGGCTAGTGTATAAAAACAAATATATGCCTAATCAAAAGCAGGAAGTTTACATGATGTGGTCTGATATTTCAAATCCAAGAGGTGTTAAAAAAGTAAGACAACGCGAGTACTCTGATATCATTCCATTCTCTGCACAAACATTCTTGCTACACTCCTTTAATGCCATAAACAATACTATTTTTTTAAGCCATGCTTACAAAAATGATAACAATCAATATTTAACTTTTGCATTATGGCTTGACAGTATTGGTGATGTGAAAACCTATATTCCTATCTTACAATCTAATAATCATCAGTATTACTTTGCAGACATATTTTATGCTAATGATGAATATGCTTATCTGCTTTGCTATCCATCTTCTACAGGCAATGAAGGTTATGATATTATTAAAATTGAAAAAGATAATCCTGAAGCTATATTTGTTTCATCAATTACTACAGTTAATAAAGACGAATCTTATAGCGCTACCTTTCATGCTTTTTTTGAGGATGGGTATTTAATCTTTGGAGGGTATGTTAAAAAGGCAGGTCAAGCTAATAAGACTTCAACAAAATACTTTTGTTTTAAGGCTTCTGACTTGGGCATTATTACTAAAACCGTTGCAACAGATGATCTACAACCTCCTGTTGATATTGAATATTCTATATTTCCAAATCCCGCAACAAATAATATCCATGTTGAATGCGCTGCTTCCTTACAAAATAGTAATTTGATCCTATATGATTTATATGGTAAAACCATTATCAAAGCTGACATAAGTCATACAAACCCAATAGTAGATATTTCTAATTTGCCAAACGGAGTATATATCGTTAAAGTTTTAAATAACGACGGCAACTTAATTGGATCACCAAAAAAAATCATAAAAATAGAATAACCCGTACTAACAATGTATAAGACGAAAGAGCCGCCAGTCGGACGGCTCCATCGTTTATACTTGACCGTTAGTACAGATTAAGAAGAAAATCGGCAGCATCGGGCTCGTGTGGTCAAATTGTAAAATAGGTAAAAGGATGAGTAATTTTATGATGTGCTAAGAATTTTAATTTAATTTACTTAAACATATTAACTCGTATATTATGAAAACCATAAAATTTGTTTTATTTAATTTCTTATTTTTAACATGTAGTATTTCGCTCTCTAGCCAATGCGATAGTATCGTTTTAAATAACCAACAAGATGTCAATCAATTTATTTCTAGATACGGTAAATGTAAAGTAGTTAATTATTTAATCATCCATGATGATATTGCAGATATCTCTCAGTTGGATAGCTTGTATCCTGTCGAAGAAGTCAAAA
>WBZO01007452.1_pt1 | contig 10133 bp, 15 predicted proteins | sample 5204261 | NCBI WGS metagenome assembly WBZO01 (sample SAMN12412400, study PRJNA552823) | activated sludge metagenome | isolation source: activated sludge from anammox sidestream of wastewater treatment plant... | place: USA: North Carolina | collected 2017-09
CTATCTGACTGCGAAAATATCTGACTAGCTGATCTGGTGTTATTTTTGCCATGGACGAATCCTATGTCCTCGCATTGGCTTTGTCAAGATACTTGACATTTATTTTTCTGGCGATTATATTGGAAGTGCGATTGGAGGAAGCCGGTAATCCGCTTGGCTCATAACCAAGAGACACATGGTTCGATTCCATGCATCGCAACCAAACAACTACAACAGGAGGCCACATGAACACCTACCGCAACCAACTCTGCGCCGACGAGGCGCGCATCGACCAGGACAGCCCCATCGTGCCGGAAGTGATGGCCATGGCCGAACGTGCCGGGCGCTTCTCCGCCCTCTCCCATCACTACGCAGGCGCCGCCGACTTCGAGGCCGCCCAGCGCCAGCGCATCGGGCGCGATCCGAAAGCACTGATTGCTATCTTCACCGGCCAAGTCGGCGGGCCGTCGGCGGAAGACCTCGCCATCCTGCTGCAGGAGCTGCATGTCTATCTGCGCCTGCGCCCGGAACTGGAAGACGCAGATTTCCATGTGGAGCATGCCGCAGCCGAAATGCAGGCAGCGGCGGACAGGGAAGTGCAGCGCCGGGAAGAAGACTTGGACGCGCCGGCCGCAGCAGCGTCCGATGCAGCCTATGACCGCAAGGTCGATGCCGGTTTGATCGGGCGTTCCGACTTCATGCCGGAAGTGGTGAAGGCATGAACGCACCGGACAAAATGTCTGCCTTCCTGGCGGAGCGCCGTGCCGGTTTGGGCGGCAGCGACATGGCCGCCGTCCTCGGGCTGTCGCCCTACCGCTCTGCGGTCGATGTTTGGATGGAGAAGACCGGCCGCGCCGCGCCGCAGGATGGCACCCTGCAGATGCGCTTTGGCAGCTACGCTGAGGAATTCGTTGCCCGCGAGTACAGCGACGCCACCGGCCGCGCCGTGCAACGATTCAACCCGATGCTGCAGCACCCTGACTTCCCGATGGTGATCGGCCACGTCGACCGCCTGGTGGTGCCGGATGGCGCCAAGGTCGCCAGCCACAAGCGCGAAGTCCGCACTGACCGGCTGCTGGAGTGCAAGACGGCCAGCGCCTTCGCGGCAGCGAATGCTGCCAATTGGGGGCCACCCGGCACAGACCAGGTGCCGCAGCAGTACCTGATTCAGATCGCCACCTACGCCGCCCTGACTGGCTGCGAGTGGGCAGACCTGGCCGTCCTGTTCGGCAACCAGGAACTGCGCGTCTATACCATGCGCCGCGATCTGGAGCTTGAGCGGGAAATCCTCGCCCGCGCCGCCGAGTGGTGGCGAAACCACGTCATCGCCGACATCGCGCCGGAACCGGCCAGCGAGTCGGACGTGCTGAAACTGTTCCCGCGCGACAACCAGCGCGAGATCGAGGCGACGCCGGAAGTCGCGCAGGCCGTGCGTCGGCTATCTGAGATCAAGGGCGAGATCAAGACCCTTGAGGAAGCCGAGCAGGCCCAGCGCGACGCCATCACCGCCCACATGGGCGAGGCCGCCGTGCTGCGCTACCAGGGCACCACGCTGGCCACCTGGAAGGCGGCGAAGCCGGGGCAGCGCATCGACTGGCACAACACGGCGATTGACCTGAACAACCAGCTTTCCGAGCTAGGCCACGGGAAATACCTGGACAAGTTCGCCGCCGAGCACTATTCGACCACCACCGCCGGCAGCCGCCGGCTGTTACTCAAGGAGAAATGACATGGGAGAAGTCGCAACCGTTCAACCGCCCAGCCTACTGGCCAAGATGGCATCACGGTTTTCCGTCGAGCCGGCCAAGATGCTGACCACGCTCAAGTCGACCGCCTTCAAGGGCGATGTATCAAACGAACAAATGATGGCCCTGCTGATCGTCGCCGACCAGTACGGCTTGAACCCATGGACTAAAGAGGTCTATGCCTTTCCGGACAAAAACAACGGGATCGTGCCGGTCGTTGGCGTCGATGGATGGGCGAGGATCATTAACAGCCACGAGCAATTCGACGGCATGCAGTTCGAGCAGGATGCCGAGTCCTGCACCTGCACGATCTACCGCAAGGATCGCGCGCACCCGGTTGCCGTGACCGAGTACATGGCCGAGTGCAAGCGCGGCACCGGCCCATGGAGCAGCCATCCGCGCCGCATGCTGCGCCACAAGGCCATGATCCAGTGCGCGCGCCTGGCCTTCGGCTATGCCGGCATCTACGACCAGGACGAAGCAGAGCGCATCGTGGAGCGCGACATCACCGCGCAGGGAGAAGTCCTGCCGATGGAACAGCACGCAAGCCGCACCGAAGCTGTCAAGGAAAAGCTGCGCGGCAAGAAGCCGGCGTCGTACGAGGCGGACCCGCAAGACGATGCGCTGCGCGCGGTCGAACAGCGCGCCCCGGCCATCACTTACGCCGCAGTCGCAGACAAACTCAACAAAGCCGAGGACACGGACTTGCTCGACGCCGCTGCCGACCTGATCGGAGAGATCGCCGACGAAGACCAGCGCGCCGAATTGACGGCGATCTACCAGGCACGCAAAGAGGCGTTGCAGCAATGACCCCCGCCGCCGTCATCCTCCCGCCACAAGACATGCTGCGCCCGGCCATGCTCGAAGCCAGCCGCGCCGTGCGTGACCCGTCCTGCAAGCTCTATACCGATGGCCATCGGCTGGCCTGGCTGCCGCGCCGGCTGCCGGGGTGGTATCGACTTGGAGGCGCCATCAAGCAGGCACGGCCAGTGCGCCTGTGGGACGAGCCGACGGCGGCATGAAGGCCGGCACCCTGACCCGCTGGCTGACCCTGGGATATGTGTGCTGGCTGCACTTTCTGCGTTACGCCAACTGGATCGACCTGGTCGGCGCGCGCATCTCCGGCAACCACAACGTCCTCGCCTGGTGCCGCATGCGGATCTCCGACCTGGACAGGCAGATCGACGAGTTGAGCATTTTAACCCTTCAGTAATTTTTTTATTCAGCACAGGCCCTTCACCGCCCCCGCCCTTTCCCGGTCAGAGAAGGCGGGCCGGGGCGGCGGGACTGATCAGATTTTCACCCGCTGCAGGAACCATCCAAAGACGAAGCGCTCGTCCTTTTCGCGGCGCTCGGCGAGTTCGATGTAGAAGGCGCCCTGCTGGCAGTTGAGGGCGCGCAGCAGCACCGTCTCGCCGGGCGCCTTGCGCAACCCGAGGAAGGCGCCGACGGCTTCGACAGTCTTGTTGCCGATCCTGCCGTCGACGTCCAGGTCGGGGTAGTCCCGTCCCTGCCGGTTGAAGACATTCAGCGCCGCCTGCAGGAATTCTCCGGCGCGGCCGATGCCGCAGTTGACGCCGGTGTCGAAGAGCTCCTCGGCGATGGGGCGCGAGAGCATGGAGATGGCGTCGAGCTGCTGGCTGTCCCAATAGTCGGCGCGGTAGATCTCCTTCGCCGTGGCCAGTGGCAGGAGGCGCATGGAGCCGGTGTAGCCGTGCCGCCTGGCGACGGCCTCGGTGATGCCGTAGCGGGTGGCGCCGCCGGAGTCGGCGGGATCGTCGGCGTAGTCGCCCTCGATGCCGAGCAGGTCGGCGATGGCGGCGTCGAAGGCGTCGCTCACGGCGCCACCCATGCGAGGAAGCCGGCGACGAGGATGCCCAGCGCGCAGACGAAGCCGATGGCGATGGCCAGCGGCACGGGGTCGAAGTCGTCGTCGTCTTCGATCATGTGCGCTTCATTTCCTGCCGCCTATTTCAGTCCGGTCGACCTTGCTATCCATTTTGTCTTCGATTCGATCCAGCTTTGTAAATAGTGCCTTGGCAAGTTCCTCAAATCTGGAATTTGTTACATAGCTACCAGCCACAAGAACCTCCATTTGGCCTACCTTGTCAGCCAGTTTGCTATCGGCATCTCTCAGTTCTTTCAGCCCGTTCCATACCGCGGTCAGCACAAACCCGCCTAGAAGGCCAGCCACGCCGACCACGATATTGAATAGAACCTGAGCCTCGCCGTTCATTGTTTTCCCCTTAAGGTGCCTCAAGAATCGGATCGGGATCATTCCCGTCCGGCCTGCCTGCGTCTGCAAACTCCACTGCCTGATACCAGTACCATGCACGGAACGACCCCATCCCGCACGCTTTCAGATGCTCACGGAAAAACTCATTCACCTTGTCCTGCCAGTCGTTGTAGCTGAGCAATTCCAGTCTCATCGCTTGGCAGAAAACGTCATGCACCAGCGACGGCGACATGGAGCTTTTGGTGTCAAAGGTCGGGCCGCTAGCACCGTCCCACGCATAACCCTTCTTGATCCGCAGCTTGCCGGATTTCGAGAGCGTGAAATACTCATGCGCGACAGTCGCCTTGATGGGCGTCTGGATGGTGTAGTTTTCGGCCAACTGGTATTTGTAGCCTTCGCGGTACTTCATCACTTCGCCTTCCACGCCATAGCCCCGCCGACACCCAGGCCGCCGAGGATCATCTGATACATGGTCATGCTATCAAAACCTCCATGTGCTTTTGATGCGCGAGATAGTGTCCTGCTTCATTCCAATGCGCCCCGTCGGCCTGAAGATGGGACGCAGCACTCCACACAGAAAACAGATCAACCAGCCGCGCATATGGAAACTCTGAGACAACTTCTGCAATGATCGCGTTGTATTCGGCGAACGTGGACTCCGTCACACCAGCCCCCGCATACCACGCTGCCGAGCACTTCGTTGCATTGCCAACTTGCACGCGGGTCTTGGTCGTCTGGTCGCTCCCCGCGATCCAGTCAAGGTGCAGGAACTTGCCGTTGGGAGAGTTCTGCGTGACGACAACGGTATGATTCCCCGCGCCGAGACCGGTGAATTTCCACGCCACCCGCGACCACCACTGATTGAGCCACGTCGTCACGCCGGGAACCTTGACGCTGAACGTTCCCTTGCTCACGCCGTCGATGGTGACGTTGATCGACTCGCCCATGTCAGCGTAGTCGCCAGCACTCACGCCGACGAACACGGTGTCCCCGCTCACGGTTGCCGATGCAGATGCGCCGTTCTGCGTCGTGTACTTTCCGCATGTATTCGGGGTCGGGGAATCAACCCACGTACCGCTAAAAGTGATCCCCGCTTGTGTGCCACGCCCGGTCTTCTTGTCGGGCAGCGCCGCCCACGCAATAACTGCACGGAGGGCTGTGCGGAAGTATTCCTTCTTTCCTGCGTCATCCTTATAGCGTGAAATGTCATTCAGGACGACATTCAACCCGTACAGACCGAACGGTATCGGGGCCGACTGCTGAACCGCACTGGACACTTCTGCCGCTTGTGAAGCTGAAACGCAGTAATTGAGTGGGGCAAAAAGCTCGACCACATCTTTCGCTTGAGCCGGAAGACCATAACCAACGCCATTGCTGTCACCATAGAAAATAATCATGTTACCCCCTTATGGTTACGTTCATTTCAGTCCGGTCGGCGTTGTCTGCACCGCCATAGAATGTGCCGGTGCCGGCACTTACCGAACCGCCGAGCACCGTATAGTGCAATGCGCGTTCAGTTAGCTGCCCCGCTGCCGCTACACTTGTTGCAGACAAACTATTAACCGAAGTCGCTGTAGTGTTAGCTTGCTTAGATACACCTCCGATCACAGCCACGCCATCCCAACCAATTGCCATGTTAGTGTGTTGGAATGCGGTGCTATTGCTGGCGAATCCGTTGGCGTTCGCCTGTACGGCCTCGTCCGCCCACGTCAGGAAATACACTCGCGCCTCTGTGTGAATCTCTGCAATAGCGGTAGAGGTTGTGGTGCGATTGGCAGTAAGCCACGATCTCGCGGAAATAGACCTTCGGTTGTGCCAAGTCAACGTTGTTGACCATGTATCAGACGCGTTGTAAGCCATCCCGACAAGAGTTCGGGTATCGTCCCCGCTCTTGATCTCGTTGCCCTTGTTGCCTGCCGTGGTGCTGGTTGCGTGCGCCGTGGTGCTGGCTTCAAGCGTCATCGTGCCGCCGGACATATAGGCGTAGATGTAGAACACGTCGTCTGCAGTGCCAGTTGGCACCAATGTCACCCCGGCATCAGGGATGGTGCAGGCGACACCGTTTATCGTTAGTTGATTGCCATTGAATGGAGATAGCTTCAGGTCTGAGCCTGATTTTGTGAGTCGGCATTGTCCGTAGATTTGGTTCGACGGCACCCACGCCGTCCCGTCCGCCCTGCACCCGCCGACATGCTTCCACTCGGCATTGCTGTCGTGGTTCTTCATCATCAGTAGCACGTCACCGGATGCCAGTGTGATGTTTGCCCCGCCGAGCAGGATCATGTTCGTGGCGTGGTGCGTGACTGTGAGCGTGCCGCCTGAGATAGATGGGATGACGGCAACGATCGTGCCTTTCTGCGCCGTCGCCGCACCGCCGAAACTGGTGATGGCCGTGGTGCCAGTAGAGTGCGTGACGGTGACGCTGTTGCCCGTCGCTGTGCCGAGATCGACGGTTGCGCCTGAGGCGATGTCGGAGGAGTAGTCGAGTTGCTGGAGTCCTGCGAGCTTGTGCGCCCCGCATTCCACCCCCGCATAAGCCGAATCCCCAGCGTTGCGCACGGCCAACGCGCCGCTTGAGTCCTTCAGGCGGACGCCGGTCAGTCCGAGGCGTATATAGCCCCGGACCGTACCGACTACATCAGTCCAGAGACCCATTACGCAGGCGTTCCGTAGAAGACGACGAAGCGCGCGGCACCGGCAGACGCACCGCCGGCTGCGTACGTGATGATCAACGACTCGGCGCCGGCGGCAGCAATGCCAGGATGCACGGTAAACACGGTGCCCGCAGCAGCCGTCAGGTCAAGGTCTGTCGCGGCCATGTACTTGCTCGTCTGGCCTGAGATGCCAACCGACGCGCTCGGCGTGCCGTTGAAGGGCGTGTCGATGACCACGTCTATGTGGTCAATGATGTCAGCCGCACCGGTCGTCATCATGGCGACCGGGCTCGAAGAACCGAAGGCCAGCGATGTCGTGTCCATCTTGAGCGCGAGTCCGGTCGCACCGGCGGACACCCACGTGAGCACGCCGTTACCGTCCGTCTGGAGCACCTGCCCCGGGGTGCCGTCATCCGGCGGCAGCGTGAGCGTCACCGCTGCGGTCATGCCGCTCGCCGGGCGTTGGACCGTATATTTCCAATCGGCCCCCGAGCCGGCGGCGTCCGAGTTGATGTCGATCACGTCGCCGCTGACGTTCACCTTGCTGGTGGTAACAGCCGCGTCGGCCGAATCACCAGTGTTGCGGACTTCGAGGTTGCCCGAGTTGTTCTTCAGGCGAACGCCAGTCGTGCCGCCGATCTTGAAGTAGGCCCGGGTCGTGCCAAGCAGGTCAGTAAACCATCCCATGATATGCGCTCCTTATTGCTGAATGTACAACACCAAAATGCCCGCGCCTTGCGACGCTCCTGCGCCCGGCGTGATGCTGAGCGTGAGTCCCGTATCCGACCCGTAGGCGTACGCCGGGGTCGTCGTGTAGCTGCCGACTGCGGTGGGATCATTGTCTGCCGCCGCCATCAGCCTGTCCGTATCGCCGGCGTCGCCAACCGTGAGCGCCGCGCCTATACCGTCGAACGGCACGCGAATATGTATCTGCACGCCATAGACGAGCCTGCCTGTCAGCGCGGTCGCAGCGGCTACCGGCGTGGCGTCGCCATAAGCGAAGGCGACCTCGATTGCGGCGCCGCCTGCCGGACCTTGTGGCCCGACCAGCCCCTGCGGGCCTTGCTGCCCTGCGGCCACAACCCCGGCCACACCGCGGTCGACTACGACCGTTTGGACGCGGGGCTGCTCAACGACTATGACCTCTTCATCCACGCTTCTGTACCCACACGTCGGAAATGCGTCGTAATACTTGAATTATATCACGCCTGGCCATTACGAATATCTTGCGCCCCCGCGTGTAAACAGCCTGCACAAGCCTGAAAAACCATGAGCGGGAGTCGAAGCTGCGCGTATCGAAAGAGCGGTCGTCGAACATCAGGGCACCAAGTGGCTGCGGAACTTGTTGCCTTCGCTGCCGTCACCGATGATCTCCTCGTCGTTCGTCTGCTTCATATTTGCGTGGATCGGCGTCGCCTCAGCAGCGTCCAGAATCGCCTGCGCCAACAGGTTATAGTCCACCCCTCCAGACCCCGCAAGATTAAGTAGCTTGCCCATCGTGCCGGCATCGTTGAACGCCGCCGCCAGCGAATTCCACACCGCCGCCCCCACGTTCGCCGTGCTCAAGCCTGTGCCTGTCACCACGATGTCGATGGTCATGTCGCCGTAGGCCGCGATGGTGGCATCGAGGTCGCCATGGCCGAGCATGTCGACGGCCATCGAGGCGATGCCCTCCATGCCGGCCGCCAGGTCGCCGGAGCCGTCCAGATCGCACGTCATGTCGAGCAGGCCGGTGATCGTCGCCGTGAGCGACCCGCTGCCGGTCATCGCGCACGCCATCGACACCACCAGGGCGGCGGTTGCCTCCAGATCGCCGGAGCCGGTCATGTCGATGGTCATGGCTCGCGTCGGGATCAGATCGGCGTCAAGCGATCCTTCCCCGCACGCGCGCATGGACATCCCGCCGGCTTTCTGCGGCAGCATCCAGCACCCGGGGTGCAGGTTGCCGTTCGGGAAGGCGTTGTACTCGCCGAAGGTCATGGCCGAGGCGCGCATGCGGCCTGTCGGCGCGGCGTTCCTGAACAGCGAGCCGCCGCCGTTGTAGATCGTGGTCAGCGCGCCGAGGCCGGACCAGAAGGGCGTGCTGCCGAGGCGGTAGCCGTTGTTGTATAGGGCCACATCAGCCCCATGCGTGGGCGGATTCGACCATCAGCGGGGCGTTCGCCGTGGTGGCGCCGGTGTTCATGAGCATCCATTGCAGGCAGGCGCCGTCCGGTATCTTCGCCATGTTCGGCAGCGCGTTGATGAATTCGGCGACTTGGTGGATGCCGGAGGCCGGGAGCGGGATGCTGAACAGCGGCTTGACCAGGTGCAGCACGAGCTGGCCGGAGCCGGTGTAGGCGGTGCCGCCGGAGAGGGTGAAGGATTCGAGGTCGGAGATCCCCGTACTGCCGGCCGCCAACGGAATGAACGGCGCGTAGCGTGTGGATGCGCCGCCGGAGTGCGGCACCGCGCCGATGACGGGCGTGGCAGCGAAGCCGACCGTGACCGGACAGGTTTTAGACGCGCCGGCCGTGTCCTTGTAGCCGAAGGCGGTCAGGTTCGGGCCGCCGGCGGTCGGTGCGACCTTGGTCGAGAAGAACGCCCGCAACCCGACGCCGTTCGGGTAGCGGTCGACCTTGGCCGGGGTGGCGGCAATCGGCGTCATGGTGATGGTGCGCCCGGACGTGCCGGTGACATCCGTGCCGGTGATCGGCACGTAGCCGACCTGATCGACCGCCATCAACACCCAGGGCGCGCCCGCTGCCGCGACGATGTTCGCGCCGGCATAGAGGAAGTGCTTGGTCATGGTGGACACGTCGCCGCCGTGCTGCCAGGCCCCCTCGGCCCAGGTGTCGTCGGTCGGCACGAAGGTCAGCGAGGTGCCGGCGTAGGTGCTGGCCGGTTCGCTGCCACTGAACACGCCGAGGTTGGTCCAGAAAGCGGCGACCTGCGCGGTGCTGATGGTCTTGAAGCGCACGTCATACTGGAATTGCCCGTTGTTGCTTACGTCGTCGATCAGCGCGTCTTGTGATGTCCAGCCCATGTCATTGCTCCCAGAAAGTTTCAAGCCACCCCACGAGCGGAGCGGAGGCAAGCGAACCGGCTACGCCTTTGCCGATCCAGCCGAGAAAGGCACCTGGCTCGACCTTCACCGAACCGGCATACTGCCGAATGCGCTCGATTTCGGCCGCTTGGCCGTAGGATTCGGTTGGCGAGGAGGTCGGCCGGCGGCATTCCTCGCGTGCGTAACTCATTTGCAGCGGCTTCACCAGCACGATGGCGGCCAGCCCGCCGTTGGCCACCGAGACGGTCATGCTTACCGGGCGCTTCACGCCCTTGACGCCTGCGTTGAGCGGCACGAACGGGGATACCCCCGCTGCGTTCGCCACGGCGCTGCACAATGCGCCGGAAGGCTGCGCGGCCGGGCAGTAGACCAGCGACGTGGTGCGTTCGGTGTCGGTGTCGTCGATGTATTTGACCTGGTAGCTGCCGCCGCCAGCGGTCGGGGCCTGCGTCACGACCATCATCTGCACGCCG
>WBZO01007454.1_pt1 | contig 10132 bp, 6 predicted proteins | sample 5204261 | NCBI WGS metagenome assembly WBZO01 (sample SAMN12412400, study PRJNA552823) | activated sludge metagenome | isolation source: activated sludge from anammox sidestream of wastewater treatment plant... | place: USA: North Carolina | collected 2017-09
ATCGCCAGGGTGTTGAACGTGATCTGGACTTCCACGGTCAGCCGTTCTCGAGAACCACGCCCTCGATGATGTCGGCGACATCCTGGCAGCGGTCCGTCGCCGTCTCCAGCAGTTCGTAGACCGCCTGCAGCTTGATGACCTGGCGCACGTCGGGCTCCTCGCGGAACAGCCTGGAGATGGCACCGCGCATGACCCGGTCGGCGTCGGACTCCAGCCCGTCGATCTCCTGGCAGAGCATGAGGATGGACGGGGCGTTCTCCATCGAGGACATCAGGCGCACGGCGGCCTGCACGCGCTCGCAGCAGATCTTCACCAGGTCCGCCAGGTGCGCCGCCTCGGGTGGCAGCTGCTTGACGTCGTAGAGCATGAGCGATTCGGCCGCGTCCTGGATCAGGTCGAGGATGTCGTCCATGCGCGAGATCAGGCGGTGGATGTCGTCGCGGTCGAAGGGCGTGACGAAGGTCTTGTGCAGCAGCGCGGTGGTTTCGCGGGTCACGCGGTCAGCCGCATGCTCGATCTCGCCGATGCGCGTGATGCGCCCATTGCAGCCCTGGGCGTCGCTGAATCCCTGCAGCAGCTCGGAGACCGCGGCGCCGCCCTCGGCCACGAGAGCCGCGTGCTGGTTGAACAGGTCGAAGAAGCGCCCCTCATGGGGCATGAGGCGCGAGAAGATCTGCATGGGTCGCCCGGCTCTTGCCGTCTGGTTAGCGCGCAGCCTACCAGAAAGCACCCGGCGAGCGGTTGCGAATTGCCGCTGGCCGCCGGCGGCCGCAGCCTCAGGACAGCCGGCGGGCCGAGCGATCCAGGCAGGCGTGCAGCAGTTCCTCGACGCGCTCCAGGTCAGGGATCAGCGGATACTCGTTGATCATGCGGATCTGGCAGACCACCGGCCCTTCGGCCGGCCAGGCCTGGCGCTCGTCCGGTTGCATCACCTCACGATTGACGCGCACCAGCTGCGGGAAGCCCTCGGTGAGGATGCCGTAGTAGCCGGTATCGAGGCGGCCGGACATGGCATTGACGATGGCGATGCGGGTGCGGCCGCCCGGCTCGCCAGCCTCCCGCCCGCAGAGCTCCTCGAACGAGACCACCGGTACGCGCAGCGTCGTCCACGGCACCAGCCCGCGGAACCAGCCGGGTGCCTGGGCCTGGCGCACGGGCGGCGCATAGCGGATCACCTCGGCGATGCAGCTGCGCGGAACGATGAGGCGCAGCTGGCGCAGCGGGATCAGCTGGCAGTAGATCTCGTCGATGGCGCTGCGCGGGGCCGTCTGGCTGTTCATGTCAGGCCTGCTGCAACTGGTGGCGCACCGCTTCCAGCAGCGCGCGCTCCTGATAGGGCTTGCCGAGGTAGTCGTTGACGCCCACCTCGATGGCGCGTGCCTTGTGCTTGTCGCTCACCCGCGAGGTGATCATCACGATGGGCACGGTGGCGGTGTCGGCGTTGTTGCGCACATGCTTCGCGAATTCGTAGCCGTCCATGCGCGGCATCTCGACATCGAGCAGGATGATGTCGGGCCGGTGGTCCTGCAGCACGCCGATGGCCTCCAGCCCGTCCTTTGCGGTGACCACGCGGAAACCGTTGCGCTCCAGCAGCCGCTGGGTCACGCGGCGCATGGTGATGGAGTCGTCCACCACCAGCGCGAGTGGCCCCCGTGCGGGAGCCTCCACTACCGGCGCCCGCAGCGTGGCGCCGGGGCGCAGGGTGCGCACCAGGATGCCCATGTCGAGGATCACGGCGATGCGGCCATCGCCGAGGATGGTGGCGCCGGCAATACCACGGATGGTGGCGAGCTGCGGTCCCACCGGCTTGACGACGATTTCGCGGCTGTCGAGCATCTCGTCGGCGATGAGCGCCGTGGAATGCTCCGCGGCCCGCACCAGGATCACCGATACCCGACTCTGCTCCTCCGGGATGCGTGCCGGCCCGAGGCCGAGGAACTCGCCCAGGTGGCGGAACTGGTAGGACTGGCCGCCGTAGTCGATGACCGGCTGCGGGGTGCCGAGCCGCGCCAGCAGCTCGCTGCGTGACAGGCGAATGACGCCTTCCACGGTGGGCAGCGGCATGGCATAGAGCTCGGCGCCGCAGCGCACGATCAATGCCTGGGTGACCGCGAGCGTGAATGGCAGGCGGATGGTGAAGGTCGTGCCGCGGCCCGCCACCGAGCCGATGCGCAGCGAGCCGCCGAGCTTGGCCACCTCGCTGGTGACCACGTCCATGCCGATGCCGCGGCCCGCAGCCTGGGTCAGCCGGTCAGCGGTGCTGAAGCCAGGGCGCAGGATGAACTGCATGGCCTCCTCGTCGCTCACCGCGGTACCAGGCTCGATGAAACCCAGGTCCGCAGCCTTGCGGCGCACGGCGGCGACGTCGATGCCGCGGCCATCGTCGGCGATCTCCACCACGGCCTCGGAGCCGTCGCGGCGCAGGTTGATGAAGATGCTGCCAGTCGCCGGCTTGCCGGCCGCCTCGCGCTCCGCGGGCAACTCGATGCCGTGCACCACCGCATTGCGCAGCATGTGCTCGAACGGCCCAAGCATGCGCTCCAGCACCTGGCGGTCCAGCTCGCCTCCGCCCTGCATCTGCAGCTCGGCACGTTTGCCGACCTCCATGGCGGTCTGGCGCACCAGCCGCGCCAGGCGCGGGCCGTGCTGGTGGAAGGGCACCATGCGGGTGCGCATCAGGCCATCCTGCAACTCGGTCGCCGTGCGCGCCTGCTGCACCAGCAGTGCTTCGGTGTCCCGCGCCATGTTCTGCAGCAGGTCCTTGAGGCTGTTCACGTCGGTGGTCGTTTCCGCCAGGCTGCGCGACAGCTGCTGGATGGTCGAATAGCGGTCGAGTTCCAGCGGGTCGAAGTCACCGCGGCCGCCGCCGTCGTCCTGGTGGCGGAAGAGGATCTGCGCCTCGGTCTCCAGCTCCAGCTTGCGCAGCTGCTCGCGCAGGCGCACCACGGTCGCACCGAGCTCCTCGAGGTTGAACTGGATCAGGTTCACCTGCTGGCTGAGCCGCGACTGGAAGATGCTGATCTCGCCCGCATTGTTGAGCAGCTGGTCGAGCAGCAGCGAATCCACGCGTGCGGTCTCGCGGCGCTCGGCGGCCGGCAGGCGCGCCGCCGTGGATTCCGCCGCCTCCGCGGCCAGCGGGACCCGGCCGGCCTGCGCGGCGGCGGGCTGCTCGAGCTCGCGCGCCAGCTCGCTGATACGCTCGAGGGCCGGCAGACTGATTTCGGGCAGTGCCGGCGCGGGCACCGGCTCCGGTTCCGGCGCAACCAGTGGCACGACCGGGGCGGGCTCGGGTTCCGGCTCGACCGGCGGCGCTGCCGCAGCTGCGGGCGGTACCTCCGCCAGCGCCTCGGGATGCGCTGCTTCCGGCAGGACCGGCGCAGCCGGCGTGGCCGGCGCCATCTCCGCCGGAGGTGGCGGCACAGGCATGCTCGCCGCCGGCACCACGGATGGGGCCTCTTCCGCGGACAGCGCTGCGCGCACCCGCGCTGCCAGCTGCGGGGCCAGCCGCTGCTGCTCGCCCGTCATGACATCCTCGCGCAGGCGATGCAGTTCGTCGAGGCTCGCCTGCAGCAGCTCGCTGAACGCCGGGCTGCGCGGGATCAGGCCTTCCCCGACCCGGATAAGCAGCGTCTCCAGGTCGTGGCTGAAGGCGCCCATGATGCCGAGTCCGGCCATGCGGGCGCCGCCCTTCAGCGTGTGCAGGTAACGCTGCAGGTCGGCCATCGCCTGCTCGTCGCCGGCCCCGCCGCGGTTCTCTGCCAGGCGGGCGACGGCGGCATCGGCGGACTCCAGCAACTCGGCCGCCTCCTCGGCGAAGATCGCCGCGATCTCGGGGTCATAGGGCAACGCGGGAGCTGCGGGTGCAGGCGCGGCGGTCGCAGGGGGTTCGACCGGCTCGACTGGCTCGATTGGCTCGATCGGTTCGACTGGTTCGACTGGTTCGACTGGCTCGTTGGAATCACCAGGCTCGACCGGTTCGACGAACTCGGCCAGTTCGCTGGCGGCGGGCAGTTCAGCCGTGAGCTCGATGACCTCCGGCAGCGGCAGCTCCTCAACGATGATGGAATCATCGGCCGGGGGTGCCATGGACTCGGGTTCGGGTTGCACCCCGGTCAGTTCACCGGTGCGCTCCAGCGGTTCCTGTGGCGGATGTTCGAGCGCTGCAATGTGATCGCTCAGCCGCTGCTCGAGGTCCGCGGTTTCCGGGGCCGGTCGCCAGGGCTCGGCGAGGTAGGCCAGCAGTGCCTCGATGCGGGAGGCCGCATCGCGCAGCGTCACCACCGCCCCTGCCGGCAGGCGTGCCGGGCGCCGGTAGGCCATGCTCACCAGCGCATTCAGCGCCTCGGTCAGCGGCTGGCCCAGGCCCACGCGCGCCATGGCAAAGCTGCCATCCAGCGTGTGGCAGGAGCGATGTAGTTCCTCGGTCACGGCATAGGGCGGTGCGGCCTCGTCGCAGTGGGCGACGAACCGGCGCAGCATTGCCAGGTGTCCACCGACTTCCCGGGTGAAGATGTCCAGCAGGACCGGATCCATGCCACCTGCTGTGGCCGTCGCGGCCACCGGTTCCGGTTCCGGCTCCGGCTCCAGTTCCGGGGCGGCCGGCGCCGTGGACTCCGGCTGCAAGGGCGCTGCCGGCTGCTGGATATCGGTTCCGGCAACGGCGACCAGTCGCGGCGGCTGCGCGGGTTGCGCGGCAACCGCAGCAGCGCCCGTGCCCTCCTCGGCGTCACCGGTCGCTGCCGCCTGCGGTTCAGCCAGGGCCTGGACACGGGCGAGCAGCGGCTTGAGGTCCGTGGCCGGCGCGGCCCCGACCTCCAGCTGCTCGAGCAGCGATGGCAACAGGCTGACGCAGTCCTGCAGGGTGCCCATCAGCTGCGGGCTGCGCTGGACGGTGCCATTGATGACGCGGTTGAGGAGCAGTTCGACCTTCCAGCAGAACTCGCCGATCAGGTCGGCGCCGACCATCCGGCCACTGCCCTTCAGCGTGTGGAAGGCGCGCCGCAGGGATGCCAGCGAATTGCCATCGGCATCGTCGCGTTCCCAGGCCGCGAACGCCCGGGCGATGCCGCTGATCTCCTCGCGCGCCTCCTCGATGAACAGCTCCAGCAGCTCCGGGTCGAGGCGTTCCGGCCCGCCGCTGAAAACCACCGTCGGCGCCGGTGGCGGCCGGGTTGCGGCCGGCGGGAGCATGGCGGGACCCGGAATGACCTGCGTGGCCTCGTGCCCGGCAGGTGCCGCGGCCACCGTTTCGGCGGCATCCAGCCCCGCTGCATGCTCCAGCGCCGCCTCGGCTCCCTCGACGGGCGCGGCCTGCGCGAGGCCCTCGAGGCAGCGCTCGGCGTTGTCGAGCATGTAGTGCGGTTCGCTGCGCCCGGCCTGCAGGGTTTCCAGGTAGTACTCCAGGGCCACGGTTGCATCGGCCAGCCGGTCCAGGCGTACACGCTCCGCGCGTCCCTGCCCCTGGCCGAGTACGCCGCGGATGGCGCGTTGCAGGCCGCCGACCACGCCGGCAGCCCGCTCCTTGCCGAGCATCAGCAAGCCGGCGGTGATGCCCTGGAGCTGCTCCGGCACGGCGTCCATCGCCGCAGCGTCGCCACCCCGGTCGGTGATCTGGGTGATGGCTTCCTTCACACGCGCGAGATTCACCAGGCACTCGCGCATGACGGCCGGGGTCACCTGGCTGAGGTCGGCGCCGGTTTCCCGCGGCGTATCCGCGGCGGCGGCCACCGGCTCGCCGGCGCGTGGCGCGATCATGCCGATGAGGTCGGCCTCGAGCCGATCCTCGACGCCGAGCAGTGCGGCGGCAATGCCCACGAGGGCGGACTCCTGCGGCCGGCGGCCGTGGGAGATCAGCTCCTGCAGTTCCTCGCGGCGCGTCTGCACCGCTTCGCGCAGGTCACCGAGGCCAAGCACCCCCAGGGTATCGCCGATCTTCTTCAGCAGCTCCAGCTGCGGCGCGAGTTCTTCGACCCGCTCCATGCCGGTGCGCACGAAGATGTCCAGCACGTCCTTCACGCGCCCAAGATCCTCGCGGATCGCCTGGGCCACGGTCTGCATCAGCTTGACGCTGGGCGCCGACAGGCTCTGGCGCGCCTCTTCGACCTGCGCATCGCCCGGCACCAGCTCGGAGAGATTGAAGGCGGCGCGGATGGCAGTGGCGCGGGGGCCGCTGCTGCGGGACCGTGCCACGTAATAAAGCAGGTTGTTGACGAGCTCCGTCGGCGGCACCTTGGCGAACTGGGCCTCGCCCAGCGTGCGCAGGCGCTTCATCTCCCGGTCTACCTGGCCCATCAGGCGCTTGAGCGAAACGCTGGTCTCCAGTCCCCCGTCCAGCAGGACCTCGATGATGCCGGCAGCCACCCACCAGAGGTGATGGACCTGCTCGGTGGCGGCCGCACTCTCCAGGCGCTCCACGACGCCGGCCATCTGGCGCAGGCTGGCCTCCGGCTCATCACCACGGATCCACCCGAGCAGTGCCAGCTGGAAACGCGGGCGCAGCTCGCCCGCCAGGCGCATGAGATCCTCGCCGTCGGGCCGGGCGCGGGGCAGCTGGCTGGTCGCCCGCGGGTCGCCACCGACGTTGAGGAGCAGCAGCGTGCTCTCCGAAAGCAGTGGCCGCCCCCGGGCGGCACGCAGGTCGTTGAGCAGCGGCAGCAGCACCAGCGGGATATCGCGGCCGCCATTGAGCACCCGCTCCACGTAGGCCGGCAGCTGCACGGCGGAGCGCATCAGCGCCTCGAGCGGTTCCTCGGCGCCACCATCGCGGCGCTTCAGTCTGGCCAGGTAGGCACAGGTCTGCTCCATCTCCTCGGCCAGCAGGCTGGCGCCGTGGGTCTCCGTCATGCGCAGCACACCGCGCGCGGTGTGCAGCAGGGAGGCCACGCGCTCCAGTGCCTGGGAGCCGCCGTCGCCCTCGGCGAACTGCTCGAGCACCACGCGCGCATCGTTGAGCGTGACCGCCAGCTCGTCGCTGACGATCTGCAGCGATGCCTGTGGAATCGCGGTGTTCATGGCGGGGCGGGGTGCCGCGGAGCCTGCCGTCAGGCCGTGCGCTTGCCGATGACGCGCAGCCCCCGTTCACCGTAAGCACCGGCCTCGGCGCCGGGCGCCGCCGGGCGCGGTTCCGGCCCGCGGCCACGACGTGCATCCAGCGCCCCGGCCGGCAGCCGGAAGCCGGCCACCGAGCGGCGCAGCTGCGCTGCCAGCGCGGCCAGCTTGCTGATCGACTCGCGGGTGTTGCTGGTGCCGGACGCCGTCTGCGAGTTGATCTGCTGCAGCAGCTCGACGATGCGGATCACCGCGGCCGCGGCACCCGCCTGTTCCCGCGCCGAATTGGAAATGTTCTGCACCAGGCTGGCAATCTGGCTGGAGACCTGCTCGATCTCCTCCAGCGCGGCTCCGGCATTCTCGGCAAGCAGCGCACCGCCCACTACATCGGTGGTGCTGCGCTCCATGGAGACGATCGCTTCGTTGGTATCGGCCTGGATGGTGCGCACCAGCACTTCGATCTGCTTGGTCGCGTTGGCTGAGCGCTCCGCCAGGCGCTGGACCTCGTCGGCCACTACCGCGAAGCCACGGCCAGCCTCGCCGGCCATCGAGGCCTGGATGGAGGCGTTCAGTGCCAGGATGTTGGTCTGGTCGGCGATGTCATTGATGAGCTCGACGATGTTGCCGATCTCCTGCGAGCTCTCGCCGAGCCGCTTGATGCGCTTGGAGGTGTCCTGGATGGTCTCGCGGATGGCGTTCATGCCCTCGATGGTACGGCGCACCGCCTCGCCGCCCTTGTGGGCGACATCCACCGAGTGCCGCGCCACGTCGGAGGAGCGCTCGGCGTCGCCAGAGACCTCCTCGATGGAGCCGACCATGCGGCTGATCGCCTGCGAGGCGGAGTCCACCTGCTTGGACTGTGCCTCGCTGGCCTGCCCCAGCTGTGCCGCGGTGCTTTCCGCGCTACGCGCCGCCCCGTCCAGCAGGATGGCACTCTCGTTGATGGTGGTGACCAGCTCGCGCAGCGCCTCCACCGCATAGTTGATGGAATCGGCGATAGCGCCGGTGATGTCCTCGGTCACCGTGGCCTGCACGGTCAGGTCACCGTCGGCAAGGCTCGACAGCTCGTCGAGCAGGCGCAGGATCGCCTGCTGGTTACGGTCCGCCTGGTCGCTGGCCAGCTGCACCGCTGCGGCGGGTGGCGCCTGGAAGGCCACCCAGGCCAGCATCACGAGGATCACCGCGGCCAGCACCAGCAGCCCGATCACCAGCACCTGGCGGGCCGGCACCCCGGCGGCGCCCGCCTCGGCGGCCGGTACGCCCACCAGGCGCAGGGCAACCTGGTCCAGCTGGCGAGAAGCCTGCGCGATCAGGTCGAGCCGGTCACCGAGGGCGCGGGCATCGCGCACGCGGGTAAACACTTTGTCGCGCGCGCTGGCCAGGCGCCCCAGCGCTTCCACGGCCCGCGACCCGCCCACTGCCTTGAGGTTGAGATCCGGGTCACCGTTCTGCAGGCCGAGGATGATCTGCGCCACGTCGATCTCGGTCTGGCCGAGCGCATTGGCGATGTCGGTCGGCTTGCCGGGGCCGCCCACCAGCGCCCGTACCTGCGGCACGATGCCTGCGACGATGGTCTCGAGCCGCTGCAGTTGCGCAGCAGTGGCTGCCTGGCCGCTGGCGGCGAGCTGCAGCTCCCCGACTTCGCGGCGCAGCGCTGGCATGAGTTTCTCCAGATCCGCCACCACGGCGTAGGCGCCGAGGATTTCCGGCCGTCCCTTGCTGATGATGGCGGCATTGGCCCGCACCTGGCCCGCCAGCGGATCGGCATCGTTCGCGCCCGCGGCGCCGAGCTGCGCCACGCTGCGCGCCAGTGCGTCGAAGGCCTGCGGCATGCCGCGCATGGCCTCGCGCGCCTGCAGGACAGCCGCCTGGAGCTCGGCATCGGCACCCGCCGCTGCACCCGGGACTCCCGGTCCCTTGAGCACCAGCGCCATGGCGCCCACCAGCGACAGGAACAGGCACAGAGCGAGGATGACCAGATTCCGGGAGCGGTTGCTGCTGTTGAACATGTCTGCTGCGTCCTCCAAACGGGGCGCGGCCAGCGCGCCACTCCTGTCGTCTTTTTATATATGCCGCGGTTGCGCCTGCAGCCCCGGCTAGTCCTCTGCGGCCCTCTGGAACTCGCGGCTCTGCAGGAGCTTCTCCACCCGCAGCACCGGCCAGACCTCGAGGCCGCGGCGATAGGCACCGTCCAGGTAGCGGTCCGCACGGATCGCGGTCTGCGGCGTTTCGCTGACATGCTCGCGCTGCAGGAACCGGCGAAAGCCATACACTTCATCCACCACCAGGCCCACCGGGAACTCGTTGCTGTTGGCCACCAGCACGCGCGCGGCGCGCTCGCCCGTGATCGCGCCGGCACCGAGGAAGCCCCGCAGATCGGCCACCGGCAGCAGGTGGCCACGGACGTTCGCCAGGCCGCGCACCCAGGACCTGGCCCCGGGCACCCGGGTCAGCGCTGGCGGCAGCATCAGTACTTCGCGGACTTCCTCCCGCGCGACGACAAAGCGTTCGTTGCCGAGCCGCAGGCCGATCCCCACCCACTCCTCGCCGCTGACATCATCGCCGGGACCGCCGGTCAGTGCCACCCGTGAGCGCCGCTCGATCTCACGCAGCAGCTCGAAGGGATGTTCCCTGAGGGTCCGCAGCCCGGTGCCCGCCGACGTCGTCACGATGGCCGGATCACGACTTGATGTTGGCCCTTACTGCCGCCACCAGTTCGTCGTCCCCCACAGGCTTGGTGATGAAACTGACCGCGCCCTGGCGCAGTCCCCAGATCCGGTCCGTCTCCTGGTGCTTGGAGGTCACGATCACCACCGGGATGGAGGCCGTGGCCGGATTCTTCGTCAGCTGTCGCGTGGCCTGGAAACCGTTCATGCCCGGCATGACGATGTCCATCAGGATCACGTCCGGGTGCTCGCGCTCGGCCAGCGAAATCGCCTCCTCGCCCTCGCTGGCCACCAGCGTGTCGAACCCATGGCGCTGCAGCGCCTGGGAGATCACGTGCTGATCGGTCGGCGAGTCATCAACGATGAGTACCAGCGTCATGGCTACGTCCTCCGGGGCTGCGCCTCAGCGCGCCACATGG
>WBZO01007455.1_pt1 | contig 10130 bp, 7 predicted proteins | sample 5204261 | NCBI WGS metagenome assembly WBZO01 (sample SAMN12412400, study PRJNA552823) | activated sludge metagenome | isolation source: activated sludge from anammox sidestream of wastewater treatment plant... | place: USA: North Carolina | collected 2017-09
GTGACGCAATCATAAAACGCCCCGAGCCTTCACCGGAAAAGGCAATGCCCGGCGCGTACCTCTCCGACGGCAGCGGGCGATAGGTGAAAACCCCAAACGGCGTTTGGAATCGGCGCGACTTTCCAGGAGTAACAGAGGTCACGTCCTCAACTCGCTCCGGAATGAGACCGTGAAAACTCAGCGCGTAGTCCAAGCTGACGTAGGAAGGTCCATAAATCAGATTGGCCAGTTGTTCCCGGATAATCGGCCCGCGCCGATAGACTTCGCCCACTACGTACAGCCCCTTGCGCACGCGCACCAATTCCCCGTGTGCCAGCAACCGGCGGATGCGGTCTCGTGGCTTGGCGTAGTCGCCAAGCAACGAGACGACCTGCTGGTAGTCCAGCACATCGCGCCCTGTCACCCGACTCATCTCAAAAACCGAAATCATGGCCAAACACTACCATTATCATTCCAGTATGTCTACATTTAGTGGACATACTGGCTGGATACGCGCGCGGACGACTCGGCCAAGTCTCGGGGCCCGCCGCCGTACGAAAAGTAGCGCGCCGGCTCAGCCTTTGGCGTTCTCGGAGGCGATCAGCGTTTCCGCGATCTGGATGGCGTTTTGCGCAGCGCCTTTCCAGATGTTGTCGCCAGCGCACCACAGGACGAGGCCGTTGTCGGAGCTCTGATCCTTGCGGATGCGGCCGACGAGGACTTCGTAGTTGCCGGTGGCGTCTAGCGGCATCGGATATTGCGCTTGCTTCGGATCGTCCACCACGCGAACACCCGCTGTGTGCTTCAGAATCTCGCGCGCCTGCTCCGGCGTCAGCGGCTTCTCAAACTCAATGTTCATGGCGATGCTATGGCCATTGACCACCGGCACGCGCACGCAGGTATTTCCCACGCGAATGGAGGAGTCGCCGAGAATCTTGTGCGCTTCTTTGCGCATCTTGATTTCTTCTGTGCTCTCGCCGGAGTCGTCTTTGAACGAGCCAACGGAAGGCAGCACGTTGAACGCAATTTGGTGCGGATAGACCTCGCGCGGAAGCGGCTCACCCGCGGCCCACGCTTTCACCTGCGCCTCGAGCTCTTTGACGGCCGCTGCGCCGGTGCCCGAAACGGCCTGATAGGTGCTGGCGACAATGCGCTTGATCTTCGCGGCCTTGTGCAAGGCGGCCAACGGCATGAGCGCGATGATGGTGCTGCAGTTCGGGTTGGCGATCAATCCCTGGTGTTCCTTGAGGGCCTCGGGATTGATTTCCGGAATCACCAGCGGAACGCGGGGATCCATGCGGAAGTCGTCTCCGTTATCAATCACCACACAGCCGCGCTTGGCCGCTTCCCATCCCAGGGTCTGCGAAGCGCCTTTCGCGCCTTCGGTCCCGGCGAAGAAGGCAAAGTCCATTCCTTCGAATGCTTCCGGAGCGGCGACTTTCACTTGAATCGGGTCGCCGTCAATTTCCTCAATGCGCTCGCTGCGCGCGAGAATCGTCAGCGACTTCATGGGGAAGTGCCGCTTCTTGAGCAAGCGCACCATTTCAGTCCCGACCGCGCCGATCCCGACCACACACACGTTGTACTGCTTCATAAACTGCCTTGTTCTCTCTTGGCAACGCGTAGAGCGTCGCCGTCTTTTTCGCTATACCAAACTCGCCGCCAAATCGCCCACTTCCTTCGTGCCGAGGCCCATGCGCCCCGCCGCGAGCGATTTGATTTTTCCGCTGTTGAGCGTGGCCGTCATTGCGCGATCCACCGCGGCGGCCGCTTCGTGCTCGCCGAGCGTGTCGAGCATCATGCCCGCCGCGGCGATGGCTGCGAGCGGGTTGATCACATTCTGGCCCTTGTATTTCGGTGCGCTTCCGCCCATGGGCTCAAACATGCTCACGCCTTCGGGATTGATATTTCCGCCAGCCGCCACACCGAGGCCGCCTTGGATGATCGCGGCGAGGTCGGTGATGATGTCGCCGAAGAGGTTCTCGGTGACGATCACGTCATACCACTCCGGCTGCTTCACAAACCACATCGTCGCGGCGTCCACATGGTTATAGTCCTGCTTGATGTCGGTGAACTCGCGATCGCCGAGTTCCTTGTGCGTGCGCACCCACAAATCGCCCGCGTGCGTGAGCACGTTCGACTTGTGCACCAGCGTCAGCATCTTCTTCTTGTTCCGGCGGCGCGCATATTCATAGGCGAAGCGCACGCAGCGCTCCACCACCGGTCGGCTATACACCATCACCTGCGTCGCAATTTCCAGCGGCGTGCCCTTCTGGACCACGCCACCGACGCCGGTATAAATGCCGCCGGTGTTCTCGCGAACCACGACGAAATCCACATCTTTCGGCTCCTTGTCCTTCAGCGGACAATCTTCTGTGCGATACAACTTCACCGGGCGCAGGTTGATATACTGATCCAGCGCGAAGCGCGCCTTGAGCAAAATGCCCACTTCCAAAATGCCCGGCTTCACATCCGGATGCCCAATCGCCCCGAGGAAAATCGCGTCCTGTTTGCGGAACTCCTCGATCACGGAATCCGGCAGCGTCTCGCCGGTTTTCAGATAGCGCTCGCCGCCGAGGTCATAGGGCTGATAGTTCAACTTGAAGCCAAACTTCGACTGCGCCACCGCCAGCACTTTCAGAGCCTCCTGCACCACTTCAGGGCCCGTTCCGTCTCCACCCAAAACCGCGACATTATACGACTTGCTCATTCTTATCCCTCTTCAACGCCACGACACGGCTTCACTTCCAACGATTGGAACTTTGCTGCGCGCCGACTTCCAACCCTTGGAACTTTTCGTGGCAAAAGTTCCAACGCTTGGAAACGCGCAGTCTCCCAACTTCCAACGCTTGGAAATTGGCAAGGGGCGCAATATACGAGCGCCCCCCCAGTGCGTCAATGGCAGTTCCACTTTTGCGCGCGCGTCAAAAAGGGCGCGAGGGGGCGCAAATTGAGGTTGCCCGTGCGGCGAAGTGTGCTACCTTCCAATCCCTTTAGGCGTCCCCATCGTCTAGAGGCCTAGGACACCAGGTTTTCATCCTGGTAACACGAGTTCGAATCTCGTTGGGGACGCCACTTTCATTTAACCTTTGGGCACAAATCGGGTTGCGATTGGTCTCCAGATCGCTAGACTGGCAGACGGCTTATGAAACGGTCTCGCTCTCGGCCTACGCCGCCCATTATTAACTTCGGCAAGTTCCGGGTTGATTTCCCGAGCCGCGATCGCTCGCTTGTGGAGAATCTGAAGTTTGCGGTTTTCGTGGCGCTGTTGTTGGGGGTGTTTCTTCTGCTCTATCAGTGCCAGGCAAGCTGGCTGACGTCGCGCAATGCGCGGCAAACGTCCATTGATATCAAGTCGCTCCCGCCTTCGCCGTGACGCGCGCGGCGCGGGGCGCTAGTTGACGCCTTCGGCGACGCGGATGGTGTAGCGAATGATGGATCGGCTGCGCGGATTGACATCCAGCGCAAAGCGCAGACGGCGATTCTGCAGTTCATAGGTGTGCGAGGAGCGCACCATGTCCCACGCGAGGGGGGCGGGCGGGCGCTCGTTCACCTCCACGCGCACGGCGCTGGCGAGATTGTTTTCGATTTCCAGCTCGATGGTCTCTTCCGAGAAGCCGCTCGCTTCGTCGCCGCGCTCAAGGGTGCGGCGCGCGCCGAGCACGCCGGATTCGGGGCCGAGAACCACGCGGAGGGATTCTTCGGGCGCGGTGTGATGCAGCAGCGCTTCTTGTCGGAGCGCGGAACGGCCGCTGCCGGTGGAGATCCATGCGACGCCGGCCGGCAGGGGGATGCCGAGGCCGATCCGAGCAATATTGCGGAATGCCAGCACTTGTGTGAGAGGCTTCCGAATGGGTGCGGCGCCAATCGGAATCTGATCGCTGTCCATCACGTATAACCGGTCTGTTGGAACGCGCCGCGCCGAGGCGAAGCGAACGGCGGTGACTTCGCCCGCGGAAAGCGTGACGGGATGGGGCCATTCGTAGCGATACGGAACTTCGGCGGGGGGCGTGGAGGGCTTCCAGCGATCGGCGAGCGGACTGCTGGCGTCGAGCATGAGGATGCCGGGGCCGGTGGGGCCGGGGCTTGTGCCGACCTTCAATCGCTCCGGGCCGATGAGGGTGACGCGGCGGGCGGAGAGGGCGCGCGCGAGGCCGTTGGAAAGGAAGTAGCGCGCTTCGAAGTCGAGCGAGAGTGGTTCGAGTTGATTGGAGATATCGCCGCGGATGGTCACGTCGTAGCGGGCGCGCCAGGAGAGGTTCGTGACTTCATACAACGCCCAAACGGAGCGGGGGCGCGGCGAGACGGCGCGGAGGGCGCACTCGGCGCGCAGTGCGCCGCGCCGCGGGGCGCTGAGTTCGGAACGGGGAATCCCGGCTTGGTTCAACTCCAGCACGCCGTCAAACGGCGGTGTTTTGACTGCGGTCCAGCGCGTCTCGATCCACTGCACGGCGCCGCGGATGTCGCCGACCAGCAGGCTGGATGAATCGGCTTCGGGGGGGAGATCGAGCGAGAGGGTTTCATTGAGGCTGGAAAAGGCGACGCGATATTCCTCGCTAAACAGCGCGCGCCCCTGCCCCATCATCACATCGCGCTGCAGCGGCACAGCGGGCGCGTCTGCGGCAGCGGGACGCGCCCAGAGGGCTGTGCCGAGCAACAGCGCTGCAAGGGGGCCGAGCCGTTTCGTGCGCCGATCCATCGGGGCAATTCCTACCAGCGATAGCGGACGGTGTAGTGGATCGTCTTGCGCCCACCGGCCTTGAGTTCCACTTGGAACTCGATGCTCTGCGGGCCGGTGGATTGATAGTCCGCATCGGCCTTGACGATTTCAAACTCGGGCCAGCGATAGAGGTGCTCCACAACGCGGATCGTGGCGGCTTGGTCGGAATCGTTGGAGAGTCGAATCTCGAACGATTCTTCGTATTCGTGCAGCGGTCGCACTTCCGCATAGCCGGTGCGCTCGCGCTCGCCGCGCAGGCCGCGGGCGGGCCCGACGCGGAGCTGGCCGCTGGCGCCGTTCTCCACAGCGGACAGGGTGTCGGAGCCGAGGAGTTCAACGGAGTCATCGTCGGCGCGCTGGAAGAGGCGCAGACGGCCCGGCGGCAAGTTCAGGCCGAGTCCGACATTCTCTTTATTTTCAAATTCGAGATAGGTGTCCACCGTTGTGTGGTATTCGGTGCCATAGCTCCAATCGTTTCGGCGATTTCGCTGAAAGCGATCGAAGCGGACTCCGTCATAGACATAGATGCGGCTCACCGGGAGCTGCGCGACGGATGCGAGTGGCAGAAAGACCGAGTCGCCATCGCCCAGCGTCACCTTCTGGCCGAGGCTGTGCGTTTGGAGGGGAATGAGGCTGGCGATCGTGCGCTCGTCGCGCGGTTGCGGGGAGCTGTAGGAGTAGCGGCTCGGGAAGGTTTCGGCTGGATTCTCCGGGTCGCCACCCAAGCGGCCTCGCTCGGTTTCGAGCAGGACCACTGTGGCATTGCTGAAGCTGCCGCCGCTCTTGTTCTGAAGGCCAATGCGCCCGCTCAACCGCGCCAGACGCGCGCCGGGTTCCAAGACCACATCATACACGGCCTGCCAGGAGAGCCCGTCCATCACGTAGCCGAGTCGAATGTTTTGCATGCCTTCTGCCGGGATGCGCGCGCGCCAAACGAGGGTCGGCTCGTCATAGATCACCTTCGCTGCGCCGGGAAATGCGATGCGGCCCGCGTCGAGCGGACTGTAGAACGAGACGAGCGCGCCATCTGGCTGCGCAAGCACGAGCGGTTCCGAGGGAAAGGGCGGCTCGCGCCACGCGGGCAACCCCACCAAACGCCCCTCGCGGGCGTTGCTACCCGATCCAACCGAAAGCGTGCGCCCGAGATAGCGGCGCAGGAGGCGATTCGCGTCGGAGAGATCATACTCAAACCGCTGCTCCAACACATCGAGCGACGCGCCGCCGGCCGTGGGCGTCACCGAGACCGAAGCGGGATCCAATTGCGTCGGGAGCTGCCGGACAAACACATCCGACTCTCCCGCTTGCGCCGTGATCGAGCGCAACTCGCCCACGAGCGTGAGCCCGATGTCGTAGACTTGCAGCGTCACTTGGCGTGGCGCCGAGGCGTCCACTGCCGCAGCGACCGAAGAGAAGGTTAGCAGCGCGGCGGCGGCCGCAGCGCACACGGTCAGCGAATGGCGAAAACTGTTCATCCCGTCACTCTAGGCGAAAAAGGCGTTCAGCGGAAGTCAATCTGTCGCGGTATTCTTGGGCGCGGGGCGGAGAAGCGGCCCGATATAGCGCCGCGCGGCCACGGACCCAATCACAATCAGGATCACCGCGCCGATTGCAACGCCGTAGAAATGCGGCTCCGGCATCTTCAGCAGTTTCCCCCACACCGCATACATGATGGAGGTCGGGATCATGCCGAGGAACGAAGCGGCGATATAGCGGCGCTGGCTCAACTTGAGCACGCCCGCGAGGATGTTCGTGGCCACAAAGCTCGACAGCGGAAAGGCGCGCAGCAGGAAGATGGTCGCGAACTGTTTTTCCTGGGGAATGGTCAGGCGCTCCCAACCAAATCGGCGCTTGAGCCGATCCGATGCGGGCGCCAGCAGCGATCGCGAAAGCATGAAGTGCAGCCACGCGCCGAGCGTCGAGGCAACGGAGGCGAGCAAGGTGCCCCACACCACCCCATAGAGCAGGCCCGCAAGAAATGCGATGGGCCAGCGCGGCAAGAAGAGCAGCGGCGTGAGGGCGCCCGCGGCAAAGATTATGGCCACACCGTAGGGACCGAGTCGGTCGGAAAGCTCCAGGATGGCTTTGGCGCTGAAATAGTCGCCCAAGTTCGCATAGTGACTCACCGCCACACCGACCACGGCGACCAGTAGAAAGATGCCGAGCCGACGCAGAGCATCGAGCGCCCCACCCTTCGCAGAAAAATCTTCCACGTTGTCCGACATGTGCGCGATTAGACCGGTCAAAGGGCACGCAACTGCAAGTCAATTCTTTCGCCGTCCAAACGGATGCAGAGAAAACGCCGCCCCGCGCGAAGAATCTTGAAAACGGGTGCCGCGCGGGCCTACGTTGGTCGCATGAGTGGAAGCGGGTTCAACTGGGTGGATGCGGTGGTCGGGGTGATCCTTCTCGCGGGCTTGATTGGCGGCGTGCGCCGCGGTCTCTCCGGCGAGTTGGCTCGCGTTTTGGTTGCCACGGGCTGCATTGTGGCCGTCACGCTCTACACGCGTCCGCTCGCGTCGTGGCTGGAACACCGCTTCGCCCATTGGTTTGGCGAAGGCACAGCGGCCTCCATGCTCACCAGCCTCCTCCTTCTCCTTCTGGGTGTCTACGTGGCGCTGACGCTGCTTCGCCTCGCGCTCACCGCGTTGTTCAGCTTCACATTCAAAGGTCGCGTGGAACGCGTCGGCGGGGCGCTCTTGGGCCTTGCGCGCTCTGCCATCGTGGCGGCATTGCTGCTGCTCTTGCTCAGCTTGCTGCCAAATAGCGCGCTCCACAAAGCCGCCACGGAGGACTCCTTTGCGGGTCGCCTCGTCACCGCGCGCGTGCAACCGTGGTACGACAGGCTGGTCGAAAAAGTCCCCGCGCTGGGCGGCCTCGAAAACTCGGCAAACGAATGGAAAGAGGACGCCACCGAGCGGGCCGCGGATCTCTGGGAAGATTTACCTGCAAGCGACGAGTGAGCCATGGCAGTTTCTCGTCAGGTTTTGGATGACATCCGCGCGCGGATAGACATCGTTGACTTCATCGGCTCCTACGTCCCGCTCAAGCGCGCGGGCGCGAATTACAAGGGGCTCTGTCCATTCCATCGCGAAAAGTCGCCCTCGTTCACGGTGCATCAGGCCCGCCAGATTTTTCACTGCTTCGGCTGCGGCGCTGGAGGCGACATTTTCAAATTCACCATGCAGCACGAAAACGTGGATTTCATGGAGGCCGTCCGCATCCTCGCCCAGCGCGCAGGTGTGGAACTGCACTTCACGGAAGCGGAGCGAAACGAGGAAACGCGCAAAGACACGCTGTATCGCGTCCACGAAGAAGTCGCGCGCTTTTATCACGATGTTCTTCTCGAACACGCTTCCGCCGCTGTCGCGCGCCAGTACTTGGAGGACCGCGATCTGGGACCCGACGTGATCAAGGACTTCTATCTCGGCTATGCGCCCGGCGGGTTCGACATTCTCGAACAGTTCGCGAAGAAAAACGGCTTCTCAATCGAACTCCTCGAAACTGCCGGCCTCATCGCGCAAAATGAACAAGGCCGTCGCTATGACCGCTTCCGCGACCGCCTGATGTTTCCCATCCGCGACCTGACCGGCCGCATTATTGCCTTCAGCGGGCGCATCCTCGGCAAAGACGAGCGCGCCGCGAAATATCTCAACAGCCCCGAGACGCCCCTCTTCCGCAAAAGTCGCACCCTCTTCGCGATGGACCGCGCGCGCAAATCCATCATCGAAAGCCGAACCTGCATGCTCTGCGAAGGTCAGATTGATGTCATTCGCTGCCATCTCGCGGGTTTCACCAATGCGGTCGCCGCGCTCGGCACGGCCCTGACGGATGAGCACGCCATGATGATCAAGCTACACGCCGACCGCGTGCTCCTCGTGATGGATGCCGATTCCGCTGGGCAGAACTCCGCGCTGCGTTCAGCGGAAATCTTTCTCGGCGCCGAACTGAGCGTGGATATCGCGCCACTCCCCGTCGGCGAGGACCCGGATAGCTTGATCGTCAAGAAGGGCGCGGAGGCCTTTCGCGCACAGCTCGACAAGACCCGCAGCGTCGTCAATTTTCAAGTGGACGTGCTCGCCGCTCGCGAAAACATCGCCCAGGAAGCGGGGCTTCGCCGCGTGGTATCTGCCGTGCTGGAAACCATCCGACACTCGGCCAGCGAAGTTCAACGCTCGCGTATGCTGCAGGATCTTTCTGCTCGCGTCGGACTGACGGAGGGCGTCTTGCGCTCGGAACTTCGCCGCACCGCACCGCACACGTCGCGCGCAACCCTCGCTGGCAATGAGGCGGAAAGCGCCGCCTCCAGCCCATTCGCGCCCCCTCCCCCCGACGAACGCGATTTGCTCCAACTGCTCATCAATAGCCCCGAACAGAGCGATCTCGTTCGCCAATTCGTCCAACCGCTCCACTTCACGGATCCGCGCTGCGGCGCGATCTATGCCGCGATTCTCAACGGGCAATCCGGCGACGACCTCATTGCCGCCGCGCGCGAAACGAGCGACGAATGCGTCACGTTGACGGCGCAGTTGATCGCCAGCGATCGCCGTCTCGGCGACACAGACGAGCTGCGCGAGCGAGCGGCGCAAGATTTGATTATCTCCATCCGCCGAAAAGAAATTGAACGGAACCTGCGCGCGGTCACACAGCGTCGCGCCAGCGCGACGCCGGAAGAGCAACAGCGACTCACCGAAGAAATTGCGGGGATGAAGTACGACCTCGTCGCGCTCCGCAGCGGCTGGGACAAGGCCTCGCTAATCCTCGAATAGACTCCGCCGCGCGATGGATCTCCGAATGCGGCCCGATTTCTTGGCGCGCGACGACTCGTTAGGCCTTGTCCACCATTTCGACGAACTGGTCGAACAGGCGCATGGCATCGGTCGGCCCCGGCGCGGCTTCGGGGTGATATTGCACCGAGACGATCGGCAACTTCTTGTGGCGCTGGCCTTCGGAAGTGCGGTCGTTGAGGTTGAGATGTGTTGTCTCCACTTCGCTCGGCAGGCTATCCATATCCACTGCAAAGCCGTGGTTTTGCGAGGTGATGTCCACGCGCCCCGTGGCCAGCTCGATGACCGGCTGGTTTCCGCCGCGATGGCCAAACTTCATTTTGAACGTCTTGCCGCCCAACGCCAAGGCGAGCAGTTGGTGTCCAAAGCAGATTCCAAACGTCGGCAATCCCGTCGAGATGACCTTGCGGAGTTCAGCCACCAGGTGCGGGAGCGCCTCCGGATCGCCGGGTCCGTTCGAGAGGAAAAATCCATCCGGCTTCAAGGCCAACAGCTCGTCCGCCTTCAGGGTGTTCGGGAACACGTGGAGTTGGCAATCGTGCTCGCGGAGCAATCGCAACTGATTCGTTTTGATGCCGCAATCCAAGACCGCGATTTTGCGCGAGCCCTTTTCAGAGCCTTCGAAAATATACGGCGTCTTCGTGCTG
>WBZO01007456.1_pt1 | contig 10129 bp, 10 predicted proteins | sample 5204261 | NCBI WGS metagenome assembly WBZO01 (sample SAMN12412400, study PRJNA552823) | activated sludge metagenome | isolation source: activated sludge from anammox sidestream of wastewater treatment plant... | place: USA: North Carolina | collected 2017-09
CCGCGCCATGGTAGAGCTAGAGGGGAGCCGGAGGGGTAGCGGCGCGCCTCAGTGCGCGTGCGTGTGGACGTGCGCGCGTCGCGTCGACGTGGTCGATCCCGGCGGGCACGGATCGCCCGCGTCCACCGGCACCACGCCGGAGGACGATCCGCCGGAGCTGCTGCTGCTCGAGCTGCTCGCGCCGGCCTCCGGCGCCGCATCGACGCCGGCGTCCTTCGGCGGCAGCGGCGGGAGCGCCGCCGCGATGTCGGGCACCTCGTCGACGCCGATGAACGTGAAGCCCTTCGCCTTCAGGATGGGCACGATGTACTTCACCATCGTGATCGTGTTCCCGGGCGAAGCGTTCGGGTCGTTCGTCGTCGGGTTCGCGCTGTAGTCGGCGTCGTGCATGAGGACGATGCCCTTGCCGACGTTCTCGATCTCCTTCACGTAGAGATCGCCGCACGCCTTCGAGGACATCGGCGTCGTCGCCGGGGGCCCGGCCTGCCCCTGCCAGCAGGCGAAGTCGGCCGCCTGGTTGGTCGCCGGATCGAGGTTGTCGCCCGACTCCCATTCGACGTGACCGACGTACTTCTTCATGCCGCCGTCCTGGAGCGCGTCGTAGACGGCCTGGTTCCAGTACCCGAACGGCGCGCGCAGCAAGAAGCGGTTGTTCGGCACGTACGGCGCGATGAGCGTGTCGACGTCCGTGACCTCCGCGACGACCTGCGCGGCGTTGAGCGTGCGCAGATCGAGGTGGCTCTTCGTGTGGTTGCCGATGACGTGACCGTCGGCGACGAGCTGCGGGAGCACGCCGAGGTGCGCCGTCTGCTGCGCGTTGTTGTTGACGAAGAACGTCGCGCGGATGCCCTCCCCCTTGAGGTAGGTCGAGAGCTCGGCGGTACGCGAGCCGGGACCGTCGTCGAACGAGAGCGCGATCTGCTTGAGCGCCATGCTCGTCCCGAAGACCGGCGCCGCCGTGAGCGCCTGCTGGCCCACGCACGCCGGAGGCTCGCTCTTGTTGTCGTCGGTACAGCCGGCGGCGAGGGCGAGGCCTGAGAGCGAGCAAGCGGCCACGAAGGCGAAGAGGCGCATCCTTCGGATCGTGACGGACTGCCACCCGACGTCAAGCAATCTCTCGTGCTAACGTTGCCGCCCGCTTGAGTGACACGCCCCGGACGCTCGCCGAGTCGAGCGTGGAGACCAGAGCAGCAGCCCGCACCGCGGCGTGGGGGCTCGCGATCTACGCCGCGACACGCGTCATCGCGATCGTGCTCGCGTCCGCGTCCATGGCCTCGTCCGTCGCACAGGCGATCGCCGCCGAGTGGGGAGCCGGTCGGGTCGGAGTGACCTGGAGCGATGCGCACGCGCCGCCGCCGAGCAGCGGACAGATGGCAAGGAGGGCAGCCATCGGAGCGGCCGCCGGCGCGATCGCAGCGGCGCTGCTGCTCTCGTTCGCCTGGGCGACGCGCGCGGCGCTCGTCGAGACGGCGCAGGGCCCCATGCCGTGGTCGCTGCTCGTCGTCGGCCTCATCACGGCGGCGCTCAACGCGATGCGCGACGAGCTCCTCCTCCACGGCGTGACGCTGCGCGCGCTCTCGTCGGTCTCGTCGCCGGTCGCACGTTCGCTGGCCTGCGGGATCACCTCTGCCGCCGCCGCCCTCGGCGAGCCGACCGCGACGGTGCCCTTGGCCGTCGCGAGCCTGCTCTTCGGCACGGCGCTCGGCTCGCTCTGGGTTCGCGACCGCGGCGCATGGATGCCCTGGGGAGCGCACACCGCGTGGCTCTTCGTGGTGGGGACCGTGTTCGGCGGCGGCTACGCCGACACGCGCGTCGCGAGCTCGTCCTGGGGCGGCGCGAACGCCGGGATCCTCGGCGGGACCGCGGCCGTGGTGGCGCTCGCGCCGATCGCGATCGTGGCCCTCTACCTCGTACGTCGGGTAGGATCGAAGCCCCAGGATGGCGGATAGCCAGCACCCGTTCAGCGAGGAAGGTGAGCCGCAGTCGCGCAGGCTCACGCCGTCGATCGGGCTGACCCCGGATGCGGCGCGGGTCGAGGCCGAGGTGACGGCGGACTCGACGAACGAGGACTTCCTCTTCCATCTCTATCGAGGCAGCGAGCTTCTGCAGGACAACCGCGTCCACGAGGCGAAGGAGGAGCTCGAGCGAGCCCTTCACCTCCAGCCGCGCGATACGCAGGGGCAAGACCTGCTGGCGGTCGTCTACTTCCGCCTCGGTCTGTATCCGCGCGCGATCTCCATCTTCGAGCAGCTGCGAAGGAAGAACCCGCGCGACACGGCGCTGCTCCTGAACCTCGCGCTCTGTTACCTCAAGACCGGCCAGGCGCCCGCGGCCCGCGGTGCGCTGGAGCAGCTGCTCGAGATCAACCCGGGTCATCAGCGCGCATGGGGCTACCTCGGGCTCGCGTGCGAGCGGGCCGGCGATCTCGCGGCCGCGGAGAAGGCGTTTCGCCAGGGCGGCCACGATCAGATGGCTCGCCGCATCGCCGAGCGCCTGACGCTCTCGCAGGCTCCGCCGAGGCCGAACGTCGACGAGGCCGAAGAGCAGCCGCTGCCGACCCGTGACGTGCACGAGATCCGCGACGTCGTGGCGACCGCTTTCAAGGAGCTCGACGCCGGCGAGCTCTCGTTCGCCCTGGCCGAGCCCGTCGCGGACTCCCCGAGAGAGAGCACGGGCTCGTGGCGCTCGATCGAGCTCGGTCAGCCGGTGCCTCCGCGCCGCGAGACGAAGAAGCCCGACACGAAGGACGGACCTCCCCCCGCGGCGAACCCTGCGATCCCGCAGCTCGCCGGACCGGCCTCGGATGGCCGGCGGCCCACGCTCATCGTCGGCGCCGCTCCTGCGCCGGTCCTCCAGCATCACCCGAGCGGCGTGCCGGGCTTCGACAAGATCCCGTCGCCGAGGCCGCCGGCGTTCGCGGTCGACGAAGCGGGCGTGCCCTCACTGCGCCATCCGGTCGTCGCGGTCCCGCCCGTTCGCGACGCCGCACGCCTCGTCCCGCCGCCCGAGCCGGCGCAGCGCATGAAGACGCTGCCGCCTCCGATCCACAAGCCGCCCACCGCGCCGCCCCCTCCGGTCTCGGAGCTCGCGGCCCAGTCGTCCGTCGACTTCCCGAAGGACGGGCTCGCGGTGCATCCGTCCGGGGTCGCGCTGGTGAAGACCGCCGAGTCCGGCAGTGGCTTCGCGGCGCGCCTCGAGTCCCTGCGCGCGTCCTCGAACGGGCTCGCGATGAAGCTCCTCGAGCGCCAGGTGAAGGGCAAGCCCACGGGCGAGTCGTTCGGCGGCGTCGGGAGCCCCGTCGTGCATGCGACCGGCGACGGACAGCTCGTGCTCGCGCCGCGCGCGGGGCGGAAGCTCTCGTCGTTCGTGCTCGAAGAGGAGATGTGCTTCGTGCGCGAGGAGGTCCTCCTCGGCTTCGACGGCGGGCTCGGCTACGAGAACGGGCGTCTCGCGACCGGTGAGGGGGAGTTCGTCGCCGTCGTCCAGCTGCGCGGCAAGGGCGGCGTGCTGCTCGAGGCGATCGGGGAGATCATCACCCTCGAGGTGAAGGCGAACCGCGGGATGAGCGTGCGCCGGGAGGTGATCCTCGGCTGGTTCGGCCGGCTGGTGCCCCGCGCCCTCGCCCCCAGCGAAGCCCCGTGCGGACAGCGCGGGCTCGTCAGCTTTGCGGGCGAAGGACGTGTCCTCGTCGCGAGCGCGTGATAATCGTGTCGCCGTGCCGGATCCGCCCCTGTCCAGCCCGCGGCTCGATCCGCGCGTGCGCGCCGAGCGTCGTCGCTCGATGCGGCAGGATGCGTTCAATCTCCCGAACGCGCTGACGTTCGGCCGCATACTCATGATCCCGCTGTGTCTCTGGTTCCTCGACCAGGACACCGCGCGCTCCGGCTTCTGGGCGGCGATCGTCTTCACCGCCGCCGCGCTCACCGACGTGCTCGACGGGTACCTCGCCCGGAAGCTGAACGTCGTCAGCGTGCTCGGCAAGCTCATCGACCCGCTCGCCGACAAGCTGATCGTGATGGCGAGCTTGATCTGGATGGTCCCGATGGGACGCATCCCCGCCTGGGCGGTCATCGTGCTGCTCGCGCGCGAGTTCAGCATCACCGCGCTGCGCGCCGTCGCCGCCAGCGAGGGCGTCATCATCTCCGCCGGTCAGGAGGGCAAGACGAAGACCGCGCTCCAGATGATCGGCATCATCGCGCTTCTCACGGGGTACCCGTACCACGTGCACCTCTTCGGCCTCGACCTCGGGATCGTCGATCTGGTGAAGGTCGGCCGCGTCCTCGTCTATCTCTCGCTCGTCTTCTCGGTCGCGAGCGCCGCACAGTACGTGTCGCTCTTCGCGGAGGCCGTCGAGGCCAAGGAGGAGAAGCGGAAAGGCCCCGAGAGCACGCGGGACCTGTGACCGGCCGGCCGCGGGCGGTCCGAACGCCCTTGCCACCGGGCGAGCTTCCGTGCCATCAAGAACCCCCCATGAACGAGCGGATCCGGCGCAACCGACGCACCAAGGCCGCGGCGATCGTCACGCTCGCAACGGTCGCCGGCTGGATCGCGCTCGCCGCATGCTCGAACCAGGGAGAGGGCGAGCGCTGCCAGGTCGCGAACAACAGCGACGACTGCCAGGACGGCCTCATCTGCATCGAGGCGCGCAACCTGCCGCAGGGCTACAACAACGCCGATCGGTGCTGCCCGCCCGATCGCACGAAGGCGACGCACCCGGCGTGTGCGGCCCTCCAGAGCCAGATCGCCGGCGACTCCGCGCCCCCGCCCGACACCGGTCCGGTGGCCGACACCGGCAGCGACACCGGCCTCGACGCGGCGAGCACGGACGCCGACGCCGACGCCGGCGAGCTCGACGCCGCCGACGCCGCGGACGACTGAGATGTCGCCGGCCACGCTCCTCGAGCAGGCGCAGAACGCGCTCATGCTGTCGATCGCGGTCGCCCTCCCCGTCCTCCTCGTCGCCGCGGTGGTCGGGTTGATCGTCGCCGCGTTCCAGGCGGCCTCGCAGATCCAGGATCCGACGATCGCGCACCTCCCTCGCCTCCTCGCCGTCGTCGCGGCGCTCGTCGTGCTCGGGCCGTGGATGGGCAGCCAGATCGGTACGTTCGCCGAGCGCATGCTCACGATGGCCGCGAGCCGTCACTGAGCGGGCACGAGCTTTCGCTCGAGCACGGGCAGCGTGCAGGTGACCTGCGGACGGCTCGTCGGGCTGGTCGAGAACGCGGTCGCGAGCCGCTCGACGGCCCGCTCCATCGCTTCGAGCTTCTCTTCCGGATCGCGGTGCGTGACGACGACGCCCGTCACGTGGTCCTCGTGCAGCCGGCCCTCGACGAGCGACCACTGGAACGCCCCGCTGAAGCTCGTCGGCTCGAGCCCGAGCGCCTTCGTGATCTCCGGCTCGCGCTTGGCGAGGGCGTCCGCGTCCCGCGATCCGAGGCGGACGAACACGTGCTCGCAGTGGCCCGTCCAGAGCTGCGGCGGGCTCGCGTTCCGGATCATCACGCGTGCGTCGAGGGCGGACGGGAGCTGCACGCGCGGCCTCGATGCGCCGGCGTGGAGCACGAGCGAGCGACCCGGCGTCCGAGCGAGGAGCCAGACGTCGTCCTCGCTGCGCGCGAAGATGGCGTGACCGCCGGCCGGCGAACCGAACGACGTCGTGCTCACACGCAGGCCCTGCCAGCTCCGGTTTCCGTCGCGCTCGACGACGTCGGTGTAGACCGATTCGTACTCCGTCGTGGTCAGCTCGCCGAGCTCGCTCGTCACGGCGATCTTCGTGCACGCGCCACGCGGCGCAGGACACCGCCGGACCGCGAGCTCGTCCTCGAACGCGAGGTACAGCGCTCCGTCCTCCCCGATCGACGCGGACCCGAACCTCGCCGGCGCGTCCTCGAAGACGCGACGGAAGCCTCCCGCGTCGATGCGGTGCAGCGTCGAGCCGTCCTTGGCCGGGCACTGCACCACCACGCTCCGATCGAAGGACGGGACCGGCCGGCATCCGGCCGAGACCTCGGGCTCCACGAGCGCAGGCGCCTCGCCCGGCTTCCACGTCGACGAGAACAGGTATGCGCGGAGCCTCGTGTCCCTGCCGCGAGCCAGGACGACGAGCGCGCCGTCGCTCTGCACCTCGAGCGAGAGGATCGCGGGGGCGTCCTCGGGCAGCACGGGCAAGGGCAGCGCCTGGTCCGCGTCGTCGATCCAGACGAGCCTCCTCCCGCTCGCGCCGAGGAGGCGATCGTGGAAGCGCACGAGGTGCTCGGCGCCGAGCGGCTTCGTGGGCTGGAGCTTGCCGGAGGCGACGCTCCAGGACTTCTTCGTGGGCACGATGCTGCTCAGGAAGAAGCCTCCCGAGAGCGGGCCGTCGATGCGTTCCAGCCCGACCCATGGCTCGGAGAAGCCCATCAACGTCTCGCTCTCCGGGAAGACCGGCGCGAGCGCGGCCAGCGGGACGATCGGCTCGAGCGAGCCGTCCGCCTTCGCCTCGAACGGGATCGATCCGGAGAGGACGACGATCCGCCCGTCCCCGGTCTTCTGCAGGACGACCTCGGGGCGGGCCATCGCGACCACACGGAGCGTCGGATCGCGCCGCGGCGGCCCCGCTTCCACGGCTGATGCAGGCCTCGGCGGCGAGGCATCCGGCGGCCCCGCGTCCGACGGGCCGCTCGTCGCCGGCCCCTTGCATCCGAGGAGACCGACCAGGAGAGAGGCCAGGACGACCGTGACCGGGAGGCGCAGCGACATGAGCTCGACAGGAAACGCCCGGCGCGCATCCGCGCTTCCGGCGCCCGATTGACCGTCGGCCGGCGCTTTGGTACGTCGCGTCATTCGAATGAGTGAATCCTCACTCAGTTTGCGGGCGGGGCGATCCGGGGGCGGAAAAAGCGGCCGGGGCGGGCCGCGGAAGCGCGCGGCGGAGGTGGCGAAGCGGCGCCGCGTGGGCGACAAGCGCGACCGCATCCTGAAGGCCGCGGTGAAGGTGTTCGCCCGGACGGGCTTCCACGCGACGCGCGTGAGCGAGGTCGCGAAGGCGGCCGGCGTCGCCGACGGCACGATCTATCTCTACTTCAAGTCGAAGGAAGAGCTGCTCGTCTCGCTCTTCGAGGACCGCGTCGAGAAGCTCCTCGCGCACATGAACGAGCAGCTGCCGAAGGAGCCGAACGCGCCCGCGCGCCTGCGCGCGATCATCGACATGCAGCTCGGGCTCCTCGAGGGCGAGCGCGAGCTCGCGGAGGTCATCACGGTGATCCTCCGGCAGTCGACGCGCCTGATGAAGGAGCTCGCCGCGCCGCACTTCCTCGCATACCTCGACGCGATCGCGAAGGTGATCGCCGAGGGGCAGGCGAAAGGAGACTTCCGTAGGGACATCTCCCCCCACATCGCCGCGCGCGCGATCTTCGGGGCGCTCGACGGCATCGCCCTCACCTGGGCGCTCGGCAAGGCGGAGGCCGGCGCGCTCGCCCGCGCCGCCGGCCAGCTCGCGGACATCCTCCTTCGCGGCCTCGCGCCGTGAAGCGGCTCGCCGATCGCGCACGTCTGCTCGGCGAGGCGCGCGCGTTCTTCGCCGCGCGCGGCTACCTCGAGGTCGAGACGCCGATCGCCATCCCCTCCCCCGGGCTCGACCTCCACCTCGACGCGTTCGAGGCGGTCGGCGGTCGCGGCGGGCGGCGCTGGCTCAGCACGTCGCCCGAGTACCAGATGAAGCGGCTCCTCGCGGACGGCCTGCCGCGCATCTTCCAGATCACGCGCGCGTTCCGCGCCGGGGAGCTCGGCGAGCGCCACAACCCAGAGTTCACGATCCTCGAATTCTACCGGGCGCACGCCGGCATCGAGGCGATCATGCGCGACACCGAGCAGCTCGTCGCCCGGCTCACCGGCGGGACCGTCACCGTCGAGGGACGCACGATCGACGTCCGGCCGCCGCTCGTACGGATGACGCTGTGCGAGGCCTTCGAGCGCTTCGCAGGCATCACGCCCGACGAGACGCTGCGTCTCGCGGCCGAGGACGAGGACACGTTCTTCGAGAAGCTCGCGTTCGTCGTCGAGCCGGAGATCGGCAAGCTCCCTCACGGGCTGTTCGTCGTCGACTACCCCGCGACGCAGGCGTCACTGGCGCGCAAGAAGCCCGGCGACCCGCGGTTCGCCGAGCGCTTCGAGCTCTACGTCGCGGGCGTCGAGCTGTGCAACGGCTTCGGCGAGCTCACGGACGTCGTGGAGCAGCGCGCCCGCTTCGTCCGCGACCAGGAAGAGCGCGCCCGTCGCGGCAAGCCCGTCTATCCGATCGACGAGCGCTTCCTCGAGGCGCTCGCCCGGGGGATGCCCGAGAGCGGCGGCAACGCGATAGGGTTCGACCGCCTCGTCGCGCTCGCGTGCGGGACGACGTCGATCAAGGACGTCCTCGCGTTCGCCGACGACGAGCTCTGAGCATCATTCCACGCGCGCGAAGAACTCGGCGATCGTCGCCGCCACGCGCGCGGGCTGCTCGACCTGCGGGTAGTGCCCGAGGTCGTCCCACGAGACCAGGTCCGCGCCAGGGGTCTCGCGTGCGAGGCGTTCTCCGATCGCCATGCGCGCGACGGGATCCTTCGCCCCCCAGGCGACGAGCACCGGCCGATCGATCCGCTCGAGCGCTCCGATCCAGCGGCGCCGGAAGCGAACACGCTCCTCCATGTAGCGGATGATCATCGGGAGGCGCAGCGGACCGTCCTCGCGCGCGAGCAGGCTCCACATCGCATCGAGCACGGCCCCGTCCGGTCTGCGCGCGAAGATGCGACGCATCTGCGCGACGAAGATCTCCTTTCGCGCGACACGCGCGAACGCGGCGCCGGCAGGGCTCTTGAGCAAGCGCTGCCCGATCGTCGGCTGAGCCATCTCGATGTGCACGCTGCCGTTCATCAAGACGACGCTCGCCACCTCGAACGGCAGGAGCGAGCGCTCGCGGAGCGCGAGCAGCTCGGTCGCGACGCTCGTTCCCATGTCGTGCGCCCAGAGGTGCGCGCGCTCGACGCCGAGCGCCCTCGCCACCGCGATCGCGATCTCGGCCTGCTCGAACAGCGAGTAGCCCGCATCGTGGGGCTTGTCCGAGAAGCCGAACCCGAGGAAGTCGAACAGCACGATCCGCCGCCCGCTCGCCGCGAGCACCTCGGCCGCCTCCGCGAAGTCCCACGAGCTCGTGGGGAACCCGTGCAGCGCGAGCACGGGCGTGCCGCTTCCGCCGCCGAGCTCGACGGCGAAGATCCGGCCGTCTCTCGTCTCGAGCATCCGCCCTCGCGCCCGCCATGCCTCGGGGGTGACGTTCATCGTGGCCTCATGGTACGCCCACCTCGCATGCTGCGTTTCGAAGAAGCCCTCGCTCGCATCCTCGCCCTCGGCGCGCCGCCGCTCCCCAACGAGGTCGCGCCGCTCGAGGATTGCGACGGCCGCGTCCTCGGCGAGGATCTCGTCGCGCCGGTCGATCTCCCAGGCTTCGACTACTCGGCGATGGACGGCTATGCGGTTCGCACGCGTGACCTCGACGGGGAGCCGCCCTATCGGCTGCCGGTCCGCGGCGAGAGCAAGACGGGCGTCGTGCCCTCGACGCTCGTCGGCGGCACCGCGATGCGCATCTTCACCGGAGCCGCGCTCCCCGCAGGCGCCGACGCCGTGACCATGCAAGAGGCGGTCGTTCGCGAAGGCGACGTCGCGGTGATCACCGCGCGCCCGCGGCCCGGCCAGCACGTCCGCCGCCGCGGCGAGGACCTCTCCGCGGGCTCGGTGGCGATCGCGAAGGGCACACGCCTGCGCCCTGCACACCTCTCGCTCGCCGCCGCCCTCGACCGCGCGCACCTCCCCGTCGCGCGACGCCCCGAGGTCGCCATCCTCGCCACGGGCGACGAGCTCCGGCGGCCGGGCACCGATGCGATCCCCGGCACGATCGCGGAGTCGAACACCGTGGCCCTCCGCGCGATGGCGCGCCGCGCGGGCGCGAACGCGAAGGCCTACCCCTACGTGCGCGACGACCGCGCCGCCGCCGAGCGCGCGTTCGCCGCCGCGCTCGAGGAGGCCGACGTCGTCGTGACGGTGGGCGGCGTCAGCGTCGGCGACCACGACCTCGTGCGCCCCGCGCTCGAGGCCGTCGGCGTCACCCTCGATTTCT
>WBZO01003761.1_pt2 | contig 10126 bp, 9 predicted proteins | sample 5204261 | NCBI WGS metagenome assembly WBZO01 (sample SAMN12412400, study PRJNA552823) | activated sludge metagenome | isolation source: activated sludge from anammox sidestream of wastewater treatment plant... | place: USA: North Carolina | collected 2017-09
CGCGGCGAGATCCAGCCGAAGACGGTCTACGAGGACGAGCGCGTGCTCGCCTTCCGCGACATCAACCCGCAGGCGCCGACCCATGTGCTGGTCATCCCCAAGGAACACATCGCCACCATCAACGACCTGCGCCCCGGACACGCCGCCTTGGCCGGCGAACTCTACCTCGCCGCGCGGGAAGTGGCACGCCTCGAGGGCCTGAGCGAATCCGGCTACCGCACCGTCATGAACTGCGGCCGCGACGCCGGCCAGGCCGTGTTCCACATCCATCTGCACGTACTCGGCGGCCGGCAGATGCACTGGCCGCCGGGCTGAGGCGGAATCGATCGGCCGCTCCGGGGGCTTGGAGGGTATGCCGGTGTATACTCCCGCCACCGGAATGATCGACGGCGGGATTGGATGCATGATGGAATCGGTTCAGATACGGATCTTTCGCGGCCTGTTCGTGCTGGCGTTCGCGGCGGTGGCCATCCTGGCCTTCATGCACATGCCGGAGACGGGATCGCAGCGGATATCGGACAAACTGCATCATGCCTGCGCCTTCTATGCGCTCGCCCTGTTGCTCGATTTCGCCCGGCCGGGCACCGAGTTCGGCCTGCGCAAATTCGCCGTGCTGATGGCGTACGGCGTGGCGATCGAGTGCGTGCAGTATTTCCTGCCGTGGCGGGAGTTCTCGCTGCTCGACATGGTCGCCGACGCTGTCGGCCTGCTGCTGTACGTCGCCAGCGTCCCGCTGCTCATGCGGATTCCGCTGCTGCGGCGGCGCTGGCGGTAGCGGCCGTTCCCGCTTCCCGATCGCCGCCCCGGTGTTATACTCGCGGCGGTGATCAATGACCGCGCCGCGCCGCGGCCTCGAGGTGTGCATCATGGAATCCATCGTCATCAAGCTCGTTGTGATCTCGCTGCTGGTGGGAGTGCTGATCGCCGTCGCGCTGGGCGACCGGCGCATTCGCCGGGAACGCGAGCGGGAGGAGCGCGAGCAGCGTGAGCGCGAGGCGGGCGGGGGATCCGAGTAGCCTGCCGTGATTGCGCTACTCCCGTTCGCCGCCGCCGTCAAGCGAGGGCGGATATCCCGCTGTTTCCCCGGCCTGCGCCGACCCAAAGGTCATAGGCCGGTGGTATAATTCTCCCTGACCCACGGACGCGATTTTTGCGCCCGGATCCGAATGATCCACGCGGCAGGAAGTCCATCGCAGGTGATGACGGTAAGGACGGCGCCCGGGCTGCGTAGCCTGATGCCGATATACGAGGGCAACTACCAGAGCCTCGCGCGACTGGTGCCTGGTCTGCGTTCGATGCAGGCCCCGGCCAGTTTCGTCCTCAGCGATCTGCCCCGCATCCGCATGAGCGTGGTGGAGTGTTGCCGATACACCGCATTGCTCGCCTTCAGCCATTCGCTGACGCCCGGCGCGGGCCCGGTGCCCGATCTGGCCCTGAAGGTGCGCATGTGCCACGATGCGCGCGTCGCCGAGGTGATCGGCTACCAGGGGCGTTCCCGCTTCGCGGCGGTCTATCCCTATCCCAACCGGGACATGCACGCGGTGTTCGAGAAGCGCCAGGTGAACCTGTTTCTCGGCGAGTGGCTGCGCTTCTGCCGTCCCGGCGGCCGCCGGGCGCGGCTGGCCGCCGGAGAGGAGTCCGGCTCTCCGTCCTGAGGGCCGGGGCTCGTTCCGCCGCCGCGCCGATCCGGTTCTGCGCCCGCCGGCGTCTGACGAACGGGTTTAGCTCCGTCGATTAAGCCATCGGCGTCCATCGGGTTTTCCGCTTTCGCGTCCCGTGCGTCCGCGCGCGCCGCCGCATCCGCGCGTGGACACGCCGAAGCCTCCTGAGTTAGAATCGCGAGGCTTTGAAATCGTGTCGTTTTCCGGGTTTTCGATCACGGGAGGGGCGTCGCCGCTGCTCCCGTTGCGCGTGTCTGTAAGGAGGGGATCTGCTTTGCAACAACCGGCCCTGTTAGCGCTCGCGGACGGTACTCTGTTTCGGGGAATATCCCTCGGGATCTCGGGACAGACGGTCGGTGAGGTGGTGTTCAACACCGCCATGACGGGTTACCAGGAGATCCTCACCGATCCGTCCTACAGCCGGCAGATCGTCACCTTCACCTATCCCCATATCGGCAACACCGGCACCAACCCGGACGACGAGGAGTCCGCCCGCGTGTACGTGAGCGGCCTGGTCGTGCGTGAGCCCTCGCCCATCGCGAGCAGCTGGCGTGCGCGGGAGCGGCTCGAGGATTATCTGCTCCGCCACGAGGTGGTCGGCATCGCCGACATCGACACCCGCCGCCTGACCCGGCGGCTGCGCGAGGGCGGGGCGCAGAACGGCTGCATCATGGCCGGCGAGCAGATCGACGAACGCGCCGCGGTGGAGATGGCGCGCGCCTTCCCGGGCCTGAACGGCATGGACCTCGCGCGCGTCGTATCGACCCAGATCCGCTACGAGTGGGCGCAGGGCAGCTGGACGTTGGAGCCCTCCGCCGCGCCGGCCGTCGGCCGGGCGCAGCCCTACCATGTGGTCGCCTACGATTACGGCGTCAAGCGCAACATCCTGTGCCTGCTGGTCGACCGCGGTTGCCGCGTGACCGTGGTGCCGGCGCAGACGCCGGTCGAGGAGGTGCTCGCGCTGAAGCCGAACGGCGTGTTCCTGTCCAACGGGCCCGGCGACCCGGCCGCCTGCGACTACGCCATCGAGGCGACCCGCGTGCTGCTGGAGCGGCGCATCCCGCTGTTCGGCATCTGTCTCGGACACCAGTTGCTCGGGCTGGCGAGCGGGGCGAGCACGGTGAAGATGAAGTTCGGTCATCACGGCGCCAACCACCCGGTGCTGGACCTCGACCGCCGGCGCGTGATGATCACCAGTCAGAACCACGGTTTCGCGGTCGACGAGGCCACGCTGCCGCCGACGCTGCGTGTCACGCACCGCTCGCTGTTCGACGGTTCGAACCAGGGGATCGAGTGCACCGACCGCCCGGCCTTCAGCTTCCAGGGGCATCCGGAGGCCAGCCCCGGCCCGCACGACGCGGCGCCGCTGTTCGACCATTTCATCGATCTGATGCAGCGGCATGCCCGCTGAGCGTGCCGCCGGTCCCGGATCATCCGTCACTGAAAGAACATGCCAAAACGTACTGATATAAAAAGCATTATGATCATCGGCGCCGGTCCGATCGTGATCGGGCAGGCGTGCGAGTTCGACTACTCGGGCGCGCAGGCCTGCAAGGCGCTGCGGGAGGAGGGCTACCGGGTCATCCTGGTCAACTCCAACCCGGCGACCATCATGACCGACCCCGGGCTCGCCGACGCGACCTACATCGAGCCGATCCACTGGCGCACGCTGGCCAAGATCATCGAGCAGGAGCGGCCGGACGCGCTGCTGCCCACCATGGGCGGCCAGACCGCGCTGAACTGCTCGCTCGATCTCGTGCGCGAGGGCGTGCTGGAGCGCTTCGGCGTCGAGATGATCGGCGCCTCGCGCGACGCCATCGACACCGCCGAGGACCGTGACCTGTTCCGCAAGGCGATGGCCGAGATCGGGCTGGCCTGCCCGCGCGCCGCCGTCGCCCACAGCATGGAGGAGGCGCTGCAGGTGCAGGCGCCGATCGGCTATCCGACCATCATCCGGCCGTCGTTCACGATGGGCGGCAGCGGCGGCGGCATCGCCTACAACCGCGAGGAGTTCGTCGAGATCTGCGAGCGCGGCTTCGACCTGTCGCCGACCCACGAGCTGCTGATCGAGGAGTCGGTGCTGGGCTGGAAGGAATTCGAGATGGAGGTCGTGCGCGACCGCGCCGACAACTGCATCATCGTCTGCTCGATCGAGAACTTCGACCCGATGGGCGTCCACACCGGCGACTCCATCACCGTCGCGCCGGCGCAGACGCTCACCGACAAGGAATACCAGTTGCTGCGCAACGCCTCCATCGCGGTGCTGCGCAAGATCGGCGTCGACACCGGCGGCTCCAACGTGCAGTTCGCCATCAGCCCGGAGGACGGGCGCTGCCTGGTGATCGAGATGAACCCGCGCGTGTCGCGCTCCTCGGCGCTGGCCTCCAAGGCCACCGGCTTCCCGATCGCCAAGGTCGCCGCCAAGCTCGCGGTGGGCTACACGCTGGACGAGCTGAAGAACGAGATCACCGGCGGCCGGACCCCGGCCTCGTTCGAGCCGTCCATCGATTACGTGGTGACCAAGGTCCCGCGCTTCGCCTTCGAGAAGTTCCCCCAGGCCAAACCGCTGTTGACGACCCAGATGAAGTCCGTCGGCGAAGTCATGGCCATGGGTAGAAATTTTCAGGAATCCTTGCAGAAGGCCCTGCGCGGCCTGGAGACCGGCATCGACGGCCTGGACGAGATCGTCGACCCGGCCGCGGAGGGCGTCGAGGCGGCCATCGTGCATCATTTGCGCACGCCGACCCCGGACCGCCTGCGCTACCTGGCCGACGCCTTCCGCGCCGGCATGGCGATCGAGCGCGTGCACGAGCTCTCCCGCATCGACCCGTGGTTCCTGGTGCAGCTCAAGGAGCTCGTCGACATCGAGCGCGACGTGCGCGGCCGCGCGCCGTCCTCCCTCGATGCGGCGACGCTGCGCATGCTCAAGCGCAAGGGCTTCTCCGACCGCCGCCTGGCGCGGCTGCTCGGCGTGCACGAGGACGAGCTGCGCGCGCGGCGCCACCACCTCGGCGTCCGCCCCGTGTACAAGCGGGTGGACACCTGCGCGGCGGAGTTCGCCACCACCACGGCCTATCTCTATTCCACCTACGACGAGGAATGCGAGGCGGCGCCGACCGCGCGCGAGAAGATCATGGTGCTGGGCGGCGGCCCCAACCGCATCGGCCAGGGCATCGAGTTCGACTACTGCTGCGTGCACGCCGCGCTCGCCCTGCGCGAGGACGGCTACGAGACCATCATGGTCAACTGCAACCCGGAGACCGTGTCGACCGACTACGACACCTCCGACCGGTTGTATTTCGAGCCGCTGACGCTGGAGGACGTGCTCGAGATCATCGAGATCGAGCAGCCGCGCGGCATCATCGTGCAGTACGGCGGCCAGACGCCGCTCAAGCTCGCGCGCGCGCTGGAGGCGGCGGGCGCGCCCATCATCGGCACCACGCCGGACGCCATCGACCTCGCCGAGGACCGCGAGCGCTTCCAGCAGCTCATCGAGCGGCTCGGCCTGCGCCAGCCGCCCAACCGCACCGCGCGCACCGTCGAGGCGGCGCTCGCCGCGGCGACCGAGATCGGCTACCCGCTGGTGGTGCGGCCCTCCTACGTGCTGGGCGGACGCGCGATGGAGATCGTCTACCACGAGGAAGACCTGGCGCGCTACATGCGCACGGCGGTGTCGGTGTCGAACGAATCGCCGGTGCTGCTCGACCGCTTCCTCGACGACGCCATCGAGGTCGACGTCGACGCGGTCAGCGACGGCACGGACGTGGTGATCGGCGGCATCATGGAGCACATCGAACAGGCCGGCGTGCACTCGGGCGACTCCGCCTGTTCGCTGCCGCCGTTCAGCCTGCCGGTCGCGCTGCAGGACGAGCTGCGGCGCCAGGCCGAGCAACTCGCGCGCAATCTCGGCGTGGTCGGACTGATGAACATCCAGTTCGCCATCAAGGGCGCGGACATCTACGTGCTGGAGGTGAACCCGCGCGCCTCGCGCACCGTCCCCTTCGTGTCCAAGGCCTGCGGCGTCTCGCTGGCCCAGGTGGGCGCGCGCTGCATGGCGGGCGCAACCCTGCGCGCCCAGGGCGTCACGCGCGAGATCGTGCCGCCGTTCTATTCGGTGAAGGAGGCGGTGTTTCCCTTCGCGAAGTTCCAGGGCGTGGACCCGATCCTGGGGCCCGAGATGAAGTCCACCGGCGAGGTGATGGGCATCGGCCGCAGCTTCGCCGAGGCCTTCGCCAAGTCGCAGGCGGCGGCCGGCATCGAGCTGCCGACGGGCGGCAAGGTCTTCATCAGCGTGCGCGACGCCGACAAGGCGCGCGCCGTGACCGTGGCGCGCGATCTGGCCGCGCTCGGTTTCGAACTGCTGGCGACCGGGGGCACGGCGAAAACGCTTGAAGCCGCCGGGGTGCCCTGTGCTAAAGTGATCAAGGTCGGCGAAGGGCGTCCCCACATCGGCGACATGATCAAGAACGACGAGATCAGCCTGATCATCAACACCACGGAAGGCAAGCAGGCGATCGCGGATTCCTATGAGATAAGGCGGGCGGCGCTGCAGCACAAAGTCACCTATACCACCACCCTCGCCGGGGCGCGGGCGACCTGCATGGCGCTCAGGCAATCGGGCGATTTCACGGTGAATGCCTTGCAGAAGCTGACGGAGTGGAACCTGTATGAACAAGGTACCGATGACGGTTCAGGGCGCCGAACGCCTGCGCCAGGAACTGCATGAACTGAAGACCGTGAAGCGGCCGCGCGTGATCCAGGCGATCGCCGAGGCGCGTGAGCACGGCGATCTCAAGGAAAACGCCGAATACCACGCGGCCAAGGAGCAGCAGAGCTTCATCGAGGGCCGCATCGCCGAGATCGAGGGCAAGCTCTCGAGCGCCGAGATTATCGACGTCCGCAAGCTCAACGCCGGCGGCAAGGTGGTGTTCGGCGCCACCGTCGACCTGATCGACGAGGCCTCCGGCGAGGAGGCGAGCTACCAGATCGTCGGCGACGACGAGGCTGACATCAAGGCCGGCCGCATCTCGGTCAGCTCCCCCATCGCCCGCGCGCTGATCGGCAAGGAAGAGGGCGACGTCGCCACGGTGCACGCGCCCGGCGGCGTGAAGAAATACGAGGTCGTGGCGGTGCGCTACGTCTGACGGCGGTGCGCCGCCGCCGGTCACGGCCCCGCGGGGAGCGTGATCAGCGGCTTCCGGGCCGGACGGTACAGGACGGCGATGTGCCCGATGCTCTGCACCCAGGCGCAGCCGGTCGCGCGGCAGATCTCCTCGGTCATCTCCCGGCGCGCCTCCCGGTCGGGGGCGACCAGTTTGACCTTCACCAGTTCATGATGACCGAGCGCCTGCTCGATCTCGTTCAGCACGGCGGGGGTGAGTCCGCGCTGGCCGGTGCTTACCACCGGCTTGAGCGCGTGCGCGAGCGCGCGCAGGTGGATCCTCTGTCGGGGGGTCAGGTTCATGGCGGGGTAGTGTAATGGCAATCGGCGGCGATCGTAAGGTCCGCGTATGAAAAAGACCCCCAGCAGCCGGCGCTGGCTGCAGGAGCATCACAGCGACGCCTACGTGCTGCAGGCACGCAAGGAGGGCTACCGCTCGCGCGCCGCGTACAAGCTGCTGGAGATCGACCGGCGCGACCGCCTGTTTCGTCCCGGCATGACGGTGCTCGACCTGGGCGCCGCGCCCGGCGGCTGGTCGCAGGTCGCCGCGCAGCGCGTCGGCGCGCGCGGGCGCGTGATCGCCTTCGACCTGCTGGACATGCCGCCGCTGCCCGGCGTCGAGTTCCACCGCGGCGACATCAATGACGATCAAGCCATTGATATGTTGCTGAAATCGCTGTCGGACGGGGGCGTCGACCTTGTAATTTCCGACATGGCGCCCAATATCAGTGGCATGGACGCGATCGACCTGCCGCGGTCGATCCAGGTGGCGGAGATGGCGCTGGACGTGGCGCGTAAAGTTCTCCATCCGGGAGGCGATATGCTGATCAAGCTGTTTCAGGGGGCCGGGCTGGACGCCTATATAAAAGAGCTGCGCCGTTCGTTTCGCAAGGTGATCCACCGGAAACCCCAGGCCTCGCGCGCGCGTTCCCGCGAGGTGTACGTGCTGGGGCGGGATTTCCACCGCGAGTGACGGGGTCCGGTTGGTTAATGCGGGCAAAGCAAGTAAGATGGATCGAGCGGACATGGTGATTCGGCGCAACATGTGGGGAGATGCGGGACATTGAGTGACATGGCGAAAAATATCATCCTGTGGGTCGTGATCGCGGTCGTGCTGATCTCGGTGTTCAACAATTTCAGTCCGCCGCAGGTCAGCTCGCAGCAGATTCCCTATTCCGAATTCATCCAGCGGGTCGAGAACGGCGAGATCAAGGAAGTCGTCATCGACGACCGCACCATCCACGGCTCGACCCAGGGCGGCGAGAAGTTCTCCACCTACAGCCCGGGCGACCCCGGCCTGGTGGGCGACCTGCTCGACAACAAGGTGCTGATCCAGGCGCGGCCGCGCGAGCAGCAGAGCGTCCTGATGCAGATCTTCATCTCCTGGTTCCCGATGCTGCTGCTGATCGGGGTGTGGATCTTCTTCATGCGCCAGATGCAGGGCGGCGGGGGCGGGCGCGGCGCCATGTCCTTCGGCCGCAGCCGCGCGCGCATGCTGGGCGAGGACCAGGTCAAGGTGACCTTCGCCGACGTCGCCGGCGTCGAGGAGGCCAAGGAAGAGGTGGTCGAGCTGGTCGAGTTCCTGCGCGACCCCAGCAAGTTCCAGAAGCTCGGCGGCAAGATCCCGCGCGGCGTGCTCATGGTCGGCTCGCCGGGTACCGGTAAGACCCTGCTCGCCAAGGCGATCGCCGGCGAGGCCAAGGTGCCGTTCTTCACCATCTCCGGTTCCGACTTCGTCGAGATGTTCGTCGGCGTCGGCGCGGCGCGCGTGCGCGACATGTTCGAGCAGGCCAAGAAGCACGCCCCCTGCATCATCTTCATCGACGAGATCGACGCCGTCGGCCGCCATCGCGGCGCCGGCCTGGGCGGCGGTCACGACGAGCGCGAGCAGACCCTGAACCAGTTGCTGGTCGAGATGGACGGCTTCGAGGGCAACGAGGGCGTCATCGTCATCGCGGCGACCAACCGACCCGACGTGCTCGACCCGGCGCTGCTGCGTCCGGGCCGCTTCGACCGCCAGGTGGTGGTGCCGCTGCCCGACATCCGTGGCCGCGAGCAGATCCTCAAGGTGCACATGCGCAAGGTGCCGATCAGCGACGACGTCGAGCCCGCCATCATCGCGCGCGGCACGCCCGGCTTCTCCGGCGCCGACCTCGCCAACCTGGTGAACGAGGCCGCGCTGTTCGCCGCCCGCGCCAACAAGCGTACAGTCGAGATGATCGATTTCGAGAAGGCCAAGGACAAGGTCATGATGGGCGCCGAGCGCCGCTCCATGGTGATGAGCGACGACGAGAAGCGTCTGACCGCCTATCACGAATCCGGTCACGCCATCGTCGGCCGCCTGGTGCCGGCGCACGACCCGGTGCACAAGGTGACCATCATCCCGCGCGGCCGCGCGCTGGGCCTGACCATGTTCCTGCCGGAGGAGGACCGCTACAGCTACAGCAAGCAGCGGCTGGAGAGCCAGATCTCCAGCATGTTCGGCGGGCGCGTGGCGGAGGAGCTGATCTTCGGGGCCGACGCCGTCACCACCGGCGCGTCCAACGACATCAAGCGCGCCACCGACATCGCGCGCAGCATGGTCACCAAGTGGGGCCTGTCCGCGCTCGGCCCGCTCGCCTACGGCGAGGAGGAGGGCGAGGTGTTCCTCGGCCATTCCGTGACCCAGCACAAGAACATCTCGGACGAGACCGCGTACGCGATCGACAAGGAGATCCGTGCCGTGGTGGACCGCAACTACGAGCGCACGCACCGGATTCTGACCGAGAACCTCGACAAGCTGCACGCCATGGCCGAGGCCCTGATGAAGTACGAGACCATCGACAGCCAGCAGATCGACGACATCATGCAGGGCAAGGAGCCGCGCCCGCCGCGCGACTGGGGCCGTTACGAGGGCCCCAAGGCCGGGCCGGGCGTGAGCGGCGAGAAGTCCGGCGAGAAGGACAAGCCGGCCGACGGCGCCATCGGCGGACCGGCGGGACAGCACTGATCCCCTGAAATCCGGCGCGCCCGTCGGCGGAGGACATCGCTGCGCCGCCCTCTCCGCTCCTCCCGGGGCGGAGAGGGCCGGGGTGAGGGTGGGGGGAACACAGGACTTAGGACTAAGGACTAAGGACTGAGTGAAAAGCAAAATGCCCGCCGATCTCACCCTGCCCCCTCCCCGCGTGTGTGGGCGGAAGGGGCAGGTCATTCTTGGGACATGACACCAGTAACGACGATCGACCCCGGCCCGGCGGGCGGGCGCCTCCTCGAATGCGGAGACCGCCGGCTCGACCTGACCCGCCCGCAGGTGATGGGCATCCTC
>WBZO01007457.1_pt1 | contig 10126 bp, 8 predicted proteins | sample 5204261 | NCBI WGS metagenome assembly WBZO01 (sample SAMN12412400, study PRJNA552823) | activated sludge metagenome | isolation source: activated sludge from anammox sidestream of wastewater treatment plant... | place: USA: North Carolina | collected 2017-09
CGGCTCAGGAAAGACCACCACCTGCATGCATCTTATTGTTGCTTTGCTGCGCCTTGGTTTTTCCGTTGGCACTATTGATATTGACTCGCGCCAGCGTTCCCTTTCTCGCTATCTTGAAAACCGCCGCCAGACGATACTCAAAGAAAATGTATCGCTGCCGCAGCCGCAGCATGTGGTGGTGCAGCGCAGCCCGTTCAATATCGTAAAAGAGGCCGAAGCTGATGAGCGGGAGCGTTTTACCAAAGCACTGGACAGGCTTGCGGAAACCAATGATTTTGTGGTGATTGACAGCCCAGGTAGCGACACCTACCTTTCGCGCATAGCCCATGCCCATGCGGACACAGTGATAACCCCGATTAATGACAGTTTTGTTGATCTTGACGTTCTTGCCAATGTTGACGGGCATACTATGAAGATAATCAAGCCAAGTATTTATAGCGAGATGGTTTGGGAGCAGAAGCTGATGCGTGCCAAGCGTGATGGCGGCTCTATTGAGTGGATAGTTATGCGTAACCGCTTAAGCAATATTGATGCGAAAAATAAGCGTTTCATGACGCAGGCAACCACCGAGCTTGCCCGCCGCATTGGTTTCCGTGTTGCTCCGGGTTTTTCTGAGCGGGTTATTTTCCGTGAGATGTTTTTGCAAGGGCTTACCGTGCTTGATATCATGGAAATGAATGGTGGTGCTGGGCTTTCCCTTTCCCATGTCGCCGCCCGTCAGGAAGTGCGTGACCTACTTAAAACCTTGCGTATTCCGCTTATTGATGAATGTATCAATAAGCAGCGTGATGATGAGGAAGAAAAGGATAAAAAAGAGGCAGTAAGTGATGTGGCAAAAGAAGCTGCGGTGGAAGCGGATAAGGTTGTTCCTGTGGTTGTATCAGAAGAGAAGGTGGCTGGCACTGCCGCTGAGCAAACTACAGTGAAAACAGAAGAAAAAGAAACAGTAAGGGAGCTTGAAGCGCTGGCTTCTTAGTTTTCTATCCTGCGGGCGGCAAAGCCGCAGCGCAGGATCTTTCAAGTAATGATGAATCCTGTACAGCCGCAAAGTGGTTCACAGGACGATGATAAAAATCATTTCTTCCCTGAATTTTTCATCAGCTTATAAGTAAGCGAATCGTGCAGAGCATTGAATGATGCGTCTATGACGTTTTCAGAAATACCGATAGTGTTCCAGATGTTGCCTTTGTTATCGCGTGACTCAATCATAACCCTGGTTATAGCTTTTGTGCCGTCCTGCGGGGTTAAAATCCGCACCTTATAATCGGTAAGCACCAGGTCTTTAAGGGTAGGGAAGTTGGCAATAAGGCTTTTGCGCAAAGCTGAATCCAGCGCATTTACCGGGCCATTGCCTTCGGCAGCGTTTATAGTTTCCTGCCCATCTATTGAAAGTTTTACTGTTGCTTCGCAAATGTTTATAGATTTTCCTTTGGCGGTCTGCCTGCGCTCATTAATTACGCGGAAACTTTCCACCATAAAATACTCAGGCACGTTGCCCAGCATCCTGTGCGCCAGCAGTTCAAAGCTTGCTTCAGCACCTTCATAGGCGTAACCTTGCTTTTCACGCTGCTTTACTTCATGCACCAGAGCGCTTATCCTTTCGTCATCTGACTCTATATCAATACCGAATTGGGCTAGCCTGTCGATTATATTTGATTTTCCGGCTTTGTCGGAAACAAGGATGGTGCGTTTATTGCCAACCAGTTCCGGCTTGATATGCTCATAGCTGGTGGAGTCTTTCGCCATGGCTGATACGTGCAGGCCGCCTTTATGGGCAAAGGCAGCGCCGCCGACATAAGGTGCATGCTGGTTGGGCAGGCGGTTCAGGCGTTCATCAAGTAAGTGGGAAAGATGGGTGAGTGACTTAAGTTTTTCTTCGCTTACTCCGGTGGTAAAACCCATTTTCAGCATCAGGTTAGGAATAATAGAAATCAGGTTGGCATTGCCGCAGCGTTCGCCGATGCCGTTAATTGTCCCCTGCACCTGCCGCACTCCTGCCCGCACCGCCGCCAGTGAATTGGCAACGGCATTATCATTATGGCAATGCACACCAAGGTTTTTTCCGGGGATATGTTTGGCCACTTCCGTTACAATTTCTTCAATTTCAAAAGGCAGTGAGCCGCCATTGGTATCACACAATACAACCCAGCGTGCCCCAGCATCAAAAGCAGCTTTCAGGCAACCTATGGCAAATTCCGGGTTGGATTTATAACCATCAAAAAAATGCTCGGCATCATAAAGTGCTTCACGTTTATTTTTTGCGATATGTTTAATCGAGTCGCTGATCATTTTTAGATTTTCAGGGAGCGAAACATTAAGGGCGGATTTTATTTGCTTATCCCAACTTTTCCCTACTATGCATATTGATTTTGCGCCGCTTTCCAGCAGCGCGCTCAAAGTTGGGTCATTCTCTGCGCTGCGTCCGCTGCGGCGGGTCATCCCGAAGGCAGAAAGTTTTGCAGCTTTCAGCGTTGGTGGTTCAGCAAAAAATGCGTCATCATTAGGATTAGCCCCCGGCCAGCCGCCTTCGATATAATCAATACCGATTTTATCAAGCTCGCGGGCGATGGCCTGCTTGTCAGCTACTGTAAAATCAACACCCCGCGCTTGCGCGCCATCGCGTAGGGTAGAATCATATAAATAAATTTTTTCTTTCGGCAGTTCTTTGGTCATGGGATTATCAGCAAGGCTTCTTCCAGGTTGTTACAAAATTCGTTTATAATTTTTTTATGCATAAGCAGGCAATGTTTTATATCATCTGTGGAGGCGTTACCAATTGATAGTAAAATAACTTTTGGTGGAGCACCAAAAAACGTCGCCATTTGCACGAAGTCATTATCTTTTGATAAGATTATATATTGATTTCTTGCGGCAAAAGCCCATATTTCTTTGTCTGATGCCGTATTCATCCCAATGAGTGCTACATGGGAGCTATCAGGCCATATCTCGCATATTGAAGTAAGCAGGTAACGTGATAAATTCTGGTCAAGAAGTAATTTCACTTAAAATGCCATCTGATGGATAAGGCGCTCACGGCTTGCCGCAAAAGCAAGGCAGCCTTGAATTTTCTCTTGAGTTATTTCAGGAAAATCATGACATATCTGATCCGTGCTCATGCCTGAGGCCAAATATTCCAAAACGTCACTCACAGCAACGCGTGTTCCAGACAGGCACGGTTTGCCGGAACGTATAGCAGGGTCTATTTTTATCATGTCTTTAAAATTCATGAGGTAAATCCTAGCATTTTTGGGTAATAATGTCAAGTTATGCATAGCTTATGGTGGTTAGCGATAATTAACTGTTATTTATAGCAAAAAAATCCTTTTTTCTGTTGAAAAACCGTTTGGTTTGGCGTTCAATGCGTAAAAATAGAATAGCTTTAACAAATAAGGATTAAAAACATGGCTGGTGAAATTATTGTTCCTTCGCTTGGTGAATCAGTTTCAGAGGCAACCGTATCTAAATGGTTCAAAAAGGTTGGCGACGCTGTAAAGGCGGATGAGCCGCTTGTTGAGCTGGAAACTGATAAGGTAACCATGGAAGTAAATGCGCCAGCCAGCGGCGCTCTTAAATCTATTGACGTGGCCGAAGGCAAAACCGTTGCTGTGGGCGCACTGCTTGGCAAAATTGAAGTTGGCGCTGCTGGAGTCGCCCCTGCTGCTAAACCTGCCGCCGCTGCGCCTGCTGCTCCAACAACCAGCAGCCAGCAACCAGCAACCTCTCTGCAGCCCGGCCCTGCCGCCCGTAAAATGCTGGAAGAAACTGGCATCCCAGCTTCTTCAATTTCTGGCACTGGCAAAGATGGGCGTATTACCAAAGGTGATATAATAAATGCTGTTTCTACTCCTGCCTCAAACCAGCCTGTAAGCAACACCCCTAAAGAAGAGCGTGTGAAGATGAGCAAGCTCCGTCAGGTTATTGCTAAACGCCTTAAAGAGTCACAAAATACTGCGGCTATCCTTACCACTTTCAATGAAATTGATATGAGCAATGTAATTGCCCTGCGCGCTGAATATAAAGACGCTTTTGAGAAAAAGCATGGTGTGCGCATGGGCTTTATGTCGTTATTCGTAAAAGCGGCAGTAAACGCGCTCAAGGAAATTCCGGCAGTAAATGCAGAAATCCAAGGTGATGAAATCGTTTATAAAAACCATTATGATATTGGAGTGGCGGTGGGTACCGAGCAGGGGCTTGTTGTTCCAGTAGTGCGTAATGCCGATCAATTGGCGCTAGCGGAAATTGAAAAAGAAATTGGCCGCCTTGCCGAAAAAGCCCGCCTTGGAACACTGGCCATGAGCGACCTATCCGGCGGCACATTTACTGTTTCTAACGGCGGCGTATATGGCTCGCTTATGTCCACTCCTATTATCAACCCGCCGCAATCAGGGATTCTAGGAATGCACAAAACCGAAGAGCGCCCGGTTGCTATCAAAGGTCAGGTTGTTATCCGCCCTATGATGTATGTAGCACTTTCTTATGACCACCGCATCATTGACGGCAAAGAATCCGTAACTTTCCTTGTTAAAGTTAAAGAAGCTATTGAAGATCCGCGCAGGTTGTTGCTGGGGCTTTAATTAAAGACAAATAGAAAGAACAAGAAATGTCTGAACAATTTGATTTAGTAGTTATCGGCGGTGGGCCGGGTGGTTATGTGGCGGCGATCCGTGCAGCGCAATTAGGTATGAAAGTAGCATGCGTGGAAAAGCGTGGCACTCTGGGCGGAACTTGCCTGAATGTAGGATGTATCCCATCTAAGGCATTACTGGAATCTTCAGAAAAATTTGAAGATGCCTCACATAATTTTGCTGCCCATGGCATTAAGGCAAAAGTTGAGCTGGATTTGGCAACTATGCTTTCACGCAAAGATAAGGTGGTACTAGACCTTACTAAAGGTATTGAAGGTTTATTCAAGAAAAATAAAGTTACATATATAGTTGGCACGGCTGCAATAAAATCTGTTGGTGAAGTAGTGGTTGACGGTAAGGAAACGTTGAAAACCAAGCGGATTTTGATTGCCACAGGTTCGGATGTTATGAAACTGCCGAATGTTGAGATTGATGAAAAGAGAATCGTATCCTCAACTGGTGCACTAACTCTTGATAAAGTTCCAAGCCACCTTATCGTTGTCGGTGGTGGTGTAATTGGCTTGGAGCTAGGCTCAGTGTGGCGCAGGCTGGGGGCAAAAGTTACGGTTGTTGAGTTCCTGGACTCAATCGGTGGCGCAATGGACGCAGAGGTTGCCAAACAGTTCCAACGCATACTTGAAAAACAAGGCATCAATTTCATGCTTGGCAGCAAGGTAACTGCGGCAGATACAAAAGGCAAAAATGTGAGCCTGACTGTTGAACCAGCGGCAGGCGGTAACAGCAGCAAGCTGGAAGGTGATGTTGTGCTGGTTTCTATCGGTCGCAAGCCATATACCGATGGTCTTGGTTTGGATAAGGTCGGGGTGCAGTTGGATAATCGTGGGCGCATAAATGTAAATGGCCATTTTGAAACAAATATATCTGGAATCTATGCGATTGGCGATGTTATTGCAGGGCCGATGCTCGCCCATAAAGCCGAGGAAGATGGTGTTGCTGCGGTTGAAAATATGGCAGGGCAAAAAACCCATGTTGATTATAACCTTGTACCAAGTGTGGTTTACACATGGCCGGAAGTTGCAAGCGTGGGAAAAACCGAAGAAGAAATCAAAAAATCAGGCATTTCCTATAAAGTTGGAAAATTTCCGTTCATGGCAAATAGCAGGGGCAGGGCAGTTGGGCAGACAGATGGTTTTGTAAAAATAATTGCAGATTCAGCGACTGACAGGGTGCTTGGCGTGCATATCATTGGCCCGCATGCCGGTACTTTAATTGCCGAAGCGGTTTCAGTTATGGAATTTGGCGGCTCAAGCGAAGACATATTCCGCACCTGCCATGCCCACCCGACTTTGAATGAAGCGGTTAAAGAAGCTGCGCTTGCAGTGCTTGGCCGCGCGGTACATGTTTGATATAACTTCGTTAAAATAGATTGGGAAATAGCAACGAACATTGGTTGCCTGCTGTTCCCATATAGTATATGGCAGTATCAACATCAGATGTGCTGGCCATGGTTATTCCGTCTGATTTGACTGCGCATATATAATTAGTGGCGGTGCTTACCCTGGTTAGTGCCCGGATATTGCCTGTTCCTGGTTTGCCGTCATCAAATTTTGTGTCTATCTCAAATGCTTCTTTGGGGGTGATAATTCCATATGTTGGTCTTTGGTCTTTGTTGTATCTTCCATATTCCAAAGTATGGTCGTAAACCCCGTCAAAACCATACCAGGCTGATGAGCTTATAGAATAAAAATTAGCGATATTCCATAGGCTGCCATCCAGCTTGCCGCTTGGAGCATTGCTGCTTGAGACTGCGTAATAATTAACCGCTCCATCCTGCACACCCGTATAATTTCCTGATATAAGTCCGGCGTTGGCCAGATGTTTCCAGAACTGGAAATTCTCATAACCATAAGTAGAGGTTGCAGCAACACCAGTTTCAATTAAACCATCCCCATCACCGTTACAGGTTCTTATAGAATTTTCTGCAACCATACAATCTGTCATTGTTCCCCAATAGCTGGCTGCATTTTTCATATCACCGGGCAGGGCACTATACTTATCAGAAAAGGTATTGACTGCGGATTTAAATTTTTCCAGTTCAACGGTGATGCTATTTAGCTCTGATTTCCTGATAAGGCTGCGTCCAAGAAATATCCCGCCAATTACCAGGCCTATTATAACAATAACCACAGACATTTCAGCCAAACTAAACCCAAGCCTATTTTTTCTTGATTTTTTTTCATAGTTAATACGCCATTGGAAATTCTAACACACATATATTATCCGTAGATGCAGCCCTGCCGTTAAAATTATACACGGCAGTGCTGTATTCTGCGCTGGTTGGGCTAGTCGAAGTCCCCGGTTTTACCGTACATAACTGCCAGGTTATTTTTACCAGCATGTTGCCGGTGCCGGGCTTGCCATCATCTATTTTGGTATCTAATGCGGCAGCTTCACTTGCTGTTATAATACCACTCCCAGGTCTTGTATTAGCAGAGTATGCACCTAGTTCCAAAGTGTGGTCATATATTCCGTTAAATGCAGCACCGCTCCAATCAGATGATGGCGGGATTGTTCCAAAATTTTCAGTATACCATAAACTATTTTTCAGTTTTGTTTGCGGGGAGTTTCGGTCGGTAGCAGAATAAGTGTTTGAGCCGTCAGTTCTGCCAACATAATTGCCTTTGATAAGTTCAGCATTAGCAAGATGTTTCCAGAACAGGAAATTTTCATTTCCTACTGCTCCGCTTGCAGTGTTTGACTCTATTTTTCCATCGCCATCGCCATTACAGGTGGCAAGAGTCGTTTGGTCTGATGAACAGCTTCCTGCCGAACCCCAGTAATTTTGGGCATTATACATGTCACCCGGAAGTGCATTGTATTTTTTCTGAAACATGGAAACGGCAGTTTTAAATTTTTGTAGATCCGCAGTTATGGCAAGAATCTGAGATGATCTTATCATGTTTTTTCCAACCAGTACCCCGCCGATTATAAAGCCGATAATAACCAGTACCACAGAAATTTCTACCAGCGTAAAGCCATTGGGTTGATTTTTTAGAAAAATATTAATTTTCATATGTTAAAATGCTCTAGGAAAAAGTAAAGCGCAGTTATTGCCGCCTGTGCTTATATTATAAGTTGCAGTAAATGTATCTGCAGCAAGTGTTGAAGTAGTGCAGTTAGGATCTGTATTGTTCCTTATTACCCTCATAGCTCCAGTACCGGGTCTGCCATCATCAAATTTGCTATCTAGTGAAAAAGCTTCATCGGCGGTAAGAGCACCCTTCCTCGGTATAGAATTTGCTTCATATAAGCCATATTGAAGAGTATGGTCATATGTTCCGTTAAAGTAAAATGAAGCTGGGTTTATTGCTAAGTAGGACATATACCATAAACTGCCAGCTATTTTGCCGCTTGGTACATTATTAGTAGAAGTTGAAAGAATTGACCCAGAAGCAGAAATACCATTATAATTACCTTTGATTAATTCTGCGTTGGCAAGATGTTTCCAGAACAGAAAACTTTCATTTCCAGTGGTTGAGGTGCTTGGAAAATTTGCTTCTATAAATCCATTGCCATTGCCGTTACAAGTGGCCGTTGTAGTTTGTGGAATGCCGAAGAAGGCATTGCAATTCGCTTTTGCCCCCCAATAATCTTGAGCATTGTGCATGTCACCAGGTAGTGCATTATATTTTTTATTAAATAGATCAACGGCACTTTTGAAGCTTTCCATCTCCGAGTTGATACTGTTTATCTCCGAAGCTCGTATTAGGCTGCGTCCCATCATTATGCCGCCGATTATAAGGCCGATTACTACCATAACAATAGATAGTTCTATTAAGGTAAAGCCGTTATTTTTTACAGTATTTTTCATGCGTATAACTGATTGTAATGTCTATGAAGGTAAGCGCAATTCTAGCACAAAATCAGTAAAATATTAGTTAATTAGGATTTTTATGGTCTTTGTATGGCCACGGTAATTTTAAGTAAGTTTTCCAACTAAAAAAGCCATAACTGGGGAGGTTGTGGCTTTTTTGTTATTTTACGTTATTTTATCCTATATATGCGCCAGAGCCGTGAGATTGTTGAGGAAGGTTGTTCTGGGTAAATTGGTTCGCTTCACGTCCGCCAGTAGTTTTTTCACATGCTTTGCAAGTCGCCATAACTACATCAGAGGTAACGCCTACTATGCTTAATTTTGCACCGTACATTCTTCCGTTATCGCTCATAACCAATCCCCATTTTTAAAAGTTTATTTTTCAGTTTTGTGTTCTTTATAGTTTCATACTACCTAAAAACGTGGGTAGGGGCAAATGCAAAGGATGGATTGCTGTGTGATTTCACAGTTCTGTAATCGTTTCGTAACACAACTGTAACAATTGTAAATTTCTTGGGGTTATATCTGGGTTCCGCCTACGGTCATGGCATCAATGAGCAATGTTGGCTGCCCCACGCCCACAGGCACAGATTGCCCGGCTTTCCCGCAAGTTCCGATGCCGTCATCCAGCTTCATGTCATTGCCGATAGCCCGAACTTTGGTCAGGCAGTCAGGGCCATTGCCGATTAGTGTTGCGCCTTTGATCGGGGCGGTGATTTTTCCATTTTCGATAAGGTAAGCTTCTGAAGCAGAAAATACGAATTTGCCGGAAGTAATATCCACCTGTCCGCCACCCATATGGGCGGTATAGATGCCGCGTTTTACCGATGCTATTATGTCTTCATGCTTAGCATCGCCGCCGAGCATATAGGTATTGGTCATCCTCGGCATTGGCTGGCAGGAAAAGCTTTCGCGCCTGCCGTTGCCGGTTGCTCTCATGCCCATCAGGCGTGAATTTAGGCGATCCTGAATATATCCGGTTAAAATCCCGTCTTCTATCAATATATTACGGCTGCTGGGTGTTCCTTCATCATCAATGGAAATAGAGCCGCGGCGGTCAGGGATTGTGCCGTCATCAACTACCGTAACCCCTTTGCTTGCTACTTGTTTGCCCAGTAATCCGGCAAAAGCGGAGGTTCCTTTGCGGTTAAAATCACCCTCCAACCCATGCCCCACGGCTTCATGCAGCAATACCCCGCACCAGCCTGATCCAAGTACAACCGGCATTTCTCCGGCCGGAGCCGGGATTGATTCAAGATTGACCAGAGCCTGTCTTAAAGCTTCATCGGCTTGCTGCTTCCAGTTGGTTTCATCAATATACCGGGCATAAGAAACCCGCCCGCCAGCACCGCTTGATCCGGTTTCCATCCTGCCGTTCTGCTCAGCTATTACGCTTATATTAAGGCGTACCAGCGGGCGGATATCCCCGGCAATCCTGCCGTCGGCTTTTATTATCTGCACCGCCTGCCACTGGCCGGAAAGTGAGGCAGAAACTTGCTTCACTCGTGGGTCTTTTGCCCGCACGTAGCTATCTATTTGTTGTAACAGTGATATTTTTGTTTCAAAAGCAATTTCCTTGAGCGGGTTTATGTCAGTATAAAGCTGGGAATTTGTACCAAAAGCAGGAATAATCTTGGTATTTATATTTTTTTGCCCATATTTTACT
>WBZO01007458.1_pt1 | contig 10126 bp, 7 predicted proteins | sample 5204261 | NCBI WGS metagenome assembly WBZO01 (sample SAMN12412400, study PRJNA552823) | activated sludge metagenome | isolation source: activated sludge from anammox sidestream of wastewater treatment plant... | place: USA: North Carolina | collected 2017-09
GTACGACGACGTCATCAACAAGCAGCGCGAGACGATCTACGCAGAGCGTGACAAGGTGCTCCACAACGAGGACCTGGGCGGCACGGTCCTGGGCTTCGTGGAGGGAGAGGTGGCCACCCTCGCCGAGCAGCATCTGGGCCCGGTCATGGACGACTGGGATCTCGAGGGCTTCGCTCGCGCGGTCGCCTCGCTGGGGATCACCGGGGAGGGGCTTGACGCGCAGGCCCTCGAGGAGCTGCCGAGTCAGGAGGCAGTCCTCGACGCGGTGCTCGATGCCGCGGAGGCTGGTCTCGCCGAGCGTCAGCAGCGATACGGGGAGCAGACCTGGGCGATGGTCGAGCGGTTGGTGCTGCTGCGCAGCATCGACCAGCTGTGGGTCGACCACCTCACCGAGCTCGATGACTTCCGCAGGGGCGTCGGACTGCGAGGGTATGGCGGGACCGACCCGCTGGTCGAGTTCAAGCGCGAGGCATTCAAGCTCTACGAGGAGTTGCGCGGCTTCATCCGTCACCAGGTCGCGAGCACGATCTTCCGAGTGAACGTGCAGGTGCAACCCACGGCGCCGCCGCCCCGGACGATCCCCATGCCCACCCCGCAGCAGATGGCGCTCCTGCGAGCGGCTGCGGCTCAGCGTGCGCTCGCCGCACAGCGCGCCGCCGCCGCGGTGACAGGCGCGACCGCCGAGGTCGTGGCGTCGAACGGGTCATCGGCCGCCGCCGGCGTCGAGTCCGATCGCGCCGCGCGAGCCGATGGCGTCGACACCACCAACGAGGGGACAGCTCTGGATGACGAGCGTCTTGACCTCGGCCCTGAGGACCTCGCCGCGGTCGACGAGGTCGCTGATCAGGACGTGCTGCCCGTGGGTGCGGCCCCCGACCCGGTCGCCGCGCAGGCGGTGGTGGCCGGTCTCGCCGCAGCCCCCCGAAGGATGACTCTGCAGCACGGAGACGAGGCAGTCGAGGCCGATGCGCGCAGGTCGACGGGAGCGGTCGATGCCGGCACCAAGCTGGGTCGCAATGACCCCTGCTGGTGTGGCTCGGGAGTCAAGTACAAGAAGTGCCACGGCCGCTGAGCCCGCGCTGAGACGGCGGCCGCCTCGGAGAGGGCGGCCGGCTCGCGCCGCACACCCTAGGTCGCCCCGCGACCGAAGGGCCAGGATGTCAGGCCGCCCGCGTGGGTGGGCGAGCCGCGCTCAGCCCCAGTGCCCGAGGGCGTACCCGACCACGATGACCGCGAACGTGAGACCCGCCAGCAACGCGATGGCGAGGGCCGCCAGGCGCTTGTCCGGCGGGTCGACCTCGTTCTGCTCGAGGGGCGCGGCATCCCAGCGACGGGATCGGAGCTGCGTCCGATAGTCCGCGGCTGTCGCGGGCGACGGCGAGAGGTTGCCGTCTGCGTCGGGGCGGTGGAGCTTCTGCGTCATGACCTGGATGGTAGCCGACTCGGCGGCCCGTCCGAAGGTCGTATCGATCACCCAATGCGCAGTGCGCACCGTCCGGTGGCGGGCCACGGCGCGCCCGAGGACGACCCGTATCGGTCGGGCTGATCGCGTTCGGCCGGGGCCGCAGCGAGGAGCGCCTCAGACCGCGCCCTCGTCGGGGTGGGCGTCCTCCTGGTCGCGGTCGCTCCAGAGACCCATCTCCTGGACCAACTGGATCTCGGACGAGAACAGGGCGCCCACCGACTCCGCGTCATGGATGCGTCGGATCGCCTCACCGATGAGCGGTGCCACGGACAGCTGGCGGATCTTGGCGAGGCGTTTCTGGGGCGGCAGCGGGATGGTGTCGGTGATTACCACCTCGGTCAGGCTTGAGTCCCTGATGCGCTCGACGGCTGGGCCTGACAGGACACCGTGGGTGGCGCAGGCGTAGATCTCATGGACCCCTTCGCGCTCGAGGGCGTTCACCACCTGCATCAGCGTCCCCGCGGTGTCGATCTCGTCATCGACCACGATGGCGCGTCTTCCCCGGACCTCGCCGATGACGTTGAGCACCTCGGCGCGATCGTCGTTGTCCATACGCCGCTTCTCGACGATGGCGAGCGGCGCGTCCACCAACTCCGCGAACGCGCGGGCCCGCTTGGCGAATCCCAGGTCGGTGACGACCACCAGGTCGTCGATCTGCTTCTGGATGAAGTGGTTGCTGAGCAGGTGGACAGCAGTCAGTTCGTCGACCGGGATGTTGAAGAAGCCCTGGATCTGACCTTGGTGCAGGTCCATGGTGAGCAGGCGGTCGGCGCCCGCCACGCTGATCATGTCCGCGATGAGGCGAGCTGTGATGGGGACCCGTGGCTGGTCCTTCTTGTCGGAACGGCCGTAGGCGTAGTACGGCACCACGGCCGTGATCCGTCCCGCGCTGGCGCGCTTGAACGCGTCGATCATGATCAGCAGTTCCATGATCGACTGCTGGACAGGTGAGCACGTGGGCTGGATGAGATACACATCGTGCTCCCGGACGTTGTCCAGGATCTTCACGAAGATGTTCTCGTTGGCGAACTCGAACACCTCGACGCGGCCAGGCGTCACATCCAGGTACAACCCGATCTTGCGGGCGAGCTCCGGGTTGGCGTTGCCCGCGTACAGGTCCAGCGTGTCCGTCACCCGGCCCGCCGGCACGGAGCCGAAGGAACTCACGCGGCTTGCCTCCAGGGATCGTGTCGTCACGTCGGTCTCTCGTCGCCAGCCGGACCCTCCGAGCCCGGCTCGCCCGCCTCATTCTGACCCTCGCCACGCTGCTCCGCCAGCCCGGCTCGGAACACCGCGATGCCCGCGACGTCGTCGCCGTCGTTCAAGCGCATCACGATCACGCCGCGCGCGGCTGCGAGCTGACGACTGACGGTCTTGACGTCCGTGCGCACGACCTGGCCCGAGGAGCTGATGAGGAGCAGTTCCTCGTCCGTCTCCTCGACGATCCGCACCGCGGCCACGTCGCCCGTCTTGGCACCCTCGAGACGGATGAGCCGCACTCCCTGGTTCGCACGACCCTTCTTGGTCATGAACTCCGAGAGCGGGACGCGCTTGCCGTAGCCGGTGTCGGTGAGCACGAGGATGTCCGCGTCCGGTGAGGGGATGACCTCCATGCCCACCACCCGGTCGCCCTGCTTGGCGAGTCGGATGCCGATGACGCCCGCCGCCTCGCGGCCCATGGCGCGGACGTTGCGCTCATTGAACCGCGCGATGTTGCCGAGGCGCGTGGCGAGCACGATGTCGTCATGACCGGACGACACCGCGACCCACGCGAGCGCGTCGTCCTCCGCCACCGTGATGGCCCTGATCCCGGTGGAGCGCACCCGCTCGAACTGCTCGATGGGTGTCTTCTTGATGATCCCCTTGCGGGTGGCCATGACCAGGTTGTGGCCCTTCTCGAAGTCGGGGAGGGTGATGACGGCGAGCACCCGCTCGCCCGACTCCACCTGGACCCCCTCGAGGTTGATGATGGGCACGCCCTTCGCCTGGCGGCTCGCATCCGGGATCGCGTGGACCTTGGAGCTGAACACCCGCCCGCGGTTGGTGAAGAACAGCGCCCAGTCATGGGTGTTGGCCACGAGCAGGTGCGCGACGGCGTCCTCTTCCACGGTTCGGGCGCCGATGATGCCCTTGCCACCCCGCGCCTGACGCCGGTAGGTGAGCAATGGCTGACGCTTGATGTAGCCACGCCCGCTGATGGTGATGACCACATCCTCGTCGGCGATGAGGTCCTCGTCGGACAACTCGCGCGAGGCATCGTCCTGGATGCGGGTGCGTCTCTGGCCGGCGTACCTCCTCTCCAGTTCGAGGTTCTCGGCCTTGATGATCTCCAGCACCCGGCGCGGGTTGGCGAGGATGTCCTCGAGCTCCGCGATGAGCTGGATGACCGCCACGTACTCGTCCTCGATCTTCTTGCGCTCGAGGGCCGCGAGGCGCCGTAGCTGCATCTCGAGGATGGCGTTGGCCTGGACCTCGGTGAGCCCGAACCGGTCCATGAGGGCGGCACGGGCATGCTCCACGTCCGCAGCCTCGCGGATGGTCCGGATGACCTCGTCGAGGTTGTCGAGGGCGACCTTGAGGCCTTCCAGGATGTGTGCCCGGTCGCGCGCCCGCTGGAGGTCGTACTCCGTGCGCTTGACGATGACCTCGCGGCGCCAGTCGATGTGGTGCTGGAGGATCGATCGCAACGGCAGCGTCTGGGGCTGCCCGTCCACGAGCGCGACGATGTTGGCGTTGTATGCCATCTGGAGCGCCGTGTGCTTGAACAGGTTGTTGAGCACCTTGTGGGGGTTCGAGTCGCGCTTGCACTCGATGACCACCCGCATGCCATCGCGGTCGGACTCATCCCGAAGGTCGGCGATGCCCTCGAGCTTGCCCCCTTTGACCAGGTCGGCGATCTTCTCCAGGAGCGACGCCTTGTTGACCTGATAGGGAAGCTCCGTGGCGACGATCGCGGTCCGACCCTGGCGGGTCTCCTCGAAGGAGCACTGCGCGCGCATCACCACACGCCCTCGCCCGTGGGCGTACATGTCCCGGATGGCGTCCACGCGCTCGCGCTGACCCGTGATGGGGTTGCGACGCTCCTCGTATCGGAAGATGGTGCCGCCCGTGGGGAAGTCGGGGCCGTGGATGTGGGCCGCCAGGTCGGCGGTCGTCAGCTCCGGGTCGTCGATGAGCGCGTTGGTGGCTGCGACCACCTCGCCCAGGTGATGGGGTGGGATGTTGGTCGCCATGCCGACGGCGATGCCTGTCGAGCCGTTGATGAGGAGGTTGGGCAGCTTGGCGGGAAGCACCGAAGGCTGCATCCGGGTGCCGTCGTAGTTCTCGACGAAAGTGACGGTGTCCTTGTCGATGTCGGCCAGCAGCTCCGCGGCGATCGCGGTCATGCGCGCCTCGGTGTACCGCATGGCGGCGGGCGGGTCACCATCGACAGAGCCGAAGTTGCCCTGGCCATCCACGAGCGGGTAGCGCAGCGAGAAGTCCTGCGCGAGCCGCACGAGCGCGTCATAGAGCGCAAGGTCGCCGTGCGGGTGGTATTTGCCCATGACCTCGCCCACGATCGCAGCGCACTTGCGGTACGACGCGGCGGCACCGAGGCCCATCTCGTGCATCGTGTACAGGATCCGCCGATGGACCGGCTTGAGGCCGTCCCGCACGTCCGGCAGCGCGCGACTCACGATGACGCTCATCGCGTAGTCGAGGTACGCGGACCGCAGCTCATCCTCGATGGGAACGGGCCGGATCCGCTCGTTGATGGGGTCGGTCATGCGTGGCTCCGTGCGTAGCGGTCACCCTGCTGGGCGACCACGGTGGGGGCGAGGCTCGCGAGGCCGAACCGAGCGCTGGCCTGGGAGGCGCGGCTGGTGGAAGGTGCCCCGGGTCTGGTTCGGATGCCCCCGACGGCACCGCGGATCGCCGCAGCACGGCCCACCGGCAGGTGGGCGAGGGAGTCCCGGACGACCCAGGCGCGATAGCCGTCGTCGCGCTCGAGTGCGACACGCGACTGGTCCTCGAGGAACGCCGCCACTTGGTCGGGTGCGACACGGCTCCACTCCCGGAGCGCCCAGGAGAGCGACTTGCGCACCCAGGGGTCGGCATCGCCGATGAGCTCACCCACGAGGGCCAGCACGGGCGCGGCCCGCAGGCCCGCGCGTTCACGGACTGCCACCCGATGAGGGAGCCGAGCCAGCGTGGAGCCCACCAGGCGTCGTTCCATGGGCCTCGATGCGTAGACGAGCTGTTCCAGCTCCGCCCATCGGAAGGGTTCCGCCAGGACGCCCTGCGCGAACACCTCGGCGAGGCTGTCCACCGTGATCCAGTCCGAGGCGTCGTGGGCGACGCGTCGGAGGAGCTGCCATGAGCGCTCCGGATCCCGAGCCAGGCTGGCCTGGAGGCACGGCAGCGCCATGAGACGCTCCTCGCGCGTGGGTGCGGTCCGTGACAGGCGCGTCGCGAGATCGAGCACGAGGCTTGCCGATGTCTCTCGCAGGGCGGGACGCAGCATGCGGGCGATCTCGTGGAGGAGCGGCCAGCGCACCCCATGGACCGCGCCCGAACCCGGCGCCACCCGTGCCTGGGCCGCCGCGTACCCTGGGTCCGCGAGCGCGGCGAGGCCCGCGGACAGCGCGGCCTGGAAGGCGGCGGGCTCGGTCAGGAGGTCGGCCAGCCGCTCACCGAGACGAGTCGCGTCTCGCAGGCGAGCCGCCACGAACCTTGTGGCCGCGGCCGTGGCGTCAGACATCGAGGTTCTGGACCTTGCGGGACTGGGCGGTGATCCAGTCGCGACGTGGCTCGACCCGTTCCCCCATGAGCTTGGAGAAGTAGAGCTCGGCCGCCGCCGCGTCCTCGATGTCCACGCGCAGCAGGGTCCGGGTGGCTGGGTTCAGGGTGGTCTCCCAGAGTTGCTCCGCGTTCATCTCGCCGAGACCCTTGAAGCGCTGGATGGTCAGGTTCTTGACCTTCATCTCCTTGATGATGCGGTCCCGGTCCTTCTCGTCGCGAGCGTAGTTGGTGACCTTGCCCGTGCTCACGCGGAACAGTGGTGGCTGCGCGATGTACAGATGCCCGTTCTCCACGAGCTGGGGCATGTTGCGGAAGAAGAAGGTCATCAGCAGCGTCCGGATGTGCGCCCCATCCACGTCGGCGTCCGCGAGCAGGATCACCTTGTGGTACCGGAGTCGGGCGAGGTCGAACGTGTCCCCGATGCCCGTGCCCAGGGCGATGATGAGCGGCCGGATCTTCTCGCTGCCCAGGACCCTGTCGAGGCGCGCTCGCTCGACGTTGAGCATCTTGCCGAACAGCGGCAGGATCGCTTGGAAGCGACGGTCGCGCCCCTGCTTGGCGGAGCCGCCGGCCGAGTCGCCCTCCACGATGTACAGCTCGCTCCGCTCCGGGTCCCGCTCCTGGCAGTCGGCGAGCTTGCCCGGCAGGGCGGAGCTCTCCAGTGCGCTCTTGCGGATGACCAGGTCCCGGGCCTTGCGAGCCGCCTCGCGGGCGCGCTGCGCGGTCATGGACTTCTCGATAACGCGTCTGCCGTCGCTCGGGTTCTCGTCGAGGAACTGACCCAGACCCTCCGACACGGCAGCCTGGACCTGACCCTTGACATCGGCGTTGCCGAGCTTGGCCTTCGTCTGGCCCTCGAACTGGGGTTCCGTCAGCTTCACGCTGATGACCGCGGTCAGGCCCTCGCGGACATCGTCGCCCGAGAGGTTGTCACGGGAGTCCTTGATGAGTCCCTGGCGTCGTGCCCAGTCGTTGAGACAGCTCGTGAGCGCGGCACGGAAGCCCGTGACATGCGTGCCCCCGTCCACGGTGTGGATATTGTTAGCAAAGGCAAGGACTGTCTCGGCGTAGCCGTCGTTGTACTGGAGAGCGACCTCGATGGTGGTCGAGCCGTCACGGCGCTCGATGGCGATGGGCCGCTGGCTGAGGGTCTCCTTCTCCCGATTGAGGTGGCGCACGAAGCTGGCGATGCCGCCCTCGAAATGGAAGGTCCGCTCGCGCCACGGCGTCTCCCGCTCGTCCATGAGGCGGATGTGCACGCCCTTGGTGAGATAGGCCGACTCGCGGAGCCGCTGGGCGATGGTGTCGAACGAGAACTCGGTGCTGTCGAACACCTGGGGGTCGGGCATGAAGGTGGTATCCGTGCCATGACGGCCCTTGGAGGGGCCGACGAGACGGACAGGGCCTGTCGCCTTGCCGCGCTCGTACTGCTGGGTCCAGACCTTGCCATCCCGGGCCGTCTCGACACGCAACCAGGTGGCGAGCGCGTTGACGACCGAGACGCCCACGCCATGCAGGCCACCGGACACCTTGTAGCCACCGCCCCCGAACTTGCCGCCGGCATGGAGGACGGTGTGGACGACCTCGAGCGCGTCACGCCCGGTCTGCTTGTGGACGCCCACCGGGATGCCGCGGCCGTCATCGATGGTACGGAGGCTGCCGTCGGGCTGGATGCGCACCTCGATGTGCCGAGCGTGTCCCGCCATCGCCTCGTCGATCGAGTTGTCGACCACCTCCCAGACGAGGTGATGGAGGCCTCGGGCATCGGTGGAGCCGATGTACATGCCGGGTCGCCTGCGAACCGCCTCAAGGCCCTCGAGCACCTGGATGGCGTCGGCGCCGTAGTCGGCCCCCGCGCCGCCGGGACGACCGCGGCGAGTCGCAGGCTCCGGCCTGTCGAGCGGCTCGATGTCGGAGGCCTGGGCGTTCATGGGTTCCCTCCCGAGAGGCGCTCATACAGGCGCGCCAGGTCGTCGCTCTCATACCAGTCGATGATGATCCGGCCCCCCTTCCTGGCGGGGGTCAGCACGACCTTCGTGCCGAGCGTCTCCCGAAGCCGAGCGGCCATCCGCTCAAGGTCAGGGTCGTCGACGGAGGGGCGTGGGAGACGCTCGTCCACGGCTGGGCCCCCGGTGGCGTGACGGATGTGCTGTCGGACCAGTTCCTCGGTCTGGCGGACCGACAGCCCGCGTCGCTCGACCTGGGCCAGGAGTGGCTCCTGCGCGTCGTGGTCGACGCCCGCGAGGGCCCGGGCGTGGCCCTCGGTGATGCGTCCGTCACGGACGGCGTCCTGGACGACCTGTGTGACGCCCAGCAGGCGCAGCGTGTTCGCGATCGCAGCGCGGGAGCGACCGACCTGCCGCGCGACCTGCTCCTGGGTGAGGCCGAACTCGTCGATGAGACGCCGGAAGGCGAAAGCCTCGTCGAGCGCGTTGAGGTCGGAGCGCTGGAGGTTCTCCACGAGGGCCAGCGCCAGTTGATGCTGCTCGTCCGCCGTCCGGATCACGGCGGGGATGGTGGTCCGCCCGGCGCGGATCGAGGCACGCACGCGTCGTTCGCCGGCGATGAGTCGCAGGCCATCCGAGGTCTCGGTCAGGAGCACCGGCTGGAGGACGCCGTGGGCCGCGACACTCTGTGTGAGTGCCTCCAGGTCCGCGTCGTCGAAGCGACCCCGCGGCTGGTATGGGTTGGCCAGGATGCGCTCGATGGGGACCTCGCGGACGGGCCCATCTGGGAGCACGGCGTCCGGGCCGGCCGTGGGGATGAGGGACGCGAGACCTCGCCCCAGGCCCGAGCGCGCAGGGCGTGCGTCGGCCGTCACGACCTGGTGGCCCATGCGGGCTCGGGCACCGGCATGGCGCTCGGGAGGGCGACCGGCTCGACCGAGGCGTTCCGTTGGAGCACCTCGAGGGCAAGGTCATGGTACGCCTGGGCTCCGCGGGACCCAGGCGCATGCTCGGAGATCGGTCGGCCGTACGAGGGCGCCTCCGCGAGGCGCACGCTGCGCGGGATCACGGTCCGGAAGACCTGGCCGGATAGATGGCGACGGACCTCGGCGCTGACGTCCGCTGAGAGCGTGGTCCGAGCGTCGAACATGGTCAGGAGGACGCCCTTGATGGCGAGTCTGGGATTGAGGTGCGCTCGGACGAGATCGATCGTGGACAGCAACTGCCCCAAGCCCTCGAGGGCGTAGTACTCGCACTGGATGGGGATGAGGACGCTATCCGCGGCGGTCAGGGCGTTGACAGTGATGAGGCCGAGGGAGGGCGGGCAGTCCAGCAGGATCGCGTCGTATGAGTCGCGGAGGGGTCCCATGGCCCGTGCGAGTCGACGCTCCCGCGCATCCACGGGGACGAGCTCGACCTCGGCGCCGGCAAGGTCACGTGACGATGGGATGATGGAGAGACCCTCGATGGCGACGGGTACGACACGGTCACGGGCTTGGTCGCCATCCACCAGGACTGGATGGATGGACCGCTCGACGGGGACGCTGGAGAGACCGAGCCCACTCGTCGCGTTGCCTTGTGGGTCAAGGTCCACGACGAGGACTCGACGTCCGGCCCGGGCGATGTAGCTCGCGAGGTTGACCACCGTGGTGGTCTTGCCGACCCCGCCCTTCTGGTTCGTGCAGGCGATGATCTCGCCCAACTACCCAGTCCGTCGGTGCATTTCCACTGCCTGCGATTCTAGCGTGATCGGCCTCCTCTCGCCTGTCCCGATCATCCAGGGCGGAGCCCAGAAGCGTAGGGTCCGACCCTCACGCGGTCGTTGCGCGCGTCTTACCACGGACTTGTGCGCACGCTCGGGTGGTGTCACGTGGTACCTTACGGTGAAACAATCCGACCCGAGGGAGACACCGTGCTCGCAGGACGACCCGAA